>Ga0187771_10000176_pt1 | contig 34769 bp, 32 predicted proteins | sample 0116_SJ02_MP15_1_FD_133139 | JGI IMG/M metagenome (GOLD analysis project Ga0187771, IMG submission 133139) | Tropical peat soil microbial communities from peatlands in Department of Meta, Colombia - 0116_SJ02_MP15_10_MG | ecosystem: Environmental > Terrestrial > Soil > Wetlands > Peat | place...
CTGAGCCGGATTACGCCTGCCTGAGAGTCGAAGCCGCCAAAACCGAGGCGTTTCTCGGCGAGCCGTCCAGCGCCACAATGAGCTATGCGATCAAAGCTTCGGAGAGCAACAATCCCTATCATCGCAAATTGGCGGCGGTTCTTTTTTCCTTCGTCGGGACAGGCGAGGCCATGACAGACCTGAAAGAACTCACCAACGACACGGATCGGACAGTCGCGGATGTTGCAAAAGAGCGGCTTTCGGCGGGCCCCGAACCCGATGAGGATTTTCGTGCCGATTTGCAGGCGGCGGAGGTTTACCGGCCCTGACTCATTGAGTACCCCCGGCGATCGTTTGTGACGAGATGACCCGGTGCCGGCCTGCCCGCTGGCAGGCGAAGCTGCCTCCATCGCCCGCGCCATAGTTCGCGGCGAAATGATTATCGGACGCCGAGCGCCCGCGCGGCGCGTGCTACGGTCGCAGCAGAGATGCGAGATTGCCGCCCTCGCGCTTGCGGAATGCGACCGCGACGCTCAAGCGTTCGAGATGCTGGTCGATTATCTTGGCGCCTAGCCGGACCCGGTGCGCCGCGAAGAAGCTCTTCACTTCCTCCTCGCGGTCGAGCAGCGCGATAACGCCCTCGCACATGCGCGGCAGCGCGCTGTCCGGATACTTCTTGGACATCTCGTCCCACTTCTCGCGCACGAAATCCCACGCTTGGTAGCGGCAAGCCGTATTGACGAGCAGGGAGTGCATGACGAAAGGCGCATTTTGGGAACGCACCTGCCCATCGACGGTCATCGCCATCGTCCTGGCCAGCACCGCAGGGTCGCGAAATTCCGCCAGCGAGAACAAGTAGCGCTGTTCCTCCTGCGGGGTTCGCGCCGACTTGAATCGCGCCTGGAATTCGCCGTAACGCTTTGCATCGCCGCAATGCGCGAGGATCGATACGATCGGCGCCACCAGATCGCGATCCGCCTCGGCGGGGTTATCCTCGAAGCGCGCGTACAGCTCCGCGGCGCGCCGCTGGACCGCCGGATCGTCGCCGAGCGTGCCGAGCACGCCGAGCAGCACGCCGCGCAATTGGCGATCTAGTTCGGTCTCGCCGGGTTTCGCGACCCATCCCAGGCGCGCCGCCGCAGGCCCGACGATCGCGCGCACGAGGGCGGCGAGCGCCGGGCGGTCGCCCTCCGATGCGATCATCTCGAGGTAGCCGAGCGCGCCGTTGATCGCGCGCCAGACGTTGATATCGGTCTCGCCCGTGAACAGGCGGATCATCCCGATGAACTCGGCAAGCGGGGTAAGCCCGGCGACGGTCGCCGCCCAGGTATCGTTCACCAGCCCGAAGCGTTCGATCGGCTTGAGCTCGCCGAGATTCCTGGTGAGCGCCGCAAGCAGTTCCGGCGCGTAATGGGTCCGGTAGAATCCGTGGCCGCCATCGTTGAGAAGCGCCCATTCGATCCTGCCGCCGAGGTCGAGCGACGTCTCGCGCTCGTTCATGAGCACTTTTTTCGTGACGATGCCGCTTTCGGTCCGCGCCCCGACCATGACCGGAACGTGCCAGAGCTGATCGTTGTTTTCGGGCAGGTAATAGAAGCGGCGCTGCGAGAGCTTAAGCCCGCGGCCGCCCGGTGCGAGCGACGCATCGACGATCGGAAATCCCGGCTGGAAGATCCACGAATCCATGATCTTGCGCACGGGCTGGTGCGACGATTCCTCGAGCGCATCCCAGAGGTCATGCGTCTCGGTGTTCGAGTACTGATGCTTGCGCAGGTAGAGCGCGATGCCCCGGCGGAAGTCCTCGGCGCCGAGGAACTGCTCGAGCTGGCGCAGGACCGCCGCGCCCTTCTGGTAGGTCAGCACATCGAACATCGCGCGGCACTCATCGGGGCTTCGCACCTCGAACTCGACCGACCGCGTGCTGCGCAGGCCGTCGACCGCCATCGCTCCCGCGCGTCCCACCGAGAAGCTGTCCCATCGCTTCCACTCCGGCTTCCACGCATCGACCGCGAGCATCTCCATGAACGTCGCGAACGCCTCGTTGAGCCAGATTCCGTTCCACCATCGCATCGTGACCAGATCGCCGAACCACATGTGCGCAAGCTCGTGCGCGACGACGTCGGCGATCCGCTCCAGTTCCTGGCGCGATGCGGTCTTGTCGTCGGCCAGCAGAGCGGTTTCGCGGAATGTGACCGCGCCGAGGTTCTCCATCGCGCCCGCGGCGAAATCCGGAATCGCGATCAGGTCGAGCTTGTCGCCCGGATACTTGAGGCCGTAGTAGCTCGCGAAGAACTTGAGCGAGAAGACTCCGATCTGCCTCGCAAAGGGGGCAAGTCCGCTCTTGCCCGCCACGTGGACGACCCGAAGCGGCGTCCCCGCATCGGCGGGCTCGGTCGCCTCGAAGGGGCCGACGATGAATGCGACCAGGTAGGTGGACATCGGAATCGTCTCGCGGAAGACGACTTCCTTCTTGCCGCCCGCAAGCCGCCGCTCGCTCTCCTGCGCGCTGTTGGAGACCGCGGTCAGGCTCTCATCGATCACGAGCGCGACCTTGAAGCACGCCTTGAGTTCCGGCTCGTCCCAGCAGGGAAAGGCGCGGCGTGCGTCAGTCGATTCCATCTGCGTGGTCGCAAGCCGATGCGTGCGGCCCTGCTGGTCCTGATACTGGCTCCGGTAAAAGCCGTGCAGCTTGTCGTTCAAGATTCCGCTGAACGCGATCTTGAGCGTCCATTCGCCGTCATCGAGCGGTTGGGGAAATTTGAGATGCGCCCGCTCGCGCGCCGGCTCCAGTTCCACGGTCGCGCCAAGCGAGCGGCCCGCGCGCTCGGCCGTCGCGGAGGCGATTTCCAACTCGAGCGCGTTGAGCACCACTTCGGCGGTCGCGCTCTTCACGCTGACCGCGATGCGCTCCTCGCCCTTGAAAGTGGAGGATTCAAGATCGGGCTCGAGGCGGATTTCGTAGCGGCTCGGGATGACGGTCTTCGGGAGCCGATATTCTTCGAGTTTTTCAGCTAGCGGCGCTCCTTGCTGGTCGCGCATGGCATTTCCCCTCGTGTTCGGCGCAAAAACGCGATTGCCGGGGCGGAGATTTTTTCCGCAGACGGATAGAGTACGTCAACCGCGCCCGTTGCGCGAGCGACTTATCGCATCGCGAGCCTCAACGGCCGCTCCATCCAGAGCACGTCCCAGTAGCGGCCGAACTTGCGCCCGTTCTGAGTGAAGATGCCCGCCTCGGTGAATCCGAAACGCCGATGAAGCGTGACCGATGCCTCGTTGGGCAACGTGATTCCGCCGACGATTCGATTGATATCCTCACCTTCGAGCGCCGCGAACAGCGTGCGGTACATCAACGTGCCGATGCCGCGGCCGGCCGCATCGGGAGCGCAATATATCGTCGCCTCGACAGTGGTGTCGTATGCGGCCTTGCTGCGAAATTGTCCGGTGCCGGCGTACCCGGTCACGCGCGAATCCTCCTCGGCGACGAACAACCGGTAGCGCCGCCCGTCGGAATGCTCGTCGAACCACGCCTCGCGCTCCTCCACCGTAAACGGAGTGATGTCGAAAGTTATCGGCGTCGTTCGAACGTAATAGTTGTAGATCTCGGTGAGCCGCGCGAGGTCGCCGCGGGTCGCGGGACGAATTACCGTCTCGGCCATCGATGTATCCTCCGGGCCTGAGCGCCCAGTGCCAGCAGAATCCCCGCGCGCCGGTGATTCAAGAAGGAATCGCGCCGCGGGCAAGCTCGGCAAAGGTCGTGAGTTTCACGCCGCGCGCGGAGAGCGCATCGCGCACCCGCGTGCTCGTGAGAATCTCCACTTCGATTTGCGCGCCAGCCGGCGGCGGCGTCCCGCCGATATCGAGCGCGGGATGAAAGTACAGTTCGGTGACCCCCTCGCGGAGCCGATCGATCACGCCGAGCACGTAATCCTCGGACATGTGGCCGCTCTGATGGAGCCCGAAGAGCCGGTCGTTCGATTTGAGCCCGCGCGCGCGCATCAGCCGGCGCGTCCGCCGCGACAGCGTGCGGAAGATGACCGCCTCGACGAGCTTGCGCGACGCATTGTCGCGCGCAAGCCGCAGCGTTGCGGCTACCGGCTCGCGCGGAAGCCTCAGGCACGGCACCCTATATTCCGATGCGAGTTCGACGAGGATGGAGGCGATCGTGGGGTGGACGTGGAAATTGAGATGGCCGTCGATGTGATTGAGGTATCCGACCATCTTCAGATGGGTTTCGATTTGCGCGCGGATTTCGGCTGCGAGCCGGTCGCGAAGCCTGCGATCGAAGAACCATCGCATGCCCGCTATCACCGGGTTATTCGGGAACCTGCCCTGCGCATCGACCGCGCCGCCCAGCTCGTCCGGGGCAAGCACGCTTTGGCCCCTGCACACGACGACGTGGAGGCCGACATCGAGCGCCGGATTCTCGCGCGCCGCCCGCGCCGCCTCATCGCGCGCCGCTCCGGCGACCATCAGGCTCGCGCTGGTGAGGATTCCCTCGCGATGGGCCCGCAGAATGCCCGCGTTGACTTCCGCCGAATGGCCGAAGTCGTCGCCATTGACGATGAGCGCCTTCACCGGGATATTGCGCAGCGTATCATCACGATTGCGCCGGGTGCGGGATTGACCGCGCCGGGTGCGCGCGCAATCTTGCTACCATCCGGTCTGCCGCTCAAGCAGCCGAAAGTTGGATTGCGCGGAGACGCCGCCCCGCTTTGATTCTCGTATTCTATGCCTTCGGATTGGAAGCCGCGCCGCTCAAGCGACGGCTCAAGAATCGGCAACCGCTGAAGCAGGCCGGCCTTCGCGGTGTCAGCGCAGAGATCGCCGGGAAAGAACTGACCCTCGTCGCAACCGGCATCGGCCATCGCCGCGCGCGGGAGGCGGCGCAGCGCGCCTTCGACGTCCTGCCGGCGCCCGAGATGGTGATTGCGACCGGCGTCGCCGGCGGGCTGACCCCCCGGCTCAAGCCCGGCGACATCGTGCTCGCGGACCGAATCCTGGCAAGCCTCGCGGAGGGCGCCGCCACCGACGACGACCTTTTGCTCGCCGCCGAGGACGTGCGCGAAATCGCACGCGCGCTTGGCGCCGCAGGATTGGGTTACGCGACCGGCGCCCTGCTCACGTCGCATCGAGCACTCGCGACTGCGGATGAGAAACGGCTCGCCCACCAGCGGACCGGCGCGATCGCGGTCGAAATGGAGACCGCGGCCCTCGCATCGGAAGCAAGCCGCCGCGGACTGCCGTTCGCCTCCGTCCGCACGGTGCTGGATCCGGCAGGCGATCAACTGTTGATGGTCCCGCCGCCCCCGCCGGGCTCGGGGTGGGCCCGCCGGCGCATCGCCGCGGCCGGGCACGTCGTCCGCAATCCCGCAATGTTGCTCGATTTGCCGCGCATGGCGATCAACCTCTCGCGCGCGACGCGATCGATCGCCGATGCGCTCGAGGCAATCGCGCGGCACTCGAAATTTCCCCCGGATCGATAGCGGCGCTCGCCGCTGCGTGCGCGCGCGCAGGCCTCGCTTGCGTCAGGCAGTGCGGCGGCGGGGCGGCGCGGGTTGCGGCTCGGCTTCTTCCCAGACCCCAAGCTCGCGCTCGTAGGGAAATTCCGCGAGATGGAGCGCAATCGCGGCGGAGTCGGCGCGCACGTCGGCACGAGTCAGAATATGAATCGCGAGCGCGGTGAAGGGCAGGAAGATGAACACGCTCGACCACGCGATTTCCGCCGCGCCGATTCTAAACAGCATCGTGATACCGAAGCATACGATCCCGGCGTACAACGCCGGGCCGAGCAACGCCCGCGACGGCATCGCCGGCGCGGCGCCCAGCGGTTTTCGCCCGCCGCGATTCAGCGCCGCGTCGAGGTATTGAAAGGCCGCGATCGTCACGACCGCAACGAAAAACCATCCGAGATAATTGCTGATCGGAACGCCGAAATGGGAGCCTCCAGCGTCGTAGCGGAAAATCCCGCCGAGAAACCACCGCTCTCCGAGCACGCTCAGCGGATCGACCACGATGTCGATCATCACCATGAACAGCGCCGCCAGCAGCCACACCCGCGGCGAGCGGCGCAGTTCCCAGGTGTCGAGCAGGCGCAAATCGGCGCCGCGCCGGTATATCGGCGCGCTCAGCAGCAGCGCGACGGTGTAACTGGCAAAGGCCAGAAACGTGAAGGAGAGCGAGTCCATGAACGGCACGCCGATGACCCAGATTTCGCGCGCGCGAGTCTTCTCGATGTAGTGATAGAGGCCGAACGGAAAGCCGTTGTGCACCGACGACCATTCGCACACAAGCGCGATCGCGTAGGTCAGCACGGTGAACAGCAGCGTGGTGCGCACTCCGAAGTTCACGATCGAGATGAAGAGAAAACTCGCCAGAAAGATGAAAACGTAAGGGCGAAGCTCGATCGTGGAGATGAGAAGATGCATCGCCGCCACCTATGCCGCCGCCTTCGCCGCGCCCGACTTGCGGAAGAACTCGATCGCGCGGGAGAGCGCGCCATCGATGGGGCCGGGCTCGTAACCGAGTTCGTAGCGCGCCTTGGATGAATCGAAAAACATCTTCTTGCGCGCCATCCTGACTTCGGTGAGGCTCGCCCGAGGCGCGCGATGGGTGACCGTACGCGCGACCGCCTCGGCGCCGAGCGCGAATCCGAACGCGACCGCGTAGGGAATCCGCACCCTCGGCGCGGGCAGCCCCGAAAGCGCCGCAAGCCGCTCGAACAATTCCCTGAGCGTCAGATTCTCGCCGCCCAGGATGTACTTCTCGCCGATTCGTCCGCGCTCGGCGGCGAGCAGATGCCCTCGCGCGACATCCTCGACATCGACCAGGTTCAATCCCGTGTCCACGTACGCAGGCATCCGGTGGTTCAGGAAGTCCACGATGATCCTTCCGGTTGGAGTGGGTTTGAAGTCGCATGCGCCGACCGGCGTGGACGGATTGACGATCACGACGGGCACGCCCGAGCGCGCCGCCGCCTGCGCCGCCTGCTCCGCGAGATACTTCGATTGCTTGTAGGGCCCGGTCATGTCGGAGAATGCGACCGGCGTGTCCTCGCGACCGGGGCCGTCCTCTGGAATCCCGAGCGCACCAACGGTGCTGGTGTAAACGACTCGCGAGACGCTTGCGCGGCGCGCCGCCTCGAGCACGTTGCGAGTGCCCTCGACGTTGGCCGCGAACATCGGCGCCGGGTCGGTAACCCACAGCCGATAGTCGGCGGCGACGTGATAGATTTCATCGCAGGCCGCCGCGGCGCGTTCGACCGCGGCGCCATCGCGCACGTCGCCGCGCGCGAGTTCCACGTCGAGTCCCGCGAGCGCCGCGAGATCGGCGTTCTCGCGCACCAGGACCCGAACGCGATCGCCGCGCTTAAGCAGCGCGCGCACGACGTGGCATCCCACAAATCCGTTACCCCCGGTAACGAGCGCCTGCTTCGCCGCCATCACGCGGCTCCTGCCCGCGCGGCGACCGCGGCGGCAGCCGCGCGACCCGAGATGACCGCGCTCTCGATCGTCGCGGGCAGTCCGGTCTGTACCCAGTCGCCAGCCAGGAAAAAGTTTCTAAGCGGCGTTTGCGCGGGCGGACGAAGTTCAAAGGTCCGCGGCTCGGGCGACATCGTCGCCTGCTTCTCCTTGAGCACCAGCGCCTTGACGAGCTTCGCGTTGCGCGCGGCCGGAATCATCGCGCGCAGATCATCGATCACGATATCGAGCAGCTCCTCATTGGAGCGATCGACGAGTCCTCGCGCGCCGCTGATCACGAAGCTTAGGTACCCCGGATGGCGCTCGCCGTGGCGCTCGAAAATCCGCCGCTTGTTGAAAAGCCACTGAGTCGTAGTTGCGATGAATCCGACGAAGGCCGAGGCCGTCACCTCGCGGTCGAGCCAGGCGTGCACGCAGATGATGGGCGAATCGGCCAGCGCCGACAGGCGCGAGAAAAACGGGGCGGCGACCGCGCTTTCGGGCAGGAAGCGCAACATCTGCGCCGCCGGCACCGCGGAGATGAAATTGGCGGCCTCGAGGCGCCGCCCGTCGCGGAGCCTGACCCGCGCGACCGCGCCGTCGGGGCCAAGCTCGAGCGCCTCGACGGTCGCGTGATCGGCGACGATGCCGCCGTGGCTCTCGATGAACGCGCGCGCGGGACCGCAATAGAGATCGCTCAGCCCGACACGCGGGTAGACGAAGGCGGAGTCGCGCCGGCGCGAGAAAAACGCTCGCTTGACCACCTCGGCCAGCAGCGCCGCCGACGACACCTCGGGCGCGTCATTGAGCGTCGCGATCGCGAGCGGATACCAGAACGCGCGGCGCGCGTTTGGCCCCTGGCCGAGCAGGTCCATCAGATTCGCGATGGTGAGCCTTTCCAGGGTTGCGCGATCGCGCCGGCGCATCGCGAGCAGCCTGCTCCCGCCCGCCAGCGCGCGCAGCCGCTCGCGAACGCTCAGATGGCGGTAGCGGATCAGCGCCATAACCATGTGGAACGGACCGGGAAGATGCGCGGTCTTGAGCGCCGCCGATCGCCCCGGACCCGCGAGCATCTCGATCTCGAGATCGCGATGAAAAACCAGCTTGTCCCCCGATCCGATCTTGCCGAGAAAGTCGAGCGTCTCGCGGTAGCATCCCATGAGGGCGTGCTGGCCGTTGTCCACGAAATCGCCGGTTTCCGGATCCTCGAAGGAGTAGGCGCGCCCGCCGAGAGCGGGCTTGCGCTCGAGCAGCGCGACGCGAAAGCCGCGCTCCGCAAGCGCGACTGCGGCGCTCAGGCCGGCGAAGCCTCCGCCGATGATGGCGACGTCGCGCGCTTCGGCCATCGCCACGCCCTATCCGCGCAGCGCGCCGAGCCGCGTGGCCGCCCACGCGCGGCCGACCAGGTAGAGCTTGTATGGAACCGAGAGCGACAGGCGCCGGTCGAGCACGCGGTACTTCGAGTTCACAATCAAGTTGAGCAAGGAGCCATAGATAAGCCGCATCGCCTCCGCGGTCAGCAGCGTCGAGCGGTCCTCTGCGGGAAGCGCGCGCTCGGCGCGTTCGTAATACTCGCGGGCGCGGTTGGCCTCGAACTCCATCAAGCGGGCAAAATTGGGGCTGTACACGCCGCCGAGGATCTCCTCCTCGGTCACGCCGAAGCGGGAGAGATCTTCGAGCGGAAGGTAGATGCGGCCGCGCTCGGCGTCCTCTTTAACGTCGCGCAGGATGTTGGTGAGCTGAAAGGCGATGCCGAGGTCCTGAGCGTAGCGCTTGGCGGCCGGATTGCTGTAGCCGAAAATCTCGATGCACATCAGGCCGACGGTCGATGCGACGCCATGGCAGTAGACCTTGAGCTCGTCGAAGGTGGCGTAGCGCTTGCGCACGAGGTCCATCTCGACGCCGGTAATGAATTCATCGAAACACTCGCGCGGGATGTTGAACCGCCGCGCGGCATCGGCGAGCGCGCGCGATATCGCCCGGGTCGGCTTGCCGCCATAGACCTGATTGAGTTCCTCGCGCCAGCGCGCCAGCAATAGCGCGGGCTCGCGAATCGATCCCTCGTCGGCGATGTCATCGATGAAGCGGCAGAAGGCATACACCGCGTTGAGCGCGCGCCGGCGTTCGGTGGGCAGGAGCATGAAGGCGTAGTAGAAATTCGACGTAGCGGCGCGCGTGATCTCGGCGCAGCGCGCGTAATCCGCGTCGAGCTGCGAGCCGCTCAAGCTCCGGGCCCCGTTTCCGAGACGGTTGTCAGGCTTCAATTCGGCCACGGTATGCGTTCCATCCGAGTTTCAGGTAGTCGATTTTGCGAAGCTTCGGCCTTCGCCGGAACACATCGAAGCCGGCGCGCTCGATCGCGCGGAGAATCGCGAGGCCCCCGCCGGCGAACATCAGAATGTCGCGGCTGAGGCGCCGATCGACAATTCGGTGGAGCGCCGCGCCCTGGGCGAGCATCGCGCGCGCCACCGCGGTTTCGTGACGCATCAATTCGACGAACGCCGGCGTCGCGGCGCCGCGCGCCAGATCGCTGGCGGTCATTCCGAAGCGCTCGAGATCGGCCTGGGGGATATAGACCCTGCCCTTGGCGAAGTCGATCGCAACGTCCTGCCAGAAGTTTGCGAGCTGAAGGCCGCTGCACACCAGGTCGGAGAGCCGCTGGCGCTCCGCATCGCGATAGCCGAAGAGATAGAGCACGAGCCGGCCCACCGGGTTGGCCGAGTTGCGCGCGTAACCGAGCAGGTCGTCGAGGGTGGCAAACGGCGTGAAATTCACGTCGGAGCGAAAAGCGGCGAGCAGATTCGCGAACGGCTCGCGCGGGATATCGAACCGGCGCACAGTGTCGGCGAGCGCGACGAATACCGGATGGCGCGGGGCGCCGGCGTAAGCGAGATCGAGTTCGCGCTCCCAGGCATCGAGCTTGCCGAGGTCGCGCTCTTCGTCGGCGAAGTCGTCGGCGATGCGCGCGTAGGCGTAAATCGCATACATATGTGGCCGCATCGCGCGCGGCATCAGCCACGATGCGATCGTGAAGTTTTCGTAGTGCGAGCGGGCGATGCGCGCGCAGAACTCGTAGGCCGAGCGGAGCGCCGGGTCGTGGCTGGGATGGGCGCCGCCACGCGCAAGCGGCGCACTCGCCGCGCCGGCTGGGCCGCCCGCGTCTGCCCGCAGGCTTGCTATTGCGCCCTGCTTCACGCCGCGGCTCCCTTAAGCTCGATCAATTCGCGCGCCGCCGCTCGCGCCCATCCATCGACTTCGAGCAGGTCCTCGAGCGTGCGAGCGGGCGTGTTGGCGTGGCGGCGCATAATCGACTCCACGTGCCGCGCAATATCGACGAAACGGACCCGGCCGGCGAGGAAACCGGCGACCAGCTCCTCGTTCGCCGCGTTCAGACACGCGGGCATCGTGCCCCCGGCCTCCAGCGCCTCGTAGGCGAGCCTGAGGCACGGGAAGCGCGCAAGGTCCGGCTCTTCGAAGGTGAGCCGCGAGCACTCGCTGAACGAGAGCGGCTTCAGATGCGTCATCGGCAGCCGATCCGGATAGGCCAGCGCGTATGCGACCGGAATCGCCATGTCCGGAATCGCCATCTCCGCGATGACCGACCCGTCGATCATCTCGACCATCGAATGGATAACGCTCTGCGGATGGATCACGACCGAAACCTGGGCGGGACCAAGGCCGAACAGCCAGTGCGCCTCGATCACCTCGAGTCCCTTGTTCATCATCGTCGCCGAATCGATCGTGATCTTGTCGCCCATGCGCCAGGTCGGATGTTTGAGCGCCTGCTCGACGGTGATCGTCGAGAACCGTTCGGCCGGGAGCTCGCGAAACGGCCCTCCCGACGCGGTGAGAATGATTCGTTTGACGCTGCCGGGGGCGCGCCCTTCGAGGCATTGGAAGATGGCGTTGTGCTCGCTATCGACCGGGAGCAGCTTGACCCCGCGCGCGCGGGCCGCCCGGGTCACCAGGTCTCCCGCGATGACCAGCACTTCCTTGTTGGCAAAGGCGATGTCCTTGCCCGCCTCGATCGCCGCGAGCGTCGGCCTAAGCCCGAGCGCGCCAACCATCGCGGAGACGACCAGGCTCGCCTCGGGATGCTCGGCGACTGCGCGGGCGCCATCGAGGCCGTGCGCGATCTCGACGGGGAACGTTCCCAGGCGCGTCCTTAGCTCGCGCGCCAATTCAGGGCTCGCGACCGAAACCAGGTTGGGGCGAAAGCGCTTGACCTGGGCGGCGAGCAGCTCGAGATTGCGGCCCGCCGCCATCGCCACCACCCGGAAGCGATCGGCGAAGCGGCCGGCCACGTCGAGCGTCGTGACGCCTACGGAGCCGGTCGAGCCGAGGATGGAGATCGCCTTCATCGCGCCTGCCTCACCGCGCCTCGCTCAACTTGCGTGCATCTCTGCGACCCGGCGGCGGAACCTGCCGAGCGCCATCAGCGGAAAATAGTGGGGATAGAGGTAGTAGCGCAGGTAGAAGTGATTGGGGAATCCGTTGCCGGTCGATTCGGTTTCGTCCCACGCGCCCGCGTCGTTGAGCCGTTCGCTCAGCCAGCGCGCTCCACGCATCGCGTGCTCGCTGATGCCGTCCTCACCGGCGAGCAGCCCGATCATTGCCCACGCGGTCTGCGATGCGGTGCTCGCGCCGCGGCCGCGCCATGCGGGATCCTTGTCGGCCAGTGCGCTCTCGCCCCATCCGCCGTCGGAATTCTGCTTCGACTTTAGCCACTCGACGGCGCGCTTGACCCAGGGGAGGTTCATGTCCGCGCCGACCGCGTGAAGACCCGCGAGCGCGGAGAATGTGCCATAGATGTACGCAACGCCCCAGCGGCCCCACCACGCGCCCTCGGGGGTCTGGTTGCGCCGAAGCCATTCGATGCCGCGCTTTGCCACGGGATGGTCGGTGCGGTAACCGACCGCACCCATCATCTCGAGCGCGCGCCCCGTGAGATCCGCGCACGACGGATCCGTGACCGCCTCGACATCGGCCAGCGGCACATGATTGAGCCAGCGCTTGTCGCAGTCGGGGTCGAATGCGGCCCATCCGCCGTCCCTCGACTGCATGCCCATCACCCAGTTCGCGCCGAGCCGGATCGATCGTTCGCGCGCCTCGGCGTTATCGACCGCGGCGTCGGCGAGAACCGTGAGAATCACGGCCGAGTCGTCCACGTCGGGATACTTGTTGTTGTAGAACTCAAACGGCCAGCCGCCCGGTTCGAGATTGGGCCGCTTGATCGACCAGTCGCCGGGCTTGAAAACCTGATTCTCGATGAACCACTCGGCGGCTTTCTTGATCGCCGGATGGGTGCCCGGCATTCCGGAATCCAGCAGCGCCCTCGCCGCGAGCGCAGTATCCCAGTTCACCGATACGCAGGGCATGTAAAGAGCGCGATCGCCGAAATCCCAAATCAGCTCCCGGCAGGCCTCGAACGCCTTCTTCATCACCGGATGATCGTTGCGATAGCCGAGCGCCTTGAGCGCCATCGCGCTCAGCAGGTAGCACGGTTCGATCCCGCCCCACGACCCATTGGCCTCCTGATGATCGAGGAGCCAGCTTTCGGCGCGGCCGAGCGCGCGCGCGCGCAGGGAGTCCAGATGATGGCGGTCGTAAAACCGCAGCGCCTTGTCCGCGACGTTGAACAGGTTCCTGAGCGAGAGCGCGCGCCTGCCGCGCGGCTGTTTGAACCTGGTGAAGTGCGGCGGCAGCATGTAGAGCTCGAGGACTCCTTCCTGATAGCTCACCTGCTTGACCGGCCGCATCGCCTGCAAAACCATCAGCCCGAACACGGTGCCGCGCGCCCACGATGCCAGCTCGTACATGTTGACCGGGAACCAGTTCGGCAGCAGCGTGATTTCGACGGGCACTGCGGCGGTCGCATCCCAGGGAATCTGTCCGAGCGCGGCCAGGTAGAATCGCGCCAGCGTGCCGCAGTTGGCGATTCCGCCGTGCGAGAGGATCCAGCGGCGCGCCTGCGCGAGCGGCTCATCGCCGGCGCGCATCCCGGTGAGCTTGAGCGCCAGGTACGCCTCGATCGAACTGGACAGATAGCCCTCGCCGCCCGCATACAGGCTCCAGCTTCCGTCCGCATTCTGGGTGTCGAGCAGGTGCTTCTTGAGCTTCGCTTCGAGACCGAGATCGACCGTATCCATGAAGTGGTTGAAGATTATGAACTCGGCGTTCATTTCGGCGTTTGCGTCCAAGGCTGCGTGCCAGTAGCCGGAGGGGCGCTGAAGCTCGATGAGCGCACGCTGGGCACGCTGAATCGTGTAGTCGATCCTGCCGATAAATTCGTCGTGCGGTGAAATGGCGCCGGCGGGATACGTATTTTGAACGGGAAGAGTCTGGTTCATCGGTGCCCTGCTTCATTCGTTAAGGTTCGGTTCGTCATACCCGCCGCATTCTCCTGCGCTCGGCGTCGAGCCATCACGGGATAACCGCGCATTTCAGGACCGCGCCGCTTTCCAGCAGCGCGAATACCTGCGCGAGTTCGCTCAGGCGGCGGCGCGCGTTGATAATCGCACCCGCGCCGAGCCGGCCCTCGGAAAGCATCTGGTAAGCCCGCTGCACGTCGCGCGGGCGATAATGAAACGGCGCAAGCAGGGTCAGGTTGTCGTAGTGCATGCGCCGCGTATCGACGCTGAGCGCGGTTCCCGGCGGGCATCCGCCGAAAAATGCGACCCGGCCGCCCCGGCGCACCCGCGCGAGCGCATCTTCCCAACCCTTCACCTGGCCGGTGCATTCGATCACGAGGTCCGGGCCGAATCCGCCGCCCAGCTTCGCGACTTCTGCGGTAGCATCCGCCCCGCGCGCATCGATGACCCGGCTTGCGCCCAATTCGCCGGCCCATCGCAGGCGATCCGCGCCGCGTCCGGCGACCGCGATGTCGCGAACGCCGGCCGCCTTTAGCACCAGCAGGTGAAGCAGTCCGAATGCGCCCGCGCCGATGATCAGAACGGTCTCGTGGCTGGCGGGCCGCGCCATATCCTGGGCGTGCACGACGCACGAGAGCGGTTCGAGCAGCGCCGCTTCCTCGAAGGGGAGATGCGCAGGCTTGACGAACGTGTTGCGGGCGACGATATGGGCGGGAATCGTCAGGAAGTCCGCATACGCGCCGAGCAGCATCCGGCCCACCGCGCTCTCGCAGAGATTCTCCTGCCCCCGCGCGCAATAGAAGCATGCGCCGCACGGCGCGGTCGGCGCGGCCATCACTTCGTCGCCCGGGCGGAATGCGCTCACGCCGGCTCCGACCTCGGCGACGACCCCCGCAAACTCGTGGCCGAAGGGCGTTGGCAGCTTCCAGAGCGGATGGCCGCGGCGCCAGGTTTTGAGGTCGGTGCCGCAGCTCAGTGCGCATCGAACCTCGATCAGGATCTCGCCCGGTCCTGGAGCGGGCGGCGAATAGTCGCGCAGATCGAGCCGGCCGGGCTCGACCAGGACCGCCTGGCGGGCGCGCGCGCGATGGGCGGAAGGAGCCGCGGCGCTCACAGCTTGCGCTCCACGACGAAGGTGGCGATCTGCCTTAGCGGCTCGGCGCGCGAATCGAAGCCGGACAGGGCGCCAAGGGCGCGGCGCTCGAGCTGGCGCGCGAATCGATGCGACTCTTCGATCCCGAGCAACGCAGGATAGGTGTTCTTTCCCGCCGCAGCGTCCTTTTGCGTGCTCTTGCCCAACTGCTCCGTGGTGGCCTCGACATCGAGCAGATCATCGACCACCTGGAAGGCAAGCCCGAGCGCGCGCGCGTATGCGTCGAGCGATTCAAGCTGCGCGGCGCTTGCTCCGCCAAGCCGCGCGCCGCCAAGGATCGATGCGCGAAACAACGCGCCCGTCTTCTTGCTGTGCAGGTATTCGAGCTGGTCGAGCTTAAGATGCTTGCCCTCGCTTTCGAGATCGATCGCCTGCCCCGCGACCATCCCCGCCGATCCAGCCGCGTCGGCCAACTCGGCGATGGTCGCGAGAACAGCCGCAGCGGGGACACCCTCGGGTACGGACTGCGCGATCACCTTGAATGCGTCGGTCAGAAGGCCGTCGCCGGCAAGGGTGGCGATCGCCTCGCCATAAACCTTGTGATTGGTCGGGCGGCCGCGCCGCAAGTCGTCGTCATCCATGCAAGGAAGGTCGTCATGGATGAGCGAGTAGGTGTGAATCATCTCGACCGCGCATGCGAACCCGATCGCCGCTTCGATGCGGCCGCCGACCGCCTCGCATGCCGCAAGCGCGAGAATCGGGCGCAAGCGTTTTCCCCCCGCAAGCAGGCTGTAGCGCATCGCCTCGAACAGGCGTCCCGCCGGGCCTCCGTGCGGCTTTACGCTTGCGGCAAGCGCGCGCTCGATCAGGACGGCGCGCTCTTTGAGGTAGCGATCCAGTTCAAACACGTTCTTCCGAGCCTGCCCGCCGCCACGAACCCGCTAGCTCACGTAGTGGCGGACCATCCGCCATGAATCTTTGAAATCATTCCCGAAATCGAGCGCGACCGTGCCCTCGAAACCCGACTGCAGCTTGCAATCGCGGCATCGGAAGTCCTGCTTGGTTCGGTAGAACTCCCAATCCGTCGCCTCGTGCAAGTCGGCGAAGGTTTTGTAGTGCCCGTTCGTAATCAGGTAGCAAGGCCCCTTCCACCCGCGCGGATTGCGCGTCACCGTCGTCCAGGGGCTGCAAAGCAAATCGCGCTCGCCGGCCAGATAATCCAGGTAAATCGGCGTGTTGATGATCTTGTAGTCGTCGGCGAGCTTGCGGACCTTCCTGAACTTGTACGGCATGTCCTCCTTCTTGAGGTAAAGCCCGTGATTGGTAAGCACCTCGTAGTGGAAACCCGGCGTGATGAGCATCCCGTCCACGCCCAGGCCGCTCAGCATATGGATGAGTTCCTCCAGCTCGTCGACCGAGGTCTCGCGGAAAACGGTAGTGTTGGTCTGAACGCGATAGCCCTTATCCTTGAGCATCGCGATCATCTTCACGCAGGTCGCAAACACGCCCTCCTTGTCGACCACCCGGTCGTGCGTCTCGCGCATCCCGTCGATATGGATGTTGAAGCTGAGGTACGGGCTGGGCGGGACCTGGCGGACGAAGCGTTCGAGCAGGATCGCGTTGGTGCAGAGCTGAACGTGGCGCTTCTGCTCCTCGATGAGCCGGGTGGCGAGCGGCACGATGTGCTTGTACATCAGCGGCTCGCCGCCGCAGATCGAAACGATCGGAGCGCCGCATTCCCTGGCGGATTCGAGGGCCTCATCGAGCGCCATCATGTCGCGGAACTCGTCCTTGTATTCGACGATCTTGCCGCAGCCGATGCAGGCGAGGTTGCAGGCGAAGAGCGGCTCGAGCATCAGGACCAGGGGAAAATACTTCTCCCCTGCGCGCCGCTTGGCCCGCATGTAACGGCCCAGGTCCAACATCAGCTTAAGTGGCATCCGCATGGCGGTTGTCTCTCCTCAGGAGGCTGAAAACGTTCCTACGCGATCGGCTCTGAGCCGCCCGATGGGCTTTTCGCGTCGTCGCCGAACAGCCAACTGCTGACCATCGCGACGGCGCCCTCGGGATCGATTGAGTTTGCGGCCAGAAACAGCGACTCGATCAGCAGGCCGTTGAGCGCGGAGAGCAGGAAACCCGCGGCAGCCTCGGGCGCGAATCGCCGCGGGCAAATCCCCTTGGCCTGGGCGCGCGCGATCAGCTCGACCAGCATCGCGCGGTACCCGCCATAGAGCTGGAGGATATGAGCGCTCAGGCTTTCGGAGAGATGCTGCTCGTGGAGCATCTGCGCGAGAAAGAAGCGGACCGAACTCGCGTTGTCGCGCACGAAGCGCAGGTAAAATTCGACCAGCTTCTCGATCTGCGCGCGCTCATCGAGCGCACCCGCCTCCTCGGCGAAATCGATTACGTAAGGCTCCAGCAGCCGGTTCAGAACCGCGACGAAGAGTTCTTCCTTGGTCTTGAAGTGCCAGAAGATCAGCGCCTTGCTGACCCGCGCCTCGCGCGCGACTTCCGACATCGACGTCTCATGAAAGCCGCGAATCGCGAACAGATGCATCGCCGCCTTCAGGATGTCGTCGCGAGAGTCCTGCGGCTGGACGGCTGCCTCGGCCTGACTCGTTTTTTCCTCTGACTCGACCATAGTGTCCTGACTCTGTCCGCGCGCCCCCCAGAATTATGAAGCTGAGCGAGCCTCCTCTCCGGGATTTTCGTTCCCGGTCTCCCCCGGCCTGCGTTCGACTGACCGAGGAATCAGCCGCCGATTGCGATTCAAGACTGGCGCAGTCGGCTAACCACTCGGTCAATTCGGTACTTTAGCGTCGGGGGGAGCAAAGTCAAGAGCGCCAGTCCGCTCGGTCAGGCGGCTCGGCGCGCAGCATGCGCCCGATTTTCGGGATTCCTACGAGATTGTTAAGGGATTCTTGCGTTTTAGCGACAGTCGGGCACCAGTGGTGCGGCCGACAGCCATGTCCGCCGACGATGCGCGGGCGTCAAGAGTGGCGCGGGCCGCCGTGCCCGCGGTCGATGCGCGGGCGTCCCCGCCCGCGCCACCTCAGTTATTCCGCGGTTGGCTCCTTTTTTTTGCCGTCATTCCACGCGTGCCTCGCGTAGAATCCCGGGCATTCTTCGCCGGTTCGCGATAGAGGACTGGACGACGCTCGCCTGCTCACTGAGCAAACGACTAAGAAATGATTTGCTCGCCGCCCCGGCAAGGAATGGCCAGTTGGTCCCGCTCCCGCTCAATGTTGCGGTGCCCGAGGGATCATAGGTGTATGTCGTCACCGGGCCCGAGTTGATCGGCGCCGCATTCACCAGCCCGATCGTGGACCGGTCGTACCTTTACCGCGTGTTAAGCATACGGCCTTAGTTATTACTAACTGGTTCTCCCGGAACCTGTGGCGCCAATCTTCAACTTGGGAAGTCAGCCTAGGATAGGCCGCCACATCTTGAGGAACTGGTCGGGAGTCATAAAGTACGGCACGAGCATCAGCGCCAGGGCGACTAGGAAGATTACCACGATGCCTAAGCTGAGGTAGCGAAGTGCGGGTGTCATGCTCCGCAGCTTCGTAAACCAAACGCCGACTATCACCAGACACCCGCCCGTCTCAACAACGTCGAAGGTGGCGAACAACCAACTCAGACGCTGTTGGGCGGCCGGTGAAAGGAAAGTCCCCAACAGGCCGCTGACCCCCATGCACATGGCGGCTATGCTGGCGGCAATCAGAATCACTGGACCTCCAGGCATGGGGCGAAGCACGGAGCCACAGAAAAGGACAATGACTGAGAGGTAAATCAAGATACCATACACTTCTGCCGCCAGACCGGGGTGCTCTTCGAAGACCTTGGGCAAGTCAGCATCCGCCATTACGTCCGCTAACGCCATGATTCCCGCCATCAATCCGAGTCCCGCGGCCCACTTCAGGATGCCACGCAAGCGGTCGTTACTCTGCGGACTCATTGCAGACCTGCACAGAGGTATATAGTTCAACCGCACATCCGAAGGCGCCTTTGGCGGCATGCATCGTGGCGCCTCCCAATACCCTAATTTCACAGCCAGCACCCACTTCTGTGTTCTCGGTAAGCACTGCTCCGGCGCCACAAACCAGCGCACCTATCAACTGCAACCGGTCTCCCGCTAACTACCAGTGTGCGATCCATAGCCCCGCTGGATCAAATGTCAAGCGCCGGATGTCGCGTTCCTGAAATGAATGAGTTATGCGATGGACGCGGGAGGGAATCCGGGGAGCACCGGGGAATCGCGGATCCGGGATTCCTCGCGCGCGCCGGACACGCGCGCGGGAATGACGGCAAAACAGGAGGCGCGCGTACAACCACACGAATACTAACTCGGGTGGGCGGGGGGCGGTTGATTCGAACAGGAAGCGCGAAACCCAGTTTGGGTTTCGCATTGTTCCAGCGCTCGCCCGAGCGCGGTGCAATTGCTCTACTACGAAATTCTTACGGGAGCGCGACTTCGACTCCGCTCTCTGCGGCGGACTGGCGCGCGGCGATCGTCAGCGCGAGCGCGACTCGCGCCTCGGCAAGATTCTGTTGCGCGGGACGCGAGCCGGGACCTGATGCCATCGCGGCGGCGAACTCGGCGGCCATCCCGCCAAACCATGCGGAATGGTAGGAGTCGTCGGGGATGTCGGGCACGGACAGGTCATGCGTCGAACCAGTCCGCTCGGTCAGCAGGATGCGGTCGCCCTCGATCTCGATTATCGCCTTCTCGCCATAGATCACCGCCGAGGTGCGGCGAACCGGCGCGCGCCATGAGAGGTGCGCGGTGGCGATTCGCTCGGCTCGGAAGCGAACGCGCAAATCGGCGACATCTTCCGCGCCCGCTCCCGCCGCAGTCGAAAGGTACGCCGAGACCGCGAGTGGCGCCTCGGCGCCCATCAGCCACTGCATCAGGTAGAAGATGTGCCAGCCGTGATCGATCAGGATTCCGCCGCCTGATGCCGAATTCGATCGCCACGCGCCGCCGCTTGCCCCCGCCCCCGCGGGCGCGGTCCGCAATCGGCTGAGCGACACGTGTCGGATCGCGCCGAGGCGTCCCGAGTCGATCGCGGCGCGCGCGGCGGCATACGGCGGCGCGTATTTCCAGTTGTGCACGCACATCAGGATGCGGCCCTGCTTCGCGGCGAGCGTCCGCAACTCGTCGAACTCCGCAAGCGTCAGGCAGATCGGCTTCTCGACCAGCACGTGCGCGCCCGCGCCGAGCACCTGGCGGGCGCAGGCGGCGTGAAACGGCGGCGGGCTCGCAATATCGACGAAATCGGGCGCCTCGCCAGCAAGCATCAAATCGAGCCGGTCATATACGCGAACGTTCTTGATGAGACGAATCGCTGCGTGGCGCCGCTCCGAGATGGGATCGTGAATCGCGAGAATTCCGGTCTCCGGCCGGGAGACCCATCCCGGCAGATGAGCGCTCGCGGCCACCTCGCCGAAGCCTGAGATCGCGCCTCGGAATTTTACACGCGCGGAAATATCACTGGAGCTTGCCACGGCCAACGCGCCGCCGATGTCGCGGCTTAGGGGTCAGCCGCGCTGGCGGTCACATTTCATCGAGCACGATTCGCGTGCTCAACACAAGGGCGATCGCGCCGACCGTCGAGACCATCACGGCGCCGAACAGGTGATGCGGATGCACGCCGACGGTGCCGAACAGCCATCCGCCGATTACGCCGCCAACCATCCCGAGCAGAATATCCGCGATCATCCCGTAACCGCCTCCGCGAATCAGTTGGCCGGCGAGCCATCCTGCGATCAAACCGACAAATATCGAACCGAGCATGATTACGAGACCTCCTTAATCGCGAATCGATTGCGCCGATTGCCGAACCGCGACCATCCGGGATGAGAGCAAGCGCCCTGCCAATAAGTGGCACCGCAAAAACGGCAAGGAGGGACGCGGAATTCGCTTGCGATAGTGCCGCCGCCGGACTGCATCCGCCACGATCGCACTGCATCGGGACTTTGCCGTCGGACCGCCGCGCGAGCGGGGTCGGCGCGCGCCCGCGCACGATCGAGAAATGATTGGGATATTTAGCGACGGGGCCGCTACTTCCAACCGAAGAAATCTTTGGCGTAAACGAAGCGGCCGAGGCCGGCGGCGCGCGCGGCCTGCTCATCGATTTCCTGGTCGCCAACCATCAGCGACGCCTTCAGATCGACTCCGTGATCACGCGCGAGTTCGAGAATCATTCCGCCCTTGGGCTTGCGGCATCCACACTTGTCCGCATCATCGTGCGGGCAGATTTTCCACGCGCCTAAGATGCCGCCGAGCTTGCGATCGAGCTCGGCCATCGCCGCCTCGACGCGCTCCCGCGTAAGCCGTCCGCGCTTGATCCCGGCCTGATTCGAAACGACAAAAATCAGATGGTCGTGAAGCGGGCCGAGCTTCTCCGCAACTCCCGGCAGAAGCTCGACGATCACGCTGCCGCGCGCATCGAGCGGGAGCTGGCGCGTGTCATCCATCCGGACCAGCGTTCCCACGAGATCGCAGAAGATCGCCGCCTTGCCCGCATTCGCGGTCATGATCGTGAATTGAGCGTGCCCGGCGCCTGATCGCGAGCTCAGGCATCGCGCCAGCGGACGCGATCGCGCACGTGCGCGAACACCTCGTCGATAATCGCCGCGCCGGCCTCCACCTGCGCCTCTGTAATCACCAGCGGCGGATTGATCCGCACGCGCGGGAAGTAACCCATCATCACGAGGCCGCGCTTGAGCGCTTCCTTGAAAATCAGTTCGGTCACCTTGCGGGCGAGCGGCTCCTTCGACTCGCGATCGCGTACCAGGTCGATTCCGATCATGAGGCCCTTTCCGCGCACATCGCCGACGAACTCGTATTTCTCCTTGAGTGCGGCAAGACGCCGGAGCAGCGTGGCCCCGAGCTTGCGCGAATTCTCCATCAGGCGCTCGGTCTGGATCGTCTTGATGGTTTCGGAGACGGCGACTGCGGCAAGCGGATTCCCGCCGTAGCTCGATGACGACGCGCTCGGCTTTGAAAACGGCTCGGCCGTGCTGAGTTCATCACTGAGCAACACGCCGGAAACGGGGAAGCCCGAGCCCATGCCCTTGCCGACGGTTACGATGTCGGGCTCGACGCCGCTATGCTCGACGCCCCACATCTTCCCGGTGCGTGCAAAGCCCGTGATCATCTCATCGGCGATCAGCAACGCGCCCATCTCCTCGGCAAGCGACTTGATCGCGGGCAACCAGTCGTCGGGCGGGATCACATTGCCCGCGGTTCCCTGCATCGGCTCGACCAGGACTGCCGCGAGCGCGCCGGAGGACGCGGTCTTGATCTGCTGGCGCGCGAAATCAACGCAGAACAGCCCGCAGGCGGGATGCTCGAGCTTGAAGGGACAGCGGTAGCAGTCCGCGTAGGGCACCTGGTATTGGCCGCCCGGCAGCGGGCCGTATCCCTGCTTCGATTCGTCGCCGACCAGGCCGAGCACGCCGCCGGTCTTGCCGTGGAATCCGCCCCAGAAGCTGACGGTCTCGTACTTGCCGGTGGCTGAGCGCGCCAGGCGAAGCGCCGCCTCGACCGCCTCGGCGCCGCCGCTGTACAGATGAGCGCGCTTGAGTTTGCCGGGCGCGACTTCGCCAAGCAGGCGGAACGCCTCGGCTCTTTCCTCGGTGGCAAAAGTGCCGACCATCAGGCGCGACGCCTGGCGGGCGATCGCCTGGGCAAGCCGCGGATGGGCATGGCCGAGGCTCGCGACGGCGACGCCGGCAAAAAAATCGACGTAGGTATTGCCGTCGGCGTCGGTCAGGGTGGCGCCGTCGCCGTGGTCGAACGCGACTCCGGCGAGGAGCGAGATGCGCTGGCGGCCGGGCGCGATGTGCGCCTGCTCATCGTCGAATATCCTTCTCGATTTTGGTCCTGGAACTGCGGTCTTTATGTCTGGAAGTTTTCCGTTTGCTTTCGTCATCAGGTTGCTGATCCGGTTCGTGACCGATATCTCCCAAGCGGATTCAGCGCGGGCGGTTGAGCAGCGCGAGTGCCCGGCGGGCAATCGCGCGCGCGGCCTGCCCACGCACGCGGCTGTAACTTGGCCAGTCGTTAAAGTCGATAATCGCAAATCGACCGCCAGACAAGACCGCGTCACCGCCCCAGGCCTCGAGGCCGAGCACTTTCGCCGCCTTCTCAGCCGCCTCCGAGAGCTGCCTGACCGCGGCCTCGGGAATCTCGCCATCGCTGGAGAGCGCGGAAAAATACGAGCCGGCGCTGACCCCGTAGAATTTCACGACTGCGCCGCGAAACTCCTGCTGCACGTACGCAAAACGGATTCGGCGGCGCGCGAATCCCGCGAGCGTCCGCTCGAGGTCCGCTCGTCCGAGCGCTCTCTGGACGTCATCGGCCGCAAGCGCATGCAGGTCACCGCGCTTGACGTACACGGGAGAAGATAAATCGACCCCGGCCAGCCTGCGCAGGTCGAGCGGCAGCGCGGTCGGCACCAGCGCTCCCGCCGGCGCCGGAACCCCTGCGCGCGCCAGTCCCGCGGCGAGCAAATCGCGATAGCAGTTGCGGATCGCAAGCGCCGAATTGATCGCGATCGCGCCGGCCTGCTCCACCTCGGCCAGCCGCCTGAGCGCGCTCTCGCCCTGGCACATCGCAAGCACGAGATCTGCCGGTGGAATCGAACTTGCGCCGAACGCCGCCGCATCGATTGCCGACGTCTCGACGCCCTCGCGCGCAAGCTCGGCAAGCGCTGCGTCGAGAATCGCGGCGTCGTCGGCAATCTTTCCCGGCGAATACTCGGGCTCGCGATAGACTCCGATCGCACGGTAACTCATCGGCGGTCTCCTAACTCCTTCACCGCAGCCTCGAGGTCGGATGCTTCGTCGATATCGATCGCGCCGCGGACCTCGAGGACGCCCAGCCGGATTCCCTCATCCACCAACATCGCGAGAAACAATCGCATCGCCGCGAGCCGTCTTTCACGAGCCCGTGCGGCGAACTCGAATATCGAGGTTGGCAGCAGGTAGACCCCAGCGGTGACAAGTGGAGTCTGCCGATCGCCCAGCGCTGTAATCAAGCCCCCTTTTGTTACGTCCGCGAAAAGCGCGCGCTTGTCGCCGCGCCAGCGGACCACTCCCAGGACCCCATCGAAGTCTGCATCGGGCGCGGGCCGCGATGCGGCGAGCGCATCGCGAGTGAACCGCGCAAGCTCCGCCTGCGGCATCACGGAATCCACCGTTGCGAGCAGGAAACGCCCGGGAGCAAGCTGCTCGCCCACCGCGAACAGCGACTCCATCGAGCTTTCCGTGTCGCGCACGATCAAGCGCAGCTCAGGCGGCATCGCAATTCCTGCGGCGCGCCGCGCGGTCTCCGAGTTAATCACCGCGACGACGGACTGCGCGCCGGCTCGCAACATCGCGCGCGTCTGTCGCACGAGCAGCGCCTCGCCCGCAAGCTCCACCAGCGGTTTGGGCAAATCGCCGGCGGTGCGCCTGAGCCGCTCGCCGCGGCCAGCCGCGATAATTGCTCCTTGCAGTCCCATCACAAATCGAGTGCCGCGATCTCTTCGAGGGTTGCGATCGTGTGGTCAGCAACAGTCGTGCCGCCCTGGGAAGGTGCCTCAACCGGGGTGGATTGCGAGGGCGGCCGATACCAGACCGTCGCGATGCCGATCGCGTGGGCAGGCGCACAATCCTTGGCCAGCGAGTCGCCGACCATCGCCGCCTGCGCGGGTTGCGCAGACAGAGCATCGAGCGCTTCGCGGAAGATTCGCGGGTCGGGCTTGAATGCGCCGACGCGGCTGGAATCGATAATTGTGTCGAATAATCGCTGCATCTTCGCCTCGGCAATGATCCGATCGAGGTTCCCGTAGAAGTTCGACACGATCCCCATACGGAAGCGCGGCTTGAGCGATTCTACTATTGCGCGGCTTCGCGCCATGCCCGCGCGCGACTCATCGACGAACGAGGCGGTAATTTGCTCGACGAGCCTATATCGATCTTTGGCGCTGGCGCCGCCGAGCCTGACTCCGATCGCCCCGCAGCCGTTCTCCTGCAGATACTCGACCTGATGGCCGACGAGGAACTGCACAAGCTCGGGCAGCCCGAAGCGTTCGAGCACCTTCCCAGCGCGATACCCGATCTGCGTGGCATGTTCGAAAGCGGGATCGAGATGCTCGCGCGTGATATCCACGCCCGCGTCGCGATAGCTCGCGAGAAACCGATCCAACCAGTGCTTCGGCCCGTCCAGGGTGCCGCCAAAATCGAAGAGCAGGACTTTAACCATGACCGCGATCCAACGATCCTATCAGCCGGAGCCTATGCCCAGTAGACGGTCTTGAGCGCCTGCGATTCACCGTCATCCGCAGGCGGGAGGATCCAAACCGGCTGGGTCACAGATGGGGGCACTTGTCAAAAGGCGTGCTACTGGCAGGAAGATTACGGCCATGTTACTTTGACGCGCGCGGGCATTCGGTCCGGCAGCCGCGATAGGACTTTGGGAATAGAAACCGCTTTGATTGCAGCGCCCTCGCGCGCCGACAATAGCATCTTCGGGCGGACCCTGCTCGAACGGCTGATTATTTCCTGTCAACGCGCCGGGATCCAACGGTTTTATATCGCGACGCCACCCGAGCGCCGCGACGAAGTGTACGCATCGCTCGGGAGCGTCAAGCCCGGCTCGTCAGTCGTCCTGGTGGACCGTTTCGAAGATTTGCTGGGGCGCCCCGGCTCGGTCGATCCCAGCGCCGGGTGCATCGCATTCTCGGGCAACGTCGTCTTTCATCGCTCCCAGCTTGAGCAAATCTTCGCGGACCATGCGGCGAATCCGAAGCGAGTGCTGCGGATGGTCAGCACGGACGACGATCGCAGCGGTGAAATCGCAGCCGGTCCGCTTGAGGAGTTGCTCGCCCGCGACGCTCTTGGCTCGGCGCCGCCGGCGCGGCCCGAGGGCGATCTGCCGTTTGCGCTCAACGGACGGCCGGAGGACCGCGAAGAGGCGGAACTCAGGCTGGCGCGCTCGGTGCGCCGCGAATCCGCAACCAAGGACGCCGCGATGGCGCGGCTGTTCGACCGGAAAATTTCCTGGCGGATCAGTTATCTCCTGGCGCGCACGAAAATCACGCCCAACCAGGTGACCCTCGCGAATACGGCGCTCGGGATGTTATTGGCGTGGATGTTCTCGATTCCGAGCTACGGGTGGCGCCTGGCGGCGTCGCTGCTGTTCGTGCTCTCGATCACAATCGACGGCGTTGACGGCGAACTCGCGCGCCTCCAGATGAGCGAAACCAGCTGGGGCGCCAAGCTTGATATCATCACCGACAACATCGTGCACGTCGCGGTCCTGATCGGGATCTTCGTCGGCTGTTATCGCGCCAGTTTGAACCCGGCCTACTATTACCTGACTCCGCTGGTTCTGGGCGGGTTCGCGCTCAATGCGCTGGCTACTTACCTGGCGTTTCAAATCCGCGGCGCCGATGCGGAGAAATGGCTGACCGCGGTCGAACGATGGACCGGACGCGATTTCGCCTATTTGCTTGCCGGTTTCGCGCTGATAAACCGGCTTGAATGGTTTGCGTGGGGGACCGCTTTCGGTACCTACGTATTTGGTCTGGGCCTGATCTGGCTCACCGCCCGCAGGCGGCGGAGCCCTCGTGACGACGGACGCATCGAACCACGCGGCACGGCGCCGGAGGGTGCATGAACAAGAAGCCGAGAATTCTTCTCGTCCAACCAACCACCGTCCATCTGGACGGCACGCCCCATAAGACGCGATGGCGTCTGATCATGGGGCTGATGATCCCGCTGCTGGCGGGACTCACGCCGGACGAGTATGACGTAACGCTCTGCGACGAACGCATCGAGGATATCGATTTCGACGGGGGATGGGACCTGGTCGGGATGACCACCACGATCGGCGCGTCGCTGCGGGCCTATCAGCTCGGCGATGAGTTCCGCCGCCGGGGCATCCCGGTCGTGTTCGGCGGATTCCATGCCACGCTCCAGACCGAGGAGGCGCTGGGGCACGCCGATGCGGTCGTCAAGGGCGAGGCGGACCTGGTATGGCCCGAACTTCTCCAGGACTGGCGCGACGGCAAGCTCAAGCAGATCTACCGGGCGGACAAGCTTCACGACCTCAAGAACCTCCCGCGTCCGCGCCACGAGCTGCTCAAGCTCAACCGGTACCTGTTCAAGGCGGCGCCCGTGCAGGCGAGCCGCGGATGCCCGTACCGATGCTCGTTCTGCGAGATCCCGGTGTTCTATGACGGGAGTTATCGGACGCGCCCGATTGGCGATATCGTCGAGGAGATCCAGGAAGTAATCAAAGTCACCGGCTTTCGCCGCTTCCAGTTCATCGATGATCAGATAACCGGCAAGCACAAGTTCGCGCGCGAGTTGTTCAAGGCGCTCGAGCCGCTCAAGATCCGGTTCTCGTGCCTGTGGACTATCAATTCAAACCATGACGATGAGCTGTTGGACCTTGCGGCCAAGGCGGGAATCTTCCATGTGAATATCGGCGTGGAGTCGATCAGCCAGGACTCGCTGCTGTCGATGAACAAGATTCAGAACCACGCCAACCAGTACAAGAAACTGCTCAACAAGCTCAAGAAGTACGGAATTTATTACTCACTGAATTTCATGTTCGGACTCGAGGAGGACAAGCCCGGCATCTTCGATGAGACGCTGAAGTTCCTCCACGAAGTTCGCGCGCCCGAGGCGTTTTTCAACACGGTTACCCCGCGCAGGGGCACGCCGATGCGCACGCAGTTGGAGGCCGAGAGCAGAGTCATCATCCCGGACGCCGACCTCTATACCAACAACTTCCGCTGCATGTTCGTGCCCAAGAACATGTCGCCGCAGCAGGTTGAAGAGGGCGTCTGGCGCTGCACCAAGGAGTTCTACTCGCTCAAGTCGATGTTCAAGCGGCTGCTCATGCCGCCGAACAAGTTCACCTGGCAGGGCCTGACCGAGAATATGCTGTTCTGGTACGGAGCCAAGCGGCAAATCGACCCGGTCGATTACTACTGAGTACCCCCGGCCGCGGCAATCGCAAATAGCCAGTTCGTAAGCCTGCGACTGATTTGAAACGGCGCTGGCCGCTTGCTCAAGAATGGGAATCGCGAAGCGGTTACGGCTTAAGGACGGTATTGTCGATCAGGCGGGTCTTGCCGACGCGCGCCGCGATCGCGAGCAGAATCGGATGCTCGGGCGACGGTGAGGGCGCTAGCGTCTCGGCATCGACCGCTTCCACGTAATCGATTTCGACTCCCGGGGTTTCCTTAAGTACTTTGGCCGCAGTCGCGGCGATGTCATCGGAGGAACGCGCTCCCGACGCGTATCGTTCGCGCGCAGCGCGGAGCGCCGAACTGAGCGCCAGTGCGCGCTCGCGCTCATCGCCGGCCAGGTACGCATTGCGCGAACTCATCGCAAGACCGTTCGCCTCGCGCACGATCGGAACCGGCACGATCTCGATTGGGAAGTTCAGGTCGATGACCATCCGCTGAATCGCGCGCAACTGTTGAAAGTCCTTCTCGCCGAACAGCGCGACGTGCGGCTTGACGATATTGAACAGCTTGGCGACGACCGTCGTGACGCCCCGGAAATGGCCTGGGCGGCTTCGCCCGCAAAGTCCGCGCGTCAGGCCGGTCACCTGGACGAAAGTCTGCGCGCCCGGCGCGTACATCGCGTCCGCCTCGGGCGCGAACACCACGTCGACCGCCTCCGCCGCCATCATCGCGAGGTCCTGCTCGAAGGCGCGCGGATAGCGGGTGAAGTCCTCGCCGGGTCCGAATTGGGTTGGATTTACGAACAACGAGACCACGAGCAGGGAGGCGCGCCTGCGCCCCTCGCGCATCAGCGCAAGATGCCCCTCGTGAAGGAACCCCATCGTCGGAACGAGCGCGATCCGCTCGCCGCGCACGCGGGCGGCCTCCGCGAACCGCTGCATCGCATCGGGCGGCTTGATGACTTCCACGCTCACGCCTTGCGCGCCTCGGAATAGCAATGCTCGGGTCCGGGGAAGGCGCGTTCTCTCACTTCGCGGACATAGGCTCCCACGGCCGCCGCCGCATCCTCGCGAAGTTTCGCGAACGGCTTGGCGAAGCGCGGCGGGCAACTCTCGCCCAGTCCGAGCAGGTCGTGCATCACCAGCACCTGCCCATCGCAGCCGGGTCCCGCGCCGATTCCGATCGTCGGAACGTTCAGGCTCGCCGTGATTTCGCGCGCGAGCGATGCCGGCATGCCCTCGAGCACGATCGCGAATGCGCCGGCCGCCTCGAGCGCCGCGGCGTCCTCGAGGAGCCGCTCCCGGCATCCCGGGGCGCGTCCCGATCTGCGCCCCTGAACGCGATGGCCGCCCATCCGATGGATCGATTGCGGAGTGAGCCCGATATGGCCCATGACGGGGATGTCGATGTCGGCGAGCCGACGCACCGTGTCGGCAACCGCGATGCCGCCTTCGAGCTTGACCGCCTCGGCTTCGCCTTCCTTGATGAGCCGCCCGGCGTTGCGCAGCGCATCCTCGGCGCACACCTGGTAGGAGAGAAACGGCATGTCGGCGACGACCAGCGCACGCCGGCGCGCGCGGGCAACCTGGCGGGCGTGGTAAATGATCTCATCCACCGTAACCGCAAGGGTGTTCTGCTCGCCGCGCACGACCATCCCGAGGCTGTCGCCGACCAGCAGGAGATCGATTCCGGCCTGATCGAAGATGCGCGCGAACGGGTAATCGTACGCGGTCAGCATCGTGATCGGCCGCCGCTCCGCCTTCATCCGCGCGAGATCGGGAACCCTGACTTTTTCCTGTACCATGCTACGCTCCCGGACGATCGCAAGGGCCGCCGAATACCGCGACCCCGCGTGGGAGCGTGCTTTTGGTGAGAAGCGCGCGCGTCCAGCTTAGGAGTCCCGGTCCGAACTAAGGATCCAGGCATCAGCCCTGACGTTGTCCCGCCCTTTAAAGGGCGATTTTTCAATCAGTACGCATCGCCGGGAACCAAAGCTCCTCGGCGTGCGGATTTCATCTCTAGTATAAACGACGCGCTGGCGTAAAGCCCCGGCTTCAATAGGTTATGCCGGTTGCGTTGGCAGGCACCGATATTTTGAGCTGAATCCGCCGGCCGTCGCGCACCACGCTCAGGTAGATGAGCTCCCCGGGGCGGACGTCCCGCATCCGATCCTCGAAGTCGAGGAAATTCGTCACCCGGACTCCATCCACGCCGATTATCATGTCGTAACTCTCGCCGACCTCGGCGTAATCGAGCGCGGGGATCAGGATGATCGCCGGCGGGAATGCCATCGCGGCCGCGATCGCCACGCCGGTGAGTACGTTGTGCGTGGTTCGATGATATTCCTTGAGGCCCGCGCTGAAAGCCGGGCTTCCCTTCTGAACATCGATCACCAGGAGGCCGTCAGCCTCCTCGCCGCTGCTCAGCCTGCGGCGCGCCTCCCGCAACTCAACACCGATTGGCGAGCTTAGCGAACCCTCGGAAAGGTATTGCCGAAGCGCCTGCATCTGCTGGGGATCGTCGGCGCCGCGCTGCGCCTCCTCGTAACGCGCGACGTCGCCGCTGTCCCGCGCCGCAGGAGCATCGACCGTGGTTTTGGGCGGCTCATCAATACTCGCGGCCGGAATCTCGACGGTCGTGGCCGGCGGCGCGGTTGACCCCGGGGGCGACGCGATCAGGTTCTCCGGCGGGGAGCCGCCGGCGCCCTCCAGCCGGCCGGCTTCGCCGCTGGCAGCATCGGCGCCAGAGAATTCCGCGCCGGCCGTAGCAGCGCCCGGCGGAGCATCGGAGGATGGCGCGGCGGCGGGTGAAACCGCGGCCACGGGAGAAACCGACTCCGCGGGCGAAGCGGCGGCCATCGGAGAAGCTGCTGCAGCGGGTGATGCGGCTGCGGATGGGATTGCTGCGGGTGACATTGCGGCGGCGGGCGCGGCCGGGGCTGGCGTCGAATCGCGAGCGCCGCTGGATGCATTCGCGGACGCCCATTCGGCGGAAACCGCCGATGACTCTTCGGCAAGCGCGGCGGTGGGCGCCGAATAGAGCCCTGCGATTAGCGCAAGGGTTGCGGCGACCGCCAGCAAGCGCGCGAGCGCGCGCGCGCCAGCGCGATTGCAGCCTCTAATACTCGAAGTGCGACCCGTGCGCATCGAGCGACACCGTCACAATCCAATGCCCGCGCTGCCACCTCACATTGGCCTGATGAGCCGCGAGCGAGCTAGCTGAGACTCCATCGCTTGTCATGCTCCACCACCCGACGCTCTCTGGCAAGTTTCTTCAGATGGGAGCGCACCGAGTTTGCCGCAGCAGGATGCAGATACTCGGGAACGTCGGTGTAAATCCTCTTGACGATCGCCATCACCTCGATCGGCCCGCCCTCGAGCGCATCGAGCACTTGCCGTTCGCGCAGTTCCCGATGGGCGATGTAGTCGTGGATCTTCTCTTTCGGATTCCTGATTACCGGGCCGTGCGCGGGATAGATGGTTTCGAGATCGAGCTCGAGCAGCCGGTGCAGCGACGCCATGTAGTCGAGGAGGTCGCCAGTGTCATCCGGAATCACGGTCGTGCCCGCGCCCAGGACGACGTCGCCCGTGAACAGGGCGCGCTCCTCGATCAGGTAGTAACACAGATGGTCGGGAGAATGGCCAGGCGTGTGAATCGCGCGCAGCGTGGCTCCTGCGGTGGTGACTATCGAGTTATCGCCGATCGGCACCATCGGTGCGCCGGCCGCATCGTCGTGCCCCGGCCACGGCATCTTGAACACTTCTAGCGGGCCGAATTTATCGCGCGCCTGAGCGACCCCTCCGGTATGGTCGATGTGCGAATGCGTGATCACGATTTTGTCGAGCCGGTTGCTCTTGCACAGCTCCTTGAGCGCCGCGACCAGGAGGTCGGCCCAGATCGGGACGCCCTGCCCCGTGTCGAGCAGGAGCGGGCGATCGCCCACGCCAACCAGATAGGTGTTGGTGCCGGGTCCGGAGAACGGGCCCGGATTATGGCCGAGCACGGTCGCGACGCGGGGTGAATAGCGCGCGTAGTCGGGCATCTTCATTCCGATCATCGAATCGGTGACGATGCGCGCGGGCTTTTCCATCTGACCTGACCTCTCCCCTCCCTAGCGCCGGTTGCGCTCGAAGATCAATCGCAGTCCTTTTAACGTCAGGAACTCATCGACTTCCTCGATAGTTTCGGATTCCGGCGCGATGAGGACCGCCAATCCGCCGGTCGCGATCACGCGCGCTTTCTCGCCGCGTTCGCGGCGGATCCGGGCTACCAGCCCATCGACCAGCGCCGTATGCCCAAAGATGAGGCCCGACTGGATCGCTCCAATCGTGGTGCGGCCGACCGTCTCGCGCGGGCGCGTCAATTCAACCCGGTAAAGCTTGGCCGCGTGCTCGATCAGCGCGTTCATCGAGATCTCGAGGCCCGGCGCGATCGTGCCGCCGGCGTACTCGCCTCGTCCCGTGACGTAGTCGAGCGTGGTTGCGGTGCCGAAATCGACCACGATGCATGCGCCGCCGTATCGGTCGTAGGCGGCCACCGCGTTCACGATTCGGTCCGCCCCGACCTGCTTCGGATCCTCGTAGAGAATCGGCATCCCGGTCTTAATCCCCGGTCCAACCATCAGCGGACTGGTATGGAAGTAGCGCTCCGCGAGCTGCTCCATCACATGATTGAGCGGCGGAACGACACAGGCGATGACCACGCCGTCGACCTTGAATCCCGGCGCGATGGGCGAGCCCGTGATCAGGGTGTTGAGCAGCGCGCCGTGCTCATCGGTCGTGCGATCGGCGACGGTCGAGATGCGCCAGTGATGCGCCAGGCGCTCGCCGTCGTAGATTCCGATTACGGTATGACTGTTGCCGACGTCGATCGTTACGAGCATGCGAAACCCCCGTGCCGGTGCGATCACGCGGCAGCGCTCATGATAATAGGTCGAGCCTCAGTGGATGCGAAACGATGACCTCGGCGCCATCATCGGCGCGCTCGTCGGATGTCTGAAGGTGGCCGACGGAGGAACCATCCACGGTCCGGAGCCGAATGGCGAGGTTGGGATGGATGGAACGATGGGCCCCAATCTGGCGCCCGGGGTATAACCCACCGGCCCAAGCGGCGGTCCCCAGACCGGCCCGATCACGCGCGCCGTCGAAACTACCGGTCCCATCGTATCGCCCTGGCTCTCATAGTCCTCGAGCGTGCCGAACTCATCATTAACCACCGCATCGTCGAGGGTCGAATCGCCAGCGGTGGCGTCATCGCGCGCCGATCCAGCCGTCGCTGCGCCGTCCTCGGAGGGATCCGCAGGAGAAATGCCGGCCCCTGGGGCATCGCACGACAGCACGCCGCCGTCGTCGGTGCAGGCCTGCGGGATTTCGAGCACCTGGCTTTCCAGTTCCCAGTCGCTGTCGGGACTCGCGGCGTTGGGCGATGCGTCCTCAGCGGAGGCCGCCCGCGCGACCACGAGCGCGGCGCTGACGAAAGCCGCGATAGCGAAGGCGTTTACTGATAACACCCGTTTCCGCAACGGATTTACCCTCGCGCGCATCGAGCCAGCCCTCCTCCTGCCGCGCGCCGGCCGCTTGGCTGAAGCCTACCATCCGGCTTCGTGCGGTCCAAGGCGGCTTCGCGAATGGTCCGGGTCGCCGTGATACGTCCGGTGGGGAAGCGGCGCGGGGACGCCGCGAGCGCAGGTTTTCACGGCGCACCCAAAAAGGCTAAGATTCGCCGCCATGCCGGAAGCAAAAGTCGCATTGGTCACCGGCGCGGGACGCGGCATCGGCCGCGACATCGCGCTTCGTCTTTCGCGCGAGGGCTACGCCTGTGGCCTCATCGCCAGAACCAAATCGCAACTCGAGGAAACCGCCGACCTGATTCGCGCCCAGGGCGGCAAAGCGCTCGTCACGCCCACCGACGTCTCCAAGCGCGAGCAGGTGCTCGCCGCGGTCGACGCGGTCGAACGCGAACTCGGCCCGATCTCGGTGCTCATCAACAATGCCGGCGCATACCTGCGCAAGCGCTTCACCGACATCACCGAGGACGAGTTCGATTTCCAGCTCAAGGTCAACGCTTACGGGCCGTTCTTCTGCACCCAGGCGGTGGTGGGCAGAATGGCCGATCGCGGGGGCGGCACGGTGATATTCGTGCTTGGCTCCGAGTCGCGTGGCGGGCCCGCGCAATACTCCGCCTATACCGCATCGAAGCTCGCCCAGCGCGCGATCGCCGAATCGGTCGCCTACGAGTTCATGCATCTTGGCGTCCATTCGGCGACGCTCGATGTGGATGGGGCGGTTGATAGCCCGCGGGTGCGCGAGGCGATGCCGGATACCGACCCGTCGCAATTCGTATCGCCCGAGGCGATCTGCAACGAGATCGTGCACCTGATCGGGCAGCCGAAGAGTTCGTGGACCTTCGGCGTGGATCTGCGATCGTTCGCGCAATGGCGTCCGCGCGCCGCCGCGGCCAGGAAGCCCGCGCCGAAACAGTGATCGCGGCCGCGCTTCTCCGGGCCGTTGCAACAATCGACGCCTGACCCGCGCCCTCGTGCGCATCTCTGATTCATGACGGCCGGAGCGGGAGCGGCGGCATTGCCGCCGCTTCGCTTCCGGCTGCCAAAGCGCGCTTTTCTGCAATCGGCTGCTGAAAATCCAGTCAAATTTCACTTACTATTGCTTGCGTTCTGCTCCGCCCGCCAGCGCGATTGCGTCGCGGCCCGCGCAGGTTTACCGCATAAAGAAGCGACCGAAGTTTCGTCCGGTGGTCGGAGGGGGGAAGATGAAATCAGTACTCGCGCGCGGACGCAGACGATTTGCCTTCAGCGCAATTTTGCGGCTTGTGATCGCGGTCGCAGCGGCGACGATCGCGAGCACCGCGACCGCATGGGCAGGCGACCCTCCGCCCA
>Ga0187771_10000177_pt1 | contig 34768 bp, 23 predicted proteins | sample 0116_SJ02_MP15_1_FD_133139 | JGI IMG/M metagenome (GOLD analysis project Ga0187771, IMG submission 133139) | Tropical peat soil microbial communities from peatlands in Department of Meta, Colombia - 0116_SJ02_MP15_10_MG | ecosystem: Environmental > Terrestrial > Soil > Wetlands > Peat | place...
GCGGCCTAGCCGTTCAGTTCCTCTCCCGGAACGGGAGGGGTTAGGTAAGCGTCATCAGCGTCGCGCGCCCGACCACGGGCGCGCGACATAATATTCCGAATCGCAAACCGTCAGGCACGCGCGTGCGAAAGGCTGTGCTGAGAGCGCGCGCAAAAATGCTGCGAAACCCAAACTGGGTTTCGCGCTTCCTGTTCGCATCGATCGCCCCTCGCCCAGCCGCGCGCCCGAGTTAGTATTGCAGTCATTCTCCGTGTGCCCCGCGTAGAATCGCGACTCTTTTGTCTGTGATTTCCGCGCGCGGCTGCCGTGTTTGCTCACAGTGGGGCGGGCCGCCGTGCCCGCCGAAAGATGCGCGGACGCCTCGCCCGCGCCATCCGAAATAGTCATTCGCGCACGCGTGACGGACACGCGCGCCTCTTTTTTGGCCCCTGCACGCCTCCGTCTCTTCTCCGGTCATTCTACGAGTGCCTCGCGTAGAATCCCGGAGATTCTTCGCCTGTTGGCGCCGCTTTCTCAATTAGTCATTCCCGCGCGCGTGTCCGGCGCGCGCGAGGAATCCCGGATCCGGTTACGTCTGGCCTTACTGCCACCGCCGACTCGAGCGATTCCGCAAGATTCGGTGGAGTACGGAGGGTTGGGGAAATCGCGTAAGAAGAAGGAATTCCTCGTGCGCCAGGCAATTCAGCCGCATGGGAATGACCACAAAAGGATTCGGGATTCTACGCGAGGCACGCGTAGAATGACCGGAGAGAAAAGGCGCGCGATGCTCGCAGCGGGTCGGCCCTCGCGAAACTGCCGGCTAGCTGATACATAGAAGGTGGCGCGGCCACCCGCGCATCTTTCTGGCTCCTCCGGCATGCGTAGCCGCCGCGATCACATGCGGTACTTATTTAGGTGGAGTGGGGATGTGTTACGGTGCAGCGTACCCCAAGTCGCCATTGGGAGGACCAAGTAGGAGGCTGATGCCCAACGAGGGTCTACAATGACGCCTAAATATGAAAAGCTTATCGCTGTGGGACTTTTTGTGTTCCTTGTAGCTAGTGTGGTATTTGTGGTTGGCGCGGTTTTCGCATTCGGCTATGAGTGGCTTAATCCGGCTGCCCCGGTGCTCCGCTGGCATATAGTTGCGTTTGGAAACGCAATTTTCCTATATGTAATTTGTTGGACCGACCTGCCACAGGAGATCAGGCGATCCGGGGCCCTGAGACGCCAGGTGCAGTGCTTGACGATCTGGCAAGCAGTATTGGGTGTTATGGCGCTGATCACACTGGCCCGGGCTGGCTATTTTGCACTCTTCTCCATGTTTGGACCGGCGGTCGCGCTTTTGGCTTATTCCGGCGGTGTGACCTATAGAGCGCTCAAATCGCTACCTTTGTAACCAACGCTGAGTGGCCAAAACCATCAGTGGAAGAGCCCGTGGTACCAGGGGCGGAGCGCTGGCGGGCGCGTATACTAATTCCGCGACCACTACGACCTGGGTGCCGCTGATCGATGCGAGCGGGTCCACGATCGGGCTGGTGAATGCGGCGCAAGCGCAGGCCGCCGGCCCTCTCCCTTCTCCAATCCCTCTCCCTACAAGGGAGAGGCAAGGTAAGGGTCATTATGGACCGACGCATCGTTTGCGGCGCGGGCTAAGGATTCTGCATCCGTGGCTGCGATCGGAATCATATGTCGAGCGCTCCTAGGCGAGCGCGCGACGCTGAGGACCCTCACCCTAACCTCTCCCGGTCCGGGAGAGGAGTTAGAAAAGACGGAGAAGAGTTGAAGGTGGCGCGGGCGAGGAGGCCCGCGCATCGACGGCGGGCACGGCGGCCTGCCCCACTAAACTCAAGCTAATCCAGCAACGACGGCGCGCCCGCCATAACCGGTCGGTTGCCGAAAGCCCCGGAATGATTACCTTGAATCCGGAGGGACCGGCACCACGGGTATGGATGCGAACCGATTCACCGAAAAGCTCCAGGAAGCGCTGGGACGCGCGCAGAATGCCGCCCTCAGCGCGCACAACCAGGCCGTAGACGTCGAGCATCTGCTGCGCGCGATGCTCGAGGATGACGAGGGCCTGGCCGCATCGGTCCTCAAGCTCGCCGGCATCGATGGCGCCACGGTGCGCCGCAAGCTCGATGCCGAGTTGGCGAAAATCCCGAAGGTCACCGGAGCCGGCACGGACGCAAGCCAGGTCTATGCGACGCAGCGGCTCGGCCGCGTGCTGGCGCGCGCGGAGCAGGAGGCCGGCAAGCTCAAGGACGAGTACATCTCGGTCGAGCACGTCCTGATCGCGATGCTCGATGAGCCCGGGGCCGCATCGCGGATCCTGCGCGATGCGGGACTCACCCACGACCTGCTGCTGGCGACGCTGCAAAAGGTGCGCGGCAGCCAGCGCGTTACCTCGTCCAATCCCGAGGCGACTTACCAGGCGCTCGAACGCTACGGCCGCGATCTCACCAAGCTCGCATCGCAGGGCAAGGTCGATCCAGTCATCGGCCGCGACGAGGAGATCCGCCGCGTCATCCAGGTGCTCTCGCGCCGCACCAAGAACAACCCGGTGCTGATCGGCGAGCCCGGAGTCGGCAAGACGGCCATCGTCGAGGGGCTCGCCCAGCGCATCATCCGGGGCGACGTGCCCGAGAGCCTCAAGAACCATCGCGTAGTCACGCTCGACATGGGCGCGCTGATCGCAGGCGCGAAGTTCCGCGGCGAGTTCGAGGAGCGCCTCAAGGCCGTTCTGAAGGAAGTGCAGGAGGCGGCCGGCGAAATCATCCTGTTCATCGATGAGTTGCATACGGTCGTCGGCGCGGGCGCGGCTGAGGGTGCGATGGACGCATCGAACCTGCTCAAGCCCATGCTCGCGCGCGGCGAATTACATTGCATCGGGGCGACCACGCTCGATGAGTACCGCAAGCATATCGAGAAGGACGCGGCGCTCGAACGCCGGTTCCAGCCGGTGATGGTCGAGGAGCCCAGCGTCGAGGACACGATCTCGATCCTGCGCGGCCTGAAGGAGCGCTACGAAGTCCATCACGGGATTCGAATCAAGGACTCCGCGCTGGTCACCGCGGCGACGCTCGCCAAGCGCTACATCACCGACCGCTTCCTGCCCGACAAGGCGATAGACCTGGTCGATGAGGCGGCGGCGAAGCTGCGCACCGAGAAGGAGTCGATGCCGATGGATCTCGACGAGGTCAATCGGCGCGTGATGCAGCTAGAGATCGAGCGCGAGGCGCTCAAGCGCGAGACCGATCCGGCCTCGCGCGAGCGGCTGGAGAAGCTCGAGAAGGAACTTGCCGAGGTCAAGGATCGCCGTGGCGCGCTACAGGCGCAATGGGAGAGCGAGAAGGGCGGGCTGGAGAAGCTCTCCCGCGTGAAGGCGGAAATCGAGCAGACCAGGCTTGCGATCGAAAAGGCCAAGCGCGAGTACGACCTCAACAAGGTCGCCGAACTCCAGTACGGCAAGCTCGCATCGCTGGAGAAGCAGCTCGGCGCGGAAGAGGACAAGCTCATCAAGAAGGCGGGCGGCGGAGAGAGGCTGATCAAGGAGGAGGTGGACGAGGACGACATCGCGGACGTGGTCTCGCGATGGACGCGGATTCCGGTTGCGCGCCTCATGGAGGGGGAAATCCAGAAGCTCGCGCATCTCGAGGAGCATCTCCACAAGCGCGTCGTCGGGCAGGACGAGGCGGTCTCGGCGGTTTCCGACGCGGTGATTCGCGCGCGCTCGGGACTGAAGGACCCCAATCGCCCGGTCGGCTCGTTCATCTTCCTGGGGCCTACCGGCGTGGGCAAGACCGAGCTTGCGCGCGCTCTCGCCGAGTTCCTCTTTGATGATGAAGCGGCGATGGTCCGGATCGACATGTCCGAGTACATGGAAAAGCACACCGTATCGCGGCTGGTGGGCGCGCCTCCCGGGTACGTGGGCTTCGAAGAGGGCGGCCAGTTGACCGAGGCCGTGCGCCGGCGTCCGTACTCGGTCCTGCTGTTCGATGAGATCGAAAAGGCGCACCAGGACGTTTTCAACATCCTGCTTCAGTTGCTCGATGACGGCAGGCTGACCGACGGTCACGGGCGCACGGTCGATTTCCGCAACTGCGTCGTCATCATGACGTCGAACATCGCAAGCCAGCTCATCCTCTCGTTCAAGGGCAAGGACTACGAGAAGATGAAGGCGGAGGCGCTCGACGTGCTGCGCCGGAGTTTTCGGCCCGAGTTCCTCAACCGCGTGGACGAGATTGTGGTGTTCCATCCGCTTGCAAAAGATGAGCTGCGCCAGATCGTGGACATTCAGCTCGCGCTGCTTCGCAAGCGGCTCGAGGAGCGCAAGATCGAGCTCGAGCTGACCGACCGCGCGCGCGACTACCTTGCCGAGCACGGCTACGATCCGTCATACGGCGCGCGCCCGCTCAAGCGCCTCATCCAGCGCGAACTGGAAACGGCGCTCAGCCGCAAGCTGATCGCCGGCGAGGTTCGCGACAACTCGCGGGTGAGTGTCGATGCGAATGCGCGGGGGCTCGAATTCACGAGCCGCCCGCTGGCGACCGCCGTCTGATCGCGGCGACGATCATTTGCCGTCGGCCGGACCCTCAGTATTCTGAGCCCTCTCCCTATTGCTGGGAGAGGGTGGGGGAGAGGGACCGCTTCGCGGCGCGGATGTCTGGTGCGCCGCGAATCTGTGACCGGACAACCGCGCAGGCAGTACTTTAATCGCGCGCTCGAAATGGCGAGCGCGCTGCGAAAGGACCCTCACTTTATCTTCTCCCCGTCGGGGAGAGGGAAAAACCAAGCACGCGCCGCGGCGGTGGTGATATCGCCTTGGCGGAGGTCCTCGGCGAGCGCGGGCCTCTCCCATTGATCACAGGGAGAGGGCTCAGATTGTCCGCAAGCGGCGCACCCGATTTCACATCGAGTTGGTGAGCCTCCATAGGCAGGCCACCCAAAACCGCCCACTACCCGTCGCTGATTGTGCGTTGCGCATAAGAAGACGTGTGTGGTTGGATTGGTGGTCGGGATGAGGTGATTGTGAATCCGGCCAGGTCTTCAGTGTTCGTCGGGCGCATGGGGCTCAGCGCCGCGTTATCGCTCGCATTCGCGTGTGCGAGTCTTGCGGCTGCGCGGCCCGCGTACTCGTTCCCGTGGAGCATCGACATGTACCGCGAAGCCGCGGTCCAATCGTTCTCGCAGGCGCCGCGCGTGATGCCGTCAGATACTCTGCCCGCCCACGGCGGCGAGCCGCCGATGAGTATCGATCAGGCTGCGATCAAGATGCACAACCCGCTACAGCCGACGCCCGAAAATCTTGCGCACGGCAAGGAGATCTTCACCAACACTTGCGCGCCGTGCCACGGTGAAACGGGCGTGGGCAACGGCTCGGTCGCGTTTCTCCTCAAGGATCAGCCCAAGAACCTGGTGACGGGCGACAGCAAGGACCGTCCCGATGGGTACATCTACGGGGCGATTCGCGACGGGGTCCAATTGATGCCCTCGTACGCCGATGCGATGTCGGCATCCGAGCGCTGGCAGGTCGTGCTCTACGTGCGATCGCTCCAGCACCCGGTCGCGGCAAGCGCAAAGGGTGCTCCTCGCTGAGCCCCCGTCTTTGAGTGCCTGCTGGGCCCGTGGCACCGCCGGCCGACCCTCAGTCGCGACCCCGCTTCCCCTAACGGGCACGAATCGATTTAATTGGATGCCGACTGCTTGCGCGCGTCTCGTCTTGTAAGCCGTAAATCCGCCAGCGCGCCGAAAAATGAAGAAAATTCCACTTGGCGCGTTCCACCAGGGGAGTGATGCGCGCTAGGATTATCTGTTGAGGTAATAGATTAATTTCTGGCCGGGAAAATGATTCAGGAGCAAGCGGCCGGAGGAAACCTGCGATGAGAATCCCGTCGATCGCCACCGCGCATTGCAGGGCGCTTGCGCTGGCGCTGCTCGCGCTCATCGTGGGCGCCGCCGGCGGATGCGGCCGCGAGCCCAAGGAAAGCGCCGCGACCGAGCAACCGGCCGCCCCTCTGCCGCACCTGGTTCAGCAGAGTACAGGTCCCGAACTGATGCAGCTTACAGCCAATCAGCTCCCCGGCCTGACGATCACCGAGGTCATTCAGACGGCGCCGTCGAACGTACTGGAGACCTCCGGGCAGGTCACGTTCGATGACCGCCGGGTGTCATCGATAATTTCGCGGGTTTCCGGGCGAATCGAGGAGGTCCGCGTCTCGCAATGGGACACCGTGCGGCGCGGGCAATCTATCCTGACTTTATACAGCCCTGATTTCATGACCGCCGAAGCCGAGTATCTGCAGGCCAAGCTGATGTCGTCCAGGATAGGTGCGGCCAGCGACGAGGACGACGCGTTCGGGAAGGCGATGGTCGAGGCGGCCATTCGCAAGCTCGCCCTGCTTGGCATCGAGCCCGACCAGATCGCGACGATCAAGTCCGCCGCTCCGACCTTCACGATGCGCGCCCCGATCAGCGGCACGGTGGTCGAGAACAAGGCGGTGCGCGGGGCGGCGGTGAATCCCGGCGACGCGCTCTACTCGCTTGGCACGCTCGATAAGGTCTGGATTACCGGCGACATCTACGAGGACGACCTTGCGCGCGTGAAGCTCGGCCAGCCTTTAGAGGCGGTCACGATGGCTTATCCGGACCGGGCGTTCAAGGGTGTCGTCGCGCGCATCAGCCCGGCCATCGACCCCAATACCCACACGGCGCAAATCCGATGCGAAATCAGTAATCCGGACGGCGCACTCAAGCCGCAGATGCTCGCGCGCGTGAAGATTGTCACGCAGGCCGGGACGGCGCTCATCATTCCGGAGGACGCGCTCATTTTCGAGACCGACAGTTACTACGTTTACGTCGAAGCCGGCGAAAACCGCATCGAGCGCAGGAAGATTGCGATCGGCTCGTGGAACAAGGAAGGATTCGCGCGCGTGTTGTCCGGCCTCAAGGCCGGCGATCACGTCGTGACCGGCGAAACGATCCAGGTCAACGCGCTCTGGCACGAGGCGCATGCTGACAGGTTCTAGCGCGGCCATCTTCCCGGCCGCCCCCACGGTCGCGGGCAAACGATGATCCAGGCGTTGATGGCGCTGGCGCTGCGCGAACGCGTCATAGTCCTTGGGCTCGCGCTCGTGCTCGTGCTGGCTGGAATTTACTCCTTCAACAGCCTTGACATCGAGGCCTATCCCGATCCGGTCCAGCCGATGGTCGAGGTGCTGACTCTGCCCAACGGGTTCAGCGCCGAGGAAGTCGAGAAACTGGTGACGGTGCCTTCGGAGTACGGCCTGTCCGGGATGCTGCACTTGCAGGCGATGGAATCGATCTCGCTCTACGGGCTGTCGGACATCCGGCTCTATTTCGATTGGGACAGCGACTACGAGCAGGATCGCATCCAGACCATCAATCAACTGACTTTCATCACGCTCCCGCAGGGCCTCCAGCCCGGCATCTCGCCCGAAAATCCGATTGGCGAGATCTATCGCTACACGGTCCAGGGGCTGGACCATGACCTGATCAAGGAAAAGAGCGTCGAGGACTGGATCTGCGAGAAACAGCTCAAGACGGTTCCCGGCGTGATCGACGTGTCCGGCTTCGGCGGCCTGACGAAGGAATACCACGTCGACGTCGATCCCCAGAAGCTCAGCTATTACGCGGTTCCTCTTTCAACTCTAATCAGCTCGATTCAGAACGCGAACATCAACGCCGGCGGGAATTATCTTACCGTCGGCGAGCAGGCGTTCGACGTGCGCGGAATCGGACTCATCCACTCGCTCGATGACATCCGCAACGTCGTGCTGGCGGCGAACAAATCGACTCCGATCAAGGTCTCCAACGTGGCCGACGTCGAGGTTGGTTACGCGCCGCGGCTCGGCATCGTCGGGATGAACAACCAGAGCGAAGTGGTCGAGGGCATCGTCCTGATGCGCAAGGGGAGCAACACGCTCCAGACGCTGGCGGGCGTCGAGAAGAAGGTCGGCGAACTCAATACCTCCGGGATCATGCCGGCGGGCTACAAGATGGTCCCGTACTACGACCGCACCGGCTTGGTCCACACCACGCTCAGGACGGTGCTCGAAAACGTCACGGTCGGGATCGCGCTGGTGTTCCTCGTCCTGATTTTCTTTTTAGGCAATCTGCGCGCGGCAGTGGTGGCCGCGATCAATATCCCGCTCGCGCTGTGCGGGGCGTTCGTGCTGATGCACGTCGGGAACACGCCGGCCAATCTGATCTCGCTCGGCGCGATCGACTTCGGAATCATCATCGACTCGACCGTCATCGTGATGGAGAACATCTACCGCCATCTGACGGCGGAGGAACTCGCGCACGAAAGTACGTACGGGAGAATCCTGCTGGCCGCGCAGGAAGTCGGCGGCCCGATGCTGTTTTCCACGGTCATCTTCATAATCGCCTTCCTGCCGCTGTTCACGATGCGTGGAGTCGAGGGCGCGATCTTTTCGCCGATGTCGCACACCTACGCATATGCGCTGGGGACGGCCATCCTGCTCGCGGTCACGCTCTCGCCGGTGCTCGCCTCCTACGTTTTCGCCAAAGGCGTGCACGAGGCGCACAATCCGATATGGGAAGCCGTCCGGCGGTTCTATCATGGCGTCTTCGTGTGGATCCTCAATCGGCCGCGCCTGACGCTTGCGATGATCGTCGTGACGATCGCGGCTGGATTCTCGCTGTTTCCGCGCCTTGGCGGACAGTTCCTGCCAAAGCTCGAGGAGGGCAATATCTGGGCGCACGCGATTCTGCCCTCCACTACATCACTCGAGCACGGTGCCAAGCTGGTGAGCGAGATCCGGCAGGTTTTCCTCTCATATCCCGAGGTGACCACCGTGGTCTCGCAGCTCGGCCGCCCCGATGACGGGACCGAGACCACCGGCTTCTTCAACATCGAGCTCTCGGTGGATTTGAAGCCCGACTCTGAGTGGCCGCCGGGGATGACCAAGGACCGGCTGGTAAGCGATATGGACGCGCAACTGCGCCGCAAATTCCCCGGCGCAGGCTTTTCGTTCTCGCAGAATATCGAGGACAACGTCGACGAGGCGCTGTCGGGCGTCAAGGCGGGAGCGAATGCAGTCAAGGTGTTCGGTTACGATCTGGACACCGACGAATCGCTCGCCAACCGAATCGCCGAGGTGCTCCGGGGCATTCGCGGCATCACCGACGTATTCGTGTACAGGTCGCTCGGGCAACCCAACATTGTGATTAAGCCCGACCGCGCGGCCGCTGCTCGCTTTGGCCTCAACTCCGGCGATGTCTCAGCGATCGTGCAGGCCGCGATCGGCGGGCAGGCCTTGACGCAGGTACTCGAGGGCGACCAGCGCTTCAACCTGGTCGTGCGATGGAAGCCCGAGTATCGCAAGAGCGTCGAGGCGATGCGCAACATCCGGATCAACGTTCCGGCCGGGGGCAATATTCCGCTTGGGCAAATCGCCAGGGTCGAAGCCGTCGAAGGCGCGTCTTTCATTTACCGCGGTGACCTTCAACGTTACGTGCCGTTGCGCTTTTCGGTGACCGGCCGCGACCTGGCGGGCGCGGTTACCGAGGCCAGGCAGCGCATCGGTAAAGAAATTCATCTGCCCGAGGGCATCCATCTCGAATGGACAGGCGAGTACGGCGAACTGCAGGCCGCCAACCGCCGCTTGATGGTGGTCGTGCCGTTCGCGCTGCTGCTGATCATGGGCGTGTTGTACAGCGCGACCACCTCGTTCATCGACACCCTGATCATCATGGCGCAGCTCCCGGTGGCCTGCCTGGGCGGAATTCTCGCGCTCTTTGTGACGGGCACGCCATTCAGCATCTCGGCCGCGGTCGGCTTCATCTCGATCTTCGGCATCGCCGTGATGGACGGTATTCTGCTGAGCTTCTACATCCGCCAGTTGTGGCAGGAAGGCCATCCGTTCCTGGAATCGATCATCATGGGGTCGGATCGCCGGTTCCGCGCGATCATCATGACCGAGATGGTTGATTGCGTGGGACTGCTGCCCGCGGCGCTGTCCACGCGAATCGGAGCGCAAGCGCAGAGGCCGCTTGCGATCGTGGTAATCGGCGGCGCGCTGGCGATTATGATCCTGACCCGGTTGCTGCAACCGGTGCTCATCTACCTGTGCCATCGCAGGCTGCGGTTGGCCGACCGGCTGCCTCCGCCAATGGAGCCCGCGGCGGGCATCTGAGCCGCTGGCGCCGAGATTATTCCGGGGCGGCGTGGGCCGCGGTTGTGCGCGGCGCCTGGGCCGGGTGTGGCGAGATCGCGCCGTCGCGGGTTCCTGCGATCAGCGTGGCAGCCGCGATCGTGAGCGCAAACGATAGGATTCGCATCGCGGCGGGAAGCGGTTCGGCCGGGAGCCGTTCGCCGAACGCGATTATTCCGCCCGCAATCGGAACGAGATTCGAAAGCGCCGATGACAGCGGCGCCGCGATGATTCCGCGGGTGGCGTGAAACGCGTTCTGAAGCATCACGATGCCGGTGATGTTGGCGATCACCGCATAATAGACGTACGGATCGGTTGCGAGTCGAAGCGCGATCTCGCAGCCGGGCCGCACCAGGAAATCCCCACTCAGCGCCTTGGTGTAAAGCGCGCCGAGCCCGAATGCGACGCCCGAGAAAATCGCCGCGGCCGCCCCGTTGCGCTTGAGCCTTGCCGCGCTCATGGGCAAGAGCGCAAGCGCGGCCAGCAGCGCGGAGAATTCGAGCAGCGAGCGCCCATCGAGTGCGCCCTGCGCCTGCCCGGCCGTGAGCGAAAGCCCAAGCAGAAGCATTGCGGCGACGATCGCGCCGATGCCGGCCCACTCGCGGGGCGCCGCGCGCTCGCCCAGGATTACCACCGCGAACAGCACGAACAGCGCAATGCCGCCCTGCATCATGACCGAGACGATCGACACCGGCGCGCCGGTAAGTGCGGCGATATAAAGCCCGTAGCCGGCCGTCTGGATGAGCAGGCCGCCCGACCACATCGGGTCGCGAATCCAGGCGAGGATCGCGCTTGGAATCCGCGCCCCGGCCGCCACTGGCAGTGCGGCGGCGCGGCTCTTCATCATGAGGAGCCCGCTGGTCAGAAGCGTGCTCGCGAGAACCGCCAGGGCGAAATAGAGCGCCATCGATCGCCGCGCGTTCAGCCCGCAAGCTCGCGCATCGCGCCGCCGCGCATGATCCGGTAACGCCGCCCGGCCCACATCACGCTGTTGCCCGCCAGGCTGGCGAACCAGATCCCGGTCATCAGCAGATCCTTGATCGGCACCAGCCACACGTCGCGCACGAATTCGGGCAGCTTGAGCACGCGCACGAGCAGGAACGCCGCCATCGCACATCGCGCTGCGAGCACGATGCCGAGCACGACGAGCGACAGGGGGCTAATCGCGCTCGAGATAATCAACATGAGCGCCCACGAAGGGCCGTGGATCGCGATTGTGGCGAGGCTCACCGGGCGCACGGTGCGGTAGGTGCGCGCCCAGCGGAGCTGATGGTTCCAGAACTCGGCCACGCTCCGCTCCTCGCATGCGACGGTGACCAGCGAATCGGAGAGCCTCACTTTCCATCCGCGTTCCGCGGCCATCCGGCCCAGATAGAAATCGTCGGCGAGGAGGTCCTTCAGCGCGCGAAACCCGCCGATCGCATCGAGCGTGGCCCGCCGCACCGCGATGGTTGCGCCGAGCGCGTGACGCATCGGCTCGATCGCCGCCGAGAGCATCACCTGCGGCGCGAAATCCGTGTTCACGAACAACGCCTCGAGTCGCGAGCCGAGCGGTCCGAGCGGCCGCGCGCGGTAAGCGCAGGTTACAATCCCGATCTTCTCGTCGGCGATGAGTTCGCCGATCACGCGGATTAGATGGTCGCGCTCCACCGACACGTCCGCGTCGCTGAGGACGAAGACCTCGGCCTTGTCGGCGCGCTCGGCCATCCGGATGACCTTGGCGATCTTTCGATTGGCGCAATCGGGCTCCTCGCCCACGACCAGCGTGAGATTGGCGAACTGGTAGCGCGCGCGAAGCGCCGCCGGAACCTGCGCGGCGGCGTCATCGTAGCCCTCCACCGAGAAGAAGTAGTCGAGCCGCGGGTAGGAAAGCTCGAGGTAGCTGATAACGTTCTCGACCAGGCTCTGCGTGAGCCCGTGCAGCGGCTTCAGGATCGCGACGCGCGGCGGAAGCTTGGGGAGCGCAGGCGCCTGAGCGCGGGCGCGCCGCGCGAAGCTGCGCGCGGCCAGCGATGCGGCTACATAGTAGGCGAGCGAACAGATCACGCCTGCGGCCGACAGAAGCTCGAGTACTCTCATTTCGCGAGATGGACCGCCCCCGAGTATAAGCCGCCGTGGCGGTTTAAGTCAGGCGCGGCGGGTTTAAGCGCGCGTCAGGAGGCCGATTGATTCTGCTCGAGTTGGTTGCGCCGCTGCCGCATCGCCGCGAGGAACTGCACCCCTTCCTTCAGCAGCCGCTTGGTCTCCTCGGTCGAGGTCATCATCTTCCTGACCGACTTGAAGATGTAGCGCGGCCGGAAATAGAAGCTGCGATAGAAACGCTCGACCGCGGCGTAGATCTCATCGTTGGAGAGCCCGGGATAGGTGATCGTGCACTTCTGGTAGCCGGACTCATCGAGCAGCGGGTCGACCGCGAGATAACCGTTTCGAGTGACGTACTCGAACAGCTCGGTGCCCGGGTATGGCGATGCGAGCGAGACCTGGATGGTTTCGCAATCCATCTCCCGCGCAAACCGCATCGACTCTTCGATCGTTTCCCGGGTCTCGCCGGGAAGGCCCAGGATGAAGGTGCCGTGGATGAGGATGCCGAGTTCGTGGCAATCGCGGGTGAAGCGGCGCGCGCGATCCAGGCGCACGCCCTTCCTGATGTTCTTCAGAATCTCCGCATTGCCGCTCTCATAGCCAACGACGAAGAGCCTGAGCCCTCCTTCCTTCATGATCTTCAGGGTCTCGTAATCGACGTTGGCGCGCGAGTTGGTGGACCACGTGATCCCAAGCGGCTTGAGCAGCTCGGCGATCCTGCGCGCGCGAGCCGGATCGGCGGTGAACGTGTCGTCGTCGAAGAACAGCTCCTTCATCTTCGGGAACTTCGACTTCATCGCCGACACTTCCTCGAACACGTTCTCGGGGCTGCGCACGCGGTAGCGATGGCCCTGCGTTACCTGCGGCCACAGGCAGAACGTGCATCGCGCCGGGCATCCGCGCCCCGTGTACATCGAGACGTACGGGTACTGGCAATACGGGCTGTTGTACTTCAGGTAATCGAGATTGCGCTCGTACACCTCGGTCACGAACGGGAGTTCGTCGAGTTCGTCGTCGGTGAGCGGCTGACGGTCCGGGTTGTGATGAATCGCGCCGTTCCTGCGGTAGCTGATTCCGCCGATCTTCTCCCACTCGATACCCCGGGCGACCTCGACCATCGAGTAGTCGAACTCCTTGCGTCCTGCGATATCGACCGCGGCCGAGAGCTTGAGCACCTCGTCGGGACGGGCGGTTGGATGACCACCGACGAAGGCGATGATGGAGTTCGGGTTCGCGGCTTTGATCGCCTCGGCGGTCCGCATGTCCGCCTTAAGCGACGGCGTCGAGGTGTGAAGCACGATGAGGTCGTAATTCTTCGCCTCGTTGATCGTCATCTCGACGCTGTAATGGTGAGGCGGCGCGTCGAGCAGCCGCGCCCCGGGAATCAACCCGGCGGGATAGGCGAGCCACGTCGGGTACCAGAACGACCAGACCTCGCGAGTCGCCTGATAGCGGGAGCCTGCGCCACCATCGAAGTCGTCGTATGACGGCGGGTTGAGGAAGAGGGTCTTCATGTAGTCCATAAATGCAGCAACTCCGGCCCTGTCCGCTTGGTCAGTCCCGACTATACAAACCAGTGTCCGCGAACGCAAGGTTAAGTCGGAAATAAGGCTTCGTGAATCGCGGCGATTCGCCCGGCTGCGATTGCGATCGCAAGGGGGCGGCCCCTCAAGTCCGGTTATCGCTTGCTTTTCGCCGCGACGAGCACCGGCATCGGCGTTCTGACGAACGCGATGCCGCCGACGAGGCCGCCCAGGATGGTCGCCGCGAACCAGAGCAATCCGAGCGCGATCGCATCCTGCCGCGCGACCCCCGCCATCCCGAAAAGCACCAGGTACGCCGTCTCGCGGATGCCCAGTCCGTTCAGAGTGAGCGGGACGCTCGCGAATACGTTGGCGATCGGAACGCAAAGGAGAAAGAGCGACAGCGGGGTCTCAAGTCCGAGTCCGCACGCGAGCAGCCATTGGCATACGGCGAGCGACGCCTGGAGCAGCACGGACAGCACGATCGCGGGAATCAGCGATTGCGGATGGAGCAGGTACGGGGTTGCGACTTCGGCTGCCGCGCGCAGCCTCGCCGGCGCATAACGGGTGAGTCGGACGAGATACGGCGCGGCCAGATAACCCAGCATCGCGACCGCTCCCACGGCAATCGTCGGACGAATCACCGACGGCGGCAGCGCCGAGCGATTGAGAAAAATCGCGACTGCGGCGGCGAACCAGAACAGCGCCACCAGTCCGATGCCGCGATCGGCAATCACCGACGCAACCGCCTCGCCCATGCGATCATGGCGGCGGCCCAGATAAATCGCCCGTGCCGCATCTCCGCCGACCAGTCCCGGCACAAACAGGTTGGTGAATGTCCCGACGAAGTAGTAGGCGAGGAATTCCGAATATCGCCCGCGCACCTGCAACAGGCCCGCGAGCAGGCTCCACCGGTATGACGACATCACCTGGCTTGCGACGTAGAGCGCAACCGTCGCGGCGAAATGTCCGAGCTTCTCGCGCGCGAGAACGCGCAGCACCGGACGCGCATCGAAGTGCCAGAGCAGGAACGCCACCACCGCAAACCCGAGTCCGGCGCGGAACGCGAAGGCGCGGTACGGATGCACGGGCGGGGGCGGTGCTTGCGCCGGTTCGATCGGCTCAATTGCTGGTGACTCGTTCATTGCGTTTCAGGATCGCGCGTTTTTGGTGCTCGGCGCCGATGATGGCGAAATTGCCCAGCCGCGCGCCGAGCCGCCCCAGGTCGGGCTCATCGATGACGAGCACTTTCTCTCCCGGCTCGTCCCACAGCCGCAGCAATTCCGCATCGCTCTTGAAAAAGTAGTCGCCTGCGTCGGGCGCTCGCTCGGCGCCGAACCGCAGTTCGCTCTGCGGGCCGACCAGGATGACGCGGCGGCGCGTGTAGAACGGCAGCGACTGGACATAGCGATGGTAGCAAATCACGGTCGCGTTTGGTGCGCGCTCTGAGAGCGACCGCCCAAGCCCGGCGTAGCAGCGCAGCGGCTCAGCCTCGATTCGCGCCCAGGTTCCCGCCGCAAGCGCCGCCGCCATCGCGACCACGATCGCCGCAAGGACGGCCCGCGTGCGCCGCATCATGAACGCGGCCAAGGTGACCGCGCCACCAACCGCCATTATCGCCCCGACCGCATAAAGGGCGGGACGCACCTCGATCACGTATGGCGAGTGAAATCGGCCCGCGCTGGCTGCAGCCGCGATCGCGCCCGCGCCGAGCAGCCCGAGCAGGGGGCCTGCCTCCGCGAGAATCCGCGAGTCCGGCGGCCGCAGCCCGGGCTCGCCCGCGCGCGCAGGCCATGCGCAGGAGATGATGCCGTCGGCGATAAGGACGGCGATCGGAGCGGCGGCCGGCAGAACGTACGGAATCAGTTTCGCGCTGGCGAGCGAAAACGATCCGATGACCACCGCGGACGCGGCCAGGCAGAACCGCCGCGCGGGATTCGGCGTCATCGCGCGCCAGGTGAACAACGGCACGAGCATCGACCACGGCAGAAGACCGGCCGCGAGCACCGGAAGATAGAACCAGATCGGTTCGCCATGACTGTAGGAAGGCTCGAAAATCCGCCGGAAGTGTTCGCCGGCGAAATAGAAATCGAAGAAACCCGCAACGCGAAGCGAGGTCGCGATGAACCATGGCGCCGCGGCGATCGCCACCAGCGCCAGTCCCGCCACCGCATGGAACCGGCGCACCGCTCCGCGAAGCTCGCGCTGCCATGCAAGAAAAATCGCGACGGTTAGAATCGGCAGCGCCGCCGCGACCGGACCCTTGGTAAGGATGCCGAGTGCAATCGCGATGTATCCCAGCCAGCACCACGCGCCGCCCTCAAGCCAATGCAGGTACAGCGAGAACATCGCGACCGTCACCAGCGCAGCGAGCAGCATGTCGGTGGTCAGCACCTGCGCCATTACGGCGTATAGCGGCGTGGTTGCGAGGATCGCGCCGGCGAGGATCGCGTGGCGGCGTCCGAAGGCGCGAGCGGCGAAGTACGACGTGGCGGCGACCCCGGCCACCGCGAACGCAGCGACGAAGAAGCGCGCCGCAAACTCGCTTTGACCGAACAATCGAAACGATGCGGCGGTCAGCCAATAGAGCAGCGGCGGCTTTTCCAGGTAGAGCACGTAATTGAGATGCGGAAGCAGAAGATTTCCGCTTTCAACCACCTCGCGAGCGATTTCCGCGTAACGCGCCTCGTCCGGTTCCCACAGCCCGTAGCGCCCAAGATGAAAGAAGAAGACGGCCGCGGCGAGCGCGGATGTCCCCGCGACCACCAGGCCGCGCGCGCGCGACTCGGACCTATCGTGGGCCGCGCTATCGATCGCGCTCGAACGGGACGCCCCGCCGGCTGCACCTGATTCAGACACGATCGACGAGTTTATCGGGAGCGAGCCACCGCGCGAAATGAGGCTTAGCCCTCGCCAGCGGCGAATCAATTTCCAATCGCGGCGCCGCTCTTGCGATGGTCGAAGTCGGCGCGCAGGTTGCCGGGCGCAATCGTGATTGCGCCGACCGCGCCGAGCCCGCGCACGGGCCTGATCTGGTATCCCATTTTATCGAGCGCCGCGCGCGTCTTTGCGGGCATCGCTTCTTCGACCGCGACGACATCCGGCGATGCCTGCTCATGCACGCGCGGCGTTTCAATCGCCTCTGCGGGTCCGAGATGCGACACGAGAATGTTGAGTGTGACCTGGAGGACGCCCGAGAGGATTGCCGGACCGCCCGAACCGCCCGCGGTCATCATCGGTTTTCCTTTTCGGATGGCGATCATCGGCGACATCGAGGAGAGCGGCCGTTTGCCCGGCGCGATCGCATTGGGCTGCGCGCCGGCAAGGTGAAACGCATTCGCGACGCCCGGCGCCACCGCGAAGTCGTCCATTTCGTCGTTCAGGATGATCCCGAGCTTCGGCACCATCATCCTGGCTCCGAACGGCGTGTTGATGGTGGTAGTGAGCGCGGCGACGTTGCCGTCCTTATCGACTACCAGCAGGTTCGCCGTGCCGTGATCGTGCGGCTGGGCCGGTTGGGCGGCCGAATGATGGAGCGCGCGTTCGCGCGCCTCGTTGATATGCTCGGCCGAGAGCAACGTGTCGATCGGCACATGGACGAAGTCCGGGTCGCCATACTGGTCGCGATCGATGAACCCCTGGCGCATGATCTCGATCAGACGGGCGAGATAGGGCGGCGAGTCGACGCCGAGTCCGCCGAGGTGGCCCGGCTCGAGCATCCCGAGCATCTCCAACAGCACGCCGCCCGACGATGGCGGCGGCATCACATAGATCTCGTAGCCCTGGAACGCGCGATGGAGCGGCTCGCGCCAGATCGGCTGGTACTTCGCGAGGTCATCGGCGCTCAAGATTCCGCCGTGCTCCTGCACGAATGCCGCGAGGTCCGTTGCGACCTGGCCGTTATAGAATTTGTGGGCAGGATCGTCGCCGAGCGCCTCGAGCGTCGCGGCGAGTTCCTTTTCGTGGATCGACTCGCCTGTTTTCGCGGGCGTGCCATCGGGGCGGAAAAAAATCGCGGCGAGGCCAGGGTCCTTCTTAAGCTCGGACGCCATCAGCGGCAGCTCCCGTGAGACCGGCGGTTCGAGCGCGAAACCGTCGCGCGCGAGCTTGATGGCGGGCGCGGCGACCTCGTGAAACTTCATCGTGCCGAACCGCTTCAGCGCCGCGTCGATTCCCGCGATCTCGCCCGGCACCGCCACGGCGAGCGGCCCCGAGCGGGCAAGCATCTCGTCGGGCTTGCCGTCGCGGACATACATGTTCTCGGTCGCCTTGAGCGGAGCGCATTCGCGGTAATCGAGCGCGTAAATCTTGCCCGTGCTTGCCAGGTAAATGAGCATGAAGCCGCCGCCGCCGATCCCGCACGAACTGGCGTTGGTCACGCCGGTTGCGAGCGCGGTCGCGCATGCGGCGTCGATTGCGTTGCCGCCCTTGTTGAGAATTTCGATGCCCGCGAGCGACGCCGGCTGGCTCTCCGACACGACCATCGCGTGCTGCGCGTGGACCGACGAGTCGGCCACGGGCGCAGCCGCAAGAGCGCCGGATGCCAGCGCGATCGCGATGGCGCCTGCAAGCAGGCCTATCGAGGTTCGCAAGCGTGCGCGGTCACGTGGACGAAGCATCAGGGCTTTACTAACAGCCGCGAAGAGCCAAGGAAAGTGGGAGCCGCCACGCAGCGAAAAAAAAGGCGCCGGGAGCTTCCCGGCGCCTCGATGTCCGTTTCCCCCGCCTCGAGGCTTCTACTTCTCGAACGCGTCCTTGAACTTGCGGTCCGGGTGCCGGATCGTAAGCACGGGAATGGGCGACTTCTGTACGACGCGCTCGGCCACGCTGCCCATGAGGACGTGAGCGAGCCCGGTCCGGCCATGCGTCCCCATCACAATGAGGTCCGCATTCTCGCCGACCGCGGCGCGGAGAATCTCCAGGAATGGCGCGCCCACCTTGAGCAGGCTCCTCGCCTTAAGCCCGCTGTCGCGCAGCCGCTGGACGATTTTGTCGAGTTCGCGCTGCGCGATCAGGCGCTGCTCCTCCGCGATGCGGCTCATCGCGCCCACATCCATCGCCGGTCCGATTTCCGGGCTGATCATCACCGGTGCGAGCGGCTGGTCGACGTGGAGCAGGACAATCTCGGCTCCGAACTTCTGCGCGAGATCCTCGGCATAATTGAGCGCGAGGGCCGAGTCTTCGGAAAAGTCCGTGGCAGCGATGATCTTGTTGATCTTAGGCACGGTGCCAACCATACGACGGCGGCCAAGACGTGGCAAGCGCAACCGGCGGAGCGTATGCGGGCCGCGGCGGCCCTGGACTCTCGACCCGCGTGGCCCCGCCGAATTAGAATTAGCCCGGGTCCCGGGTATCGATGGCGATTCGCAAGACAGGCGGAGTCAGTCTCGAACAGTTCGAGCGCGCAATTGACGAGATCTTCGACGCGCTGCTGGTCGAACCCTGGGGAGCAGGCAAAGGCGAGGCGTTCGAGCGTGCCGAACTGGTCGATCTTCCCGACCATTACGAGGTAGGGCTGGAGGCCCAGGGCGTCGATCCCGATCAGATTGGGGTCGAAATCCGCGGGCAGCGCCTGACCGTCCGCGCGCCGGCTGGCGTGCGCGGGCGAATCGAAAGCTCATTCACCTTTCACGATCCGATCGACCCCGAGGGCGCGCGCGCGGAATGGTCCAATGGCATACTGAAGATCTTCGTGCCCAAGCACAAAGCGCGGCGCATCGCGCTCAAGGAAGCGTAGGATCGGCCGGACACCCGCCGGAGCTTCGATGGCATCAGAGCCCCCCGCTCAGCAGGCCGGATCGCCGCTAATCCCGGCCAAGCCGCCAGCCGAACTCTCGCTCGTGGAGTTGCGGGGGACGCCGCCGCTCAAGGCGCCCGAACTGGTGCGCGCATACGAGGCCGCCCAGGCCGAGGAATTGCTCGGACAGAATCGGGCGCTCGACGCGATCCGCCTCGCGATCGGTATCGACGCACCCGGATACAACGTGTTCGTTGCCGGCCTGCGCAGCCGCCACGAGCGCGAATCCGTGTTGAGGCTGCTCGCGGCGAAGGCGGCCACGCTGCCGACGCCGGGCGACTGGGTGTACGTCAATAACTTCCGCACTCCCGAAGCGCCCAAGGCAATCTACCTGCATGCGGGTCAGGGCCGCGAATTGATGCGGCGCATGAACGAGCTGGTAAGTTTCGTAATCGAGCAGCTCCCCAAGGCATTCCGGCACGAAGACTTCGACCAGGAACGCAGCGCCCTTCGCGACAAATACAACAAACGCGCCCAGGATCTGTTCGGCAATCTCGAGCAAAAGGCGCGCGAGCGCGGATTCGCAATCCAGAGCACGCCTGCCGGACAGATCATCTTCATCCCGCTGATCGGCGGGAAAATGCCGGAATCGCCCGAGGTCCTCGCGCGCGCGATGGGGGAGATGAGCGAGGAGGAGCGCAACCGGCTCGCCGAGGTGCAAAGCGGGCTCCAGGACGAGCTCGGCTCGCTGCTGCTCAAGCAGCAGGAAATGATGCGCGAGCTAATCCAGGATATCCGCTCGATCGAGCGGGCGTTTGCGGCCCGTCTCATCATGCCCGCGATCGAAGACCTCAAGCGTCACTTTAACAATCCCGCGGTCACCACCTACCTCGGAGAAGTCGCCGAACACATGCTGAGCCACCTCGACCGGTTCCGCGAGGCCGGCGAGCCTCGCGCCGCCGAGGGAATGCCCAGGGTCGTCCCGGATGACCGCGCGCCGTGGTTTGAGTACCAGGTGAACGTGCTGGTCGACAATTCGGCCACCGAGGGCGCGCCGATCGTCAGCGAGGATGCGCCGAACTACCGCAACCTGTTCGGGACGATCGAGCGGTGGATGGATCCGTTCGGGCGCGCGGGAACCAACTTCACCCGCATCATCGGCGGGTCGTTTCTCAAGTCGCACGGCGGCTTCCTCGTCTTCGACCTCGAGGATGCGATCGTGGAGCCGGGGGTGTGGATCGCGCTGAAGCGAAGCCTCAAGTCGGGGCGGCTCACCCTGGAGACGTGGGAGCCGATCCCGTTTTTCTCGCTCAGCGGGCTTCGTCCCGAGCCGATCGAAGTGCGGACCAAGGTGGTGGTGCTCGGCGGCCCCTATCTCTACAACCTGCTCTATTTTTATGACTCCGACTTTTCGGAACTGTTCAAGGTGAAATCCGAGATGCGTCCGGCGGTCGATGCGGACCAGGCGGCGGCGATGCATTACGCGGCGCGGGTCGGCGCGGTCGTGCGGCGCGAGAATCTGAGCGCATTCACCGGCGAGGCGCTCGAGCGGGTGGTGGAGTTCGGGATGCGGATGGCCGGGGACCGGACGCGGGTGCTCGCGATGCTCGAGCCGATCGACGACCTGGTGCGCGAATCCGCGTTCTTCGCGCGCAGCGAAAGCGCCGCGCTGGTCGATTCCGCGCACGTCGAGAAGGCCCTTGCCGAGAGAATCCTCCGGCTCAATTTCATCGAGGAGGAGATCCGCAGGCTCATCGCGCGTGGCACCCTGGTCGTTCACATCGCCGGCACGAGCGTGGGCCAGATAAACGGGCTTGCGGTGATCGATGTGGGCGGCTACGCCTTCGGCCGCCCCTCGCGCGTGACCGCCACCGTCGCGCTCGGACAGGCGGGAGTGATCAACATCGAACGCGAGGCGCGCCTGTCGGGCTCGACCTACGACAAGGGCATCATGATCCTGAGCGGTTACCTGCGCAATCGATTCGGCCAGAAGAATCCGCTCGCGATGACGGCGAGCATCTGCTTCGAACAGTCATATTCCGGTATCGACGGCGACAGCGCGAGTTCCACCGAACTCTACGCGCTCCTTTCCGCGCTGAGCGGAGCGCCGATTCGCCAGGACCTCGCCGTGACGGGCTCGGTTGATCAGTACGGCAACGTGCAGGCGATCGGCGGCGTGAACGAGAAGATCGAGGGCTTCTATCGCGTGTGCAAAGCGGTCGGACTTACCGGCACCCAGGGTGTGCTTATCCCGCGCGCCAACGTGCCGAACCTGATGCTCGACCCGGAGACCGTTGCTGCCGCCGGGCGCGGCGAGTTTCACATCTACGCGATCGACAACATCGATCAGGGAATCGAGATGCTGACCGGGGTGCGCGCCGGGACTGCCGAGGAACCGGGCACGATCAACTGCCTTGCCGCGGATCGGCTCCGGCAGATGGCCGATTTGCTGCGCAATCGCGTGACGGCAGAAACACGCGTGGTGGAGCCGTACGCGCCGCCACCGAAGCCCGGCCCGCCGGGCCCGCCGGTACCTCCGCGCTGACCGCGCCGAAAAAGCATCCGCGATGCCGATTGACTTGAGGCTCGACGCCTCCGAAATCGTTCTCTTTACCGATCTCTACGAGCTGACGGTAAGCGCCGCGTTTTTCGATCACGGATTCAACGAACCGGCGACCTTCGAGGTCGCCGTGCGCAAGCTCCCGCCCAATCGCGGCTACATGATCGCGGCCGGGCTCGAGCGGCTGCTCGAGGCGCTCGAGAACTACCGCTTCGATGACGCCGCGATCGCCCATCTCGACTCGCTCAAGCTGTTCAAGCCCGCCTTCCTCGATTACCTGCGCCAGTTGCGCTGGTCGGGAACGGTGCGCGCGCTGCCCGAGGGGACGATATTTTTCGCGGGCGAGCCGGTCCTCCAGGTCCACGCGCCGCTGATCGAGGCGCAGCTCGTCGAGACCCTGGTGCTGAATCAGATCGGGTTCCCATCGATGGTCGCGACCAAGGCGGCGCGATGCGTCGGCGTCGCGGGCGGGCGGCGGCTGGTCGATTTCGGCCCGCGGCGCTCGCAAGGAATCGACGCGGCGGTGATCGCGGCGCGATCGAGTTACCTGGGCGGGTTTCATGGCTCGGCCAACGTGCTCGCCGGCAAGCGCTACGGGATTCCGGTCTTCGGCACGATGAGCCACAGCTTCGTGATGGCGCACGAGACCGAGCGTGAGGCCTTCGCGGATTTCACCGCGACGTTTCCGAAGCTGAGCACCCTCCTCGTCGATACCTACGACACCGTGCGCGGGGTCAGGAATGCGGCGGCGCTCGGCACGGCGTTGCGCGAGGCGGGCATCAAGCTCCAGGGCGTCCGGCTCGACAGCGGAGACATCCGCGATCTCGCCGTGCGCTCCCGCGCGATTCTCGATCGTGCGGGGCTCGGCGAGGTTGCAATCTTCGCCAGCGGCAATCTCGATGAGTACAAGATCGCCGACCTGCTAGCCGAGCGCGCGCCCATCGACGCATTCGGCGTCGGGACCGCGCTCGCGGTCAGCGACGATGCTCCGGCGGGCGACTTCACCTACAAGCTGACGGAATACAACGGGCAGCCGCGCCTGAAGACGTCGGCCGGAAAGATTTCGGTCCCGGGACGAAAGCAGATATTCCGCGCGCTCAACCCAAGCGGCGGGTGCTATGCGGACCTGGTCGCGCTGATCGACGAGACCGCGCAAACCGTCGCGCGCGAGTTCAGGCCCGCTCCCGCCGATGTCGTCGCGCTGCTCGAGGTGCAGCTCGAAGATGGGAAGCGCCGCATCCCGCGGCCGACGCTCGCCGATGCCCGCGAGCGCGTCACCAGCGGGCTTGCGAAACTCGACGCCCGCATCAAGGCAATCCGCAAACCGGCGGAGTATCCGGTGCGTCACAGCGCGGCGCTGGGCGCGATGATCATCGACGAGAAGCTTCACGCCGAGACCCGGCAGGACTAGCGCGAGGCGGTGGCGGCTTGGGCGGCGGCATCGCTTCGAGCCGCGGCGATGAATGGCGTCGTTCGCTCGGGCGGCGGCGATGACTGCAGGTCCGCGGCGGCCGCTTCCAGAGCGGCCGGCGTGAACTCAAAGACAAAGCGCATCGGAGCATCGGCGGCGTATGCCGCCTCCGGCCGCCATAGCGCCGGATACGACGCAAAGATTTTCGTTGCGCGGCTGCGATACCGCTCGGCGATCGGGCGCAGGGCGGCGTAGCTGCCGGCGAGCACGATCGCGACGTTGCCCGGGTCCGCAGGCGCCACCGTGTAGTCGCGATAGTCGAAAAATCCGCTTCTTACGATCCAGTCCGATGGCAGCAATCCGGCGGACTGTAGCGCCGCCGGCGACACCGATTCCAGTTTCCTTCCCTCGCGGAACCATCGCGCCAGCGCCTCAATCAGGACGTCCGACCTGAGCGCGACCGCGCGCGCCTCCAAGTCGCCGGCGCTCATCCGCGCATACTCGGCGAAGGTCCCGGCGGGAACCTGGTACAAATGCGCTCCGCCGGCTTCGGTCGCGACCAGCCCGATCGGATCGATCGCGCGCCGCCAGGCCGCGATGTCCGGGTCGTCATCGTCGATTACGATCGCGCCGATATCATGATGAGCGACGAACGCCTTGATCTGCTCGCCGGCTTCCGGGAGGTCGATCGCGCCGAGAAAGAATCTGACCGCAGGGAATCGCTTGAAGCCCGCGGGAACGATCGACGTGTAACCGCTCGCCAGTCGGAACCCCATCCCCGCCGACGCCTGCCACAACATCGATGCGCCGTTTCGTTCGTACGGAAGCGGGAGAACTATTTCGTTCGGCGAAATGACCGCCCGCCACGAGCCGTCGCGGAACATCGCGGGTTGCCGCACCTCGGTGGTCCAGAAGCCGGCGTCGAACCGCGGCAGCATCATGATAACGATCGCGATTGCCGCGGCCGCCTTGGCGATCGCGCTTGCGTGGTCGGATGCGAACCATTGCGCGGCGATGATCGCGAGGCACACCAAGCCGTACATCGCAAATCGGACCGGCAATGCGTTTGCGATCAGCGGGGCACGCGCCGCCAGAATCCAGGGCATCGGCAGAATCGGCCTGCCGCCGGCGAGCAGGGCCGGTCCAAGCGCCGCGATTAGGATCGCGCCGAAGCACAGGAGCGCGATTTTCGCGGCCGGCGCCGCCCAGTTGCGACGGCCCCAGGCAGCCGCAATCAGCAGCAGTGGAACGCCGAAACACGCCCCATGCTCGATCCAGAATCCCGGGAAGCGATCGCTTATCGCGCGCATCGGAGCGAACGAGCCGAGCCAGTTGAAACGTTCCGGCACGACCAGGTTCAAAAGGTCCGCCGAATAGAGGCTCGGCGGATAAATCGCCTCGCGCGGAGTTCCCGCCGATAACATCGCGTACAGATACGGGGAAAGGATAGCCACCGACGCCGCCGATGCGATCGCGGTGGGAACGATCATCTCGAGGAGACCGCGGCGCTCCGGCGAAACTCTAAGCGCGATCGCAAACGCGATCGCACCGAACATCACGGCGGTTGCGAAAATCTCGGGAAAGCACAGAAACTGCGCGACCATCAGCGCGGCCATCCCGGCCACATAGGTGCGAGTTCGAATCTCGCCGGCGAAATATTTGAGCGCCGCCAGCACCGCGAGCGGAACCGGAAAGATCATCACCAAATCGACGTGCGCGATCATCTGCCCGAGCATGTATGGAGAAAATCCGAATATCAGCCCGCCCAGAACCGACGGCCAGAATTTCCCCGTGATCCATCGGCACAACAGGTACGTGGAAAAAGCCGCGGCCGGCGGCGCCGCCAGGCACAGAAGATTGTAGGACGCGACCGGACCGAGCGTTGCCGTGACGGGAGCCGCGATGAGCGCCGGCAGCGGTATCGGCGTTCCCCACGCGAGGCTCGTTCCTGCGGGCGCCCACAACAGAGACGTGAACATGGGATTGAGATGATGTCCGAGCGCGTACGGCCACCATGCGATGAACCAGAAGAATGCGCTGGGATCGGTGCCTGCGCCTACGTAACGAGCAGTCAGGCCCGCGCTCAATTCACGCCCGAATATCAACCACGAGAGCGCGCTGTAGATCAGTATCGCGAGTGCGCCGCGGCCCGCGCCGCGAATGAATCTCTCATCGCCGGACCGGTTCATTGCGAGTCGCCCGGAAGCGCGGCCTGCGGAGGCGTGCGCCGGTAAACGACGAAATGACGGCCGCTGAAGATCGGCGCGAATCCGGTCATCGCGGCGCGAATCTCAGGCGCGTCCGGAATCCCGCTGCACGCAGCTATTCCCATCGGCACGACGACGAGGTTTGCCGCGGAAATCTGCGCCACCTTGCGCTGAATCTCGGTCGCATTCATCCATCCAGGGTCCAGGTAGAGGCTGACGGGATTTTCGAACTCGGGAAACATCAGCTCGGCGGCGCCCTTGGTATCGAGAATGGCCGCCCTGCGCCCGCGCGCTTCACCGAGAACCGTGGTCCACTCATCGCGTTCGTCGGCGGTTGACCATAGCCGCGCAGTCATCGCGTCGGGTTGCCGAACCTGCCACCAGCGATGCAACCAATAGATCTGGTCGGTCCACGCGAGGGTCGCGAGCACGCACAGAACCAGCGAAATGCGCCGGCGCCATGCCGAAAAGTCCGCCGCGGCGGCGACACCGGCGACGAGGAAGTATGAATAGTAAATCCAGGACCAGCGGTTGCCGAAAATCAGGAGCACGAACGCCACGTGCACTGCGGCGCAGGTCAGGATGATTTCATCGCGGCGACGCACCATGATATCCGGCGTTGAGGACGCCGCTGTCCAGCGGATCAGCGCGACGATACCGCCGCCGATGAGAAAGACGCTCGCCGACAGCCAGAACCCGGCCACATCCAGCAGGTAATACATCCACGACAGGCCCGATGGGTTCCAGAACTCGCGGCCGGCGCCCGTGAAGAAACCGAAGTTCAGTGCGCGATAGGCGGCTGCGCCTCCGATCGGGAGGACCGTGCGGACCAGGACCGCCGGGCCGTAAAGCCCCGCGAGAACCACCGCGAGCGCGATCCCCGTCACGGCGGCGGGAATCGCGAAGCGGGCCAGCGTGCGTGGTCGTCGGTTCGTCTGGTATGCGTCGATCAGAACGAGCGCCGAGAGCAATGCCCCGTATACGAAACCCATCGACGGCTTCGCGAACACCGCGGCGCAGGCGAACCCGAGCGCGCGGGCGCGCCGGCCGGCGGCCTGTTCCGCCAGGGCGCTGCTGAGCAGCACGGCCTCGACCGCCTGGGCCAGCGACGGATAACTTGCTCGAACGGCGAAGCCCAACGCGATGACCATCAGCGCGAGTCCGAACCTCCCGAGTCGCAAATGAGCGGCGATGCGCGCCAGTGCGAGGGCGATAAGCAAGCCGCATGCGAGCATGAGCGCCTGGTACGCGAACGCACTCGGCCCGAACAATCCGAACCAGAGTCTCCCGATCAAAAGCGGCAGCAGGCCGTAGTGGTATCCAAAATCGATCGTGGGCAAATAGCCGTGTGAGATCAGAAACTGAGCCGTCAGATTCGCGCCGTTGTCGCAGAAGGCAAAGTGCGAGAAATCCAGGCTGACCGGGAGCCAGAGAATATTGAGCGCGACGATCTCAACGGCAAAAATCGCAAACAGCCGCGACGCTCTGGGCGATGTGTCCTCGGAACCTGCCGTGCCTGCATTCATTGCGAATCGCTCGGCAAGCCTGCCGGTGGAATGGTGCGCCGGTAGATGACGAAATGGCGGCCGCTGAAGGTCGGCGCAAAGCTGCTCATTGCGGCGCGGATCTCCGGCGCCGGCGGAATCCCGCTGCACCAATCTATTCCGATCGGCACGACGACCAGGTCTGCGCCCGAGATTTGCGCCGCCTTGCGCTGAATCTCCGCCGCGTTCATCCATGCGGGCTCCAGGCAACTGCTGACGGGAGCTTCGAACTCGGGAAACATCAGCTCGGCGGCGCCCTTGGTATCGAGAATGGCCGCCCTGCGCCCGCGCGCTTCGCCGAGCACCGCGGTCCACTCGTCGCGTTCTTCGGCGGTTGACCATAGCTGCGCAGTGATCGCGTCCGGTTGCCGAACCTGCCACGAGCGATGGAACGAATAGATATCGCCGGTGCAAGAGAGGATCGCGAGCACGCACAGAACCAGCGAAATGCGCCGGCGCCATGGCGAGAAGTCCGCCGCGGCGGCGGCTCCGGCGACGAGGAAGTATGAGTAGTAAATCCACGACCAGCGGTTGCCGAACATCAGGACCACGAATGCGATGTGCACTGCGGCGCAGGTCAGGATGATTTCATTGCGGCGATGCGCCGCGACATCGGGCGTTGAGGGCGCCGCCGTCCAGTGAATCATCGCGGCGATTCCGCAGCCGATCAGAAATACGCTCGCCGACAGCCAGAACCCGGCCACACCCAGCAGGTAATACACCCACGACAGGCCCGATGGGTTCCAGAACTCGCGGCCGGCGCCCGAGAAGAAACCGAAGTGCAATGCGCGATAGTTGGCTGCGCCTCCGAGCGGGGAGACCGTTTCGACCAGAGCCGCCGGACCGTACAACGCCCCAAGCACGACCGCGAGCGTGGCGCCCGTCGCGGCGGCCGGGATCGCAAATCGGATCAACCCGGAAAGTCCGCGGTTCGTCCGGTATGCGTCGATCACACCCAAGGCCGACAGCAATGCCCCGTACACGAATCCCATCGATGGCTTCGCGAACACCGCGGCGCAGGCGAAACCGAGCGCGCGCGCGCGCCGGCCCGCGGCCTGTTCCGCAAGAGCGCTGCTAAGCAGCACGGCCTCGACCGCCTGGGCCATCACTGGATAGCTCACGCGAACCGCGAAGCCCAGCGCGATGACCATCAGCGCGAGTCCGAGCGCCCCGAATCGCAAATGGGCGGCGACGCGCGCCAGTGCGCCGGCGATGAGCAGGCCGCATGCGAGCATCAAAGCCTGGTAAGCCAACGGGCTCCGCCCGAACAGTCCGAACCAGAGTTTCCCGATCAAAAGCGGCATCAGGCCGTAGTGGTATCCAAAATCGATCGTGGGCAAATAGCCGCGCGAGATCAGAAACTGAACCGTCAGATTGGCGCCGTTGTCGCAGAAGGCAAAGTGCAGGAAATCCAAGCTGACCGGGAGCCACAGAATATTGAGCGCGACGATTTCGGCGGCAAAAATCGCGAAGAGCCGCAACGCTCTGCGGGATGTATCCCCGGAAACTGCCGTGTCTGCATTCATCCGCCGCAGACGCTCCGCATCCTCAATCCACCCCACCTCGGTCGTCCGGGCATGCGTAGAATTACGAACGCGAAGCTAACGTGCCGCTCTCTGATCGTCAATCGACCCCGCCAGAAATTGCGGCCGTGACCAGTCGAAGGCGGACTCGCGATAACTCGCGCGCCGAACGATTACCGTCATCAATGCGATGATCACAATTGGCCCAATTGGGATTCCAGCGATCTGACTGACGGGCAATGCGATACGAGGGACGGCCCACGCGACCAGAAGAACGATCTTCTCATAGGGCAGAAACCCTTTCTCGAAACCCTCAATTCCGAGCCACGCTATCGGAAGCGCGAGCAAGACCAGATCGTATTGCAGGACGTAGGGCGAAACCATCAACGAGCCCGCAGCCAGAGCGGCGCACTTGAGCGCGAACGGGCATCCGGTCCGCCAAATCCAAACCACCGCAGACGCCGCGTATATCGCAACCGCCGCCTGGAACACATAGGAAACCCCGATGCCGCCGCCCCACATCCTGATCGCCCCAAAAATCGTTTGCAGGCTGGAAAAATCGATCGCACCATGCTCCAGGACAATTTTCTGCGTGAACGCGATACTGCTGAAAAATGCACGCCAGACCGGCGCGCCAAGAACGGCAGATGAAACCGACGCGAACAGAATCGCGCTGATCGCGGTGGCCGTCAGCGCGCGCCAGCGACGAGCTGCGATCAGCGCTAGTGGAATCAATACCGCGAATTGCGGCTTGTAGGTCATCAAGCCGAACAGCAACCCGGCGAGCAGCGGCCATCGGCCCAGGATCAGCAGGCCGCCCCCGATGAGCGCGGTGGTCAGGAAGCCGTTTTGCCCGCACATGAAATTGATGATGACTGCCGGAAACGTGATCGCCAGCCAAAGTCCGAGGGGTATGCGCGCGATACGCCGCAGAACGACGAGATAGCCGGCCAGCGTTACGCTCTCGAACACGACCCACGATGCGAAGAACGGCAGCATCGAAAGCGGCAGCACCATCAGCAGGTAGGTGGGCGGATAGTGGAACCCCAAAACCCCTGTGTCCCTGCCGCCCATCGCCGCCATTTCCTGCAGATGCTGGCGATGGATGTCGTAAACCGCTGCGGGATCGCCTTTGAGCGCCGCGATTGAAGCCGCGTAGGGATTTATGAAATCGCCGCCAATGTTGGCGCCGCTCGCAAATATCATGTGGTGAGCATGGAAGAATTGCGCGATCGCGGCGGCCAGGTACGCTAGCAGCAGAACACCGGAATAGAATTTCACTCGCTTTACTGTCAGCCAGGAGGGATCGCGCAGCCAGCCGCTGACCTGGTGGACCAGACCCGGGCGGCCTTGATCAGCCAAGGCGCGAGTCGTTGCCGTGGACTGACCAGCGGCGTCGATTTTCGCGCGATTGCTCATCTGCCAACCCGTTCCTGTCGCGTCCCCCGAGATCCAGGAAGAATCGAGCAAGCGTCGTGCCGTGGAAAGTAGGCCCGAATCAGACCGCGACGTTGCAGGGGAGCAACAGACAAGGCGCTGGCGGCCTCGGAGATGAGGTAATTTAGCAGAGCAGGCCGCAGCCCGCCGTCCGCTTACCTAAGCGCGCTGGCCGCTCCGCGGAGGCATCGCTCGGTGGTCTCCCAGTCGATGCACGGGTCGGTGACCGAGACGCCGTACTTGAGCTTCGCGCGGTCGGGCGAGGGCGGCTGGTTGCCCGCCTCGAGGTTGCTCTCGAGCATCACACCGAGGATCGAACGGCTGCCGGAGCGAATCTGATCGACCAGGGCTTCGAGCACGGCCGGCTGCCTGCGATAGTCCTTGTTGGTCTGCGCGTGCGAGCAATCCACCATCACGCGCGGCTCCATGCCGGCCTTCTCGAGCAGCTTGACGGACTCCGCGATGCTGCGGGCGTCGTAGTTCGGCGTCCGCCCGCCGCGCAGCACGATGTGGGTGTCCGGGTTGCCCGTGGTTCGGACGATCGCCGCGACCCCGTCCTGCGTGATGCCCAGGAAAGAATGCGGGTGGCGCGCTGACTGGACGGCATTGATCGCAACCTGCAGATTTCCCTCGGTCGTATTCTTGAACCCGACCGGCATCGAAAGCCCGCTCGCCATCTCCCGATGGGTCTGCGACTCGGTCGTGCGGGCGCCGATCGCCGACCACGAGATGAGGTCCGCGATATACTGGGGCGCGATCGGATCGAGCATCTCGGTCCCCGCCGCCAGTCCCAGCCGGTTGATGTCGGACAGGAGCTGGCGCGCGATCCGAAGTCCCTCGCCCATGTCGCAACTGTCATCCATGTGCGGGTCGTTGATGAGCCCTTTCCATCCCACCGTGGTGCGCGGCTTCTCGAAATACACCCGCATCAGCACGAACAGCCGATCCGCGACCTCATCGCGCAGCTTCGCGAGCCGGTTCGCATAGTCCATCGCCGCCACCGGATCGTGAATCGAGCACGGGCCGACTATGCACAGCAGGCGGGGGTCGCGTCCGGCGAGGATCGAGCGAATCGTCTCGCGCGCATCGACGACCGTCCGCACGATCGCTTCATCGACCGGCAGTTGCTCCTTGAGCAGCCGCGGCGTGATAAGCGGGTCGTTCGCGAGTACGTGGATATCCTGGATCTTGCGCATGGCCCAACCAGTTACTTTTATCGAAAAGGCGCGCTAGGACAAAGCGCCCGCGCGATCGCCCGGCGATGCCAGACTTGCCCGGCCCTCACGGTGGGCCTAACCTCAGGCTCGGCGGGAAGTGGCGCGGGAGTCTTGGCGCGCGAACGTGGCAGGCGATACAACTGAACCAGAACCGCCCGACCGGTCCCGCGCCGGCGGTCGGGACAAAGTGGCGGACAGTACCGAGGCGGCGGGCGCGGTGCGGCCGGGCTGGTGGCATCGCGTCGGGTTGTGGCGGGCGGCGGCCGGCATGGCTGCGGCTGCGGCGCTCGCCTGTGCGATTACTGCGGCGGAATTCTCCGACACGCTTATTTTCCGCTCGGGGCATTACCACCAGCGAATTACCGCGCTGAACTCGTTAGTCCAGCGGATGCGGCGCGAACTCGATGTCGCGCGAAAGGAAAGACTGTCCGCCTTCGCCGCGGGACGTCAATCCGAGAAGGATGCATTGATGCCGATCCTGACTGCGCCCGACCGGCGCACTATCAAGCTCAGCAGGCCCCAGCCGCAGGCGGAGCAAGGTCAATCGCGCCTGGCGCAGCCAAGCGCCGCGACGCTCATCATCAGCGACAAGCAGGGCAAGGCGGTGTTTGGAGCGGAGGGACTGCCGCCCGCGCCCCCGGCGATGACCTACCGGGTGTTCTGGCTTGCCCGGAACGGCGGCGTGCTTCGCGCCGAGGATTTCATCCCGGGCCCGGATGGCGATGCGGCCATCGTGATGGCGCTGCCCCAGTCGAAGCCTGAGTCCGTGCTCGTTACGCTCGAGCAGGTTGCCGCCGCGCCGAAGCCGGCGGGGCCGGTCGCGTTTCGGGGGCGCGTCGCACCATGAGTGCATCCGCTCCCGCTGGCGCGCCGGAAACGGACTCAAGCCGCGCGCCCGCCGCGAGGGCGGGCTTCTTCGGCTATAGCCGCAACTTCTGGCTGGTCTTCTGGGCGACCTTCGCGCTCAACTTATCGAGCAACCTGTTCGTCCTGTTCCCGGTTTTTCTGGTCGGACTTGGCGCCGACGCCGGCACGATCGGCGCGGTGATCGGCACCTTCTCGCTCGCCGCGCTGGCGGGGCGCCCGGCGGTCGGATGGCTGCTCGATCGCAACGGCCATCAGCGCACCGCGGCCTGGCTGCTCGTGCTCGACGTGTTCGTGATGGTGCTTTATCTCACGCTCCATCAACTCGGCTGGTCGATTTACGGCGTGCGTGCGCTGCACGGTCTGGTCGAGGGAACCGCGCGGGTCGCGCTGTTCGCGATGGTCTACGAGCTTCTGCCCGAGGGCCGCGCCGGCGAGGCGATGGCGATGTTCAGCCTGTGCGGGATGGGATCGGCCGGCCTGTCGCCGATTTTCGGCGAGTGGGTTATCAAGCATTCGGGATTTCCCGCGTTCTTCGCGAGCGCAATTGCCCTGACGCTGGTGGCGGCGCTGGCCGCACGGATGCTTCCCGACGATCGCGCCGCGGTGCGGGCGTTAGCGGCATCGAGGCCTGCCAACGGCGGCCCGGGTTACGCGACGCTGCTCCGCGACCCGGCGCTTGCGCCGCTGTGGATAGTCACGCTGCTTTTCTCGCTCTCGATTTCGTCGCGGGTCAGCTTCGTGGCGCCCTACGCATACCAGCGGGGGCTGAGCCAGGTCGGATCGTATTTCGCGATTTATGCCGGGATGGCGGTGGTGATACGGGCGGTTGGCTCGCGGCTCATGGATCGCGTAGGGCTGGAGCGGATGGTCCCTCCGTCACTGCTCGTGCTGGCGGTTGGGATGGCGATGATCGCGGGCTCCGGGATGTTCGGGATGCTGGAGTTTTCCGCGGTGGTCGGGGGCCTGGGCCACGGATATTTGTACCCCGTGCTGAGTGCGCTGGTAATCCTGCGCACGCAGACGAACGCGACGGGGCGCTCGGCGAGCATCTACTCATCGCTCTATGATCTCGGCGGGATGATGGGCCCGTATGCGCTGGGGGCCACGGCCAATTTCCTCGGATACGGTCCGACGTTCCTGATATCGGGCGCGCTCGCGCTGGCTGGCGGGCTGTACTTCGCCGCGGTCGAACCGGAGGCATTTCGCCGCCGGCTCGCGTGACCGTTGGGATGGCGAGCCGCGAGGGGCGGCTCAGGCGGCGCCCATGAATTCGAGCAGCATCCCTACGCCCATCAGCGAGACCGCATACAGATTTTCGCCCGCGTCGGTTGCGTTCCAGAGGTACCAGAAACCGGCCGCGAACGCGGCCATCCCAAGCAGCCGTCTCATCCGAGGATCCCCCCGCGAATCTCGGCGCGCACCAAAGCGCCGGCGCTCCGCTACGGCGCGGGAGCCGGCAATCAAGTCTATACACTTTGTATATCTATCTCGACTGTGAGTAAACCGCGCGGCTTGGGCAGGTTCCAGCGCGGCGGCGCGGAAATCGCGGCGTTCTTACGTGGGCTTGGACGCCCCGCGCGAGGGCCGAATTGGTGGTATAATTAATTTTGGGATGCGGGGATGTGGCGGCGGTGGAAGCGAGCGGACACCAGAAACCAAGCCCTCGGTTGACACGCGTGAATTCCAGCAGTATTCTGTCCGTTCGCCCCCAAGAGGGCTGGTCTTTGAAAACTGAATAGTAGTGCATGTCCAAGTCGGACGGCGGGGGATCGGAAACGATCCAGGCCCGTCCGATTTCTTTGAATATGCGGTCAGTCCAACCGTTCCGGGCGCGTTAGCCGCGCCGGGTACGGTGGTGACACTGAGCTTTTATGGAGAGTTTGATCCTGGCTCAGAACGAACGCTGGCGGCGTGCCTGAGGCATGCAAGTCGCGGGAGAACGTCGGGGCAACTCGGCTAGTAAACCGGCGCACGGGTGTGTAACACGTGGACAACCTGCCCAGGAGACTGGGATAACTCGTCGAAAGACGGGCTAATACCAGATAAGACCACGGGAAGTTCGCTTCCCGAGGTAAAAGGTGGCCTCTGCTCTTGCAAGCTATCACTCCCGGAGGGGTCCGCGGCCTATCAGCTTGTTGGTGAGGTAACGGCCCACCAAGGCTAAGACGGGTAGCTGGTCTGAGAGGATGGTCAGCCACACTGGGACTGAGACACGGCCCAGAGTCCTACGGGACGCAGCAGCTAGGAATATTGCGCAATGGAGGAAACTCTGACGCAGCGACGCCGCGTGGGTGATGAAGGCCTTCGGGTCGTAAAGCCCTGTCGGAGGGGAAGAAAAGTCGGTTGGCTAATATCCAGCCGACTCTTGACGGTACCCTCAAAGGAAGCACCGGCTAACTCCGTGCCAGCAGCCGCGGTAAGACGGAGGGTGCAAGCGTTGTTCGGATTGACTGGGCGTAAAGGGCGTGTAGGCGGCCGGCCA
>Ga0187771_10000178_pt1 | contig 34705 bp, 32 predicted proteins | sample 0116_SJ02_MP15_1_FD_133139 | JGI IMG/M metagenome (GOLD analysis project Ga0187771, IMG submission 133139) | Tropical peat soil microbial communities from peatlands in Department of Meta, Colombia - 0116_SJ02_MP15_10_MG | ecosystem: Environmental > Terrestrial > Soil > Wetlands > Peat | place...
GTCCTTGCGCTCCTGGGCAATGCCGCAGAGGCTGTGATCAGCGAGGTCGGTCGGGAGCACTTCAGCGGCAAAGTCGTCATCGACGCCATGAACCCGCTCGACTTCTCCGCCGGTTTCCCACCGGAACTATCCATCGCGGGCCAGGACTCGCTCGGCGAGCGCGTCCAGCAGGCACTGCCCGACGCCAAGGTGGTCAAGGCGTTCAACACAATCGGCAACGCCTACTTCGTGGATCCAGGCTTCAGCGAGGGCCGGCCTACGATGTTGATCGCGGGAGACGATGACGACGCCAAGAGTCTCGTGCGGGACGTGCTGGCGGACTTCGGCTGGGCCGATGTAGTCGACATCGGCGGCATCGAGGGCTCGCGCGAGCTTGAGGCCCTCTGCATCGCGTGGGTCAAGATCGGTGGCCGGCGTGGCGCCTGGGACCACGCCTTCAAGCTGCTTGTTGGGTGAGCCCGGATCCACCAGGGAGACCCCCCAACCAGCGGACGTTGGTAGCGCCCCCTCAGCTTGACCACGTCACCGCATCGCCGATTGGTGCGAACTCAAGGTCGGCTTCCATCATTGAAAGAGAGCCGGAAGGGTCAGCAGGACGCCGAGGACTTGCCCGCACCGAGGATGGACCGGACGACCGGCCGCGCCTCATCAGGCGCTGTCGGTCACGCCCACCCGGCGCACCGTGTAGGGCCAGCTGGCGGCGCCGAACGGGAGGTGAACGCGAAGCGAGTGGCCCTGGGCCCGCAGCTCGCGCTGGAGGTCCACCCGGATCCCATGCAGCATCTCGAACTCGTACCCGTCAGGCGCCCATCCCTCCCGCTGCGCTATCTCATTGATGCGGCGGATCACCGAGATGTCATGGGTGGCGAAGACCGGACGTAGGCCTGCCTCCTGCGCCTCCTGTGACAGCATCCGCGTGGCCAGGTCAAGAAACACGGCGCTCACCGAGCCGCGCCCCTGGTGGTCCTGCTCGGGGCCGAGCGGGAACGCACCCTTCACCAGCCGGATCGCCGTCGGCTGCCGAAGCAGCGGGGCGATGTCCTGAGCGGTGCGCCGAAGCCTCGCCTGCAGGGTGATCCCGGCGGGCAGGCCGAGGCCGATCAGGTCCCGGTGCAGGCGCAGGGTAGGCTCGACCAGGGCTAGGTCCTCCATGTCGAGCATCATCAGGTTGAGACGTCCGGGCCGCTGCTCGGCGGCTGCCCGGGCAATGCGCTCGGCGTTGCGGAGGCAGAGGCCGGCATCATTCAGCAGGCCTATGGCCGTCGGATCCACAGAGACGTGCGCACCGAGTCCGGCTGACCCCAGCATGCGGCAGGCCTCAACGGTGGTGGCGACCATGCTCTCGACCAGCAGGGGATCACTGACGTACTCGCCCAGGAAGAAGAGCTCGGCGCCAATGCCCTGATGGTCGCGCAGCCGCTGGGCCATCGCCACGGCGGCCTCGGGCCCGGCGGGCACCCGGGCGGCCAACGCCTCCTCGAAGCCCGCTTTCTGCAAGCGCTCGTACAGGCGCTGCATGGCCGCCTCGCTCAGCTCCCGGTCGAGCTTCGGGAGGAGGTCAGTCTCGACCGACTGGAGGTGGCGGCGCAGCAGTCGCACCAGGCCAGTGATGTGCCGTCGGCAGCCCACGTTGTCGCTGATCCCCGCGGCGAGCCGGGCGTGGTCGTGGAGGACCCTGGTCGCCTGCCGCTCCAGGTCATCGCACTCTTCGGCCAGGTGGCGGACCAGCTCCGCCGGGACCCCCGGCAGTGACCGGGCCTCCGGGTAGAGAACCGCGTGCTCTGCGCGCAGGTGGGGCGCCACTACCGTCTGCAGGTATTCGGAGACGCGGGCGAACGCCGTCAGCTTCTCGGCGGTGTCGACCCTCTCGTGCAGCCGGTCCTCGAGCTGTGAGACGAGCGCCACTCCGTTCCGCAACGGGTCATGGAGGTGGCGCAGGCTGTCGGTTGCCGTCATGCACTCACGATGGCAGTGAATGAGACGAAGCGCTAGGGTCCAACTGCACTCGCCGGCTGGGACCCCCAGCGGAGAAGGCGGGCCCCCTCAGACCTGAGCGAGCGCGGGCGACTCGACATCGCGTCTTGATCGCAGGCTCGGAAGCAATCGCTCTGGTAGAGCAACCTGGCCACTGAGGTGCACCAGCTGATCTTGGGGCATCCTCCGAAGACCCGATTGGTTAGATCGCGCAATTTGGGAGCAACAGGTCCCCGGTTCAAGTCCGGGCGCCCCGGTTGGTCTCCACCACCTGAAGCGGCGCCAGCGTGCAGTCGGGGAAGCCCTGGTCGATGCCCGGGGCGAAGAAGGTCAGGCACTGCTCTTTGAACCAGGTGTCGTGGGGCGACCTGGACTCGGCGAAGCGGCGGTTGGCCTCCACCGGGTCGCTGCCCTCGACGTAGACGCAGACCAGGTCTCCGTTGGGGGTGCTGCGCAACCTGGATCGCTTCGGTCTGATCCGGCGAGGACGAGGGGCTGGGCGAGCCCGAGGTCGCCGGTGGCGGCACCGGGGTTGAGGCGGTCGGCGTTGGAGCGGCTGGCCACGGCGAGGTCTTCGGCGTGCCGGCGGGGGAGGGGCCGCATCCGACGGTGGCGAAGGCCACCAGTGCTGCCCACACCAGGGGGAGCCGGATCCTCGTTTCAGCGCCTCGAGAGGCTCCCGGAGGAGCCCCCATGGCGCCAAACGAGGCCGGTGTCCAGCAGGTTACGGCCCGAGGGTGGACGTACCCCGCTTTGACGGACGGCTTGACTCGGTCCGGGTGCCTGGGTACTATCATAGTGATATCAGATTTCTGTCGGAGGGCCTTCGGATGGCTGACCAGATCCCCAAGGATCGGCCAGATCGCCAGACGGGTCAGGCCAGTTCACCGTGACCAGCAGGGTGACCAGCCCGGCAAGCGCGGGCGCCCGCTTCAGCCCTCGGCGTGCGGGCCGCGGGGCGTCGCCGATAGGCCCTGGTTCCTGGGCTGGGACCGCGCCTCTCTACGTGGGCGCGGCCGCGATCGTCATCGCCCTGCACCTCACCACCAACGGCACCCTGGGCTTCCACATCGACGAGCTCTACTACATCGCCTGTGGCAACCACCCCGCCCTCGGATACGTCGACTTCCCCCCGATCGTCCCCCTCCTGGCTCGCCTGGAGACTGGGATCCTGGGTGTTACCCCCTGGTCACTGCGGGTGCTGCCGACCCTGATCGGAGGCGTCCTCGTCGCTCTCTCTGGGGCCTATGTCCGTCGCCTCGGCGGTTCGCTGCGCCTCCAGGCGCTGGCTCTCCTCATCGCCGTGATCGCACCGTACTTCCTGGGCGCGAACTGGGTCTTCCAGACGGTCACCTTCGACGAGCTGACCTGGATGGTCGCCATCTACTGGTTGGTCTGCCTTGTCCTCGACGGCCGACCGCGCTACTGGATCTACCTGGGCGTCACCCTGGGGATCGGGCTCGAGGTCAAGTACACCATCATCGGGCTCATCGTCGGGATCGGCGCCGCCGTGCTCCTCACCCCGGCGCTCCGCCAGCAGGGACGGACCCGGTACCCGTGGATCGCCGCGGCGGTCGCCCTGCTCATCTGGAGCCCAAACCTCGGCTGGCAGGTGGCCAATGGCTTCCCGTCGGTGGCGTACATCGTCAACCACGGCGGAGGTATCGCCTCGGGCGGCGGTCCGTTCACCTTCCTTCTCGAGCTGGTCGTCTACCTCTTCTTTCTCATCCCGCTGTGGATCGCCGGCGTCGTCTCCCTGTTCCGATCTCGGTCGATCCGGCCCATCGGCATCTGCTGTGCCATTCCCCTGGTGATCTTCCTCTTCGTGGGCAAGTCCTACTACGCGGCGGCCACGGTCCCGATCACGCTGGCCCAGGGCCTGATCGCGATCTCTCGCGTGGAGCGGCGGCGGCTTCGGGCCGGCTTGGAGCTGGGGGTGGTCGTGGCCAGCGTCCTCGAGTTCGCCGCCCTGGCCCATCTCGTGCTCCCCATCACTCCTTCGGATCGCCTGCATACGACCGGCCTCGACGCCCAGAACGAGGTGTTTGCCGATTCCGTGGGTTGGCCTCAGATCGTGGCCCAGGTGACCCAGATCTACGCCGATCTTCCGGCTTCGGAGCGCAGCCAGACCGTCATCGTCTCCGCCTACTACGGGGTCCCTGGCGCACTGGCGATATACGGCAACCCGCGAGAGCTACCCGTCGCGGTAAGCCCCCAGCTCACCGATTGGTACTGGCTTCCGAGCCACCTTGCGGCGCGCTATGCGCTGATGGTCGACTATCAGCCGGCTGACGTCCGGTGGGTGTGCTCGTCACCGGCTGTGATCGACCATCTGGCCGTGCCGTTTCACGTCGCTGACCTCGAACAAGACGCCCCGGTGACCCTCTGCCAGCTTGACGTCCCGCTGGAGGTCGCCTGGGGCCGGCTGCGCAATTTCTCTTGAGGGTGTCTGGCCACCGTCGACGTGAGGGATGTCGCCGCTGATCTCGGCGTTCAGTCGGACTCCTCGGCCGGCGTGCTCGATGGCCAGTGAGCGGGCGACCAGTCCCCCTCTGGGTCCGTGGTTTGCCCCACTTCGATCAGATGACCGTCGGGATCGCGGAGGTAGCAACGTATCTCGTACTGGTGCTGTTTCGGCGGCGTCAAGAACTGAGCGCCCCGGGTGCTCCATTCGGCGTACACGGCCTGGATGTCTTTGACCCGGATATTGAGGAAGCTGCTGACCCGGTCGGGATCGCGTGGCGTCTCGAGGGTCACCGCAGGCTTGTCGTCGGTCGGGCCTCCGCCCACATTGATGATGATCCAGCTGTTGGACAGTGCGACATAGGTCGGCTCTCCGGGGAAGACCACCCTGCCGCCGAGGACTTCCGTGTAGAAGCGCCGAGAGCGCTCGACATCGTCGGCCACGATGAAGTGTGCCAGGACAATCCCCTCGGGGGGCGGTGGGAGCTCGGCCATCTGGTACCTCCACTGGTTGGGTCTGGCACCCCGCTCGCGGCAGGATCTGGAGCCACTGTCGTGATGATCGGGGATGCGCTCGCTTTCCAAGGTACCGCTTCTGCTCGCGCCGGTCCAGCGCCGCCGTGCACGTTCATTGCATCGTGGCGGCTCGAAGGCGGCATTGCTGGAGACGCGATAGGAGGCTCTGGAGATGGCGTCGCATGCCATCGCGTCGACAAGTCGTCTCCCTCGTTCTGTGTTGAGCAGGGACGCCGAGATCAGGGCCGGCTAGCAGTGCGCGTTCGCCCACGCTCCCGGAGGTCGAGCGTCGTCGTGCCGCCCGTGCCGATGGCCGCGCTCTCGGGTCGGCGCCTCTCTTGACAAAGCCTGAAGGCCACGCCATGCTTCGGCGCGGCCCGGGATGCGCGTTGACATGCGACGCGCCGGCGGGCGGAGAGCCCGGACGGGGAGAGGAACGATGGATCGTGCCATGGTCGACCAGGTCGTCGACGTTTCCCGGCGCGTTGTTGCAAGCGGAGCAATCTCTGCCAATGCTCACGGCAACGTGAGCCTGCGGGTCGCTGGTGCAGACGAGATCTACTTCACCGGTGCGTCCTCGCTGCGTGATCACCCCGCCGAGGCGGTGGTCCGCATTGGGCTCGATGGAGAGGTGCGGGAGGGCGAGCTGCCTCCCATCCAGGGCGCGGTGGTGGCGATGCACACGGCGATGTACGCGGACCAGGCGGACGTAGGCTGTGTGATCCACACCCACTCTCCCTTCGCGACCGCGTACGCAGTGGCGCACCGTCCCATCGGCTGCTGGATCGAGGCGCTGGCCATGTTTGGGCTCCCCGACGGGGTGCCTGTTGCCGGCTACGCGCCGCGTGGATCCGAGGCGGCGGTGGCCAGCATCCGGGCGGCGGTGGTGCCCGGTGTGCCCGCGGTGCTTCTCGCCAACCACGGGGTCCTCGTCTTCCATCGGACGCCAGATCTGGCCATCCTGGTGGGGGGTGTCGTCGAGGAGGCGGCCGAGGCGGGCCTCAGCGCCGCCGTGCTGGGTGGGCCGGTGCCCCTTCCCGAGGAGATGAAGGCCGCCGCGCGGCAGCGCGCCATGGCCTTCGAGCAGCGCGGCGCGGTCTCGGCTGGGCGCCCTGAGTGACCTCACGGTGCCGATGCACGGGGTGGCAGGAATCCTGAGCATCGCGTTCGCGCCCCGCACCTTCCGGGCGAGGCAACCTGCTGTCGCTGCCCATGCGGGTCTCCAACGCGACGGAGCCGGAGGGGTTCGCTGCGCATTTCGCATCCGGAGGGCCCCCTCTTCTGTCGGCACCCCTGACCCTTCGGCTTCTGAGCGCTACGCCGCGTTGGCCAGGCCGGGGACCGGAGCCTGAGTTGACGAGCCCCGGTTCAGCCACCTGAGCCCCGCCCACGCGCAGCAGAGAAGGATCCCAGCCGAAGCGAGTCCAGTGATGGCATTCTGGGTGCCGCCGGTGAACCAAGGGGCGGCGACTGCCAACCCGATCAGCATCCACCCGGCTGTCCCCTGATAAGGGGTGTTCAGCTCGTGGTGGATCCAAGCGAGGAGGATGCCGATCGTGAGCACGATGGACGGGAGCTCGAGGCGTCCTCCGGCAACCGCTCCGAGGCCCGGCGGGAGCAACCCGGAGACCACAAGCTGGGCGACGGTGGCGAGAGTAAGGCGCCACTCGAAGCGGCGAGCCGCCGCACCTTGGGGTCGCGGAGCGAGCCGGCGCAGCCTCACCGCTGCGGTCAGGCCCCAGACCAGGGTGGCGGCTCCAGCGAGGACCGCCAGAGGCACCGGGATCAGCGGCATCAACCCGCGGGCCAGCCAGAACCCGCCGAAGGCGACCTGAAACCCGGCCCCGACGAGTACGGCGCGATGCCGCCAGGCACTGCGAGCCTCGCAGGCGTCGCTGGTAACGCGATCCAGGGCCTGGGCGGTGTTCATCGCGGCGGCCTTTCGCCCGTGGCCAGGGCGGGGGCGGGCACGATCGGCTTGGCCCCCGGGTGAGGACGGTTCTCCCAACCGAAGGCGCGAAGCGTCGTCAGGAGCACCTCCTCCCACGGAGTGGCCCGCAGCCCGAACGCCCTCTCCGCAGCCGACGAGTCCATGACGAAGTGCTCGCGGAACTGGTATTGGGTCTCGCTGAGTTCGCGCATGAGGGGCGAGATCAGACCGAGGGCGTGGAGCAGCGACCCCGGCAGGGTGCGCGTCGACGGCGGCGCAACCCCGGCGAGTCTGGCGAGATCATCGACAACCTCACGCTGCGTCCGCGCCGGGTTCGAGGGGACGTGCCACGCATGGCCCCAGGCCATGGGGTCGCGTCCGGCGATCACGGCGAGTCGGGCCACGTCGGCGGTGAACGTCCACGTGTGGAGACGGTCAGCCCGGCCGAGCAGGGTGACGCTCCTTCCCTGCAGCACCTTGGGGAGGACTCGGTCGCCCATCACCGCATTGGCGCCAGGCCCGATGTAGTCGGAGGCCCGGATCTCGACCGCGCGCACCCGGCCGGCCTCATGGGCCTCGAGGGCGTCGCGGAACATCTGCGCCCGGATCCGGCCCTTGGTGCCGGTTGCGGCGAGCGGGGTGGTCTCGGTCATCGGGTGCGATGGGTCGTAGCCGTGGACCCCGAGCGAGGCGGGAGCCGGGCCATACGCGTAGAGGTTGGAGAGCGTGACCAGGACCGCCGCGCTCCGCTCGGCGGCGCCGAGGAGCGAGCTGGCGATGGGCGGCCAGTCGGTTGGCCAGCGGTGGTACGGGGGGTTGGCGCAGTTGTAGATGACGGTGGCCGCCTGAGCCAGCCGGGCCATCGCCTCGGCGTCAGCGGCGTCGGCCGCTACCCGCTCCGCCTCAGCTGGGCCGGTGCCGGAACGGGTGACGATGGCGACCCGGCAGCCCTGGTCTAGGAGTAGGCGAGCCACGCCGGCTCCGATGGCGCCGGCTCCGACCACCAGATGCCGCTCCTCCGAGATGCTTTTGATCGGATTCATGTTTGAGTTCTCCTTTGATCAGCGCTCATAGATGAGAACAGTGCTCTCATATGGTGGCGGAGACATGGCCTCTCTGTCAAGAGCGACGATCTCGAACGTGACATACGCTCTCGGTTGTGGCAGAATCGCCGGCGTGACCGCGCTCGACCAGGGAGGGGACGGTGATCGGGGGCCGGAGTCGGTCTCACGGAGTGCGCGGGCCAGAGTCAGGGCTGAGATCACCCGCGAGATCCTCGAGGCTGGGCGCCGTCACCTGGCCACCGAGGGAGCGCCAGCTCTCAGCCTTCGGGCCATTGCTCGCGACCTCGGCATGGCATCGTCCGCCCTCTACCGGTACGTTGCCAGCCGAGATGACCTCTTGACCCGGCTCATCATCGAGGCCTACGACTCCCTGGGGGAGGCGGTGGAGGCTCGGGAGGCCCGGGCCCTTCGCGTCGACTTCGTCAGTCGGTTCGCCGCCCTCTGCGAGGGCGTCCGCAGCTGGGCCGCCGCCCACCCCAACGAGTACGCCCTGATCTACGGCTCGCCGGTGCCGGGATACGCGGCTCCACCGGAGACGATCGCTCCCGCGAGCCGGGTGTCGCTCCTGCTCGCCCGGATGCTGATCGAAGCGGCCGAGTCGGGGCAGCTCACTGGTGTGGCGACCTCGGACGCGGTCCCTCCCATGGTCAGCTCGGCCCTCGATCCGGTCCGCCCCTTCCTCCCCGCGCCCGTACCCGCCGGCCTCCTCCAGGTGGGGCTGATGGTGTGGACCGGTCTATTCGGAATGGTCTCCTTCGAGCTGTTCGGTCAGCTCCACAACGTAGTCGGCGAGCAGCCCGGCGACCGAGAGGCGTTCTTCGCCGAGTGCGTCCGGCGCTGGGCGGACCAGCTCGGCTTGATCTCGCGTCAGCCCCTTGGCTGAGGGAGTTGGTTGAGCCAGCTTCGGGAACAGCGGATGAGGGCGGTTCTCTGCACGAGGTATGGGCCACCGGACGTCCTGCAACTCCGCGAGGTGAACAAGCCCGCTCCCCGCCGGGACGAGGTCCGCGTGCGGATCGCCGCCACTGCTGTGACGTCGAGCGACTGCATCGTTCGCGGATTCAAGGTCAACCGCCACGCCAGCCAGAACGACCTACGAGGAGGCGGCAGCCATCCCTTACGGAGGCCTGCTCGCGCTCTGGTACCTGAGAAGGGCAAGGATCGGGGCTCTGAGGCGGCGGGCCAGAGTGTGCTGGCGCCCGACGGGAAGTACGTCTCGGTCCTGCAGGGGAGGCCGAGGTTCAAGCTCGGGGACCTCGCCCTTCTCGGCGAGTTGGTGGCAGCCGGCCAGCTCAGGCCGGTGATCGACCGGACCTATCCACTGGTGGAGCTTGCCGAAGCCCATCGCTACGTCGACGCCGGTCACAAGAAGGGCAACGTGGTGGTGAGGGTGGCCTAGAGCTCGCCAGGCGGCAAGCCCAGCGGCCCGACTTCCAATGCGGAGCAATCCGGCTTTTCGGGCGCTGCCAGGGACCTACCGAGGCAGGTCAGGGTTGCGCGGCTGCCGTCAGGACCCGAAGGTCGTCGAAGGCCGCCCGCATCGCTGGTGCCAGGGCCTGCTGAGGGTTGGCGACCTACCGGTCTGCGGTGGCGCGGGTCCCGCCGGCGGTCCGAAGGTCCCGTTCGTGTCAGGCCATTCGCCGGTAGCGCCGGCTCCGCGTCGAGGGGAGCCTTAGCCAGAGGTGGCTTGAAATGCACGTGCTCATCGCCTACCACACCAGGTACGGCTCAACGCGAGGCATTGCCGAGCGAGTCACGGCGACGCTGAGCGGAGCCGGCCTGGAGACGACCCTGGGGCGGATCGAGGAGGTGCACGACCTGGCCGGATACGACGCCTTCGTGATCGGCAGCGCCGTCTTCGCGTTTCACTGGCCGAAGGCGCCGGTGCGCTTCCTCGAGCGCAACCAGGTGGCTCTTCGGGGCCTGCCGGTGTGGCTCTTCAGCGTCGGACCGCTAGGGCCGAAGGCGCCCTCGCCGCAGAAGTCGCGCGATTACGATCATCTCTCGGCACTCGCCAGCGCTCGCGAGCACCAGATCTTCTACGGCGCCGTCGACATCAGCAAGCTGAGAGGACCGGATCGGCTCTTCGCCCGCTTCCTCAAATCGGTTGAAGGAGACTGGCGTGACTGGCCGGAGATCGAGGCGTGGGCGGCGAAGATCGCGGGAGAGCTGACCCGGGTGCCGGTCGGCGAAACCGCCGGGTAACCCGGCTCAGTCGGTCTCAATGTCGAAGTCCCAGGTCACCAGCGGGCTGCCCTGGGGGGACCAGGTGAGGCTCCCGCTGCCGGTGTTGATCGTCCCTTGCAACCGGAACTCCACGGGTGCGTCTCCAGCGACCGGGCCACCCGCCGGGTCGGTGGTCATGGCCACGGTATCTCCCAGGTCATCGATCACCTGGAAGTCGCCAGCGGCCACCTGCAGGGGCGGGCCGCTGAGCGCGGACGCTCTGATGGTGATGGTGGCGAACGCCTGATCCGGCGGCCGTCCACCGGGGCCCGGCGACGGGACCACCACCTCCGGGCCGAGAGCCTGGATCAGGATGACGCCTCCCGACGGGCCGATGGCCCGGACTGCGTCACCCATGGCCACCAGCTGGGGCTGGCCCGCCTCAGCGGTTACCGGGGTCGGGTCGCTCGGCGGGATCGGGATGGGCACCCGTCCCAGGTTGGGGGTCGCTCCACAGCCTGCGAGGATCAGAGAAGCGGTGCCGAGCACCGCCAGGAGGAAAGCGTGGGGCGGGCGCAGGCCCGCCCCACGCTGGGCACGAACCCCCCGCTTCAGGTCCGTTCCCTCGAGATCACTGCCGGTGGTCCGAGTCCTGGTCGACCGGCCAGCCGCCAGCTCGCGCCGCGAATGTGCCACCGCTGCCCGACGGCGTCGGCGGCATCGCCCTCCCACTCGGGTTGCTGTAGACGTCGGCGCCGAACGGGATCAGCCCGGGAGCTGCCGCGTAGCCGAGGTGGCCCTTGCCATCAGTGCCGCCCCGATCGATCCCGAACAGGTCCTCCATGCTGCGCAGCCAGCTGTAGTGGTTGTAAGGCTGCTCGCTGATCGTGCCGGGCTTGATGTAGCGGCTGATCAGCACGCTCCCGGTGACGCCGCCGCCCGGGGTGGTGTCCTGGCCAAAGGCCTGGTCGCCGGGCTGCGAGGTGTTGGGACCGGGCAGCTCATTGCAGCAGGCCACCACCGACTGGGCGGTGTCGGTGTTGACGTTCAGCGCCGGGTTGGCGTTGCCCGGCTCCCCGGGGGCGCCGTAGTCGCTGAAGGAGTTGCCGTAGATGGTGTAGGGCGGGAACGCCTCGTCGAAGGTGATGTCGATCAGGCCGTCATCCTGGAAGGCCGGCGAGGCCATGATCTTGGGGATCCAGAACTTCAGGAAGTTGTCGGAGGCGTACAGGCCGCCCTGGTCGCCCGGGGCCTGTCCGGGGGGCTCGATGGCCGGGTCGTTGGAGCCTTTGCAGGTCGCGTCGTGGGCGTCGTCGCAATTGTCCGGGGTGATCCAGCTGAAATCCGGGGTGGTCGACTCGGATTGCAGATCGTGGGCTAGCCCCGGCTCAGAGGCGAGCCCGTCGCCGAGCGGCACCACGTCCTTGCAGTTCTCGGTGTTGATCAGGGAGCTGAAGAAGACGGTGGGATTGTGCTTCGGCACGTACTGGTCGGCGATCCCCGCCGGGTTGGAGCTGGCCGGCTCGGCGCTCCCCGGATCGGGCACCCCGCTGCCGCTGGGACTTCCGGGGATGCCGCAGTCGCTGGCCTCTTCCCGGGTGGGGTCGTTGCCCATGTCCTGCATGTAGGCCTTCCAGGTGATCCCGTTCTGGTCGAATTGGTTGAACAGCGTCTGCACCCAATCAGGGTAGACGCAACCGCTCGACGCATTGACCTGGCCGTCGGCCGCCGGAGTGCCGGGCGAGACGTCCTTGAACTGGGGGCAGTCGTTCTGGACGTCCGGTGTAGGTGCCTGCCCCGACACCATGCTCACGTAGTTGTCAGCGCTGAAGTGGCCCGTCCCGTAGTACTGGGTGAGCAGGACCCCGTAGCTCGGCAGCGTCTCCCAGAGGTAGCTGTTCTTGTTGAGGCCGGTGAAGGTGGCCTCGTACGACTTGTTCTCGAGGATGATCAGCCACACGTGCTTGATCGGCGGCAGGCCGTTGAACCCGTGGCCCTGGTCGCCGCCGAATGCCAGCGCGGTCGCGGACAGCGAGGTCGTCGCTACCGCCACGGCCCCGAGGGCTAGCAGCACCACCCGGATGCGCCGGCCCAGCCATCGGCGAGATGTCGTCAGCATCGAAGCCCTCCCACAACGTCGCTTCGAGTCCGAGGCAGGAAGCCTGGCTCATCTCGCCAGGCACGCTATCGCCAGCATTGTTAAGGGCGGGTAACCTCGCGATGATCGGATAGCTCTTAGCCGGCGCTCACACTGCCGAGGGTGGGGAGGTGCTGCCGCGCACCAGCCTTGGCTCAGCCGGCCCGCATCAGCCGCTCCAGTCGGGGGCTCAGTGGTCGGGACATGACCACGTTGCGGTCCTCGGGTCGGCCTGCCAGCCTGGACCCGATCCCTGCCCAGGGCACGTTGGCGGCCAGCTCGCGGTGCAGAGCGGCCAGCTCGGCCCCGGCCTCTGCCCCTCCGGCCAGCGGTGGGGCGTCGTGGTCAACCATGGTGCTCGCGATCCCCAGCACTCCGTCACCCATGAAGAGCTCGATCAGCCGAGCCTGGCACGGCCAGTCGATCAGTGACGCGGTGGTGACCTCCCAGAGTCCGCGGCCGCCGCCGGGCAGGCGTCGCGGGCGGATGGCGTGTGTGTGGGTGTGCCCATTGAGCCACAGCACCACGCTGTCGAAGCTGAGCAGCAGGGCCAGCAGCTTGCGCCCGCCGACGTTTGGCGAACCGTCTTCATGAACCTGCCCGCTCCTGATCGTGTCGGTGCCGTGGTGCGACACGATGACCGCCAGGCGGTCGTTGGCCTCCCCGAGTCTGTCCTCCAGCCACCGGAGTTGCGACGGGACCACGCAGCCGTCAGCCGACCCGGCGGGGCAGACAGTGTCCAGCACGATGAAGCGGACGCTGGGGGTGTCATGGACGAAATCGGCTCGTCCTTCGGGTCCCAACCAGGATGGCTCCACCGTGGCGGCGCTTCGGAGATGGGCGCGCCATAGGTCGGCTGGGGTGACCGGCCGGCGGCGTGGCTCTGCGGTAACCTCCCGGCAGGGACCGTCGAAGAAGCGCTCCGGAGCCACCGTGAAGCTGGCCAGTGCGCGGTCTCGATCGAACTCGGGATTCAGTGCCACCGGCTTCCAGCCCCCCGTCATCCCCCGTGCCAGTGAGGCTGTGACAACCCCGACGCCCTGGCAGTGGGCCTCGTGGTTGCCGCGGCAGCCAAGCCACGGCACCGGAAGCCCAGCCGCTCGGAAAGGGCGGAGGGCTCGACGGAGCAGCCCTGGATGCGTGGGGAAGCCGAAATCGCGGTGAAAGATGTCGGCGCCCTGCGCGCCATCCGGGACCCAGAAGATGTCGTCAGGCCATTCCGGAGATTGGACCCCCTCATAACCCCCGCCGCTGGAGCGGAGGTCCACCTCACCACCGTCGAGCAGGCCGACGAGGGCCTCGAGCTCGTTGCTCTGCGCGTTGTCGATGGAATCTCCCCCGGTGAGGGCGAGGTGGACCGGCAGCCCGGTGGCGGGTCCGACCACCCCATTGCCGAGGGTTCGCACCAGGGCGTCGAGGGCGTGGGGAGTCAGGGCCTCCTGGGGGCGCTGGACCGGGACAAGCGCCTGAAAGCGAGGGTCGCCGAGCTCTCGGTTGAGGAACTCGAAGCGCGCCGGCGATTGCACGTCGGCGACGTGCAGGTCGGTCATGTGGACCACGCAGTCGATGGAGGCGCGGTCGCCATCCGGAAGGACGGGCAGTGGTGGCCCACCCAGCTCGTGGCGGGGCAGGTGAGCCTCCCCCGGGAGCCGGACGAGGCGATGGTAGGCGCGCCGGCCCCGGGCGACGCCGGGCTCTGGGCCCAGCCGGGTGAGGTGGGTGAGCGGCACGGGATGCTCAGCTTTGGCCGGTGATCAGAACCGGGTCTGGACGCAGCGCGATCCGGACCCGGCTTCCCGCCGGGTGGCCCGCCGCCTCCACGGTCTGCAACTGGACCACCACGCTGATGTCTCCGAGGTCAACCGTGACCCGGGTGATCGCTCCCAGGAAGCTGAGCGCGACGACCGTCCCCACCAGCAGGCCACTTGCGGTGCCCGGTGCCTGGCCGAGCGAGATGGCCTCGGGGCGCACCAGGGCGACCCCCGGGCCCCGATGGACGCCGTTGGCGACCAGCGGCAGGCGTTCGCCCCGAACCTCGATGAACCCCTCGCCGACGATGCCGGGGAGACGGTTGGTCAGACCGACGAACTCAGCCACGAACGGGGTGGCCGGCTTCGAGTAGATGGTGGTCGGCGTGCCCAGCTGCTCCAGCTGTCCCGCCCGCATCACGCCGACCCTGTCGGCAATGGCCAGCGCCTCCTCCTGGTCGTGGGTCACGAACAGCGTGGTGATGCCCACCTCCAGCTGGACCCGTCGGATCTCGTCGCGGAGCTGGCTTCGAACCCGGGCGTCCAGCGCGGAGAGGGGCTCGTCGAGAAGCAGGACGGCCGGGCGGATGGCCAGGGCGCGGGCGAGGGCGACCCGCTGCTGCTGCCCACCGGAGAGCTGGTGCGCATAGCGATCCGCCTGCGCGGAGAGCCCCACCAGCTCGAGCATGGCGCCGGCCCGCCGGTTGCGCTCAGCCAGCGCCACCCGGCGCATCCTGAGGCCGAAGCCGACGTTCTCCAGGGCGGTGAGGTGGGGAAAGAGGGAGTAGGCCTGGAACACCATGCCAGCGTCCCGGCGGTTGGCCGGAAGCTCGGTGACGTCCCGCCCACCGATGACGACTCGGCCCGAGTCAGCGTCCTCCAGCCCCGCGACCAGCCGCAGCGCCGTCGTCTTGCCGCACCCTGATGGCCCGAGCAGAGCGACCAGCTCACCGGGTGCAACCGTGAGGCTGAGCCCGTCGAGCGCGGCCACCGATCCGTAGCGGCGGCGAAGTTCCTCGAGCCGGATCTCGGCGCGGGAGGAGGCGGGGGATAACAGGTTTGTCATGCTCGCCACTCACATGACCCGGAAGGTGCGGGTTCGCCGGCCGCCGACGAAGGAGAGCAGGACCAGGAGCACGAAGACGAAGCCCAGCGAGGCGACGGCCACGGCGATCGAGACCCCCGCGTTGGCGCGACCGAGCAGGCTGATGGCGACCTGAAGGTTCTCGAAGTTGAGGAGGTTGGCAATGGTGAACTCGCCGAGCACCACCGCCACCGAGAGCAGGCAGGCGTTGAGGACTGCGCTCCACATGTTGGGCACGACCACGCGCGCCATCACCGTGGGCCAGCCCGCGCCCAGGTTGCGCGCTGCTTCGGACAGGGTGCGCAGGTCCATCCCGGAAAGCCCGAGGTCGAGGGCTCGATAGGCGAAGGGCAGGACCAGGATGACGTAGACCAGGGCGAGCGTCAGAATGGAGTCGCTGACGTTGATGTTGATCCACTGGTAGATCGGTGCCAGACCAACGACCAGCACGATCGCCGGGATGGTGAGGGGAGCCAGGCAGAGAACCTCGACGAGCCGCGCCACGCCCGGAACCCGCAGCCGGATCCAGATCATGGTTGGGAGCAGCAGAAGCAGGGCTCCCAGCGCGGTGATCGCCGCCAGCTCCAGGGACGCGGCGATCGCTCCCATGAGGTCGGGGTAGCTGAGGATGGCGGTGAAGGAGGCGAGGGTCCGGGGGGCGTTCGCACCCACGCCCCGGGTCGCGAACTCGACCATCGCGGCGATGGGGAGAAGGAAGAAGGCGGCCATGATTGCCAGCACCGTCCACCTGAAGATGGCCAGGTGACGGGCTTTCCGCCGGTTCATGGCAGCCACCGTGCGGTGCGGCGCTGGAGGACGGTGTAGAGGCCGGTGACCGCCGCGACCACGAGCACCATCCCCAACGCCAGCGCGCTGGCCACGTTGGCCTGCGCCAGGCCGACCTCGCTGCTCAGCGCGTTGCTGATCTGCAGCGGGACGATGATCCCGCCCTGGTTGATCAGGGCTGCCGCGGTGGCGTAGGCCGAGAACGCATTGGCGAAGAGGAGCAGGGCGCAGCCGAGGAAGGCAGGGGCCAGTATGGGCCCCGCCACGTACCGCCAGTAATGCCAGGAGGCGCCTCCCAGCGAGGCGGTGGCCTCACGCCACTGCGGCCGGATGCTGTCCAGCGCCGGCAGGAAGACGATGACCATGAGTGGGATCTGGAAGTACGCGTAGACAAGGGTGAGGCCACTCAACTGGTACAGCCAGACCCCGTTGGCGTAGATGTTGATGCCGTGATGCTGCAGCCACAGGGTGATGAAGCCTTCGCCGCCGATGGTGGCGATGAAGGCGAAGGCCAGGGTCACCCCGCCGAACTGGGAGAGGACGCCGCAGCCCGCGGTGACCAGCCGGCGCACCGGGCCGCGAGGGTCACCGCTGGCCACCGCATAGGCGAGCACGGCCCCCGCGACGGCTCCGATGGAGGCGCTGGCTGCCGAGAGGACGACACTGTTGACGAACGATTGGACGATGTAGGGCTGGGTGAGCGCTGCCAGGTTGGCCAGGGTGGGCCCGTGGTCACCGGCGAAGGCTCCGGCCACGACGATGGCGGCGGGAAGCACCAGGAAGAGGGCGACGTAGCCGAGGAAGGGAACTGTGCCGAGCCAGGGCAGGGGGAGTCGCAGGCCGCCCTGAATCGGGCGGCCCGCGAGTGACTTCTCAGGATTGACGAGCGCTGCCAACGGAAGGCTGGGTCAGCTGGCGATGGCCTGGGCCCAGTTGGCGTCCAGGTACTGCGCCGCCTTGGTGGCCTGGCTCTGGCTCATGAAGACCGGGGTTCCGGTGACCGGCGGCAGGGCCGCAGCGTAGGTCTGGTTGAGGGTTCCCTGCGCCTGCATGGTCGCCATCTCGACTGGCCGCGCTCCTCCCTGCAGCCAGAGGTTCTGTCCGGCTGCGGAGTAGAGGTACTCCTCCCAGAGCCGGGCCGCCGCGGGATCGGGCGCCGTCTTGGTGATCGCCTGAGCGTAGTACCCGCCCAGGACGGCGTTGGAGGGAACGAAGACCTTCCAGGTGGGGACATCCGTGCCGTGCGCTTCGGAGAGGTAATCCCAGTCGAACACGACCGGCGTGGTGCCGTTCTTCACGGTCGCGGTGGTCGCCTGGATGGGCACGAAGTTACCTGCCTGAACCAGCTCGTGGAAGAAGTTGACCCCAGGGCCGACGTTGTCGAGCGAGCCCCCATTGGCCAGCGAGGCCATCATCACGCCGTTGAGGGCAGCGTTGGCCTTGGTGGGATCGCCGTTGAGGGCCACGGCGCCCTTGAACTGCGGCTGAAGCAGATCGGACACCGAGGTGATCGTGAACTTGCTGGAGTCGTAGCCGATCGACATGTAACCGCCGTAGTCCTGGTACCAGAGGCCGCCGGGCTCCTTCTGGCTGTCGGGGATGGCGCTCCACTCAGTGACCTTGTAGGGCGCGAAGAGGCTGGTGTTGGCCAGTGCCACTGCCATGCCGATGTCGAGAACGTCGGGCGCCCGGCTGGTTCCAGCCTGAGCGCGCACGGCGTTGACCTCGTCCTGACTGCTGCCGTTGGGGTTCGCCGAGTTGACCTTGATCCCGTATTTGGCTTCGAAGTCGCTGATGATCGCTCCGTAGTTGGCCCAGTCTGGCGGAAGGGCGATGACATTGAGCTGCCCCTCCTGCTTGGCCGCGGCGACCAGCGCGTTGATACCGCCGTTCGCCGAGGCCGACGTTGCCGTGCCCCAGCCTCCCGAGGATGCGTTCGAAGTGCTCCCACATGCAGCGACCACGCTGAGAGCCACGGCGAACAGCAGCCAACGTGCCCCTCTGGTCGCGTTCAGCTTCACCACCACCATTCCTCCTCCCTGTGGTTCAGGGGTGTACGCGTCGGGGCCGATCTTTGCGGATACGAGTCACCCATCGCAAGGCTGCGCGGTTAAGGATCGTTTGTCTTTCCTGACACTTAGCCCACCGTTAGGCATTGGTTAATGGATCACCAACATTTCCTTGGTTCGCTTGGGGATGACCAAGCCGGAACCGCACCCTCGACGACTATCGACCACCCGGGCCAGCATTTCCCACGGGCCTGGAGGGCGAGTCATCGCCCCGAGGCGGCGCTTGCCGCGCGCGTCGCGCCCGACGAGACGTTCAGGCGGCGTCAGCGGGAGGGGTGCTCAGCTCCGGACGTCAGACCTGCCGAACCGATGCGCGCCCGCTGGGGGGTGGTTCCCGAGTGCGCTCGAGCAGCCGGTGAAGAGACGCCTCGCGCGTAGCCACCGAAGCCGCTGACGAAGCAGGTGAAGGACTGGTCCAGCGACCTCGTGAGGTCCTCGGCCGGCATCTCGGGCACGCGGTCGACAACGCTGATCACCATGCCCATCAGCGCCCCTGCAGCCAGGTCGGCGACCATGGGGACCTCGGTCGTGTCGAGGCGCCGTCCCAGGCTGACGGCGATCCGCTCCGTGTAGGTGTTGCAGCGGACCAACCACTGGGCACGCAGCGCCGGCGTCTGCTTCATGATGGTGATCAGCTCTGGGGCTCCCTGCTCCATGGCGTTGGCCAGGGCCACCCGACCGGCGGCGCGGAGGCTGTCGAGAAGGGGTTCCGATGCGGGCCGTCCCTCAAGCGTCGCCGAGAACAGGGCAACGCCCTCCTGTAGGAAGTCGTTGAGGATCTCGTCCTTCGCGGCGAAGTAGCGGAAGAACGTTCGCGGGGAGATGCCGGCGCTGTCCGCGATGTCGGCCACGGTGGTGGCGTCATAGCCGCGCTCAACGAACAGACGTGCAGCGGCTCCCACGAGCTCGCGACGGGTCTGGGCCAGCCGGCGCACCGTGACCGACGCTCGCTGCGTCGCCTGCACGCCTGGGGTGGGGTCGCGGGGCAGCCCAGCGCCCGCCTCGCCGATCGAGCCGGCGGTCATCTTCGGGGCTGACCCTACCACGGGGCGGCGGACATAGCCAAGCTGTCTTAATATGCCGTCTTGACATAGAATGTCATATAGTCGTAGTATGACAGCATGGTCGTCCGCCAGGCAAGTGAAACGGAGCGGGGATGAAGGAGCGGATCGGAGGTGGGCTGACGAGCGCCCTCCTCTCCGGAGAGGGCAGAGACCAGCTGCCCCAGCCTGCCCATCCGGTCCGCAACGAGCCCGCGACCTCCGGCCTCTCGGCATCGCGGCGCTGGCTGGCGCTGGGAATCGTGTCGGTCTCGCTCCTCATCACCACCATCGATGCCACCGTCCTCAACGTCGCCTTGCCCACCCTGGTCCGGGACCTCGGCGCCACCTCGACCGATCTTCAGTGGATCGTCGACGCCTTCGTGCTGGTCTTCGCCGGACTGTTGCTGGTGGGCGGGAGCATCGCCGATCGCTTCGGCCGCAAGTGGATCTTCGTCGCCGGGCTGGCCGTTTTCGGCAGCTGCTCGCTGTGGGCGGCGCTCTCCCCCTCGGTCGGGATGCTGATCGCCGCCCGCGCCGGCATGGGCGTGGGCGGGGCGCTGATCATGCCCGCGACCCTCGCCCTCATCACCAGCATCTACACCGACCCCCGCGAGCGGCGTTTGGCGTTCGGCATCTGGTCGGCGACGACCGGAGCCGGGGCGGTCCTGGGGCCGATCATCGGCGGCCTGCTCCTCGCCCACTTCTCGTGGGGCTCCATCTTCCTCATCAACGTCCCGGTCGCGGCGATCGCGCTCTCCCTAACGGCACCCTTCGTACCCAACTCGAGGAATCCCAACATCGGTCGTCCGGACCTGCTCGGCTCCCTCCTCTCCATGGCGGGTCTCACCCTGTTGCTCTGGGCGCTCATCGAGGCCCCGATCGACGGCTGGTCGTCGGGCCAGGTCATCGGTGCCGGGATTGGCGGAGCGGTGGTGCTGGCCGGCTTTGCCCTCTGGGAGAGCCGGACCCGGCACCCCATGCTCCGGCTGAGCTTCTTCCGCAGCCGCAGCTTTTCGGTGGCGGCCATCTCGGTGGCCATGGTGATGTTCGCGCTCTTCGGCGCCCTCTTCGTGCTCACCCAGTACCTCCAGTTCGACCTTGCCTACAGCGCCCTGCAGACAGGGCTCCTGCTGCTCCCCGCGGCGGGAACGCTGGTCGTGGTCGCCTCCCTCTCCAGCTTCATCGACCGGGCCATCGGCAGCCGGCTGACGGTCGGCGGCGGCCTGCTCTTCATCGCCGGCGGGCTCTTGCAGATGTCGAGCGCGTCGATGTCCACCACCTACGGGGGGATCGTCCTCGGGCTGGTGCTGGTTGGGATCGGAGTGGGTCTGGTGATTCCCTCGGTGACGTCGGCGATGATGAGCTCTCTCCCCGGTGAGCACACCGGGGTCGGTGCCGCCACCAGCAGTGCCTTCCTCCAGGTTGGCTCGGCCTTCGGGGTGGCTGTCATCGGCAGCCTCCTCTCCACCAGGTACCAGAACCACATGGCTGCTTCTCTGGTGCACGTGCACCTGCCGCCCGGCATCGAGAGCACCATCCTCGGCTCGGTTGGAGGGGCTCTCAGCGCCGCCGCCACGTTGGGCGGACCGGCCGGGCAGCTGCTGGCCGGGCTGGGTCGGTCGGCGTTCGTCAGCGCCGTCGACCTCTCCTTCGTCGTCGGAGCCGCGGTCACCGTGCTCGCCGCGCTGGTCGCGTTCCTCGCGCTGCCGCGCCGTCCCGCGGTCGACGTGCCGCGCACCCCGGAGACGGACGACCGCTGAACCAGGGGTGTCCCGTGGGCGATCCGGACGGCCCGCCGGGGTGGCACCTGCAAGGCTTCGGCTGGGCGACCCTGGACTTCCTGGCCGCCGGCGCCCTTCCACGGGGCTCTTGCGCCCGGTCCAAGAGGGCCACTACGGCCCCTTGACATCGAGGCTCCTGCGAGGATATGTTCGCCGCTGAGCATTTGTTCAGGACGAGGCGAGGGCTGGGTTGCGGGAAGACCTCCGCCAGGACGAGTACGAGTTGCTGGCGCGCCTTGCGCAGCGCTACTACGTGGAGGAGCGCACTCAGGAGCAGATCGCTCGCGAGTTCGCTCTGTCGCGGCCAAAGGTGCAGCGCCTCCTCGAGCGGGCGCGCCGGGACGGGGTGGTCGCCATCCACGTTCAGGCCCCGCCCTGGCTGAGGCTCGAGCTGGAGACCGAGCTCCGCGACACCTTTGGCCTGACGGGCGCCATCGTCTGCTCGGCCCGGGGCGATCCCCAGGCGGAACGCGACGCGGTGGCCCATCGGGCCGCCGAGTACCTGGAGAGGCGCCTTTCTGACGGCTGCGTCGTGGCGGTGAGCCACGGCCGCACCGCCGGCGCGGTGCCGCGCTTCTTCCGGCCGCACCGCCGGCTGGATGTGACCTTCGTGAGCGCCATGGGTGGCTCGCCCAGCGTCGATGCCCCCACCAACCCGGATGAGATCTGCAGGGCTCTGGCGGCCGCCTGCGGCGGCCAGACCGTGAGCCTCTACGCGCCCGCCTACGTGGAGAGCGCGGAGGTCCGCGACCAGCTGCTCGCCCAGGACGCCGTGGCTCACACCCTGGGACGGGCGGCCCAGGCGACCCTCGCCCTGGTCGGCATCGGCGGCACCGACGACGGCTGCACCATGGTCCGCTCCGGATGCCTGACCACCGACCAGATCGCCTGGCTGCGCGCCCAGGGCGCGGTGGGCGATGTCCTCGGCAACTACGTTGACATCGCCGGGCGGCCGGTGATCTCGCCCCATCAGGACCGCCTGGTGGCCCTCTCCGTGGACAGCCTGCGGCGGATCGGGACGGTGCTGGGGGTGGCCAGCGAGCCGGAGAAGCCGCGGGCCATCCTGGGCATCCTGCGTGCCGGGGTCATCGACGTGCTGGTGGTCGACGAAGCCAACGCCCGCGCGGTGCTCGAGGCCGCGCGCACTGCGCCGGCTGGACAGCCGGCAGTCTCGAGGGATCAGAGCCGACGGCGTGCCGGCATGAGGGAGAAGGAGGTGGTCGAGTCCGGCCGAAGTGGCGATAAGCGTCCTCGTCGGCCCATCGGGGCCGGTGCCGGCACGGCGCTGGGACGGCGTGCCGGTGGCAGTCATTCAGCATCCCAGCGGAAGGTGTAGACATGCCTGTAGTAACCACGAAAGCGATCCTCCAGCGGGCTTTCGAGGAGAGATACGGGGTCGCGGCGATCAACGTGGTCAACGACCTGACCATGGAGGCGGTCCTGGCAGCGGCGGAGGAGCTGCGGGCCCCGGTGATCGTCCAGACCTCGGTCAAGCACGTGGTCATGACCGGGGTCGATGTCATGTACGCGATGTGGCGCGAGATGACCAAGGACATCAAGGTCCCGGTCGCGCTCCACCTCGACCACTGCCCCGATCGGGCAGTGATCAGCGAATGCCTGGCCAAGGGCTGGAACTCGGTGCTCTTCGACGCCAGCAAGCTGTCGGTGGATGAGAACAAGCGCCAGTGCGTTGAGGTGGTCGCCGAGGCCCGCCGCTACGGCGCCGATGTGGAGGGCGAGATCGAGGGTTTCAAGCGGACCGAGGAGATGACCGGCCACGAGGCCGAGGAGGTCCAGTCTCTGGACACGGTGATCGACTTCGTCCACACAACCGGTGTCGACGTCTTCGCTCCCGCCATCGGCAACGCCCACGGCGTGTACACCAAGACACCCCATCTCGACAGCCAGCGGGTCACCGACATCATCAAGGCCACCGGCATCCCGGTGGCGCTGCACGGCGGCACCGGGATGACCCCGGAGCAGTTCAGCGACCTCATCAGCCGCGGCTGCGCCAAGGTCAACATCTCGACGGCCCTCAAGATCGGCTTCATGAAGTCGGGCTACGACTACATGAGCGCACACCCCGGCGAGTACGATCCGCCTGCCATCTTCAAAGCCCAGCGCGCCGCGGTGATGGAGGTGGCCAGGCACCACATCAAGCTGTTCGGCAGCGACGGCAAGGCCTGGACGTGAGCGCCATCATCTTCGACTGTGACGGCGTGCTCGCCGATACCGAGCGCTACGGGCATCTGCCGGCTTTCAACCAGACCTTCCGAGAGTTCGGGGTGCCCCTGGAGTGGTCGGAGGAGGAGTACGGCCGGAAGCTCCTGATCGCCGGGGGCAAGGAGCGGATGGCCAGCGAGCTGACCCCGGATTTCGTACGGACCAACCACCTGCCCGAGGACCCGGAGGAGAAAGCGGCCCTGCTCGCCAGGTGGCACAAGCGCAAGACCGAGATCTACACCGACATGGTCGGTTCCGGGAAGCTGCCGACGAGACCGGGAATCAGCCGGATCATCGCCGAGGCACAGGACGCCGGCTGGAAGCTGGCGGTGGCTTCCACCTCGGCGGAGCCGGGGGTGCGGGCGATCCTGGGCCGGGCTGCGGGCCCGGAACGGGCAGCCCGCTTCGACGTGCTGCTGGCGGGCGATTGCGTGCCTCACAAGAAGCCAGCCCCGGATATCTACCTGCTCGCCCTCGAGAGGCTCGGGGTCGAACCTGGTGGGGTGCTGGTGATCGAGGACTCGCGCAATGGCCTGGAGGCGGCCGACGCAGCCGGCCTCGGCTGCCTGATCACGGTCAATGGATACACCGAGCGCGAGGACTTCTCGGAAGCCCGTCTCGTGGTCTCGTCGCTGGGCGACCCCGGCGGGGAGAAGGCCGTGGTGATGGCCAGCCGGAGCCGGGCGCATCCCGGCGACTACCTGGTGCTGGCCGACCTGGAGGCCTGCCTCGGGTGATGAGCGTTGCGGACATCAGTGGAAACAGAGGAGGAGCACGGTAGGTATGACGATGAGCACACTCGATGACCTCGATCTGGTCATGAGAACTATGGCCCAGACCATCGTCGACAATGCCGTCTACTTCGCCGAGCTCGACGGCGTGGTCGGCGACGGCGACTTCGGTTACTCGCTGCGCAACGGCTTCGAGGTGGTGGTGAGCGATTACGACACCTTCGACCGGAGCAACGTGGGCTTGGTGCTGAAGAAGGTGGGCTTCGTCCTCTCCGGCAAGATCGGCGGCGTCAGTGGACCGATCTGGGGCACCGCGTTCCTGAGGGCGGCGCAGGCCGCGGGCGACAAGACTGAGTTGACCGGCACCGACGTGATCACGATAATGCGCGCTGCCGTCACCGGGATCATGCAGCGGGGCGGAGCCTCCTTGGGAGACAAGACGCTCCTCGACGCTCTGGTCCCTGCGATCGACACCCTGGAGGCGGGGCTGGCCAGGCCCGAATCCGCCCAGGACCACGGGGTGGCGGCGCTCCAGGAGGCTGCCGATGTGGCGGTGAAGGCGGCAGAGGCCACCAAGCCGATGCTCGCCATGCGCGGCCGGGCGGCGTACACAGGGGAGAGGAGCATCGGCTCGGTCGATGCTGGGGCAACGGCGATCGGCGTCATCTTGCAGAGCGTCAGCGCAGCCTGGCGTGAGAAACATGGGTAGAGGGAGCAAGGCATGAAAAAGTTCGTCAACGACCCAAGGCAATTCGTCCCCGAGATGCTGGAGGGCATCGTCCTCGCCAGTGACGGGCGGCTCAAGTACGAGCCCAAGTACCACCTGATTTACCGGGCCGACATGCCCAAGCCGGACAAGGTCTCCATCATCCAGGGGTCCGGCTCCGGCCACGAGCCTGCCCACGTCATGATCGTGGGCCCGGGCATGCTGGACGCGGCCTGCCCCGGTGACGTCTTCGCCGGACCGCCGGTGGAGTTCGTCTACGAGACCTCCAAGCTCCTCAACTCGCCCAAGGGCATCCTCCACATCGTCAACAACTACACCGGTGACCGTCTCGCCTTCGAGCAGGGCCGTGAGATGTGCGAGATGGACGGCATGAAGGTGGAGACGCTGCTGGTCAACGACGACGTCGCGGTCAAGGACTCGACCTGGACCGTGGGGCGGCGCGGGGTGGCCGGCAACTTCTTCGTCATCAAGGCGGTGGGCGCGGCCTCCGAGAAGGGCGCCTCGCTCGAGGAGCTGGTCCGGATCGGCAACGACGTGATCGCCAACGTCCGGACCCTCGGGATCGCGCTGAGCTCGTGCACCCCGCCGGTCAAGGGCTCCTTCCTCTTCGACATCGCCGACGACGAGATGGAGGTCGGCATCGGCATCCATGGTGAGCCTGGCCGGCAGCGCACCAAGCTGGTCTCCGCCAACGAGATCGTGGACATCATGCTCAACGCCGTGGTCCCCGACCTGCCCTACGCCAGTGGCGACGAGGTCGCCCTGATGATCAACGGGCTGGGCGGGACCCCCATCGGCGAGCTGTACGTGCTCTACGGGATCGCCCACAAGAAGCTGGAGGCCCAGGGAATCAAGGTCTTCCGCAGCTACGTCAACGAGTACTGCACCTCGCTGGAGATGGCGGGTGCCTCGCTGACCCTGCTCAAGGTGAACGACGAGCTCAAGAAGCTGATGCTGGCTCCCGCCGAGGCGGCCATCAGGGTCTTCTGAGGCACGATCGCAACCGGGCGAGGCGGGCTGGCCGAGGGCGGCGCGGGACGCCGCCCGAGGCCGGTCCGGCGTCTTGGGCCGGTGTCCGGGGTCGGCGGAGACGCCCCTCCGGCACCGGCGGGGGGGCGGGTCGCGACCCCTCACCCGGGCGCCGACTCCGATGGGACTGTTCTTTCCCGGGTTGCCCACGCCGCTGGCTCAGGCCCTTGTCGACGGGCTCGGGCTGGAGGTCGGGGTCGAGACCGGCACCCACCTGGGCGAGGGCGCCGCCGCCCTCAGCGCGTTGCTGGGTCGGGTCTGGACCGTGGAGCTCTCCCACGACTACGCGCAGCGAGCCCGGGCCCGGTACGGCGCGGACTCCCGGATCACCTTCCTGGAGGGCAGCTCCCCGGTGGTGCTGGCCACCCTGGCTCCGAGCATCGACCGGCCGGCCCTCTACTGGCTCGACGCGCACTGGTGTGCTGCGGACACCGCAGGGTACGAGTCCCAATGCCCTCTCCTGGGGGAGATCGAGGCGCTGGAGCTCTCGCCCTCGGCCGGCCGGAGCGCCATCCTGATCGACGACGCCAGCTTCTTCACGGCATGCCCTCTGCCCCAGTACCGGCGCGCCGACTGGCCCACCTTCATGGAGGTGGCGGACCGCCTGAGGGCGCGGCACCCACGCTACGTAACCACCATCCTGGACGTCATCGCAGCCGGCCCCCCGGAGAGCCAGGCCGTGGTCGAAGCCTTCTGGCTGGCCAGGCTGGACGCTGACCTGGAGCGCAGCCGCCGGCGGGCACGGCGCGCCGAGGCTGCACTGCGGCAGCGCGTGGACGCGTACCGGGCCTCCTCGCCGGGCTGAGAAGGAGCGCGATGCCCGCCGCGGCGGTGGCTGTCCGCGGCCCGGATGGGCGCGGACAGCCCCACTGCGGGCTCGCCAGCTGCTACGGGCGCCCGGCCTCGGCGTCGTACTGCAGGTAGACGACGTGGGTGCGGGTGTACTCGAGCATTCCGTGCTTGCCGTCGGCGCCGCCGATCCCGGATTTGCGCCAGCCGGCGTGGAATCCCTGCATGGATTCCATGTTTTCGCGGTTGACGTAGGTCTCGCCGAAGCGGAGCTCACTGCACGCCCGCATCACCAGGTTGACGTCCTTGGTGAAGATCGAGGAGGCGAGACCGTAGATCGAGTCGTTGGCCCAGGCGATGGCTTCGTCGAGGTCGTGAAAGCTGACCACCGGCATCACCGGTCCGAAGATCTCCTCGCGGACGATGGCCATGTCCTGGCGGCAGTTGGCGATCACCGTGGGCGGGTAGAAGTGGCCGCCGGGCCGGTCCTCGACTCGCTTGCCGCCGGTGACGACCTGGCCTCCGTCGGCCACCGCCTTGTCCACCCGGGCGGCGACCGCGTCCAGCTGCCGAGCGCTGACCAGCGGCCCGAGGTCGCGGCCCTCCTCCAGCAGCGCGTCACCGTAGGTTGCCCGGCTCATGGCGGCGGCGAAGCGCTCGGTGAACTCGTCACTCACCCGCTGGTCGACGTAGGTGCGGTCGGCGGCGCCGCAGACCTGCCCGGTGTTGAGCAGCCGGCAGGCCTTGATGGACTTGACCGCGAGCTCTAGGTCGGCGTCGGGCATGACGATCACCGGAGCACTGCCGCCCAGCTCCAGGCTTACCTTGGTGATGTTCTTGGCGGCGAGCTCCATCACCCGGCTGCCGGTGCGGATGCTGCCGGTCATGGTGAGCAGGCCGATCAGCGGGTTGGAGGCCAGCTCCTCGCCGACGATCGGTCCGTAGCCGCAGACCAGGTTGACCACCCCAGCCGGGACCTCGGCGTCGGCCAAGATGTGGCCGAGCTCGAGCGTGCTGTTGGGGGTGATCTCGCTGGGCTTGACCACGATCGCGTTGCCGGTCAACATCGCCGGCGCGACCTTGCGGGCCAGCACGTAGAGGGGGAAGTTCCAGGGCACGATCCCGCCGACCACGCCCACCGGCTGCCAGAGCAGCAGCTGCATCTCGTTGGGCCGGTCGCTGGGGATGACCTCACCTTCGATGCGCCGAGCCCATTCGGCGGTGAAGTCGAAGTAGTCGGCGGTGCCGCCCACCTCGCCGCGCGCCTGGTCGAGCGGCTTGCCTTGCTCCTCGGAGAGGACGCGGGCCAGGTGCTCGGCTTCCTTGCGGATGCCGGCGGCGACCCGATGCAGGAAAGCGGCTCGGTCGATCGGCGCCAGCTTTGCCCACTGGCGCTGGGCCCGGTCGGCGCAGGCGATCGCCGCGCGGGTGTCCTCGACGGAGGAGTCGGGGACTTCGGCGATGGTCTCGCCGGTGGCCGGGTTCTCCACCTCGATCGTCTTGCCGCCCTGGGCGCCGATGAAGTGCCCATCCACGTAGTTCTGGTAGAGACGGGTGGCGACAGCCATCATGTACCTCCGGATTCAGCCGGCCCCACCCGGGTGAGGCCAGGCGCTGGATGGCGCGCGGAGGCCGCCGCGCTCGACGACGGCTCCGCGATCGCAGTGAGCGTCACAGTCCGCGACCTAGCCGAGGGCCAGGACCGAGAGGCTGAGGTCGGCGTGGGTGGGGATGCCCGGAACCGAGCAGCCCTGCTCGCCGAAGGCCAGGTATCCGACCCAGGGCAGCTGTCCCAGGGTGTGCTCCAGCTCGCCCGGGACCTCCCTGATCCGCTCGCCCAGGGCGATGGCCCGGCCACCGCAGTGCGCCATCAGGATGGCCTTGGGCTTGTCAACGCCCAGCGCGGCCTGGTGCACCGCGTTGCCAACCTCGGCGATGAGGCCGTTGACCGACGCCTCGCCCAGCTCCAGCAGCATGCCGGGGTTCATGGCCGCGCCGCAGTCCATCGAGCCGTCCGGGTTGCTGTTCACCGGGTGGGCGGAGTAGGTGATGCCGTCCTTGTGGAAGAGCAGTGGGTACTGAACGCTGAATGAGACCAGCGCGCCGCCACCGATCTCGGACTCCGGGTGCCCGACCCACTCGGTGTAGACGTCCATGGCGCGGCGGCCGTCGAGCTCAAAAAGGGTCCGCCCTTGCGCCTTGGTGACGGTTGCCTTCTTGCCGGTCGGCCGGTAGCCGTTGGTGAACGCGTACCCGATCGGGCCTTCGATCGCGGCGATGGCGAAGTGGTCGCGGAAAGCGTGCCCGTTGGCGAACTGCTGGAACTTGTTGTCCGCGGTGTGGTCCGAGGAGGTGCCGCCGACCACCGGGACGCCTGCGGCGACCTCGGCGATCCCTCGCAGGATCTCTTCCTCCGGACCCATGTAGGCGATCGTCAGCAGGGCTCCGACCGGGCCGCGCAGCTGGGCCATGGCCGCCTCGGCGGCCTTCTTCCCGGCCTGGAAGCCACCGCCGTCCACAGCCTCGACGGCCACGCCAGCGGAGCGATCGGAGATCAGCATCAGGCTCGCCGCGCCGGTGTCTCCGGTCACCCAGCCGCTGTCTTGGAAGACACCGGTGGAGGACGAGCCGCCCCACAGCGGAACGCCGCCGAGGAGCTCCGACACCGCGGCGGCGAGGGCCTCGGTGTCGTACTGGGTGGTGGCGAAGAGGATGGCGAGCTTGGGTTGGCCGTCCAGGCCGGCCCTGGCCTGTTCGACCAGCTCGCGTGCCGCCGCCTTCGCGTCGGCGGCTGTGGTGCTGCCCGTTCCGATACCGCTCATGACCTTCTCTCCTTTCCGGCTCCCACAGTGAGCTGCCTTGCATACGGCAGCGATCCCGATTCGTAGATCTGACCGAGCATGGCCGCGCCCAGCAGCGACGACTGGTCCTGGAAGACGTACTCCAGATCCGCGGTCCAGCGCCGCCTGGCCTGGAGCGTCCCCCGGATCCTGGCGGCGCCCCCGGAGATGCCGACCCGGTCGCCGACGCGGACCAGTTTGGCGACGGTGGCGAGGTGCTCGCCCAGGTACCGGGCGTTGCCGCGGATGATGCCGAGCAGGAGGTCATCCCGCCCGGTCTCCAGGCTCAGCCCGCTGAAGCCACCGGTGAGCGGGGCAACGCTGTAACGGCTTCCCGCCAGGTACGGCTCGTACTCGGGGATCCCCGCCTCGCGAGCCGCCGGGTCGGGGTCGCCGAAGAAGGACTCGAGCACGCTGGGCACGTAGCCGTTGTAGAAGTCGTCGTCGCTCTGCTCGGAGCAGGCCAGGCGATGGAACCAGTCGAGCGCCGCTCCCCCGGAGTTGAGCACGAAGAACGTGAGCCACCGACCCGGTATCACGTGGCAGCGCACGTTGAACTCCGGTGACGCGATGGGCCGGTCGGTGCAGACGCTGAGGATGTCGCAGGTCCCGCTGATGAGGTTGATGTCGCCGGGGGCGGTCAGCCCTCCCGAGAAGGCGGCAAGGACGGCGTCGTTGCCGCCGCAGAGCACCCGACAGCCAGCCGGAAGCCCGAGCTCGGCCGTGACTGAAGGCAGCAGGACCCCCACCTCCTCGTGGGATCGGACGAGCGGCGGCAGCCGCTCCTCGCTGATCCCGGCAACGCGGAGGACGGTCTGGTTCCAGGTGAGATCGTCGGCCGCGGTGTTGTAGAGACCGGTGATCGAGCTGGTCGAGGGATCCACCGCCCAGCGACCGGTCATCCGCTTGATCATGTAGGTGTTGCAGTGGCCAAAGATCGCGGCCGCTGCCCAGATGTCGGGACGCTCGTCGCGGAACCAGAGGATGGTGGACAGCGACGAGCCGCCGGACACCGGAAGGTTGCAGGTCTGATCCAGGAAATAGCGCTCCCCGACGAGGCGCCGGATGGCCGCGGACTGAGCCCGGGAGCGCCCGTCGAGGAACAGCACTGCGGGAGCGAGCGCCGTGCCGTCGGCGGCCATCGGGGTGAGTCCGGGGGTCGTGACCGAGAGGGCGATCACGCCCACGCCAGCAAGCAGGTCGGGCATCTCCGCGCAGCACTCCCGAAGCGCCTGCCACCAGGCCTCGGGGTCGATCTCCGCTTTGCCTCCGACGATGGACGGGGTGCAGGCCCGCTGCACCTCACCGGCCTTCTCCAGCGTAGGGCTGAAGACGCCCAGCTTCAGCGCGCTGGTGCCGACGTCGACGGCCAGGATGTCGGAGTTCATCCCAGCAGACCCTCCGCGAACAGGGTCAGCCGCAGCGCCTCGACCTGCGCCGGCTCCAGGGGGAGCAGCGGACGGCGGGGGATGCCGGCGCAGAAGCCAGCCAGGTTCATGGCCGCCTTGACACCGGGGACGCCGTGGGCTCCGGAGATGGCCGCGTTGATGCGGCTGACCTTGTCCTGCAGGGGGACGCCGGTGGCGGAGTCCCTGGCCTGGCCGCAGGCAAACAGCTCAAGGGCGATCTTCGGGAACGAGTTGGCGAGTGACACCGTGCCGCCGGGGGAGCCGCCGAGCATCGCCGGGAAGAGGAAGTTGGCTGAGCCGGCCAGCACCTGGAAGGACGCTCGCTGGAGGGGCAGGAAGCGCTCGATGCCGCTGGCGGCACTGTCCTTCATCCCCACCACGTTGGGATGGGGGGCCAGCCGGCCGACCAGCTCCGGGCTCAGGGTCACGCCGCAGAACCCCGGTGCGTTGTAGAGGAGGAGCGGAAGCCTCGCCCGGTCTGCCAGCGAGGCGAAGTAGCGGTAGAGGACCTCCTCGGTCATCTGAGCCCGGAAGTAGCCGGGAGGCAGGACCAGCCCGAAGTCGGCGCCGAGGTCGGCGGCGGCGTCCAGGTAGCGCTCGGTCTGCCGCTCCGAGTCATAGGTCGCACCAGCCAGCACGATCTGGCCGCGTCCCTTATGCCGCACCACCTCGCCGAGGACGGCGAGCTTCTCCGCCTCGGTCAGGCTCCGGTTCTCCCCGTTGGAGCCGAGGGCGAGGTAACCGCGGATCCCGCTCTCCGCATAGCGCGCGAGATTGAAGCGCAGCGCGCCCAGGTCGACGTCCTCGCTGTCGGCGAAGGGGGTGCAGATGGGGGCGACGACGCCAGCGAGCTGGGCGGGGATGTCAGAACCCATGGCTTACCCCGCCCCGGCAACCTCGGCGCGGGCATGCCCCGGGCCGTCAGCCGGTTGGTCGGGTTCGGCGCCGAGCTCCCGGCTGATCGCCCGGGCGGTGGCACGGACGCGCTCGCCGATCTGCGCGAAGCGATCGCGCATCCGGAAGGAGGGTCCGGCGACGCTGATCGCTCCCACCGGCCGCCCGTCCGCCCCGACGATCGGGGCACCCACGCACGCCCCGAAGGGCTCGTTCTCGCGGTCATCGATCGAGTATCCGCGCTGCTGGGTGCGCCGGATCTCCTCCCGGAAGGCGGACAGGTTGCGGATCGTCCGGTCGGTCCGGGGCAGGAAGTCCATCCGCGCGTATTTCCCCTCACGCTCCTCCTCGGTCAGGGCTGCGAGCAGCGCCTTGCCCAGTGAGGTGGAATGCAGCGGCATGGTCTGCCCGATCGCCGACACCAGCTGGACGCTGCCCTCGCCCTCCAGCTTGTCGACGTAGACCACGCCCAGGTCGTGGGCCACCGCCAGGTGGACGGTCTCGCCGAGCTCGTCCCGCAGCGCCTTCAGGTAGGGGCGAACCACGCTGCGAAGGTCGAGCCGCGCGGCGAACGAATGGGCCAGCCAGAGGATCTTGCCGGTCAGGCGATAGCTTCGGGTCCTCTGGTCTTGAGCCACGTAGCCGGCCTCGCCGAGGGTGCGCAGGAGGCGCGCCACCGTGGCCTTGTCAAGGTCCACCCGCTGGCCGATGGCGGAGGGCCCCAGCCCCTTGTCGTCGGCGTCGACGAGAGCCTCCAAGACATCGAGACCGCGGCTGAGGGCGCGGGTCACGGTTTCATCTGATGAAACAGTGATGCATTGGATGATTACTATAGGCACATCGCTGGCGGAAGGAAACCCATCCCGCCCCGATGGAAGGAGAGCCACCGTGATGCTAGGCGCCTGGGCGCGTCAGCATCGCCTCGGGCGGAGGGTTGCGTATTCCGAGCCCTGACCTGCGGGGGGTCGCAGCGGACGGAGCCAGGACAGCCTGGCCGTCCACGCTGCTACGGGGCGTCCGCGCGGAGCCAGGCGACCGCCTCGTCGACGGTCGTGAAGATCTCGGCCTCGAGGTATTTCCGGTACTCGGCGACCATGGGCATGACCGTGGTCTGCGCCACCACGCTGGCGGGGGGCACCATCGCCACGCGCTTCAAGCCGGCTGCGGCAGCTTGGGGGATGCCGCTGTGGACGAACGCCTGCTGGGCGTCGGGCTGGACAACCCGCCGCAACCGGGAGTCACTCAAGCACCTGGTGGCGTGGTGCTCTCGAACCGCTTGCACGAAGGTCGGGATGGCGTCCTTGATCTGCTGAGCGTCGATCCAGTGCTCGTACTTGATGAGCAAGAACCCCCCTCGCTCGTCCCACTTGACCAGGACGTTGGGGGTCTGCAAGCAAATGTGATCTGCCATAGCGATCTACCGCCGTGCCCCGTTCGGGCCTGAACAGCTCTGCTCAGACAGTGGATCGGGCGGGATCGACCCCACATGACGAACCGGTGGCAGCCCGGCGACACCCCTGCGACGATGCTTCGAGGGCCCGGCACCACTGTGATGTGGGATGAAAGGCCCCGACCGGTCCGCACCGTGCGCGGACCTGTCCCGGCGCGTTCACCCTCGACGATGCCTATCCAATCGGCTTCGGCCACCCGGTCCGCGGCTGACCGGAGATGGCTGACCTCCTACCCCCTCGCGGACTTGGAGGCTCGGGCCTGATATAGCCCCCAGCGGGGTCAGAATCGCGCCGATCTTGACTCCGGCGGGGAGACCGGCTTTGGCCTATCCGGCAGGACCGATGGAGCTAGTGACCGGCCCTCGCTCTTCGCCTCCGAGCGGTGATGGGGATCCGATGGCAGAGACCAGTGATGGAGCATCAGGCCACGCGTGGCGGAGATCGGCGGGTACCCCCTGGGGTCGCTGCCCACATCAGGAGGTACGGGGATGACGGTCGCGGTTGGGGTTGACATCGGGAGCGCGAGCCATGCGGTGGCGATCTGCCGGGAGGGATCCCAGGAGGCGGAGCGCCGGCCGCTGAGGATCTCCGCCAACCGGGCGGGCTTCGACAACCTCGACGCCTGGTTGCGCCGGCAGCCGGGGCCGGTGGCCCGGGTGGTGATGGAGTCCAGTGGCCATTACTGGGTCAACCTGGCCAGCCACCTGCGCCGCCAGGGCTACCCGGTGGCGGTGGTCAACCCGCTGGAGGCCAAGTACTTCGGCAGGCGGCGGTTGCAGCGCAGCAAGAGCGACCCTGCCGATGCGCGCACACTGGCGGCGCTGGCCATGGTCGATCAGCCCCGGACCCAGGAGCCCTTGGTGGGGGCCGAGCTGCGCGAGGCGTCGCGCTTTGCCATGCGCCTGGTGCGCGAGCAGGGCCAGGTCTGCCAGCGGATTCTCCGCCTGGTGGACATCGGCTTCCCCGAGCTGGCCGAGGTCTGGGATGACCCTACCTGCGTGAGTGCTCTGGCGGTGCTGCGGCGGGCGCCGACCGCCCGCGCCGTGACCCGGATGGGCGCGGAGAGGCTGGCCCAGCTCAAGCGTCCGGGCAAAGGTGGGCGGGCTATCGGTCCCGCCAAAGCCGCCGAACTCAAGCGGCTGGCCGCGACCTCGGTGGGGGCGCCGGAGCTCGAGGCCCAGGTGGGCTTCGAGATGGGGCTGCTGGTCCGGCAATACGACCTTCTCGAGGAGCAGATCCACGAGGCCGAGCGCCGGGTCGCTGCCCTCCTGGATGGCGACGTCGCCCAGCGCCTGTTGAGCATCCCCGGGGTCGGGCCCTCCACCGCCGCCAGCCTGATGGCGGAGATCGGCGACATCTGGCGCTTCACCGACGTCGACCAGCTACTCGCCTATGCCGGCGTGCACCCCAAAGAGCAGCGCTCCGGAAAGAAGGGAGCTGATCCGGAGACCAGCTGGGTGATGGCCAAGACCGGCAACGCCTACCTCCGCGAAGCCGCCTTCCGGATGGCGGTGGTCGGCATCCAGCACAACCCGATTATCCGGGCCCACTACGCCCGCAAGCGGGCCGCCGGCAAGACCCGGATGAACGCCGTCGGCCACTGCATGACCAAGGCCCTCTCACTCGTCTGGGGTGTCTGGCGCGGCGGTCAGCCCTTCGACGCGGCGCATGGGAGCGCCACCTCGACCCAGGCCCGCAGCCCAGAGGCTTGACAAGGACATATGGGATCTAGCCGCCGGCCTCGGCTGGCTCACCCGCGAGCAGGCTGGGCAGTCCGGACCGACGGGTCCACCGGGGCAGCCTGGGAGCACCCGCCCCTGGCTCGCTGGGCCCCAGTCCCGGGGGGTGGGA
>Ga0187771_10000179_pt1 | contig 34702 bp, 31 predicted proteins | sample 0116_SJ02_MP15_1_FD_133139 | JGI IMG/M metagenome (GOLD analysis project Ga0187771, IMG submission 133139) | Tropical peat soil microbial communities from peatlands in Department of Meta, Colombia - 0116_SJ02_MP15_10_MG | ecosystem: Environmental > Terrestrial > Soil > Wetlands > Peat | place...
CTGACCGAGCGCGCGGCGTCATAGCCCATAAAGCCCCTGAGCGGGCTGAACGCGCCCGTAGCGAGTAGGAGCAAGTCACTGGCGTTGCGAGCCGTGACCTCGACCGAAGGCAGGCGACTCGCTTCCGCCCTGGCTTCCCCCAGCTTCTCGGGCGGTGCGATCTGGTCAATCAGTTTTCCGCCGTGCGGCGAGATTCCAGATTCCTTTCCCATTATGTTTCTCCCTTTTAGTTTGCTTCAGGGCCTTTAACTCGTGGCCCGCGATGCCAGACTTTAGAGCGACTTGTGCCGCGTCGTGGCTACGCTAGGCACTGCAAGGCTCGGCGCCACTACGCAGCGCACTCGCCGCGCCCCAGCTTGAGTGAGTACGTTTCCAGGTCGCCCCAGTCGATAAACAGGTCTTCCACCTCACCTGCCGTGTCCACGTAAGCTTGGAGGCGGTTGACAATTGCTTCATCCGGCGTCCGCTGAGCCCAACTCCGGAACGATTCCCCCGGCCGCCGGTCCTGTTTGTAAAACGCGAAAAGCTCGCGAAGGGCCTGAGGGATGCGCTTGCCGGGCAGGGGCAAGACCTGACGCGCAAAGCGCACCCCCTTGTCGCTCACTTCCCCGCCCAGCATCAGTTGATAGTAGGGCGCCTGGCGCTCTCCAATCTTCCGCGCGTTGCCATAAAAGCCGATGTCGGCAATGTGGTGCTGGCCGCAGGAGTTGGGGCAGCCGCTGATTTTGATGCGAACCTTCTTCACCTCGGGATCGGATTCGCCGGCGAATTCCTTAGCCAACTCCTCCGCCAGGGTGAGCGAGCGCGTGATGCCCAGGTTGCAGGTGGTCGCCCCCGGGCAGCCGGTGACGTCGGCGATGGTGAGCGCCCCCGGGGTCGCCAGGTCCAGGGACTTCAATTCGCTATGGATCTCCTTGGCCTTGTGCGCGGGCACCCAGGGAATGACGATGTCCTGGGAAATGGCGACGCGCACGGCGTTCAAGTGGCAGCGGTCCAGCAGGTCCGCGAGGCCGCGAAATTGCCTGCTGAGTATGGTTCCCGCCGGCAGCTTGATCCAGACCACAGCGTAGCCCGGTTGGCGCTGCGGCATAAGGTTGTGCTGGGCCCAGCGCTCGTAGTCGGCCGAGGCCCCATTGCCGTTGCCCCTCGCGGGTCCGAGGGTCACCAGTGGCGGCCGCACGGGCGATGGGATCGTAAGCGTCTCCGCAGGGGTGGTTACCTGCGAGCGTTTTTCCGCCACCAGACAGCGAAATTCTTCGATGCCTTTGGCGCGCAACACGAACTTCATTCGCGCCTTGTACTTGTTCTTATAGTTTCCGTGTTCCTTGAAGACGCGCAAGACGGCTTCGATGGTGGGGATCAGTTCCTCTTCCGGCAGGAACTCGGTGAGCAGCGCCGCTTCGGTGGGCAGGCTGCCCAGCCCGCCGCCGACAAGGACGCGAAACCCGCGGCGAGCCGTTCCGTTCGAGCCTCGCACTTGGGCGATCAGCCCCACGTCGTGGATGCCGGCCACGGCGCAGTTCCCGTCATCCGGGCAGCCGGAAAAGGCGATCTTGAATTTGCGCGGCAGGTCGTGGAACTCCGGATGGCGCAGGAAAAAACGCGTGGTTGCCAGCGCATACGGAGTGACGTCGAAAGCCTCGGTCGGGCAGATTCCCGCCAGCGGGCACGAGGTGATGTTGCGCACCGTATTCCCGCACGCCTCGCGTGTCGTGAGGCCGGCGTCGGCGAGCCGGCGCATGATGGCCGGAACGTTCGCCATGTCAACGAAATGGAACTGGCAGTTCTCGCGCGTAGTGACGTGGCCGCGGCCCGTCGAGTAGGTGTCCGCAATATCCGCCAAAACCCGAAGCTGCTCGGCAGTCAGCACTCCCGAGGGAATCTTCACGCGCACCATCTGCACACCAGATTGCCGCTGGCCGTAGATGCCGTGCTTCAGACGAAAGGGCCGGAACTGGTCCTCGGTAATCTCGCCGCGCCGCAGTTGCTTGGCGCGCTCCTCAAAGATGCGAATTTCTTCCTCGATGGCTTCCCGGCTGTGCCGGCTTTCGATTTCCGTGATGACCATAGCGCGCTCCAAAAAACAAAAAACCCACCGCCGGCTACCATGTCCGACGGTGGGTTTAGGATTAGACCAGGTTAAATCAGCTTACGTAGTTCCTCCACACGTCGGCATGGCAATTTGACAACAACAACACATGGCCATACCGAGTTGGAGGGTCGTACTCATGAACAGACTGGCAGTGTAAACCGACACTTTGTCATTGTCAATAGCAGATTTCCCTATGGGATCTATAGGTGAAACTTATGACGTCTGGAACCTGGAGTCCCAAGCTCAAGCACCGAGAATCCAGCCGAGACGGCGGCCTCGGCCAATCGATGGTCGCCACAGACGAAGTACCGGTTTGTTGGGCGCTCCTGGCACCAGACCAGCGAGGCAGCAAGTTGCAGGCTGTCGGCGGCCCGTAAAGCATACTTATCCAGCGACTCCGTAGCCAGATCACGGACTCGGTCGTCGGGAAGAACCTCCCTCCAGCCACGGCTTAGCATGTGCAGACGGGTCGCTGCGCCTTGTTTATCGAGGTCTGTAATCTCCTCGTCCCGGTTAAGGCGGCAAATCGCACTGTATACCTCTACTAGGCTCCCCCACCAGACCACTGGGGCAAACCTCCTCAAGCAGAGTTGGGCCTGACGACTCGCGGCTTCGTGGATGCATAGAGGGACTAATGCGCTGGCGTCCCAGAATGCCGTGGGCTTCCTTACCATCGTTCTTCCCGATCAGCAACAAGGGCTCTAATGGCTTTGTGTCCCGCCACCCTACCTGTTGGGACCTTCAAGAGCTCCTTCATATCGAGCTTCGCCTTGGGGAGGCGCAGTTTCCCCGCGGCCACTAGCCTCAGCTCTTCCTCCTCGGCGTCTTCCGCTGAGAGGGGTACCAGTCTCGCGACCGCAAGATTCCGGTCGCGAATCACTACCTCTTTCCCACTCCTAACGAATCTAAGGTACTTGCTCAGTCGGTTCTTCAATTCCGCCACATTCACACTGTGCATTTGGCCCCACCTGCCTCGTGGCTATTATAGCCATGAACGGGCCGGGATGGAAAGCGGGATCGGCCTTCCGGGCCGATCCGCCGACGATGCCCCGATAGTCTACTACGGCGCGCTTTCTTCGGAGGGAATCACGGGCAGTTGCACGTTTTGGTGTTGGCGGGCCTCGATGTGGACGCGTGTGCCGCGGTCCTCGTAGTCCTTGATGAGGTCTGGGTCATTGAATTCCAGTCCCTCGCGGGGCTCCCAGGCGAAGAGCTTGAAGTCGCCAGGCGGAAGTCCCAGCAAGCTGAATCTGCCCAAAGGGTCAGCCGTCTTGAAGCTGTACAGCTCATCCCGGTTGCGGTTCGGCGGGTCGGGGACAAGGACAACCAGGGCCCCGCCAAACGGGTTCTGATCGTGGAGGACGGTTCCCTCCACGCTGCCGCCATCTCTGGACAACACTATCTCAAGAGATCCCATGGGCTGTCCGCGGGTGACGGTCAGTCCCGGGCCGAGCACATCGGAACCGCCCGCCCGGACCGATTCAACGTAGAACTCCTCCGGGAAGCCCCCGATCCGCGGACGAAAGGTTCCTTCGGGGACGTTTTCGAGAACGAATGTCCCGTCCGCGTTAACCTGGGCGGCTGCTCCTCCCATGGAGCTGTCAATCGATTGCAACCAAACATTTAAATTGGTGAAATTCAACTCTCCATCCGAGCGCGTGCGGACGCGCCCGCGAAGCTGTAGAGCGGGGCCGATCACCAAGGTCACGTTGTCGAGATTGGAGTTCCCTACCTCCACAGCAGCGCGTCCGGAATAGGATCGATTCTCGTCATACCAACCGGCGGACATCCAATACGCTCCCGGAGGCACCCCTGGGATCTCGAAGTTCCCTTTTGCGTCCCGAACGGGGCCGCCGTAGTTTGTATACGGAAATCCTCCAGAACTTGTCTCGCGGGGCTCCATCGAAACGTACACCCCTTGAAGGGACTTGCTCACACCTGCGCAGATGACCTGCCCGCTCACTAGCACCGCGTGCACCAACCTCATATCCACATCGATTCCGGAAATGTCGTCACCCGGCTGGACCGAGATTGGCGTGGCTTGCCCGGGGTCCGAGGCGTTGGGATAGAAGGTAGGGAGGTAGGTCTCGTCACTGGAATCGGGAAGCCGATTCTGCTGCCGCAGGGTCGCACAGACCAGATAGCGCCCCGGCTCGAGGCCGAAAATGCGGTACTGGCCCAGATCGTTTGTTTGTGCTCCCCCCACGGGATACATCTGGGAGTGGCTGCCTGGGCGGGAGAGGCGAATGATTTGGACGTTGGCGTTCAGCACCGGATCGCCATCCTCGTCGTAGACGGTGCCCGTAATCGCCGCCAGGGGCATCAAGCGGAAGGCGAGGTCTTTTTCATGGCTGCCCGGGGTCAGGGTGAAGACCTTTCCCGCGCTCGAACCCTTGCGCTGGCCATAGATCTGTTGGCTGTAGCCGTTCCCCGAGGCGCTGAGCATGTATCGCCCTGGCTCCAGGCCGGTGAAAGCAAAGCGGCCGGAGGTGTCCGTGGTCGCGCTGCGCGGCTCCCGGCCCTCAGCCAGCGGGTTGATACTGACGGTGATTTTCTTCAGAGCTTCGCCGGTCGTCGCCTTAACGACCACACCCTCCACGGTGCAGAGTTCGTTGACCGAGGAGCCGGACGGCTGGGTGGGCTGGATGAATTCCTGGCCTGAAGCGAGGCCAACGGAGAGTATGATCGCTAGCACTGTCCCGGCCAGACGCATTTCGGGTCCCACTCACTTTCGGATGCAGCCAAGGGCGGCGAAGTTGACCGCAAACGCCTTCCAACAACTTAATAGACAATCCAGACATGCAGGCAGTTCCCGTTTGGGAAGCCGTTATGATGGGCGCGGGTCCACGTCAGCCGATGGAGGCACGGCGGTTCGGCGCTATTTAGGGCGAGGAGGCTGGCTGGCGAGCATCAAGGCAAATCCCGCTAGGCTGGCCACCGCCAGGGTTGTAAGTGTGTAGAAGGGTGCAAGATGCGACAGCCCCCCGGCGACGGGCCCGCCGGTAAAGCTGCCCAGGAATTGCGTGGTGTTGTAAATGCCCAGAGCGGTCCCGTAGGAACTCTCGGGCGCGGCTTTGCTGACTAGACTCGGAAGGATCGGTTCCAGGCCTGTAAACCCAATGTAGAACAGCGTCCCGGCAATGAGCACCGGAACGAGGCGGTTCGGGTCCAGGCCGGCGGCGGCGGGCTCAAGGAGCAGCACGGAACTGGGCAGGAAGAGCAGGAATGCGAAGGCCGCCAGGGGCCGGGCCCAACCGTGATCGGCGCCTTGGGAAAACCCGAACATGGTGATGCCGCTGATGACCATCATGGGCAACAGGAGCGCGTAGTAATGCGTGACCTTGACGTGATGCTGGACCGTAACGATGAGCGGAAAATGGAAAAAGAACGTAGCCATGAAAAAGTTCATCAGGAAGCCGGCGGCGGCGAAAGCAACCAGCGGCCGGTTGTCGAGGATGGCGGGGAGCGGCGCGGGCGCGCTGGCACGTGGAGGCTCGTCACCCAAGTAACGCACCAGCAAGTAATCTGTCCCCAGGCCGAGGAATCCCGTGAGCCAGAATAGAAAGGCCGTGCCGAACACCCCCGCGAGCACGGGCCCGACGATAACCCCGAGGGCGAAAGCCGCGCCGATGGGAATTCCCAGCACGGCCATGGCCGTCGAGCGCCGCTCCGGCTCGATGTAGTCCGCGACCGTGGCGAAAGCAACGGAAACAATCGCCCCGCCGCCCTGCACGAGCCTCCCCACGATCAGGACGCCAATGGAAAACGACGCTGGAAACCAGTGCGGGACGGCGCACAGGAACGAACCCAGGCTGAACAGGGTCATTCCCAGCATGAGCACTTTGCGCCGGCCGATTCGGTCGGAGAGCCGGCCAAAAGGAATTTGCAGGATGGCCATCGTCAGGCCGTAGCTGCCAAAGGCAAAACCCACCAGAAACCGCGAGGAAGTGAACTGCAGGCCGTAGAGGGTGAAGACCGGGAGCACAAGAAACAGCCCCAGCATCCGCAGGCCCACAACGCTGGCAAGCGCGAATAGGACTTTCTTCTGCGTGGTACTAAACGAGAGGCGCTGGCGGGCGGTTAATGCCATCTATAGGCAGTGACGAGTAAAAAGGGACGAGCCCGGCACGAATTCTGAATTCTGAATAGTGAATTCTGGATAATGAGAGCATCCTTCTGAAGCGCGTCTGGTGCCCGAGGTTTCGCCCTTATAGCATAATTCACAGTTCATAATTCAGAATTCCTAATTTCGTAACGCTTTTGCCGCGGTGACGACCGATTGCATTTTGGCGATAGCTTCTTCCACGGATCGCGTCTTCAAGCCGCAGTCCGGGTCAACCCAAACGGCATCCTTGGGCAGGGTTTCCAAAGCCTGACGCAGCCGCTCTTCGACCACGGGTTCCGCCTCGACCTCGTGCGTGTGGACGTCTACGATCCCGAAGCTGATATCCTTCGTATAGCGGTGTTTCCTGAACAGCGCCAGCAGATCCAGGCCGCTGTTGGACATCTCCAGGTCCAGGTTATCCACCGGGAAGTCGAGCATCCCGGGATAGATCTGCTCGAAAGCGCCGTAACAGATGTGGGTGATGAAGTAAGCGGGCAGGCCGTCGGTCGTCACGTGCATAGCCTCGATAGCCGTCGGCAACTCCTCGGGACGGACGGAGGTCGCCGGCTCGTCGATTTGAATGATTCTTGCCCCCGCCTCAATCAACGCCTCAACCTCTTTGCGAATTTCTTTGGCCAGCGCCAGACAGGCGCTGCGGCGGTCCGGATAAGACTCGATAAACGACCAGTCCATAACCGTGTAGGCGCCGGTCAGCATGCCTTTGACGGGCCGCGTGGTGAGGCCCTGGGCGAACTTCCACCAATCCACGGTGATGGGCCCCTTCCAGCGCACTTCGCCGCTGATGATGGGCTTGTGGTAGTAGCGGTTGCCGTAGGAACGCACCAAGCCGCCTTGCTGGAAACCCTGCATGTGTTCGGCAAAGTAAGCGACCATGTCGCCGCGGTACATTTCGCCGTCCACCAGCACGTCCACGCCGAGTTCTTCCTGCTTGCGGATCCAAAACTCGGTCGCCCGCCGCTCCGCCTGCTCGAGTTCAGAGCGAGTGATCTTCTTCTTGGCAAAGTCCGCCCGCGCCTTCATCAGGTAGTCAGGCTTGGGGAAGCTCCCCACCGAGGTCGTGGGGAGAAGCGGCAGTTCAATCCCCAACTGGTGAAGCTTTGCTCGGCTCATGCATGGCTCCCTAGGAAAGTCTTTTTGATGGCGGCGAGCTGCCGGAGTTTCAGTTGTGCCCGGTCGCGGGGCAGATACTCGAGACCGCAGGAGGGATTCAAGTAGGCTTGGTTCAGGCCCGTGCGGCGCGCCACTTGCTCGATCTGGCGAGCCACGCTGGCGGGATCTTCCAGCCGGGTGTTGCGCCCGTCCACCAGCCCCAGCCCGAGAACCTTCGAGGACCCCTTCTGGGCGACTGTGTCCACCAAGCCCGGGCTGTAAGTAAAGTCCAGCACCAGGGCGTCCACCGGCAGCGTCTGGAAGCGATCGTAAAGAGGAGCGGGGTCGCCGAAATAAACCGCCAACGCCAACCGCGCCGCACCGCGGCGCGCGGCCAGCGTCTTAAGGCTCTGCTCAAGCCACGTGAAATCCTTGGGGGAGCGGAGGATGGCCGGCTCTTCCACCTGGATGAACGTGGCGCCAGCCTGGGCAAGCGCGGCAATTTCCTCAGCCAGAGCGCTTGTGTACGCCTCGAGAAGTTTTTCAAAGCTGCCGGCGCCGTCCTGGGATTGGATCGAGAGCCGAGTCAGCGTGTACGGCCCCGTCAGCACCACCTTGACTGGGCGGGAGGACCTCTTGCGGGCGAAATTGAATTCCTCCAGCAGCAAAGGCTCGCTCCGGCGGGGCGGGGCTTTCACCACCGGTTGGCGAAAGTAAAAGTTGGTGTCAAAAAATCGGAGCAGCCCGTTGATGTGCACCCCGGCGAGCTTTCCGGCCAAGTGGGAGACGGGGTCATACCAGCGAATCTGCCCGTCGGTCACCAAGTCGAGGCCCGCGGCGATTTGTTCTTCCAGGGCGAGTTCGGTCAAGCGGTCTTCTGCGGCGCGGACGTCCTGGTCCGTTTTCTCGCCTTTGTCCCGCTGGGCGATGGTACGGCGTAGAAGCTGATGACCGGCGTCATCGCCGATGCGCGGGTAACTGCTGTGATTGGCCAGTACAAGTTCCATGAAGTGTTGAGATCTCCTCGATCAATTCGTTGTCCGTAGCCCGTTGTCCTTTATCATCCGTCATTTGCTTCATATAACTTACAAATAACCAATGACAAAAACCAAGGACGTTCTTATTCGACGAATTCCGCCTTCACTTGGGTCGGCAGCAGGCCTTTCGTAAAAGCCCGGTCGAACAACGTCTGTACTGCCCTTCGGCCGCGGTCGCCATAGTCCAGCGTCCACTCGTTCACGTACATGGCCACAAAGCGCTCGGCATCCGCCGGGTCAGCCTCGCGGGCAAACTGCTGCGCGTAGGCGAGCGCCTCCTCACGGTGGTCGAGGGCGTACTGGATGCTCTCTTTCAGCAACTTGGCCACACTGCGGATGACTCGCCGGTCAAGCGAGCGGCGGATAGCGTTCACGCCCAGAGGCAAGGGTAGGCTTGTCTCCTGGTGCCACCATTCACCCAGGTCCAAGACCTTCAGCAGGCCCGCCTGGGAATAAGTGAGTTGCCCCTCGTGGATGAGCACGCCGGCGTCGGTTTCTCCCTTGGCCACCCGGTCTAAGATCTGGTCGAAGGGTGTAAACACCGGCTCCACCGTTGGCTCGTAAAGCTTGAGGACCAGGAAAGCGGTGGTCATTTTTCCGGGCACGGCAACGCGCTTTCCGCATAAGGCGTCCGCGCCCAAGGGAGTGCGCGAGACCACCACGGGCCCGTACCGGTCGCCAAAACTCGCCCCGGAGGGCAGCAGGATGTAACGGTCAGCCAAGTAGGCGTAGGCGTGCGCCGAGAGGGCGGTGATATCGTATTTCGCCTCGCGCGCTTTCTGGTTGAGCGATTCGATATCTTCCAAGACGTGAGTGAAGGCGATACTCCCTGTCCGGATTTTCCGGGTCGCCAGCGCGTAAAACATGAACGCGTCGTCGGAGTCCGGGCTGTGGGCCAACTTCAATTCCACGCCGCGCGATTTGGCATGATCCGTCTTCTGGGTAAGCGCCGCCGCCACGAGGTTCAATCCCTCACTCCCGAATTCCCGAACTGGCTGAAACCTTACAAGGTTAGCACAGAAGCCGAATGTCGCCAATTACTCAGTTAAATAATCCTCAAACATATAATCCGCAAAAAGGTGCTTTGAGATTTGAACACAAACAGCTCAGAGGGATGGTCCGAAGGGGCGGGCCCGAGCGCGATCGTGCAAATTTCGCCCTTTTCGAAGTCGGCGGCGCCTGCTCGCGAAAGCGTGCACAAGCCGCAGAGTTTCCAAAGCGGGAAACTCTGCGCCACCTCGCGGATCGCGAACTAGCGGCTTGTTCCTCCGCCCGAGGTCGGGGCGGCCAGGCGCGCGCGGATGGCCTGCCGGGCGCGCAGTGCTTCCGCGACTACGTCGTTGTTGGAATCGTGGGAGAGCCGATCGAGCACTTCCAGGCTGGTCTGGTCTCCGCTGTACATGAGGACCGAGCAAAGCCGCTTGCGCACGCTGGCGTCCTGGCTCTGCAGGTAGGGGTAGAGCCGAGGAAGGAACTGCGAATTGCGAGCCAGCTCGATGAGGTAAGACTGCGCCACGTCGGCGCGGCCCCGGGTGCCCAAGTCGTTGACGAGGGCGCTCAGGTAATCCATCTTTCCCTGCGCTGTGATCGCGAATTCCACGGCCAGTTTGACATTGGCATCCTTCTCGATGGCCACGGCTTTCTCGAGTTCCGGCAGAGAGCCGGGATCGGCGGCGCGGGCCAGCCCTTCCGCGGCGCTCGTCCTCAGGTTCTTGTCGTCGCTCCAAAGCGCCTTCGTGAAGGTCGGCACCGAAGATTTCTCACCCAGATAGGCCAGCCCTTCCAGAGCGTTCTCCTTGTCTTTCTGGTCGGGGTCGCTTTCGTAGATCGCCTGCAACTTGGGGAGCGCTTGCTCCGCGCGCAGTACGCCAACCGTCACACTGGCATTGCGCTTGACATCCTTGTTGGGAGAGTCGAGCAAGTCTACCAACTGCGGGCCAGCCGAGCGTTCTTTGATTTTGGTGAGAGCGTTGAGGGCTTCCAGGGACAGATCGGCATTGGAGGAATGCGCCGCGCTCACCAAGTCCGGCACAGCCTGCCGCGCCACCAGGATGCCCAGGCCCTTGGCCGCTTCAGGCGCAGCGTGGCCGGAGCGCGGGTCCTTCATGGTATCGTCCAGGGCCGCGACGACTTTGGGTTCGATGACCACTCCAGGATCAACGCGCGTGTTGTCCACCGTGAAGTGACTCTCGGCGCGCCGCCAGCTCTTCTTCACAAAGCCCGTAACTCCGGTGCTGGGCACGTTCCCGGTGTAATAGCCTACCAACGAGCGGACTGCCAGAACGCTTACATCTTCCTCCCTGTCCTTCGTGGCGGTAACGAGGGCGTCGAAGGCGGCAGCGTCGTGCATCTCGGCCAAGGCGACCACCACGTCGCGGCGGACCTTCTGGCTCGAGTCCGTTACCGCGGCAGCGAGGGCGGGGATGGCAGAGGTGTCTCTTTGCTTGCCCAAATCCCTCGCTGCTCGGGCGCGTACGCCCGCGTCCTTGCTCTTCAACAGTTCAACTAGAGGATTCTCCCCGGACTTCGCGCTACCCGCCGCCTGTGCCGTTGACGAAGCCGTTTGCGCACCACTGGCGCGCGCTCCCCTGATGAAAAGAGCCAGGATCAACAGCAATAAAGAAAGCCATAAACGCCGCATGGGCCTTCACCTCATGTCTCGGTGTCCGGATCAGACGCACGTGTCCGCCCCAGTATAGTACAAGCTTGATGCGGGAGGAGACTTCAATGCAGGATTTTCGAAGAGCCCTTCAATGATGATTGTAAACTGGCGGAACGCCCCATTGAGCGTCCAGTCACCCGATCATTAACAAACTTCGGAATTCCTCACATGCGGCGCTGGATCACCACAAGCCGGACCCCCCCACGATAAATTGACATTTTCTTAACAAACCAGCAGCTTGCCGGAGCGTCTCTTCCCTAGGGGGCTGAGCCTTCAAAGCTCGGAGCTAAAGGCTCCCCCCTCCATTCACGGGGAGGGAGGAAATGAAGCTGAAAAAGATTGTAGGAGTCATGATTGTGCCGATGGCCTTAATGGCCGTGGTCAGCGCGGGCGCAAAGGAAAAGAATTCAGCAAAAGTTCTATTCGCATACGACGCCACTTTGGCAGGGACGCACCTTGCAAGCGGCAGTTACCGCTTGCAATGGGAAACTCACAGCCCGGGCGCGACCGTTACTTTTCAGCAGGGAGACAAAGTCGTCGCATCGGTTGAAGGGAAAGTTGTGGACCGCGGAACGAAGTACTCGATGAACGAAGTGATCTACGACCAGAAACCCGACGGCTCGCAGACGATTCTCGAGATCCGCCTGAAGGGTTCGAGCAAGGTTATCATTTTCAATGAGTGACTTCAGAAAGGTCCGGGGCGAAGCGCCCCACCGGTCCTAGGCGCTTTCGCGGTCCTTCAATCGCCCGTCGGGATGATTCCGGTGTTCTCTACCATCAGCATCACGGTTCGCTGGGGAGCCCGAGTTCGGTGCAAGGTTCCCTTGGGCACCACGAAGCCTTGCCGGGGGCTGAGCTCCACAGTCCGCTCCCGGAGATCGATGAAAAGTCGGCCTTCCACCACGTAGAAAAATTCATCGTCGGCGTCATGTTTGTGCCAGTGGTATTCACCCTCCACGACACCCACGCGCACGACCGACGCGTTCACCTTGCACAAAGTCTGGTTGTACCACTTGTGGGTGGACGCTTCGGCGAGCGCTCTTACATCGATCACCTGAAGCGCCCCATAGAGAATGTTGAGGTGGGTTTCATACGGGTAAGATTGTGCGTCGCTCATTCTGCGGTCTCCTCAGAACCTATCGCATGATCTCACATCGCCGGCTCAGGCGCGTTTCCACCGGCCCACATGGGGAGAGCCAGCCTGAATTCGGTTCCCTCCTCCCCGGTAGAATCGACGTAGACATCACCGCCATGGTCGCGGAGAATCTTCTGAACGATCGCCAGGCCGAGTCCGGTGCCCCCCTCTTTGCCATAGCTCACAAAGGGCTGAAAGAGGGCATGGCGAATGGCCTGGGGGATTCCCGGGCCATTATCTGAGATGCGGATCTCCAAGCCATCCTCTCGCCCCATGGACCTCACCTCGACCCTGCCGGAGACCGGCGAGACCGCTTCGCAAGCATTGAGGACGATGTTCGTTATTACCTGTTGAAGCCCTCCGGCATCGAACCAACCCTCGGTCAGCCCTTCGTGCTCGTAGCAGATCGCGATCAGACGGAATTCCGGCCTGACGGCGACGACCTGGATACCTCGCGTGACGATGCTTGCGATGTCGGCTCGCTGGCGACGCAAAATCTCGGCGCCCTTAGAGAACTCCACCAGCAGCGAGAGGAGGTCGTTCATCCGGCTTACGGCCAGACGGATTTCCTGGTGAAAGTCTTCCCGGTCGGAAGTAGCCAAATCATCTTTGGCCAGGAGTTCCGAGTAAGCCAAGATGGCCGTCAAAGGGTGGCGGAGATCATGGCAGATAAAGCCCGCCAGGGGACCCGTCTTCATATCCCAATTCGATTCATCTCGCCCGCCACCTTGGCCGCCTATCCAGTCGTTGGAATCCCGCATCCGGGGGACTGTCAAAACGTTGACTGCCATGGTTCACCTCAAGTGCGCTCGGCTTCTTCCACTAAATTCAAGGGCTCTTCATGTCAAGCGTCGTTGGAACAGCCCTACCTGGTGGCGAAAGCGCAGCGGTCCCCAAACCAGAAGTTGAGCCTCTTTCGAAGCTTGAGGCGCGCGCGCAGCAACCGGCTCCTCACGGCTGCGTCCGTAAGTCCCAGCACGCGCGCCGTATCCTGCGAGGAGAGGTCTGCTATGTGACGGAGAACAAACACCAGGCGGAGGGGGGCTTCAAGACCCTGGAGGGCGTGGGATAGGATGGCTCGCAGCTCGGCTCTGCCATAGCTTTCCTCGGGGTTATCACGCCAGTCCTCAATGTCGTGCGGCTCTGACGCGGAGTCTTCGTTGTTTTCCGGCTCGTCGAGTGAAATCCAATTCGCCGTGCGGCGCCGGCGGAGTTTCGTCAAGCCCTCATTCATGGCGATGCGGACCAGCCAGGTATAGAATTGCGACTCTCCTTTGAAGCGCCCAATGTTTCTGTACGCCTTCAAGAAGGTTTCCTGGAGCACATCCTCAGCGTCCGCCTCGTTTTTGGTAATGGCGAGGCTGATGCTGTAGACCCGCTGCTCATAACGGCTGACCAAGGTGCCAAAGGGCTCGGTGTCGCCTAACTGCACCCTGCGGATCAGCTCGAGTTCACTGTCCAGGTGTGAGTTCACTTTAGTTCCAATCAGTTCTCTTCAAGAGCCTCATCTGTATTCCGCAGGGGCAGCTTCACACCTTGTGGGTCGCGGAGCTGCAGAGCCAAGAAAGGAAGAAGGTTCACGAAGGTAACGCGGTGGCGCTTGAGGTCTCTCAGGAGGCCGATTCCCTCTGCGTCAGCGAAAGAAAGGTCGGCTAAATCGAGAACCAATGGCATCCCATCAGCGAGGGCATGTAAGTCGCACGCATGCTGTAGCTCCTCGACACCACGGCCGGTCAAGCGACCCTCAACGCGGAGCCTGACCACGGAGTCCGAAGAGTCAATGACCGTTATCCTCAACAATTTGCAAGCCCTGATCTTCCATGCCGTGAAGAAGCAGATTAGGTGCCATTGTGCCAGGCTGACTCTGGACTCCCCACTGCAACGTGGAGACTACGCGGCGGGATCATTATCGGTCCAAACCTGAACCGTTACGGCCTGTTAAATCAACAAATTACGAGCGCAGATGGCCCGATGTGTCCTTCGGATCGGCATCTCCTGAGCATGCGGTGGCGACGCGCGGGTGCTGCGCAGCCCCAACCAATTCCCGCGTGGGGGCGGTCCGCTACGATATTTGGTGGCGGAGCTACCGCTGGTTGTGGCCGGAGCGTCTTATCCCAAGTTTTTGGATTCGGTGACGGAGGGTGTTAGGGTGGAGCTTCAAGATTCTCGCTGCGCCCTTCGGGCCTTCCACTACGCCGCCTGTCCTCTGGAGGGCAGCGAGGATATGTTGGCGTTCTACTTCCTCCAAAGTGGGGATGGGAGCATGTTCAGCCCCAACCGGCGGAGGTTCGGGGCCAGCGATTTCAGGTTTCTGTGGGCCGCCCTGGGCTGGAGGTGCCGGCACGAGGTCTTGGTCCAAGATGAGAGTAGGGCCAGGCGATAGGATTACCGCTCGTTCGATGACATTCTGCAATTCCCGGACATTCCCCGGCCAGGGGTAGTTCACAAGCCTGTCCATCGTCTCCTGTGAAATGGCGTTGACCATCTTGCCGAATTTTTTCGAAAAACGGGACAGATAGAAGGTTACAAGCTGCGGAATGTCGGAGCGCCGGTCCCTTAAGGGAGGTACCTCTAACGGGAAGACGTTTAATCGGTAGAACAAATCCGAGCGAAGCCAGCCCGCCTTTACCGCCTCCTGCAAATTGCGGTTGGTGGCGGCGATGACCCTGACATCGACGCGAACCGAATGGCTGCTGCCCAGCGGCTCGAATTCATGTTCCTGCAGGACGCGCAGGAGCTTGACCTGAATCTCCGGCGGCAACTCCCCTATTTCATCGAGAAAGATCGTACCCCCGTTAGCGAGTTCGAAGCGTCCCGTGCGGCGTTCGAAAGCGCCCGTGAAGGCACCTTTCATGTGGCCGAACAATTCGCTCTCGACCAAGCCTGCCGAAATCGCGCTGCAGTCCACTCTGACCAGGGGGCGATCTTTGCGCGCGCTGCGGTTATGGATGGCGCGGGCGATCAGTTCCTTGCCCGTCCCGGTCTCCCCGTAGACCAGGACAGTGGAGTCGGTGGGAGCGACCTGTTCAACCCCTCGCAGCACCTCGAGCAAGGCAGGGCTGTTCCCGACGATCTCTTCGAAGTTGTGCTCGGTGCGGATTTCTTCCTGGAGATAAATGTTTTCGCGTTCCAGCCTCGCCTTCAGCGTCGCGATCTCTTCATACGAATTCATGTTTTCGAAGGCCAGGGCGACTTGGTTGGCCACCTCGCGCAGAAACTCCGCGTCCGCCTGCGAGTATTGGTTTTTGTTCACGCTCCCCACGTTCAGGGTTCCAATGCTCTTTCCACGCACAATCAAGGGCACGATGCAATCCGACCTTAGGCCCTCGGCGACCAGGCGCCGATCATTCTCGAATGCCTGCTCTTTCTCCAGATCGTGGCGCAAGACGGGCCGCTGATGATCGAAAGCCAGCGCCGAGGCGGTTGCCTTGCGGCCGTATTCGATTCCCGGCCGGAAATAGTCCGAGGGCAAGCGGCTCTCCACGGCGAAGTATCGAAAGGCGTCTCTTTCCGCGACGTGGAGCGTCAGGGCGGCCCGGTCGAAGGGCACCACTCGGCGCATGGCCTCGGCTACGGCGCGAAGGAGCGTTTCCTCCGCCAGGTTCGTGATGATGGCGTTGTTAATCTCCAAGAGTGTCCGCAGGCGGTCCGCGGTAAGGCCAACCTTTGTATTCAAGGCCGCGATTTCCTCGTACGACTTCATGTTCTCAACGGCCAAGGCAACCTGGTTGGCGACTTCCTGCAGAAATTCCGTGACTTGCTGGGAGTATTGGTCCGGCGCGCTGCTTGCCACATTAAGTGTGCCGATACTCTTCCCACGCACCATCAGCGGGACGACGCAGTGTGATCGCATGCCCTCCTGAGCAAGCTGCCACTCGTTCGAAAACTCCTGCTCCAAGCTGAGGTCGCGGCGAAGGATCGGCTGCTGGTGGTGAAAGACCCATCCTACGCTGCTGTCCTGCGGGCTGATCTCAAGGCCGGGCCGGAAGTAATCGGAGGAGAACTCCCCTTCAATTGCCACGAATCGAAAGACGTCCCTGTCAGGCTGATACAGCGTCATGGCGGCGCGCTCGAAGGGCACCACTCGACGCAGGGCCTCGGCGACCGATCGCAAAAGCGCCTCTTCCGAGAGCTTGGTAATGATGGCGTTGTTGATCTCAAGCAGGGTCCGCCAACGCTCCTCGCTTTTTCGCAGGGACTCTTCGGCTCGTTTGCGCTCGGTGATGTCTTCACAAAGGGCGAGGCCACGGCGCGGTCCGTTGCCCGTGCCCGGAATGAGCGAAGCGTGGAGTCGAACCCAGACCAGGCTTCCATCCTTGCGTCGATAGGGCTTCTCGAACTCATACCGTTCGCATCGGCCCGCCCACAGTTGGCTGGCCAGCGCACGGTTGGGCTCCCGGAATTCCTCAGGGGTAACATCGTAAAAGGAGAGCTTCCGGAGCTCCTCCTCGGTATAGCCCAGCACCTGCTCATAAGCGGGGTTCACGTCCAGGAACCGTCCACTGGTGTCGGTCAAGGCCACGCCGATGGCCGATCTGTCAAAGACCGCCCGCCACTGCTCCTCGCTCGTCTGCAACGCTGACTGTAAATCGGCTCGGGTTCTGCGCAGCTCCAGTTGGGCGACGACCTGCCGACTGAGGGCCTGGAGCGCATTGGCCTGCTCAGCCGTCAACTCGTGCGGCGCATAGTCAACCACACACAACGTCCCGAGGGCGTGCCCATCGGGTGTGATCAGGGGCGCTCCGGCATAGAAGCGGATGTGAGGCGGACCTGTTACCAAAGGGTTGGTCGAAAAGCGTGCGTCGGCGGTGGCATCCGGGACTATCAGCAGGTCGGATTGCAGGATCGCATGGGCACAGAAGGCAAGATCGCGAGATGTCTCCGTCACTTCCAAGCCGACTTTCGCCTTGAACCATTGGCGGTCCGCATCGACCAGGGTGACCAACGCCATGGGGGTCCCGCAGATACGAGCAGCTAATGAGGTCAGATCGTCGAAGTCGCGTTCAGGGAGCGTGTCCAGGATGCTGTAGCGACGCAAAGCCTCAAGCCGCTCCGGTTCGTTGGCGGGCAATTGAGCTCTCATCGCTTGGCGACTCCCGGCTGGAAGAATCGCTGCGTGTCCAAGCCTATTCGAAAGTTAGCAGCGCCAGGGCGTGCTCCGACTGGAAGGAGTCGATCCACACGGAGGCAGACTCCGCATAGCCCGTTGTAACTAGCCAGCCCTGATCCCAGCTTCAATGCTCCTAAGTATTATACCCCCTTTCACAACCACTCTCGTGGCCAAGGCTGTGAACCCCACCCGCGCCTCCAGGGGGCAACCCTCTCCTCACACTTTTGCCTGCGGTGGCAGATTTCGCGACGTTCAGAGCGCCCTAAAGAGCCAACCCCGCAAACGGCTTCCCAGCGGAACACCGCACGGGTTGGATGCGCGGAGTGGCGGGTCCGTTGTGGCCTGATGCGTCGCGGGGGCGAATGTAATGAGAAGGGGTTGGTCCGAGGAGAAGCCTTGTGCCCAGCTCAGCGCGGATAGGTCACGACGGCGACCGCCAAGCCCCGCAAGGTGAGCTCGTCGCCAGCCAGTTGGCTTGAAGCCGGTGGGTCAAACCCGGTGAGCTCGTCCACGTGTTCCTCGCGAGAGCCCGCAGCGGCGGGCAGGTTGACTTGGAATGTCCGGTCGCGTTTGTTGACCAACAGAAGCTTCCGGCTGCCGTCGCGCGTTACGAAGGCTTGCAGGAAAACGTACGGAGTGTTGACGCTACCGCTTACCAGCTTGTCTCCAGACCCGAAGTTATCGCGCAAGAGCTTCAGCACCCAGGCCCGACTATTGGGGCGACCATTATTCCAATCCACCATCGAGACGCTGGGGAATTGCGTGGGATATCCGACCAGCTGGGATTCTCCCGCGACGTCGATGCCCAGGCGAGCGAGCTGCGCATACACATACGCGAACATGGCTCCACAGAGGTTCCAATAGGACTGCGGGATGGGTTTGGTGACGTGCCCGGGCTTGCCCTGGGCGTCGTCGTCCGCAGAGATGGCCCCAATCTCGTCAACGGTGGTACGCGTCTGGGGGGAGAGGCGCTGTCGGATGGCGTCGATGTAACGGACTACGTCGAGGAAGTGATCGGCCCGCTCGAAAAAGGTGTACGGCTGGACTTCCCCCGTCTCATCGGGAGCGGGCGTAGCATAAAAGTGATACGAAATCATATCCAGCGGGATGCCGGGCTGATGGTGCTGAGGGTCGAGAAAGTACTCGAAATACTCCGGCGCTTTCGAAGGCGCGGCTAACGCTAATCCGACGAATTTCATGCCCGGGTTCTCCTTGCGGATGGCACCGACGACGGCATCGTAAACGCGCGTGTACGTCTCCGGCGTCATCGAATGCTCAAAATCCACTTCGTTTAGAACCTCCCAGTAAGGGATTTCGTAGTGGTGGCCGGACTCATGCCGCTTGCCGGATTCGTCTGTGAATCCGCCTTGGGTATACCAGTTTACGAGGCGGGCGAAGTAGTCGGCGACCTCTTGAAGGCTCGGGTCGCGCAGTTCGGCGCCTTGTTCGTAGTCCCAGACCACTTGGTCAGGGGCGTCGGGATACGTGACTGGCTTATTCGTTTTATACATCCACTGAGGAATCGTGCTGAAGTTCAGGATGACGGAGTGGCCCGCTGTGGCCTCGAGGAAATCTATCGTCATCGGGTCAATCAGCGAGAAATCCCAGGAGGTGATCTCCTCTCGCGGCGGCTCGAGCTCCGCCACGCCAAGCTTGGGATAGGGGAGCCAGGGCACATACCGGACGTAGTCGCATCCGAGGTCGCGCAAGGTCTGAAAAACCCGGTCGTGAATCGGAGAGCCCCGGCGCAAGGGGGGATTCACCACCACCTGAAGCGTGGCGGTGGTGTTGGAAACTCTTACGACTTGGTCCCAGTTGACAGTTACCTTTACCGCTTGGGCCTTCCCGAAAGTGGCGGAGAGGACGATGAATAGGCCGTAAGAAAAGGCCGACCAATACGGGCGATGCATTCTCATGGCGCCTCCGGAGGATGAGGTTGCCGTACGGCGGCGATGAGTGTAACGCGAATGAAGGGCGGGGACTAGGGGACAGGGACATAGGGGGCGGAAGAACCCGAAGAGAAGGCAGAATCCCGGGGTCGGGTGGGGGACGTTTGCGAACGGAGCATTGGCAACTAACCAATGACCCCGCCCAACGGAAGCCTGGGAAAAATCACGGCACCAAGCGCAGAGGACCTCGGTTACAACCACCTTGCCATTCATGGTTTTCCCGCTTACCTTCTATCTTGTGGCACGTCTAAGCGGTTAGGAGAGAGGATCGGACCTAACCGGTGATGGATGGCATCTGCTTGGAACTGGCCGGCAAAGGAACCGCGCAAGCTGCAGATCCCGCGGCGTGGGCGGGAGGGATGGAGGAGCTAGCGCTGATCCGTCGAGCGCAGGACGGCGACCGCTCCGCCTTCGACGAACTGGTGCGGAAGTATGACCAAAACGTTTTGCGCCTGGCCTTGCAGATGGTCCGCTCACCCGAGGAGGCTCGGGACCTTTACCAGGAGGCGTTCTTGAAGGTTTACCGTTCGCTCCCTCGCTTCCGGCTTGAAGCGCGCTTTTCCACCTGGCTGTACCGGGTGGTAATGAATGTCTGCCTGGACTACCTGCGCCGGCAGAACTCGCGTAAGGAAGTTCAGGCGCCGGAAGGGGAAGATGGCGAGGCGGAATACTTCCAGGCGCTTCCCGACGAGCACCCGGCGCAGGACCCCGCCCACGCCCTGCGCGATAAAGAAATCGGGAAGCGCATCCAAGGGGCGCTGGCCCAGCTTAACCCTCGTGAGCGGATGGTCTTCGAGCTGAAGCATTACCAGGGGCTCAAGCTGCGCGCCATCGGGGAGCTTTGCGGGACGAGCGAACAGACGGTCAAGAACTGCCTGTTCCGCGCCACGCAGAAATTGCGGACGGAGCTTAGGGATCTGGTGTAACGGTGGAGACGGCTATGAATTGCCAGCAATTTGAAGAGAATTTGGCGCTGCTCGATTATGGAGAAGTTCCCGAGGAGCAGCGGGTGGCCTGCGAGGCCCACGCGGCGAGCTGCGAACGGTGCCGCGCGGCTCTGGAAGACATGCGCCGGCTGCACGTGTTGCTCGGCGAGCGTCCACGCCGCGAGCCGACGCCGGAGTTCGTCGTGGAGTGCCGCCAAGCGCTGGACGAGGCGCTCGACCGCGAGCAACTGGGCTGGCATGGCCTGCTGCGGCAGTGGTTTTCGACCTGGCATTTCCGTCCCGCCACCGGTTTGGCAGCGGCGCTCACCTTGGTCGCTTGCGGGTTCACAGTCGGCTGGATGCTTCGCCCCCGCGCTTTGGGCACGCCCTCTCTGGCTGGCCTGGACGGCCAGCCTCCTATTACGGCTGCCGACCTTGCCAACATGCGCATCAATGGAATCAGCCGGGTCGCTCCCGACCCGCAGACAGGTGACGTTCGCATCACCATGGATGCGGCGCGCCGGCTCACCCTGGAAGGTTCTCTGGACGACCCCCGCATCCAGCAGGTGCTGGTCTATGCGGTCAAGAGTTATGACAACCCGGGCATCCGGCGGGAGAGCTTGGACGCTCTGCGCTCGGGAGGGAACAAGCCCGTCGTCCGCCAGGCGCTGCTTTATACCATGCAAAACGACCCGAACTTGGGCGTGCGGCTTGCGGCCCTGGACGAGGCCAAGAGCCTGGAATGGGACTCGAACCTCCGCGACGCCTTGCTGGGCGTTCTCGCCCACGACAAGAATGACGGCATGCGCGTCGCAGCGATTGACGTCCTGAGCCGCCACGCGGATGAGGCAGTCTTGCCCGCCCTTGAGCGTCTGGCGGCAAGCGATGCCTGCCCGTACGTGCGGTTGAAGTCGGCCAGCGCGGTCAGAAGTTTGGGGAGGTAGAAAGAGGCAAAAGGGGACTACGAGATCATGGTGAAAAATAAGTGCGTACAATTCGCGCTCCTCGCCTGCCTGGCGGCGCTGCCGCTCGCGGCGGGGGAGCAGGCCTACGTGAAGCGCGGGACTCCCGAGCGCGGCGGGCGCGCCTGGGTGGAGCGCGCGCAGTTCGGGGGGCCAGTCAAGGAGGGTGGCCGTCTGATTCTGCGTACGGACATGGGCTCGGTCCTGATCAAGACGGGCGCCGCCTCGGAGGTGCAAGGCGTGGCGGTGTTGCGGGCCTACACGGGCAATGAGGCGGAGGCCCGGCGGATTCTAAGCGGGTACCAGTTGAGCGTGCGCGCGCTGGAGGGAGGCGGGCTCTACGTCACCGGGCAGTCGGAGGGCGGCAAACACCACCATAACCTCTGCGATTTGAATTTCGAAATTCAGGTGCCCGAGCGCTTTAACCTGGACGTGGAGACGCAAGGTGGCAACCTCACCTTGGAGGACACACTCCAGGGCGAGGCGCGGCTGACCACGGCAGGAGGGGAAATCCACACCGCCGAGATTACCGGGCCCACAAAGCTTGAGACCGCGGGCGGCGGCATTACGCTCGGCAAGATGGACAGTCGCGTGGAGGCGCGCACCGCGGGAGGCGACATTCGGGCCGGCGACATCAATGGTGAGGCCGTGCTTGAAACCAGCGGGGGCGGGATTGTGGCCGGGCAGATCAACGGCACGTTGCGCGCGGAGACGGCAGGCGGCGATGTCGTGGTCGCCGGCGGCACCGGAAACGTCAACGCGCAGACGGCGGGCGGTCAGATCCAGATCGGGCCGGTGTCCGGAGCCGTGCGGGCGGAAACAGCAGGGGGGAGCATCCGCCTTCAGGGCGCGCGCGGCAAAGTGGTCTGCGAGACCGCGGGCGGCAGCATCGATTTGCTGCAGTTGGTGGGCGCCGTAAGAGCCTCCACTGCGGAGGGCCATATCCTGGCCGAGTGGGTTGCCGCCAATGCCAAAGACGTAGGCCCCTCCCAACTTGAAACCTCGATGGGCGACGTCTATGTGTACCTACCTGTGGATGTGCGTCTGACGATAGATGCGGCCATCGACGCGGCGGCCGGCCACCAGATTGTCAGCGACTTCGGGCTGGCGATCAAGGGTGACCGGGGAGAGTTGGCTCCGCAGACCATCCGCGGGCACGGCACCCTGAATGGCGGTGGAGAGGTTCTGCGCATCCGCACGGTCTCGGGAAACATCGAAATTCGCAAGCTCGATGCGCGAGCCCTGGAGGAACTCAAGAGTCGTTCAGATGCGACCTGGCGCCGCTGGCAAGAGCGCCAGGCGGAGCAGCAGCGGCACCAGGAGGATCGCGACCAAGAGCGGCAGAAGGACCGCAATCAAGACGACCACGACGAGGAGTGACGCGCTGTAGCGGCAATCCCGAAGCTTCGGGATGACCGCCGTGTTTTGGGATCGAAATCATCGGTACTCATAGAGCCTGCCTGTGGCAGGCAGGCGCCGCTCGAGCCGCGGCCAATCCCGCTGGAATGACACTGGGAGGTAATTTCTGTGAAACGATTGATCCTGTTCGGCCTGGGTCTGAGTCTTGCCGTCTCACTCCGGGCGTCGCCGGCGTCGCAGCGGGTTTGGGTGGCGCGTTTTGTGTTTCCGCCCGGCGGCTCGCTGGCTATCGAGAACGTGCAAGGCACCGTCTCGGTCGAGGCATGGGAGCGCGCGGAGGTTGCAGTGACGGTGACGAAGACGGCCCTGGCTCCCACTGACCGCCTGGACGAAGTGCGGGTGAGTGCGGAGTCGGGCCCGGGGACGCTGACGCTCCGCACCATCTATCCCAGCAACCTTGCAGAGCCCATCCGCGTGGATTACCAGGTTCGGGTGCCTCGCCAAATACGACTGGAGCGGCTGCGCACCCTGGTGGGCGACATTGAGGTCCGTGATGTGGACGGGCCGACGGACGCCCGCAGCCTCCATGGCAATATCAAGGCGGAGGACGTGGCCGGCCCCGTGGTTGCCCAGGCGCTGACCGGGAACATCGCCGTTTCGCTGCGCGCGTTGCCGGGGCCTTCCGCGCCCTTGCTCCTGGACACCGTGAGCGGCGACCTGGACCTCTTGTTGCCTCCAGGGCCGAATGCAGACCTGGAGTTGCGGACCGTGGCCGGCAGGATCGAAGGCAACTACCTGTTCGAAGCCAGCGCCGTCCCCGGAGAGGGGGCACGGCATGCTCGGCTGGGCCGCGGCGGCGTCCAAGTGCGCCTCCGGACCATTCGGGGCGACATCCGAGTGGGCGAGCGCGCGGACCTGCTTTGAAAAAGTGACAAGTGATGAGTGACAAGTGACGAGCAAGGAAGATTGACTCAGCGGTTGGGAGGGAGGACCATGAAGCACAAAATCTTAATCGGCTTAGCGTTTGCGACTGCGACGTTGCTGGCGGCGACGGGGGTCTATCGTAGCCAGGAAGCGCCGCCCAGTCCTCCTCCGGCCCCTGTCTTAGCACCGGCGCCGCCCGCGCCACAGATCTGGCCGGTCCCACCGGAGGCACCTCTCCCCCCCGCATACGCTGGATTGGCTGCTCCCTTGCCCCCGGCCATGGCCGCGTCAGAAGATGAGGAGTTTTTTTTCGACGATGGCGGCGCCTGGTTGGGCGTTACCCTGCACGACGTGACGGCGGACAAGGCCACCGAATTGAAGCTGCCGGGTGAGTATGGCGCCCTGGTGGAAGAGGTGCGCGAGGACAGCCCTGCCGCCAAGGCGGGACTGGCAAAGGGCGACGTGATTCTGGAATTTGCCGGCGAGCACGTCCGCAGCGCCGCCCAAATGCGCCGGCTCATCCGCGAGACGCCTCCGGGCCGGACGGTCGCGCTGCTGATCAGCCGGAACGGCCAGACCCGCACGCTGAACGTCAAACTGATGGCCCGCCACGAGTCCTTCAGCTTCCAGGTCCCGCAAATCCATGTCCAACCCTTCCCGAACCAGGACTTCGAGTATCGACTGCTTTCGCCGGGGCCCCGGCTGGGGATTTCCGGGGAAGATCTGACCTCGCAACTCGCCACCTACTTCGACGTGAAACAGGGCAAAGGGGTGCTGGTGCGCGAAGTGGAGGCGGGCAGCGCCGCGGAGAAGGCGGGGCTTAAGGCGGGCGACGTCATCACGCGCGTGGAGAACATCGAGGTCTCCAGCCTGGAGGGCCTGCGCCAAGCCCTGCCGCGCGATTTTGAGGGAAAAAAGAAAATCAGTCTCCTCATCGTCCGCGAACGGCGCGAACAAACGCTGAGCGTCGAGTTGGAAGCGCCGGAGTCGCCGATGCACTTGATCGAGCGGGAAATTACCCGAGCCCGGCAACAGCAGTTGGGGCAGATGACGGCGGAGATCGCCCAGCGCAAGGCCGATCTGGCAAGAGCGCTCGAGCAGGCCACCCGCGAGTGGACCCGAGAGCGGCAACGCTATCTGGAAGAAATGCGGAAGTCCATGGAGATCCTCCGGCGTGAACTCCAGAAGCAGGAGCTTCAGCAGCAACGCGAAAAGCAGCCGCGACCTTCCACCGTGTGAAGGGTGAGCGGCTCAGTGGCGGGAGTCGAACCTTTTGAGAACGTACGGGAGCGAGAGCCCGACCAGGGTGATTTTCAAAATGTCGCCGATCAAGAACGGATAAAAGCCCATAATCCAGGCTTGGGAGGAGGAGACACGAAAAAAGTAATGAAGCCAGGACGCCCCAACCGCCAGGATGAAAGAATCGGCGAGAGCCAGTGCGCCCGCAAGAAGTCCGGTGGAACGGCTTGCCCCCCGCTCGACCAGCCAACCCAGCAGCGCCGCAGCCACTGGAAAGCTCCATAGATACCCGCCCGTGGGGCCGACCAGATGCGCCACAGAGGCGGACCCGCCCGCAAATACTGGCAATCCCGCCGCCCCTTCGGCCAAATACAGCGCTTGACTTAGGAAAGCACGCCGACTGCCCAGCACCGCCCCGCACAGCAGCACTCCGAAGGTTTGGCCGGTGAGCGGGACGGGGCTGCCAGGCAGAGGAATGCGGACTTGCGCCAGGGCTCCGATGAGCAGGCTGAAGGCCACGATCCAAAGCAGGTCCTTGAGCGCGCTGCGGCTCGCGCCAAACCGATCCGCGAGGACGTTCGAGCCGAGATGGATCACCTTACCTCCAGGTCCGGGCTGCCTGCTGCCTAACACCTTCTGCTACTTGTATTCTTGCGCCAAATTCCAAAACTTGTGCACGTAAAAATGCGAAGTGATGTTGCTATAGAGATGGCAACGCCCGCGACAATTGGGAATATCACCGTATTTCTGCCGTCCCCTCCGGTAGATCTCCTTTAATGAAGGTGTCTCAAATAAGTTCCCGCCCACCGTCTTCAAAGGGACACAAGGGTAATACACATCGCCGTTGGGATAAATGCGCGCAAAGAGCGTGGGATAGCAGCGAAATTCCTTGAACCCCAGGATGTATTTGAGCTCTTCCAGGGAGCCGTTGATTTTCAGGCGCTTTCGACGCTTGGACTCCAGGATGTGGTCAACCAGGCGCCGGTAGGCAGCGTTCTCCAGCAGCTCATAAGGGGTAAGGTCCTTTTTGAGTGCCGAACAGCAGGAGAAGATGAAATCGTGCTGGCGGCAAAACTCCATTACCTCGTAAACGTCTTCGATGTTGCGGGCGTCGATGACGCAGTTCAAGGTCATCGGGCGGCCGCTGGAGCGGACGAGCCGACCGTAGTGGACGATGTTATCGATAATCCGTCGGGTGGTCCCCGGCGCCGCCTGCGTGATGGAATCAAAGCGGCCGGCATTCATCGAGTCCAGGCTGATGACCAGGCTCTGGATAGAGTCCAGCAGCTTCTCGCGCCGGTCGAGCAAGGCGCCGTTGGTGTGCAGGATCGTCCAGTAACCGAGTTCGCAGGCCGCGCGCAGGATTTCTTCCAGGTCCGCGCGCACCAGGGGTTCCCCACCCGTAATGTACAGCGAGCCCACCTGCGGCCGCACGACGCGCAGCAGCTCGATGGTCTTTTCAGTCGAGACTTCCTGGCTCAGGATGTCCGGATATTTCTGCGTGCAGTAATGGCAGGCCAAGTTGCAGCGGTGAGTCACATAGAAGACTGCGGAGAGCGGCTCTACCACGCGCGTCCGCTTCAGCAGGCGCACGTTAAGACTGTTCCAGGCATATTGCTTGAAGACCCGGCCCAGAAACGGCCCGTTGCGCCGCAGGTAGGAAACGAAGGCCTGGACTTGATTCGCCATGCGGAAATTGATGCGCCCGCCCTGAGTGCTGCCCGAGACAATTGCGCCCGTAAGACGCGCGCATTATAACACGGCAGATGTAGTGCCAGGCCTTGGCCCGTGCCTTGTCAGAGACCGTTTTGGGGGCTCCGAGCGGAGCGGGCGCGGTAGAATAACCGCCATGGCCAAGCTGGATTTCGAGGACTTCCTCGGCAAGGAGGTCACCCGCGTATACATTGCTGGCGAGTTGCGAGAAGCCAAAGCCGTGGAGAACACCCTCAGCGAACACGGCATCGATTTTGCGGTTGAGGTCGAACCCTATAAGAAGATGTTGCTCGGGATTTTCTTCAATGAGTATGCAGGGGCCGCGTTTTATGTTTTGTCTGAGGGCGCGGCATCGGCTCGAAGCGCCTTGCTGGCCGCAGGCTTGAAAGTGGGATTACAAGATGATGACGCGAGTTCGATTCAGGCGCAAACCTGAAGGCCGGAGCAAAGACCGGCGCTCACGCCGACCCCTGGCCCCCACCGCTTGCCTTTCGCGTGCCACCCTCTGACATTTCCTCCAAAAACCAAATCTCCCAGAGTCTTGGGTTTCATTTGTTGTGCCGCGAGCGGCCCGCTTAAGATTGTGGTTGCCTTTACCGATGTGAAAGAAGTGGGCAGAAAATCCCAATCAAATCCGGTTGACAATTTTTCCATCTGGCGATATGGTGAGCTCACGGGGGATCGCAAGGGCCAACCATCTAAAGGCCTTGAGTAGGGGATCGTGAACGCCAGAGGGCCAGGAGGCCACATGCGGTCAGAGGTCTGCCCATACAACCCCCTCCTAGAAACAACTTCCCCCCAGCGACGCCGATGGTCCGCGTTCGGAATTAGCCTGGCATGTCATGGCGTCGGGCTGGGACTCGTTCTCCTATTGGGAATCCTGTTTCCCGCTGAGATGGAGCGCGTCGCGACGCGGTCGCTTGTATACCTCCAGTTGGCGCCACCGCCCTTGCAGGAAGCACCCGCGCCCAAGCCGCCAAAGCCCGTTCTGAGGTTTAACCTCGCCAAGTCCCCGCCCCCTACGCGGACAGCTTTGCTCGCTCCTCTGCCGCCCGTCGTTCGTCCCAAATCTCCTGAAGTAGCGCCGCGAGTTCAGCCGTCAGATCCAGCGCCTTCACTCGCCAGAGCGGTCGCGCCCAAACGGGAACTCCCTCCGGTACGGGTTGGGGTGTTGGGCGGCGGAGTTGAGCTGGCGACGCTGAAACTTCCCGCGCGCGAGGTCCAGACAGGCGGTTTTGGCAGTCCTACTGGCTTGAAAGGAGACCCGCAGGGCGGCAGCCAAGGGAACGTTCCCAAATTGGGCTCTTTCGACCTTCCTCCTGGCGAGGGCTACGGGAATGGGTCGGGAGGAACTCACGCAGCTCGGGGAACTGTGGCCAGCGCGGGTTTCGGCCCCGGCATCGCGAGCCCGGGCCAGGGCGGCGACCCTCGGGGTGGGTCTCGACAAGCCAGCGTGCAAATGGCTGGGTTCAACGTGAAGCCGGCAGCAACGCCGGCGGCACAACGGCGCGCGACGGAGGCGCCCACATTTCGCCCCGTGGAAGTTATTTCAAAACCTAACCCCGTTTATACCGAAGAAGGCCGCCGACTGGGTATCCAAGGTGAGGTGGTACTTTCGGTGGTCTTTGCGGCCACCGGCAAGTTGCAAGTGCTCGCCGTCGAGCAAGGTCTGGGCCACGGCCTGGACCAGGCAGCGTGGCGCGCCGCGGAACAGATTCGCTACAAACCCGCACAACGCGACGGACAACCCGTGGACTTCCCGGCCACCTTGCGGGTGGTTTTCGAACTGGCCAACTAAATCCCAACGACAAGGGGAACCATCATGCGAGTTTCCAGACTGGCTCTTGGCACGTGGCTGTTAGCAGGGCTTGCCCTGTTCCCAGCGGTACTTTCGGCCAAATCACGAACACCCAAGCAGCCGCCCGAGAAGGAATCAGAGGCCCAGCGAGTCATCGTGGACCGCATCATCGCCCGCGAAAACACGCTGATTCAATCCCTGCACAACTATCGCCCCCGCGTTGAAACCTACTTGCAAGCCTACGAGCTCGACCCCAATTTAGGGATCGTCCCCACCGGCGATTATTATTTCCTGGGGGCGATGGAAGCTGGCAGTGAGGTGGAAGCCCAGTCGTTCCTCCCCTCCAAAGCCAGCATCCTCCCGCACTTTGTGAATACGGCCGTTCATAGGAAGTTACAAATTGAACTGGATAGTTTCGCGCAGGCTTCGGTCGTTGACCCCCAAGGGATCGCCCGCGAGAATTACCAGTTCGAATACGTGCGAAGTGAGTTTTTGGGCGACGTGCGCTGTCTGGTTTTTGACATCACTCCCCGGGAGGGCACCGGGCACGGGCGGTTTCAGGGGCGACTCTGGGTTGAAGACCACGACTTTGCCCTCGTCCGGTTCAAAGGCATCCGTGTGAATCCGGCGAAGAAGCACTTCTATTTTCATTTCGACAGTTGGCGCCAAGAGCTGCAGCCCAAGATGTGGCTGCCCGTTTACGTCTATGCCGAAGAGGCGGATATCGATCTCCCTTACAGTTTTGGATTCAAGACAGTGACCCTCAATTTCCGCTCGCAAACGCGCTTCTGGGGCTACGACCTCAGCAATGCCGCGCGGGAGGAGGAATTGACACGCATTGTGGTGGATGCGCCGGTGCCCGTTCGCGACAATAGCGACGCGCCTGCGGACGCTTCGCCCCTGGCCAGCCAGCGCGAATGGGAGAACGAGGCTGAGAACAACGTGCTGGAGCGGCTGGAAAAGGCGCGCTTCATTGCCCCCGCCGGCGATTTCGACAAAGTGCTCGAAACGGTGGTCAACAACCTGGTGGTCACCAACCACCTCGATTACCTGCAAGCGATTCATTGCCGAGTGTTGCTGACCCTGCCCTTCGAGTCGTTTACCGTGGGCAATACCATCGTGCTCAGCCGCGGCCTGATCGACGTCATCCCCGACGAGTCCACCCTGGCCATGGTGCTGGCTCACGAGCTGGGCCACATCGTGCTCGGCCCGAGTTTGGATGCCAAGTATTCCTTCTCGGACCGTCTTTCCATGTCGGATGACCAGCTCTTAAGTGAGCTGGATTTCGCCCACAACGCCGAAGAGGAAACCGCCGCGGACGCGAAAGGTCTCGAGCTTCTGAAGAATTCGCCCTACAAGGACAACTTGGATTCCGCCGCCCTGTTCCTGCGGGCCATGGTCCAGGAGGCTCCCGAGCTCCCCAAGTTGTTTGGCGCTCACCTGGGCAATCGTCTGGCGAAAGGGAATAACCTGCTCCGCATGGCGGCGATGATGCAGGCCGCCCCCCAACTCCAGCCCACTCGAATCGAACAGACCGCTGCCCTCCCCCTCGGCTCACGGCTGAGAATCGATTCCTGGAGCGGCAAGGTGGAACTGGCGAAGAGCAAGCCCGTCGCTCCCGTGAGCGCGCGAGAGAAGATGCCCTTCCTGGTGACGCCTTTGTTCCTTAACCTGACGCGCAAGCCAACCACGACGGCCGCGCCAGCGGCGGGGGACAAGGCAACGGCGGAGTACAAACAACCGTAGGATCAATCAACCAAACCCGCAGATGTGATTGCGGACTCGTGTGTGGTTGCAATGTCCTCATCGTCCCTCCGCCGAAGGATGGGGACATCGGCGCTACACAACGCGGTCACATCAATGAATGCATTTGCGGCAGGTTGCCGGTAACTTCAGGTTCGGCAGAATCGCCGGGCAGTTTCCGCCAGCACCCTCGCACAACGCACTACTGAATCCAGATCCACCCATTCCACGGCGGCGTGGGCCCCTTCTCCGCCCGGGCCATAACTAACTGCGGGGATGCCGGCGGCGGCGAAGAGCGCGGCGTCCATCCAGTAACCGACGCCTGCTTCCTCGGGCGCTTGACCGACGACCTCCCGGGCCGCCTCGCGCAGGCAGCGAGCCACCTTGGCGTCTCGATCACAGGTTAAAGGTGGCCGGTCCAAAAGGCCCCGAACCTCCGCTTCCTCGCCGATTCTGGCAATCGCCTCTCTCAGTTCTTGCAGCACCTGCGCGGGCGTCTCGCCCGGAAGGGTGCGGCGCTCCAACTTGAGTGTGCACTCCTCCGCGTACGTGGATAGGCCCGTCCCACCTTGAATCAATGCACAGTGCTGCGAAGCCGGCCCCACCAGGGGATGTACGCGGCGGCGGAGTTCCTGCTCATCGAACTTCCCGAGCGCTGCGATGATCCGGCCCATGCTGCCGATGGCGCTCCGGCCGAGGTCCCAGCGGCTGCCGTGGGCCGCACGGCCTCGGGTGATGATTTCAACCCACACGAATCCCTTGTGGGCGAGGATCAACCGTTCTTCGCTGGGCTCAGTGAGGATGCAGGCGTCGGCCGTGTGGCGCTTCACAAAATCCTGCGCGCCGAGGCTGGCATGTTCCTCGTCGGCGAGCAGGGCAACCAGCACGCGGCCCTGAAAGTCCTCTTGGGCAAGCGCCGCGGCGGCACTCATCAGGGCCGCAGCCCCGGCCTTCATGTCGTAGCTGCCCCGCCCATAGACTCGGTTCCCGTCCACCCGCGGCTCAAATGGGTCAATGGTCATGCCCGCCGTCCCCACCGTGTCCAAGTGGGCGCAGAGAACCAGGGTGGCGCCGGGACCGGCTTGCACCTCCGCCACGGCATTCGGCCTGCCGGGTGCGGCCTCCTCCAGCCAAGCACGCAGCCCGTGAGCGAGCAGCCAGTTGCGTGCCGCAGCGGCAATATTGGCTTCTCCGTGACCTTCTTCGGGCGCGAGGCTCGGATTGACCGAAGGGGTGCGGATCAATAATTGCAGCACTTCCAAAATGCTTGCGGGAGAGAGGGGAGCAGGCATCAAGACAAGCCTCCGGGCAGCGATCGATGGTTGGTGATCGCCGATTATCGATGGGAAGACGCACGGCGGCAAGTGCTAGGTGTGAGGCGACAGATCGAACCTCGAAAACCGAAACTCACATGCGGAACCGAATCTCTACCCTTGGGTTTCGGTCTTCGGCTTTTCAGTTTCCGATTTCCAGTTTTGTGCTTCAGGGTTTGGACACGCGGGCTTCCACGCCGACCTTGCGCATTTCTTCGGCGGCTTGTTCGGGCAGGAGGGAATTGTAATAGACCTCCTTCACGCTGTACGACTTTGACTTTGACTGGATCACGGGGAGGATCTCAAAGTGCCAATGAAAGTCATCCGCCAGGGTGCGCCAGTGGTCGCTACGCTCGAATTTGGCGTGGGTGTTGGGTGAGGTATGAAGAACCAAGTGGTACGCGGACGTGACGGCCTCGACCCGCCGCAGGACGGATTTCAGGAAGTTGGCGAACCCGACCTGGCGGTCCCAGGCGGTCAGGTCTTCCTCGAAGGAGCTGTGGTGGTTGGAGGGCAGAATCCAAACCTCGTAAGGCACCCGTGAAGCAAAGGGGCAGAAAGCCACAAACTGGTCGTTCCAGTCCACAGTTCTGATCTGCTGCGTCAGTTCCTGTTTGGAGATATCGCAGAGCAGGCAGCGCTCCTTCAGTTCGTAGTAGCGCAGGCAGGAACGCAGCTCATAGACCAGGCGCCGGGGAATAAACGGCGTTGCGATGATTTGCGAGTGGGGATGCTCGAGGTCTTGGCCCGCCAGTGTGCCCTGGTTGCGGAACAGGGTAATGTAGCGGAAGCGGCGGTCCTTCTTAAGGTCCACGATCCTGGAGATGCAGGCGCGCAGCACATGAGCCACATTTTCATCGCTCTGCCAGGAGAGCGGGAGTTGGTGGTCAGGATGCTCCACCACCACTTCATGCGCGCCCAGATTGCGCATCTTGTCGTAGATGCCCTCGGCACGCCGATGCGCGTCGCCCTCGATGCGGTACAAAGGCCGCAAGTGGGGAGTCACCCGGATCTGCCAACTGCCGGTCCCGTTCGAGTAAGCGTAGATGGTCTGAGGGGACAGATGCTCCCGCCCCGGGCAGAGGGGGCAAGCCTCGATGGGGGGCCAGTCGGCTTCTCCGTCCTCCTGGATCACCCAGTTTTGCGTGATAGGGTCCTTCCTGAGTTCCATGTGCCCTCCCCCGCGAGAGACCGTCCAAGCTAAAGCAATGCGGGAACGATGAGGTGGGAGTAAGTACTAGGGGTCACAGTGTCCGACGGCCCCCTCCCCGCTGCCGCTCTTTAGTAGCCTCATGGCCAAGCCTCACCCGGCGCGCTTTCCATGCCTGCGCTAACCTAACGGGGTCATCCAGCAATGTGGAGCCAAGATGCGTCTCGGCTGGGACCTGAACTGAATCGCGAGGAGTGGGAACTCGCAGGCAGGATTCAAAACGAACTATTGACCTTGCCCGGGATACCTTCCGCGCTGAACCAGGCTTCAGATGCTTCAATGACTACCGAAAGGCAACACGCTATTATACAACGACTGGGCTCAGGTTGTGTAAAGTATCGAAGGAACTGCAACCCCTCCCGCACCTGAGCCCGGCGAACTCTGGATCAGCGGGGCTAAGCTGGAAGCCTATTTGTTTTCAAGTACCTGACAGCTTCGTTTGGCAGCATCACCCCCTTTATTGAATTCCCAACAGGAAATCGGAGGTGGTTAGGTCAGCGACCCGCAGCGCATTGATCCGCCGCCCCACAACGTTGGCGAAGTATTGGAGAACCGCCGTCAACCTCTGGACGGTTGCCACCTCCCGCAGGTGAATCAGGTAGCTGATGCTGAGGTAAAGGTACGCAAGGCGGAAATAGACGATGAGCAGCCTCTCTTCGGCGGAATATCGCTGATTAAAATTAACGGCGTTTTTCAGAAGGTAAGTCAGAGTCAAGAAATCGCAATTCAGCGTTCTCCGCACCCGCGAGTAATCGATGGGCGCGCCGGATTCCTCAAGACTTTTCTGTACGGAGGGAAAGCCCAACTGGTTGGCCTCTGCGACGACTTGGGAATACTCACCGTCAAATTTCCGCCGCAGGATTTCCCCGCATATCATACTAAAATAAGAGAATAACAGAGCGGTGAAGAGGACCGACGTCAAAGCCATCAGTAACATGGGTACACCTAACCTTAAGCCGGCTCACCCCCAAGAGAGCAGACCTGGGATCTGGCGCGTAATCCTTCCCGGATGCCCCGAATTTTGAAGCCGAATGTGTGCGAGCGCAATAGTACCGGAGTACCTTCTTTGGGGTTGCCAGCCCAAAGGGCGGTTGCGCAATCTGGCTCGCATCGGGTGATGGGCGAAGACGGTCTCGCTGCGCGAAGGTGATTGACAAAAGGGGCCGGGTCACGTACAAATAGAGATTTACAGCAGATTGTCGGAATGGAGAGTGAAGTGGGGACTTACTTCGCCAAAGCGCGGGGGAGCAAGATTCATTGGCACCTTGTGGATGCGGAGGGCTGGGTGCTGGGGCGCCTGGCCGCGCGCGCAGCCAGGGTGCTGATGGGAAGGGACTCGCCGCGCTATACGCCCAACGTTGACCATCGCAGCGGGCTGATCATTATAAATGCCGAGAAGGTTCACTTGACGGGGAAGAAGCTTGACAAGAAAATCTATCGGCACACCACGGGGTACCCGGGGGGATTGAAGGAGATCACGGCGCGGCAAAAGTTCGAGCGCGAGCCGGAAAGCCTGATTCGGGAAGCGATTTACGGTATGCTCCCCAAGAATCGCTGGCGAGACCGCTTGGCGCGGCGGTTGAAGGTGTACGTGGGTGCGCAGCATCCGCACGCGGGACAAACCCCTGATTTGCTCTCCCTGGCGCGGTAGTCTGAACCCTGCTTAGAATCCCAAAACGTCGAGGAGTATTTGTGGAAGAGCGTGTCCAATACATCGCAACGGGTCGTCGCAAGACTTCGGTGGCGCGGGTGATCCTGCGGCCGGGAGAGGGAAAGCTGGTGGTGAACCGCCGTGCGCTCGAAAGCTACTTCCCTTCCCAGGCGATGCGCAGCGAGATTCAGCAGCCCCTGGTGGCCACCGAGTTGGCGGGAAAGTTTGATGTTCTGATCAACGCCCGAGGAGGGGGAATCCACGGGCAGGCGGGTGCGACCCGCATGGGGATTGCGCGGGCCCTGGTGATTTTTAACCCGGAACTGCGCCCGCGCCTGCGCCAGGGAGGTTTCCTGACCCGCGACCCGCGCGCCAAGGAACGGAAAAAGTATGGCCAAAAGGGCGCGCGCAAACGGTTCCAGTTCTCGAAGCGGTGAGCCCAGGTATCGGGTGCCAGGTTCCAGGTGTGAGGCCGGACCTGCGGCTTCGTATCCGGACGGGATGAGAAGTATCCCAAATGCGGCGGGGTCCGGCACCTGAGGCAGATACCCGGCACCTAAAAGGGGAGGTCGTTTGTCGAACATCACGATGAAAGAGTTTCTGGAGGCCGGTGTCCACTTTGGCCACCAGACCCGGCGCTGGAACCCGAAGATGAAGGAATACA
>Ga0187771_10000181_pt1 | contig 34577 bp, 31 predicted proteins | sample 0116_SJ02_MP15_1_FD_133139 | JGI IMG/M metagenome (GOLD analysis project Ga0187771, IMG submission 133139) | Tropical peat soil microbial communities from peatlands in Department of Meta, Colombia - 0116_SJ02_MP15_10_MG | ecosystem: Environmental > Terrestrial > Soil > Wetlands > Peat | place...
AACGCCTCAGCCTCTTTTCTCGATTTGGAGTAATGTATCACAACGTTAATGCCCTGTTTTGCCAGACCGACGCTTATCGCCTTGCCGATGCGCTTGGCAGCACCAGTTACGAGAGCGGTTTTCCCTTTCAATTCAAACATGCTATCTCACGAATAGTGCGCTTTCCAATCCGATTTAAGTCTTTTATTGAACGCTCGATTAGGGCCTGTTCTGCTCGTAGGTTTCTTGGCTACTTCTGACCCGAGAAAATGAGCAGCTTGGGATATTTCATGCCGTATCTGTCTATTATCCAACCTATGTTCTTCTCGACGTTTGGGTCGAACCAGACTTGAGCAAAACTCAAATCCTGTTTCGCCAGCTCTGGTGAGAACCAGATATCAGTGTCATATTCATCTACATGGACCTCTCGCAACCTATGCTCTTTCAATTGCTGAACGATTTCTTCCTGGTTGAAAAAGCAGTCTCCGCTTTCCTTGTGAAGTCTGATATAGGCTTCCTCAGCCTTGTTTCTTGGTTCTGTACTCAACTCGACAAGACATACCCTTGCACGTTTTCTTGCAACACGGATCATTTCGCCGATGATTTCAGGCATATCCTCGCATTTTCTCAATTCCTCAAGAAGGCGGAAACCAGTGACCAAATCGGCAACCTCGGAAGATATGACACCGCAGAGAGCTTTCCCATCCGCCTGGGTAAACTCAACCTTGTTCTTCACGCCATACTTGTCTAATCGCTCTGTAAACTCCTTCAGGTATTCACGCGAAACATCGACGGCTAGAACTTTCCCTTTCTCTCCAACGGTCTTTGCAATAGACGCAGTGAACCCTCCCTGTCCGCATCCGAGTTCGACTACGATCATTCCTTTTCGCACGCCAACGTACGACGCAACTTTAAGTTTCATTTCAAAAATGGCATCCTCAAGTGCGTTCGAGCTTGTTATTCTCCACCCCATCTAGGTCTTCTCACTCTAGCAATTCAGCAGCATATCTTATGAGGTTCAGCAGGAAGCATGGAAAAATCGTCAACCATTCCTGAGTCGTCACTTTCTTTCAGAGTCCCTTTTTCTGCGCTTGCTGCTTGAATCCAGTAGTCTTGCAAGGGTAGAGAAAGTCTGCTTTGCTTGTGAAACAGAAGAAACACCTACCAGAACGCCTGCAACCTTCGCTTTCTTGAAGAGATAGGCAAATGCACCTTGAAGGTCATCCGCTAGAACTCCCCGGGCAAGAGGTTTCATGGCTATCACTGGCTTCTTAACGCTTCTAATCGTATCTAGCGCTTGCGATAAAGTTAGCAAACCCCAGAGCTTATTTAAAGGAACAATGTAGCCTGCTACATCCAATTCCTTCTCGGCAACTGGGAGAACCAGGCTCGCCAAGTGGCAGATCAAAATCGGTACAAACCCCTTGCTACGTATTAATTGGGTAAAATTCTTGAGGAGGTCTTCCCTTCCGAGGACAATCAACCAGTCCGCGGTCTCTCCCCCGAACTGCACAAGCCTCACGTTCAGTTTCCTGTAGAGTTCAAGTCTTTCCTCGAAAAAACATGGCTTCATTCTAATCCTGCAAATTTCAGATTCCGTCAATCGTTCAACAGGAACCTTAGGCTCAAAGAAGGACTTGGCAAAACTTGAGCCTGGAGCATTCGAATGCTCCAGGAAACTTAGGTAGGATAGCGGCAGTTTTGAACGTACATTGGTCTTTATTCTCTCGGTATATTCCGCGAGTGGGATGCCATCAATCACGAAGTTCTTGCAAGTCCATTCTTGAAGCGCTCCGAGGGCCTTAATTTCGCCATCATTATGATCCTGAAGAATGTTAAACGCTTCAACGATAGGTGGAGACAAGTCTATGCATCGAACTCCATTATCGACAGAAGCCTGCAGGACTTCAAGAGCCCTAAAGAAGTCGATTTTCCCGTCAGGTCCCTTGAACTCTGAATCTTCATCTTGATACAACCATGAAACAAAGTTGTCACAGCCAAGGATTGCCCGGGTAATTTCAGTTTGTTCTATCCTGATCGTTTGCAGGATGTGAACCCTCCGACTTTCATGATTGTTTATGCTCCTCTTTTTAATAACACTACATCCAGATTGGGCTGATCTACTGAGCTCAGAGCCAAATCAGTTCTTTGCGCATCTGCTACAATTATGTGGTTCACGTTTCAAACTGCTAGCGGGGTTTTAATCACCATCTCTGGCTTTACCCCTACGTAATTTCTCTGATTATCTCTCAAACTTGAAGTCTGAAGGAGACAATTTTTTGCGCAAAAACCCAAGTTCACCTTCGCTTTTAGCTTGTTCTCTGCCAAGTCTTTCCAGATCTTTTCAGGAATTCTCATCATGCTAATGCCGTTATCACTGTTAGGATTTCACATAATGCGCATCTGAGCGATCAACATTTTACGGTACCCTGCTGAAAAAAAAAAGATAACTCTGAAAAATTATGGTGCTTGGGTTCAGGAACGGCTAAGGACAAAGAGGGATAAAAAAAGATAGCGGCCGCAAGGTTGAAAATAAAGGTTCATCAATTTTGTGAGGACTGAGCTAATTCTGTCGTTATGCAGCATACTTTAAGTTCTTTTTTGAATGCTTCGTAAAATGCTTGCTTATTTTGAATTATGCTCCACTCTTCGAAACTGCAGTCAGACTCTGCGAAGAATGTGAGCAGCATCTGGTCCTCCTCGCTCTTGGTTAATTCAGCCTTTCTTACTAGCCCACAGTGACTTCTGTCCAGCTTTTCTGCTAGACGAAGGAATGTTGAGAGGATGATGATAGTCTTTTTTGATTTCTCGTCTAGGCCAGTTGGTTTCAAGTTTTTCAAAGTCGGAAGTTTTTTCCGATGGAATCGAGCAATGTTTGCGATGATGGTTTTTTCTTCTTGGTCGAATCCTGAAAGCTCGCTGTTGCTTATTATGTAGTGTGAATGCAGGTGGTGATCATTGAACGACAGAAAGTCGCCGATGTCGTGCAGACTCGCCGAGTGCCTTAACAATTCTCGTTCGTAATCTCCAAGGTCGTGCAGTCCGATTCTCCTCGCGCTGTCAAAGAGTTGCAGAGACAGATTTGCCACGGTCTCAGAGTGTTTCTCGTCAGAGTTACAGGATCTTGCCAGATGTAGCACGCTTCTATTTCGCACTGGAGCTCTCTGCAATTGCTGAAACCCTTCAAATAGCGAAAGGTAGTCGACGAGAAGCCCGTCCTTGAGGTCTCTATTGCTTACGTTAATTTTTCCGAGACCGAATTCTTCCATGAGGGTTTCGAGGATCGCGGCTCCTGCGACTATCAGGTCGGCTCTATACGGGTTGATTCCGGGAAGATTTTTCCTCTCTTCAAGTGGTAGCGAGCAAAGGATTGGAGTTAGCTTTTTCAGGTTTTTCCTTGTCAGGCAGAGCGCCTTGTCGTTGTCGTTCTTCTTAAACATTTCTCCAGCTATTTCTGCCAAGTTAATTATGGTGCCTGATGATCCGTAAGCCGTTCTCACGCCGAATCTTCTGACCTTGGCTTTCACATCATGAATGTTTGAGATTATGTGCTTTTTCATTCGTCTATAGACTCTGCCGGGCACCGGCTCCACCCAATTCTCCCCGATGAATTGAGTCGTTAGTCTTATTGCGCCTAGCTTGAGAGAGGTTACATAGTAAACCCTGTTCTGATTGCCGATGGCGATCTCTGTGCTGCCTCCGCCTAAATCAATGAATATGGCTTTTTTGTCACCGATGTCCAACGTGTTTGAGACTCCAAGATAGATCAATCTAGCTTCATCTATCCCTGAGATCACGTTGACATCCAGCCCTATTTCGTTCATTAGCTTTCGTAGGAATTCGTCGCGGTTTTTTGCTTCGCGAATCGCTGAGGTTCCCGCAGCTATTATTCTTGTGGCTCCATAGGTCCTAGCGAGTTCTGCGAATTTCTTGCAGACGTGTGCAGTGCGTTCCATGGCCTCTGGTTTCAGAATGTTGTCTTTGAATTCTTCTTCGCCAAGCCTGACAACTTCTTTCTCTTGGCTTATCACTGTGTACGAGAAATTCGGGTTGATTCTTACAACCAGAAGTCTGACCGCGTTTGTGCCAATGTCTATGAACGCTACGACTTGGCCTTCCGGCTTCAATGGTGTTGCCATACTAGAACCATTTTCCTTTTTAGGGCCTTCTCAATCAGATCTTTCTTCTTCATGAACGCGTGCTGTTCCAGTTCTATGCTCGAGCTGGTCGTGCACTGGACCTTGATTCGCTTGGAATTTGCCGTTAACCTCAGATTTTTCACAACGCTGTTACGGGAATAGTCCAAGCTGTCAGCTGAACGTAATATACCTGAAAGAAGGAAGATTTTTCGCTTGACGTTAGAACTCAGGGGAGCTAGGTTGTAGTCCTTCTTATTTGGAAGCTTTTTCCGGTGGTACCTAGCGATGCTGGCGATAACTCTCCTTGTTTCTGAAGCGAAAATTAGCCGCGTGTCATTCAGTATCAGCTTCATTGTTTTCTTATTGTGACCTTTGAGGCCTTTTGACAATCCAATGTCGTGGAGAATCGCTGCGCACTCAAGCCAGCATCTCTCGACTTTACCTAACTCGTGAAAACTCTGCAGCTCGTCAAACAGTCGGAGAGACAGTTTTCTGACTTGTCCATAGTGTTCAGTGTCTGGCCAATATTCTTTTGATATTCTTACACAATTCCTGGCTATCTTTGGACAATTGCCGGCTTTTGCAGCTTTTCTTTCGCAATCTTCCCTGACAATCGTCTCAAGCGCAACTCCGCGGAGAAGCATCTGAGAAAAACTCTCAGGCAAGCCTTTTTTCCTGGAAGCCTGTGCCGCTCCAGCAACATCATAATTCACTCTTATCAACTCAAATGATAGCGGGTTGAACCTTATCGTTGCGTAACCAGCTTGAGGGTTATTGTCTCCCGGCCTCCCTACACTTCCAGGGTTAAGGAAGAATGCTCCCGATAATTCACGAATAAACTGTTCATGAGAATGTCCAGTGATAATAATGTCTGATTTCACTTCTTTAGCAATTTCATTCAATCTTTTCATCGGAGTGTCGGCGTTCAAGTGTTCACCAATGGATTCTGGGCTTCCATGCGTCATGAAGAGTCTCTTGCCAGCTATTTCGAGTCTGACGCATCGAGGTAGAGAAAGCAGGTAACTCCTGCAAGGTTTTGAAACTTGCTTTCTTGCGAAGTTCAGTGCAACCGTCTCTTTTTTTCCATTGCTGACGCTTCGAAATACTTCAAGGTCAACATTTCCTACCACACTAATTGCACTCATGGATCGCAACAATTCTGTGACTTCTGTTGGATACGGACCGAACCCTATCAAGTCGCCTGCATTAAGGAAAGAAGTAATCCCCCTTTTTTCTGCGTTTTCAATAACTGCTCGCAAGGCATGAAGGTTACCGTGGACATCTGCGAGAACAGCTATTTCTGCTTGGGGTTTCATCTCTAACTCTTCTATCATGTCCTCGACCGTCGAAACACCGTTTCTGGCCTTTTCTCTTAGCTTTTCGAAAAAGTCACTCTTCTTGCCATTCTCCCACAAATCAACAAAACTGGTGTAGTGGCTTTTTCTTAATTCCTTCAAGTATTCCAAGAAGTCAACGATAGGTCGTTCGGTGTTTGTCCCTTGCTTGATCATGCCTTTGAACGGGGTCTTGCATTTCTTCTTCTTTATGAGATCTTGAGCGTATTCAGTCAAGACATCGCAGTCATGCATTTCGCCGAGCACGTCTTGGTAGCGTTTCATAGCTTCAATTTCTTCTGCCAGCTTGTTTTCGTACAGCTGCGAAAAAGTCTCCATCGTGTAGCGGAGCCACTTCGCTCGAATTCTCATTTCGTGATGTTTAGTAACCTCGTTTTCCTGATACACATATTGTTCCATGGTCAAGAAATCGTCAATTCTGTATGCAATATTCCAGTATGCTTTTTCTACTACCGCAGCTTGTGCGAAGTGAATACTCTGAAGACCTTCATTCGTCCTGCGGAAGAATACCTTCATTTTTTCTAAGATACCACAGTCTTGAAGTTTCTCGAGAGCACCTACAATACGTGGTTGCATCTTGGCTCTCATATTTCTATGACTTTTCAGAAGGAAATCCGCGATCGGACTTTCAGCGTTTCCTGCATTCTTGGACTCAAACCGTCGTATCAAGGCTATTTGTACATCGAGGTCTCTGGCATCTCCCAGAAGTAAGGTTATTTCTTTAACTTGTCTCAACCATTTCTTGTACTTTTTCTTTGGAAAACAATCCCTAAAAAGAGGCATTTCAGCTCTGATTCTTCGCGATGCAACCCGCATTCGATGAATATACTCAATGTCTTCGTTTTTTTTCACTCCATCAATTTGATCTTCAAGAGCATCAAGGAGGCTTGCGAGTCTTTCAACACCAAATCTGCAGTAACTTGCATTGTCCTCACTTATGAGAGGCTTAGGCTCGCCGCTCATGCCATATACCCCGGTTTTGGATCAGCCATGATTGTGAATTGATTATCTTTTCTCCTTCTCTTAGTCTTACGGACTCGTAAGTGCCATTAGGAAGCAGCCTTCGCGCTTTGACAGTGTCTCTCAAATGGATCTTGAGTATGTATTCAAGAATAGCTCGCCTTATGTCTGGATCAGGTAAGGATAGGAGCACTTCGACTCTTTCGTTGAGGTTTCTGAACATTAGATCCGAACTTCCCAGGAGCATCTCCCCTTCACCGCCATTCTCGAAATAATAGATTCGGGCATGTTCTAGGAATCGTCCAACTATTGAAATGACGGAGATGTTCTCACTCACGCCTTTTATTCCAGGTTTTAGGCAGCATAGACCTCTAACGTTGAGGTCGATCTTTACTCCTTCTATTGAGGCTCGATAGAGAGCTTGAATGACTTCTTTTTCTTCGAGATTGTTGAGCTTGAAGGCAAGATAGCCTATGCCGGTTTTGCGATGAAAATCTATTTCTCTGTCGATCCTTTTCAAGATTTCATGCTTAAGAGTTCTAGGAGCTACAAGTAAATGTTTGAATTCCTTCTTCTGCTTTCCAGTGACAAGCATGTTGAAAAGCTCTTCTAGCTCTTCTCCTATCTCCGGTCTAGCCGTTAGGTAACCTATGTCACTGTAGATTCTGGAAGTCACAGCGTTGTAGTTTCCTGAGCCAACATGTGAAAACCTCGTTTTACCTGATCTGTCTTCTTCAACGATCAAACATAGCTTTGCATGCACTTTGAATTTCGGGAAATTATACACCACTCTGATTCCTGCTTCTCGTAGCCTCCACGCCAGGATTATGTTGTTTTCCTCGTCGAACTTCGCCTTTAATTCTATGATGGCAGTCACCTTTTTCCCGTTCTTGGTGGCTTTCATCAGCGCGTCAACGACAGGTGAATCAGAATCCATCCTGTACATTGTAATCCATATTTGCTGCACGTTGCTGTCAGCAGCTGTTTCTCTTAGGAGTTCGACGATCACTTCAAAACTGTCATACGGATGATAGAGTACGAGGTCATGCTTTGAAATTGCGGCGAGTAGATTCTTGTCAGGCGTTAGCAGAGGCGAGATATCTGGGAGAAACGTCTGGTCTTTCAAATCTGACCGATTTATCTTTAGGAGTTGCCACAGGTCTACAAGTCCCAGCGGCCCATCGAACTCGTAGAGTAGATAATCCTGCAAGCCGAAAGCTGCGGCGATTTCAGATCTGATCGACTGAGGTGTTTTGCTGTCAAATTCAAGTCGGCTTGGGAATCCTGCTCTTCGGTTCTGAATACTCTTTTCGACTGAAACGAGAAAGTCTGATGATTCGTCCATGATTATTTCGATTTCGCCATTACGTGTAAGTCTAAAGGGATAGGCAGCAATGACTTTCTCATTTGGAAAAACCAAATCCAGATTGTCCGCAATCAAGTCCTCCAAGAACACAAAATCGTAAGCGATGCCGTCGAATTCCTTGCCTGATCCAAGCGCGTATCCATGGATTGGTACCCTCACTAGTCTCGAGATTTTTCCGGTTGGAATTCCAACAACATGGTATGAGTGTTGCTCCGATGAGTTCACTTCGACTGCAAGGTTTATTTGAAGGTTTTCGATATAGCTCGGACTGAAGCCTTGCTTCGTAGAGACCTTGATTGAAGGAAGAATCTCTTTCCTGAAGTAGTCTTGAAGAATCTTTCTTTTGTCCGTTGACAATTCTTTGCATTTTTTGAATTGAATATCCTCTTTCGCAAGAGCAGGTATAAGCTCCTCTCGCCAACAGCTAGCGTGTTTTTGGATTAGTGGCAGTATCTCGACTCTGGTGAGTTGTATTTGTTCCAGCAGCGTCATACCGTCCATAGATCTTTCAGAGGAGCCGCTCCTCATTTTCTTCAGCAATCTCGCAACTCTGGTCATAAAGAACTCGTCAAGGTTGCTTCCGCATATAGCAATAAATTTTATCCTTTCCAATAGAGGATGCCACGGATCACGTGCTTCCTCTAATACACGTGCGTTAAACCTTATCCAGCTGAGCTCTCTGTTGAGGAAAAGACTCGGGTCGTCAAGCGACAATTTCTGTCCGCTGGCGTTGAGTTTGGAACTAGAAATAGCCTTTTCTAGACCTGACATCTTAATCCACTAAGTGATGGTCTCTTGGTCAGTTCGGAGGAACGTGAAACCCGCACAACAATTAAAGTTGGTATGTGATCTATATATTCTTGTGCACAGACCGATAGCATTCTCGCTCAGTGAACTCGCTTTCTCGGTGAATCGAAATCCAGCTCTTTTCGTTTGCGCGAGATCGGTACTTCAAACTCGAAGAGTGGAACTTTTCTATTCATGTTCTTCGTCCCTTTCAATTGAGGAATAGAGGGAACCATCCATTAAGCTCTAGGACTATAGTTTCTATACTGAAACATAGGCTATTTAGTAACGGTTAAATCCAGCCTAGAACATGTTGAAGAACATGAATTCTAGAACACTTAAAGAAAATGGTTTCGTCGACTTTCATCCCTTAAGAGGGCTTGCTCTACATAACATGCCCGGTGACGAGGGTCATGTTTTTGTCTTGATTGACGAGACTCTTTCGGAAAAACCCACCTCGGACATTCTCTACATAGGCCGAGCCAATAAGCCCATCAAGAAAATATTTGGAGGATACATAGGCGGCTCCGGTGGAAGAACCATTAAGAGAATCCACGCGGCCCTTTTCAACGATACCTACATCGAAAAGACCTCGATAAGCTGGTTGGCTAGCAATAATCCTAAAAGGACACAGGGGGAACTGCTAGAGAAATTCAAAAGCATCCATGGGCAATATCCTCCTTGGAACACCCCCAAAAAAACCCCGAAGACAAAATCTGAACAGAAAGCGACCACGGGCCGAAGGGGGGCCCGAAAACCGCCACCCCATGGCTCTCGCGCTCAATAACTTTCTACTTTTCTTTCATCCGTGAATAGTGCTCAATTACTTGGGCCGTAGACCATGCTAGAGAATTCTCAGCGTCAAAACCAAGGGCTTTCGCATATTCGCGAATTGACTTTACGGAATCTGCTTCTATCTCTAGGAACTCTGGAATGTAGCTGTACTTCCCTAAGTAACGGTCGATGTCGAAATGTGCCCCCTCTAGTTTATAGCTGATTCTATGCTTCTTTGTGCTATCAATTAGAACCAGACCCAGTGACTCGAGGATCTTCTGCATAGCCCAAAGATCTGATACGATGACTGAATACTCTTCAGCCTTTTTCGCTTGACGATTTCTCTTGACGCGCTTATATGTCAGGACAAAGTGATTGTCTTCACTTCTCAGTCGTATAACATTCCTATCCTTGACGATCGAACCGTCCTTGAAGTCGTAGGAAAGCGTTTCCACTTCTCCGTCAAATGTCCTTGTTGCTCCCATTCTTGCTAACGCATCTTCAATTTTTCTCCGGTTAATCTCCAGAATCTTTACTTCTATTTCTTGCATGCAGACAAATGAGCTCGTTTTCGCAAGATAATCATTTCCCTTCAAGCTGCCTAATGTACTAGATTCACTTTGAAGCAAACAGATATGATGCTCGCATAGCGTGTATGAAGATGAGTATGCAGAGTTTCAGTAAGGCTCGGCAATGAAAAAAGTGCGTGACTAGGATAATTTCTATCGAGCAGAAAGCTCATTAGCGTTGAGCGTGCTAGCCACTTGCAGAATCATGTGCGCTCAAGATCACCTGAGAGTGGCCAAGACCTGTAAGAGGCTGAGGAATTGATTTGGGCCGCATTTGAATGCGCAGTAAACAAAGAGAAACTGAACATGCTAGAGAGAACAGAAATCCTGTTGCAAGGTTCTATGAAAGCCTAGCGCGTTGATCGTAATTAACACCCTTCTGGGATTGCGGTTTGATTTCTAACGCATGATGGGGCTGCCCGGATTTGAACCGGGGTCTATAGCGCCCGAGGCTACAAGCCTAGACCAAACTAGCCGACAGCCCCTTCGATTTATTATTGTCTATACTCGCAAAAAATAAGCATTCCTTAATCTTTAAACCCTTGTGCCCAGATAGTAGTATCCCTTCGACGGTTGAAGGGAGAGGCTCACGTATTGTCTGTTCCGCATCGTGTGCATGGAGTGAAAGTTCTCAAAGCTGTCTCCTCTCCTCTGAGGCTTCAAATTCTGAATTTTCTCTTTGACAAGGGACCACTCGCCTACACCGAGCTAATGAGTTCGCTGAAGATGAATCCGAGCAGAGATGCTGGACGCTTTGCCTATCACCTCAAGTTCCTGCTTAGGGCCGATTTGATTGAGGCTGACGTTGAAACCAGAAAGTACTGTTTGACTGAACTTGGCAAAATGGTCATTGACGTTGCGGACACGATTGATAAGAGCGCGTCGAAGTCTAAGAGCATGCTCATCCGCGCTTCAAGATTCGCCCTAGAGGAATTCGATGCCAACAAGATTGCAGGCTCACTCGTAAGAGAAGCAAAGATGTCTGCAGATTTGGCTCAAAGAGTGGCCAAAGAAGCAGAGAGAAGGCTTCTCAGGTCAAAAACGAAGTATCTGACAGCCCCTCTCGTCAGGGAGGTTGTCAACGCGATTCTGATTGAAAAGGGTTTAGAAGAATATCGGCATAAGCTAACTAGGCTTGGGTTACCAGTTCATGAAGTCACGATGCTGTTGGAAGCCAAGAGACCCGACGTGCGAGATGCAGAGTCTGTACGCAAGACAGCAGGTGACGCGGCCATGATGGAATACACGCTTCTTAAGACATTTCCTAGAGACATTGCGGACGCTCACTTGGGGGGCTTGCTGCACGTTGACAATCTAAGCTCTTGGACGATGGAACCGGACGATATCGTGCATGACATACGATTCTTCTTTGAGAACGGAGTAAACTTGGAGAAAATAGACGCTTCCTGGCTTTCTTTTCCTGCGCCAAGAGGCTTGGATTCGGCCTTGTGGGCGCTCTTTAACGTACTCATAAGCTCGGCCAAGGAGACGGCTGAAGGGCAGACCCTTGAATACTTCAATGTTTTTCTAGCACCTTTCGTTAAAGGCGTTGACCCGCAGAAGATTAAAGAAGGGTTGCAGTTGTTTATTTCTAACACAAATCAACTGAAGGGCATCGCGCTGGGCCTCGAACTCTGCGTACCAGATTTTGTTGCAGACAGGCCAGCCGTCGGTCCTTCTGCGGGACCTGTTGGAAAATACGCGGACTACGCGGAAGAGTCTCAGCTCCTGGCCTCGCTTGTCCTTGACGTACTTATTGAGCAGAGCCAAAGCAAACCCTTGCTTAACCCCAAAATCATAGTGAGCATAAGGCCGATGACACTAGCAGATGAGAGAGCGAAAGCAATGACGCTAAAAGCCCATCGCCTTGTGCTGGCTAACGGTCCAGTCTATTTCTCCAGCACGATGGAAAAAGGTGAGGAACAGACTGTCTTTTCCAGCCTCGGCTGCAGGTTCGCAACCGACCTGAACGGAGATTGGGAAACTGATACTCTGCGCACCGGCTGCGGCGGTTCTGTGGCAGTTAACCTGCCTCGGATTGCGTACGAGTCAGATAGGGAAGAATCGAAATTCGCTCAGCTTCTCAAGGACAGGCTTGAGATGGCCGTTCGAGCGTTAGAAATCAAGTCTTTGGCGCTTAGACAGCACAGCGGCAGGTTACTCCCATTCCTCGTGCAGAACGTGAACGGCGATGAGTACTTCAGGCTCAAGAATTGCTCCTACCTGATAAACTTAGTCGGGTTGGATGAGACACTTGAATGGTTCTACGGAAAGAACTCGAATGACAAAGCTCCCAGCTTCCTCGAGAAACTGTCTCAATGCGCCCTGGATTCCATCCAGAAAACACATCGGAGAAACATCAGACTGCTTCCATCATTACTGCCAAACAAGGAAGCGTCCCAAAGACTAGCACAGTTGGACATCGACAGGTACGGGTTTGGAAAAGTCAAACATTCAGGAGCCAGAGAAAGACCGTACTATTCCACTCTGAAGATACTAAAGTCTAAGATGAGCCAAGCATCTCTGCAAGCTGAGTCGAGTCTCGTTAGATTGCTCGACGGCGGCGGCCTAAGCATGATCGAACTTGAAGAGGTCGAGCGCGGGCCAGACGAGCTCATGTCGATAACCGAGCAGATCGCACGAAGCAAGTCCACAAGACTCTTCGCCTACAGTCGAAAACTGACGTACTGCGCGAACTGCAAAAGGACATGGGTCGGCATACAGCACAAATGCCCCTCATGCGCTTCGACAAGCATGCTAACTCTATACGATGATTACTACACTTAGCGCCTGTCCTCTCAATGCCTATCTAGCTGCTCCGCATATGAGAGCCAGCAGAGCCATTCTTACGACTATGCCATTCCAGACCTGCTGGAAGTACCGTGCGTAAGGGGTGCCGTCGACCTCGGTCGCAATCTCGTCAAGTCGGGGCAGCGGATGAAGAACTATAAGGTCCTTCTTAGCTTCACCCAGCGTAGCCAGGTCAATCTTGTACGAACCCTTAACCTTAGCGTACTCAGCAGCATCTGGAAAACGTTCCTTCTGGATCCTCGTAACGTACAGAACATCGACCAGTGAAACGATCTTTTCAAGGTTCGCCCTCTCAGTCACGTTTATCTTTTCTTTTATAGTCTGAAGCACCTCCCGCCGCATCCTAAGACTCTCCGGCGAAACAAGATACAGTTCGACATCGTAGAGCGAAAGAGCATAGGCAAGCGAGTGAACAGTCCTTCCGAACCTCAGATCTCCAACGAAAGCTATTTTCAACCCATCGATCTTGCCTTTTTCTTTCTTTATAGTATACAAGTCGAGAAGCGCCTGTGTGGGATGCTCCTCAGCCCCGCTGCCAGCGTTGATGATAGGAACCTTTGCGAACTCTGCTGCCAATCTGGCTGCTCCTTCAAGAGGATGCCTCAGTGCAATAACGTCAGCATAATTCTCCACAGTTCGAATCGTGTCTGCAAGATTCTCACCCTTTCTGACCGAGGCTATCTCTGCCTCCGCGAAGCCTATGGTCGAACCTCCAAGCCTGTGCATGGCCGACTCAAAGCTCAGACGCGTGCGAGTACTCGCCTCATAGAACAGCGTGGCAAGAATTTTCCCCCTAAGCATATTCGAACCTTTTCCAGCCAAGGGTTCCATTGACTTGGCAGTCTTGAAGACGAAGTTAATATCCCCTCGAGAAAAATCCTTGATTGATATTATATCCCTTGCTTTGAATTCCACCTCAATACCCGAACACACAATTTTATACATCTCATAGATAACTATTTGCGGGTCACTCTTGCTCGTTTAGCTATTTTCTAGCGCGGGCGCGAAAAAAATCAGGAAACAAGAAACCCGAAACATGCCATTATTAGAAATCTTTTATTTCTCTTTTGCACATAACATCGTTCCAGAAGGGGTTCTGGATGAGCGAAACTGAACTGCACGTTTCCAAGATCAAGAATGGCACGGTTATCGACCATGTTACGGCTGGGCACGCGTTGGACGTGGCTAAAATATTGGGAATCACGGGTCGAGAGATAGGAATAGTTACAATTGCGATTAACGTGCCCAGTAAGAGGTTCAAGGCCAAGGATATCGTCAAGATTGAAGGAAGGGAATTGAACCCGCAGGAGCTTCACAAGATCGCGTTGCTGGCTCCACACGCAACCATCAACATAATTCGTGATTACAAGGTCGTGACAAAACATGAAGTCAAGCTTCCCAAAACCATCGAGAGCATCGTCAAATGCGCAAACCCAGCCTGCATAAGTAATGGTAACGAACCAGTGCAACCCAAATTCTACGTGGAGAGTGAAGAACCATTGCTGTTGAAATGCCACTATTGCGGCTACATCATGGAAAAGAAAGATGTACTTCAACAATTCTGAAACCGCCAATCACGTGCAAAAACAGCACATTGGCACATACTGAAAAACGAAGCAATCAACGCCTAAAGCGTCAACGCAAACGTCTCAATGTTAAACTTGAACGATGTTTCTACTCAGAACTAACTGGCTTTATCCTGCAGCTCGAACTCGATCCGCTTTGTAGTTTTTCGTCACTTCTTCCATTTTCCCATTTTCGAATGCATACACGTGAGCCAAAGTTTTCTTCCAGTCGCGTTCATACATCAGAGGATCGTCAATCTTGCAGTCTGACGGATCAACGTGAACCCACCTGTTTGTTCTTGTATCCCATATTTCGCTCCAAACGTGATCCGACATGTCAAGGATTATTCTGGCTCTGTGCCCTTGTGCCAAGCAGACAGCTGTGAATAATATGCTGAACTCGCCGCATCTGCCCTTGCCGTAAGCTAATATATCTAGGGGATCGTTATGCCTTTCGATCTCGCCATTGTCCCATTTCAGTCTCTCGTGAACCCATTCTAGGAGTTCCACCCAAGCATATCTTCTTTCAAAGAGTGCGTTTAACTTGAAGATTAGAGCTGGATCGGCAAGTCTTTCACTTAGGGTCTTGTACTTGTCGATGACGCCCTCGTCTAAGACCGTCACCGTTTACCGCCTATGGTCATGTTTAATCTCCACTACTTAGCCCTTCTACCTGCTCAGCTTGTTCAACATGAACGTGGCTTGACGCAGAAATTAGGCTTATGAACTTGGGATCAGGAAGATATTAGGGTCACTTTCATTGGAGCTGCGACAAGCACCAAACGGTGAACAGCCAAAATGCGCTACACGCTGATCATCACGGAGAAGCCTAACGCTGCCAAGAGAATAGCCCAAGCTCTGAACAACAAACGGCAGCCTACGCGGAATCAGAACAATCGGGTCCCTTACTATACGGTCAACCGAGACAAACAAATAGTGGTAGCGCCCGCGATTGGACACTTATACACGGTTGCGGCGAGAGAAAAAGGAAGAAGCTATCCAGTTCTCAGTTTCCAGTGGCAACCAAGATACTTGGTAGAACGCAACGCTAGGAGTACTCGTCAGTGGATAGAAAACTTCACGAAACTTGCTCAGAACGCTGACACTTTCGTTGACGCCTGCGACTATGACGTGGAAGGAAGCCTCATAGGCTACACGATACTGAAGTACGCATGCGACAATAAAGAAACCATCGCCAAAAGGATGAAATACTCAACATTAACCTCTGGCGAACTTGAAAAAGCATATGAAAACTTGCTACCACACTTGGATCTCGGACTCATAGAAGCTGGACGTGCAAGACATGAAGTGGACTGGCTCTTCGGGATTAACCTAACTAGGGCGCTTACAACTGCTCTGACCAGCCACGACAGACAGTATAAAACGCTCAGCACTGGACGCGTTCAGGGCCCAACACTAAAGTTCTTGGCACTGAGGGAAAAAATCATAAGAACTTTCGTGCCGACACCCTATTGGACAATAAAGGCAACGGTGGACATCAATGGACAGACTTTTGAGGCAGAATACCAGAAACGAAAGATCGAAACAAAGCTTGAAGCTGACGCTGTCCTAAGAGATTGCGAAAGAAAAGACGCCACCGTTGAAAAGATCAGCATTAGACGTTTTCAGCAGGACCCTCCGCCACCGTTCGACCTTGCAGGACTGCAGAACGAAGCCTATGACACGTTTCGTTATACCCCTAAGCAGACGCTGGAAACTGCTCAACGATTGTACATGGATGCCGTGATTTCTTACCCTCGAACCAGCAGCCAAAAACTGCCGCCTACGATAGGATATGAGACAATACTGAGAAGACTTCGAATGATTCCGGAGTACCGGGAACTGATTGATGAACTTCTAACAAGGAGCAGATTGACCCCAAAACAAGGAAGTAAAGAAGATTCCGCTCACCCGGCTATTTACCCCACCGGCGAGAAGCCTACAGGCACTCGTAACAACGCAGAGAGAAGAGTTTTTGACTTAGTCGTTAGAAGATTCATGGCCGTTTTCGCCGAGCCTGCTGTAAAAGAGGACATCGAGATCGACTTGATCATCGCTTCAAGGCATTTCTACTTGAGAGGAAAACGCGTACTGAAAGAAGGCTGGCTACGGTTCTATGGCTCCTACGCAAGATTAAAAGACATTGTGCTACCAGCGGTCACGAAGGGCCAGCTCGTTCACTTTAAGAGGGTATCGCTTGAAAAAGAATTTACCAAGCCGCCGCCGAGGTATAACCCTCGCAGCCTCCTGAACAGGATGGAACAGGCTAGGATAGGAACAGAGTCAACCCGCGCAGACATCATTCAGACCTTATTTGATAGAGAATATGTCAAGAACGAAGGAATTGGAGTGACCAACCTCGGTCTCGAAATCGTAGAGGTTCTTGAAAAATACTGTCCTGCCATTGTGTCCACAAAACTAACGCGGGAAATGGAAGAAGCGATGAGCAGAATACGCATGAAGAGCGAAACAAGAGAAAACGTGTTAATACAAACTGTTGAAACGCTAAAGCCGATACTGCGCAGCCTGAGAGAGAATGAAAGTGAGATCGGGCAGCTTCTAAGCGAAGCGATAAGGAATTCGAGGCTGGAAGAAAGAATCATTGCACCCTGCCCAACATGCAAAACCGGCCAACTCATCATACTGCGCTCCAGAAAAACAGGAAAACAATTCGTAGGCTGCACAAACTACTTCAACGGTTCATGCAACACAAGCTTTCCGCTTCCACAAAGAGGCAGCGTAAGAAGGTCAGGCAGAATCTGCCCTGCATGTGGATGGCCAACAATTCGAGTGAGAGCAAAGGGAACGCGCTCATGGGTGATTTGTCTCAACCCGCAATGCTCGTTAAAAGCTAAGAAGAGGGAAAAGGTTGAAATGTAGAATTTGCGACCGGCAAGCCCGCAGAAACGGATACTGCAAATTCCACGCTGAAGCTTATGAGAACATAATCAAAAAGTACGGTTCGTGGAAAAAAGCTCTTGACATCTCATGGAAAGAGTATTTAAGCGAGATTGCTAAGAATCCCTTAACAGGGCAGTGGGCCAAAGAACAGGCTAAATCCCTGTCAGCAACGCTGGAGAAGAATGATGTCGCGAAAAGTTAAGCGAGGAATGTCATCACTGACATTCTCAATAAACAGGCTCTACCAGCGGATATCAACGCTGAGACTCTCAACCCTAATTATCGCTGTGATTGCTGTTTCAGCAGCCATTTTCCTGTTCGGTGGAGGCCTTTACGACGTAATAGTTCAGCCATTGCCGTCGTTCTACAGCGGAGGATCATTCCTCTTCCTGTACCCTTCTCTGGGAGACCAGTTCATATCTGACAGCATTATCGCTATAACCCTCTACGCGATTGGCGCGATTGGGCTCATGGTGGTTTACCAAAGCACGAAATACGCTTACAAACCGAGACAGGCGTACATGATGTTCCTAATAGGAATCGTTCTTCTGTTCATGGCGTACATTCTCCTTGAAACAACGATATCACTCAAGCTGAGCGGAAAGTAAGCCTACCAAGGATTGGTCTTAAGCCCAAACCTGTACGCAGCGTAATTTGTGAGCAGATGAATTGGTATGGTTATGATGAGTATTGCCAAGACAAGTTCCCATGTTAGAAAGGACAATGAGATCGGTAGCGAAAGCAAGATCGCGCCCAATACGAAGTCAACCTGATCTACGATCGGAAGCAAATCGCCGGGGGCAAAGTTTAGTCTCCTCTTAACAAAGGCACCTGCCAAGTCTCCCATCAAGGCTCCAAGCGGCACGAGCGCACTGAGCATGACAGGAAACGTCGTTGTACCGAATGCTGCGCTTTCACTTAGCCCGACTATCACTCCGATGAGAAGACCGAAAAAGAAGCCTCGAAGCGTCTTGTTTCTTCCGAAAACTGGTTTCCCATCAATGAAGTTCCTTCCAAAGTCCAATGGACGCCCGCCGCCAGCTATGACTGGCAGGGCGTTCGCACAATAGGCCGGAAATATGAATTCTATGGCTTCGACGATCGGTAATAGTTCCATTTGATCAACTGTTAAAGAGGTAAGTAATCAGCTATTCCTGATTCATTTATTTTTAGGTAGCAGAATGAACTTTTGAAGCTGGGCTTCTCTAAACAGGCCCTGATCACGTGGGTGTTTTCCGTTGGTTTCAAGCTTATGACCTTGTCAGCCCAGAATTTCAAGACGCGAGAGGCTACAGGCTCGACGCCTATGCAGTCTCGATCAAAGGATGCTCGAACTTGACTCGTCACCTGAACCGCCATCCTGCGAAGCTTGGCAACCTGAGCAAGGGAGGCTAACTGTCTGTTTAGTTCCCGGTTTAATTCAAAAGCTCTTGAAGGAGCCTCTGCGACTTCAGCTCGGTAAAGCGACGTGATCGTGTCATAGACGATAAGCCCAAAGTATTCATTAACGTAATCAGCAGATCGGTCTATGATCAGCGTCTGATCTCGGAAATTGATGGGCCTTATCAGAACTATCAACTCAGCGATTCTTCCGAAATCTTTTGACGCGATCTGAGACAGCCTCTCCACTGAGAATGTCCCGTCACAGTCGACGAATAGGGCTTTGAAACCTTGCTTCGCGCAGTTTATGGCGCACTGCATCGATATTGCGGTTTTCCCAGTTTCGGGTTCGCCGTAGATCAGACTGATGTCTCCCGATAAGATACCTCCTCCGAGAGTCTTGTCGATGCTTCTGCAGCCTGTTGGAATCTTCGGCAGCAAGGCGGGACACGTCAACTATTATAAGTCACGAAACTAATAATTCGTTTGGCGTTCATACGATCTTGAGAATAGGAAAGTAGCATGAAAGCAAGCATTGCTGTCGCAACGGTTTCAGGAAAAGCTTACTACCTCATCGTGACAGAACTGCGAAGAAGAAGCATGCCGTTCACTAGCCTCACTCCTTATGAAACGATTCCAGTAGAGATCAAAGCTGTATTGACAACAAGAAAAGAGAAACATCTAATAAACCATGAAAAAGTCTTGGTATACGACGAGAACGTGGATGTTCAAGCGATGATTACCAAGGCACTACAGATCGTGGAAGGAAAAGGAAGTTGCGAAAAACTTGTCATAGGAATCGACCCAGGCGAAGCGCTCGGACTCGCGGTGCTTGCCGACGGTAGAGTGATCATGACAGAAACTTGCTCGGGTGTAAGGGATACGTTGGAAAAGGTAAGAAACATCATCTTGAGTTTTGAGCGTGCTCCCGCATCTTCAATCTCTGTCAAGGTCGGCGACGGAGTTCCACTGTGCAGAAGGGAGCTCATGGAAGCCCTTGATGACACCTTGCCGCAAGACATAATGCTGGAAAGCGTTAGTGAGGCTGGAACGAGTCGATATCAGAATGAAACGAAGAACAGAAGAGGTTTGAGAGACATGGTTTCAGCTATAAGGATAGCTGGAAGAGCTGGCCACGAATTTCAACGGAGGACATCTCATGAAAAGAACAGTTGAGAAAGGAAAGACGCTTCTAGTCGACGGGCCGGCCTCTGTCACTGTGTTATCAGGCAACGTTGAAGTGTTTGGGTCGAGAGCAAACGTCGCCAACAAAATCGTTATACGTGAGGGCAAACGCATGCCCTTCACAGTTGGTGAAACTGCTTGTTTAGACATTTCACTGGCGGAAAAGGCCAATGCCGAAGAGACTGAGGGGAACACAGTTCCATCATCATGGATTATGGCTTACGAGGAACTGGAAAGCATGCAGCCCAGGCCTTCCAGTCTGATGGTGCTGGGCACGGTTGATTCTGGCAAGTCAAGCCTCTGTACCTATTTGATCAACAGGTTCCTTGTCCAAAAAAAGAAAATAGGGGTACTTGACGGAGACTTGGGGCAGTCAGACATTGGACCACCTTGTACTGTCTCGTACACTTACGTCACGAAGCCCATTACTGATTTGTTCAGCTTGCAGGCAAAGAACGCTATCTTCATAGGTAACACGTCGCCGAACGGAGCTGTGGACAGGGTCATCAGCAGTGTGACCCAGCTCAAGGGAGAAATCCTGACTGGTAATCCTGACCTCGTCATCGTGAACAGCGACGGATGGGTTGAGGGAGAAGAAGCCGTTAAGTACAAGAAAGAGCTTGTCGAAAAGATTAACCCAGATGTAGTTCTCTGCATTCAGCAGAAGGACGAAATGAGCGTGCTTGTAGACGGCCTTGAAAGGTTCAGGAAAATCGCGGTCCAACCTCCTTCTGTTGCTCGCCAAAGAACTGGAGAAAGCCGCAAGAACATGCGAGAATTGGGATACACCAAATATCTGAGAAACGCGAAAGTACAATCGTTCCCCCTCGGTTGGCTGAAAATCGAGAACAATGACCGGTTTGGCCTGAGTAAGGCACATCAAAACGCAAGAACAGGCAGAAGAATCGTCGAACTCTTAGGAATGAAACCTCTGCACTTTGCCGAGCAGAGTGACAGGATCTCGATAATCATAGGTAGGAGACGCTGGATCAACACGGAGAACCTGAAGAAGGTTGAAGAGGCCACTGGAAAGAAGATCGTCGTCGTCCGAAAGGGGGAAGAAGAGGGGCTTCTGACAGCCTTATGCAATAACAAAGGGAGGTTTCTCGGCATAGGGATTGTGCAAGAAATCGAATATTTGAGAAAGACTCTGAAGATTCTGACCCCCGTGTCTAAAGACGTAACGACAGCCGTTATCGGAAAAGTGAAGCTGGACAAGAACATGAAGGAGATTCCGCTTCTGAGCGAAGAAAACCAGTCAGAACTAAAAGCGTTCAGCAAGGCTTCTTGAAGAATATAGAAAGCTCGCGTCCAATGGCTCCACTCTCATCAGGAAAGATCCTCAGGTTATCCCTTATCCACGATGGTAGAAAGCTCTGACAGCGCCAGGTGGCAAAACGATAATCAAGGAAGACCATTGCTGCCCTGTCTTCCAGAGTTCTAATAGGTCTTCCAGCTGCTTGGGACGCTTTTTTCATCGCTGGAAGAACGTAACAGTAGTCACGCCCGCGGCCTGGAAAGCATTTTTCGAAATAATCAATTTGCGCCTTAACTTTCGGACTCGGTTCAGCGTAGGGTACACCCACAATAACGACAGAATTCATTTCGTCCCCGGGGAAATCAACTCCCTCAGAAGAACGGCCTCCTTGAACGCCGAGAAGGACCGCTCCGGCGCGCTTAGAGTGCGCCTTAAACTCCTTAACCATCTTCTCATTTTCGTGCGAACTCATGCTTCTATGCTCACAGAAGAGCGGCTTGTCTATGACTCTCTTCAGCCCTGCTACCAGCAACCCTCCCAAGACGTCAAATGAGGCAGTGAACACCCCTATGTTTTTGGGCGTGTGAGCAATGACTTCTGCAATGCGATTAATGATCTTTCCATACATTTCCGGAGTCCGTTTCTCCATCTCCGTCGTCACACCGCAGGAGACAATCGGCAACACATGCTCCCGTGGAAAAGGAGAGGGGACAACTTTCAAGAGGCTGTCCTCAGGAAGTTTTGTGACGTCAACGTAAGCCTCGAGAGGTTGAAGCGTTCCTGACATGACTACGTTACACCAGGTTTGCGAAAACACGGGCGCAGTGATTATGGATGGGTCAAGGGCCGCTACTTCTAGTCTTGTAGTAGGCGGTCCCTGTTTAGAAACGTATTTTGTCAACAAATCTACGAAGGATTCTACCTCGGCGGTTTCCAACCAGCTGAGTAGAAATCGGCCCAACCCATAAACGAAGGATCGTGGGTATTTTCCCCGAGCGAAAAGATCTCGTTTTATGATTGTTCCAGCGTCGCGAACGTACTCAAAAAACTTTCGGGGGTCACCTACGCCTGCATTTTCTCGGAAAAAGTCCAAGAGGGACCCCGAGGGGACAAGGGCTTGTTTCATGATCTTCGAACCGCTTTGCTCCATTCTAACTTTGAAGGTCTTCGCGAAATCTGCGATGTCATCGTGCACATACTTGCGGGCTTCGATTTCAGCCTGTCTTAAGCTGAAAAGTGAAAGGCTCATGCTAGCGATATCGACGGCTGTTTGGGGTAGATTGTGCGCCTCGTCAATGACTAAGAGGGTTTTGGAGAGTGGCGTTTCTAGGCTTCTCAAGAAGGCCCCGCGAATTACTGGATCAAACACATAGAGGTAGCTCAACACAATGACGGTGACGTCGGCCAATGAGGACTTTATCAATTCGTAGGGGCAAAATCCTCTGCTGCGACTGATCTTGTAGATTTCCGATGCGGCGCAGGGGTGGGTGATGATTTGGTCACGTAGTTCCCAGTATTCATCTTCGCGATCGTCGATTTTCGAATAGTATGGACAGCTTCCGCTATTCTTAAGCAGTTCACACGTTTCAATGGCTTCCCGCGCGTCTATAGCGTTTCTGGTTATGAGGGTGTTGAGACACATTTCATGGCGACTTCGGACAGAGAGACCTGAAACGGGCTTATGGCTCGAAATTGCCTTCAATTCTTCCATGACGCGGTCGTGTTGTCGATGCGTTCTCGCCACATAAAGTATTTTCAGGTTTTCGTCCGCTGATTTTGGAAGACATGCAGACAACGAGGCCACGGTCTTTCCTAGACCGTTGCTTCCTTCAATAACGACCGACCTATGAGCTTCGACACCTTCGAAAATCGTATTTATAAACTCGTCCTGGCGCGGTCTCACGTTGGTATATGGAAAATACTCTGAAACCTTGTCGTTAAGCGCAATCACAATTGTCCCACTTGCATCTTGAAGGACAGAGCTTGTTGACTGGGCACTCTTTGCACCGTGGAACTCCTGCCTTGCAGTATTTTCTGCCATGAAGAATGAGTAGCAGGTGAACTGAAGCATAATCCTCAGGACAGTAAGCTTCTTGAAGAGACGTACGGACGGCCTCGTAGTTGCCTCCCTCAGGAGCTAATCCAAGCCTCTTCGAAACTCGGAAAACATGCGTGTCAACTGGAATCGTAGGTTTTCCTCCGGAGAAGAGAAGAACCACGTCAGCCGTTTTAGGCCCGACTCCCGGGAGCCCTAGGAACGTTGATCTAGCCTCTGGCAGAGGGAGGGATAGCACCTTTTCCAAGTTGCCTTGAAATTCGTTCAAGACGGTTCTTGATAGCTGGCCTATTGTTTTGGCTTTGCTTCTGAATAGGCCTGCGACCCTGAGGCACTCTTCGATTTGGTCCGGTCTCGCTCTCGCTAAGACTTCAGGCGTTATTGCAAACCTGTTCGAAAGGTTTTCGAAGGCTCTTGCAGTGTTCCTGTCAGCCGTGTTCTGCGAAATTACCGTCATGATCAACGTTTCGAAGGGGTTTCGCTTCGACGTTGCCCAAGTTGGCGTCGTAAATGTCTTTCTTAAGGCTGTTAAGATACGTTCGGCTCGGTTTTCAGCCATCTGAAGTGGTCCTCTTGAAAACAATAAATAGTGAGTGCTTGGAGCTATTATAAGTCACGGTGGCTCAAGGGATGGAACGCGCAAAAGTTTTCAAAGATGAAATAGTCGAGCAGAACACTCATTTTCTTGCGGTATACTTGGAGACTGAAAATTCATGCATGGTTTTGTTGAGCGAAAGAGAAGACAAACTTGGAACGTTGGCAATCGCGGTTCCGAAGCAAAAAGAAATGATGGGCCCGGCAACATCATCTGTCCTGCTGGGCGACAGACACGCAATTTCAGCCCGCATGTTCGCAGAGTACGTCGCGGCTAAGAAGGAGAAAATAGCATTGGTTTCGATCTTTCTCGAGACTGTCGATGAGATGCAGGCGCAATCATTCTTCAAGAGACTGATTGAAAGAGTCGTTCACGCTGCAGATAGTGGGGAAAAGGAGAGAGTGAAGACTTGAGTCTTCGGGGCTTTCTTAAACTGATGGAGAACAAGAAAGAAGTTTTACATGTAAAGGATCGGGTCTCTCCAGTCTTTGAAATTTCTCACTTGATGAAAACCTTTGACAATCAAGGCCCTGTACTGCTCTTTGAAAAAGTCAAAGGTGGCAACACGCACGTTGTGACCAACGTGTGTGGAACAAGAAAAAGAATCTGTGACTCACTCGGTATAGGGTTAGACGGACTTTGCCGCAGGATACTTTGGGCTTGGCGGTCGCCTAAGAAGCCCAAAATAAGCAGAGAAGGCCCTGTTGAGGAGGTTTCAGAGAGAGAAGTGGATCTGACCAAGATTCCAGTTTTAACCCATTTCGAGCGTGACGCAGGTCCATACGTCACCTCCGGTGTCGTGCATGCAAGAAGCATCGACAGCGAAGTCGAAAACCTGTCCGTGCATCGCCTTCAAATCTTGGACAGGAATCACTTGGCGATCCGTTTGGTCCCGCGGCATCTTTTCAAGCTGTGGAGTGAGGCAAAGAAAGCCAAGAAAGACTTGGAAGTTGCAATTTCCATCGGAGTCCATCCAGCAGTCTTGCTCGCTGCTTCCTCACCCGTTCCTTTCGGCGTGAACGAATATGATGTGGCAAATACGTTGCTGAAAGGCAAACTCCGTTTGGTTGATTGCCAAAAAGTAGATGCTCAGGCCCCGGCAGAAGCTGAACTTGTTTTGGAAGGCAAGATCTCGGCGACAAAGGAGGTCCCCGAGGGTCCGTTCGTGGACATTATGGGCACCTACGATGTCATCAGAAGGCTGCCCGTGGTAGAAGTGTTGAGTGTGATGCACAGAAGAGATTACATATACGAGGGACTACTGCCCTCAGGAGCCGAGCATAGACTCTTGATGGGCTTGCCTCACGAAGTCCTGATTTGGGAAAGCGTATCAAAGGTCGTGCCCAGAGTTCATGCTGTCAACCTGTCCGCAGGAGGAAACGGTTGGTTCCACGCTGTAATAGCGGTTGAAAAGCAACTCGACGGCGACGGAAAGAACGCTCTTCTAGCCGCTTTCGCTGGGCATCCGAGCCTCAAACACGCTGTCGTAGTGGACCCGGATATCGACGTGTTCGATGAGTCAGATGTGGAGTGGGCAATCGCAACACGGTTCCAAGCTGCCGAAGACTTGGTTCTCGTCGAAAACGTGCGCGGATCCACGCTTGACGCTTCAGCAGATCAGGAAACCGGACTCACAAGCAAAATGGGCCTTGACGCGACCAAACCGTTTGCCAAGCCGAAGGAAAAGTTCGAAAGAGCAAGAATACCCGCCTCGGAGAATACCAGAAGAATTACGCGTAAACTTCAACTGGCAGAAGGGCAATTCACAAGTGTGTGAAGGTAAGGCATGAGTCAAATGAGTGATTATCTTGTCGGATGAAAAAGAAGACCGAAGTGGAGCATACTTGTCTCTGAAAATTGAGGACGTAATGATCAGAGAGGTAATAACCCTAGACGAAAACGCCACGGTTAAGAAAGCAGCAGAGATCATGAATAGGTTTGAGATAGGCAGTCTCATAATCGTTGGCAAAAGGAAAGCAGTCGGCATAGTGACTGAAAGAGACCTTCTGAAAAGGGTGATCGCCCAGGCTAGAGATGCGAACACGACAAAAGTCAAGGAAATTATGACCACACCGCTTGTTGTCGCTGAGCCAGAGATGGATTTGGAAAAGGCTGTCAGACAGATGTTCCAGATGAAAATCAAGAAGCTGCCCGTGGTCGACGGGAAAAAACTCGTGGGCCTAGTATCACTGACCGACATAGCACGTTTTCACCCTGCAATGATGAAGCTACTGAAGCAGCTGGCAGTGAACCAAGCAGCACCAAAGAGCATAAAGAAAGTCATAGATTACTATGTCGTGTAGCGAACACGCGTCTGACGTTTACGGCCGAGGAAGTTTAAATGCATATTTCAATTCTAATAATCATGAGCCGCAGATGAAAAGGACTCTGGTTTTAACAGTCGATCCACAACAGCCGAGCAAAGAGAAGATCCGAAAAGCATCGGAGTTCATAAAAAACGGAGGCCTCGTTGCCTTCCCCACAGAAACCGTCTACGGCTTGGGAGCAGACGCGTTGAACGCGGAGGCCGTCCGAGCTCTGTATAAGGCTAAGAATCGGCCGCTTGACAACCCTCCGATAGTGCATATATCTGACTTAAAGGATGTTTATTTATTGACCGAGGATGTTCCTAACGAAGCTGAGAAGCTTATGAAGGCGTTTTGGCCTGGGCCTCTCACACTGATTTTCAAGCATTCGAGAATCGTTCCAGAAGTGACAGTTGCCGGCTTAGACACGATAGCAATTAGGATGCCTAAGCACAGAGTTGCTTTGGCATTGATCAGAGAAAGCGACTGCCCAATTTCCGCGCCGAGCGCTAACCTTGCTGGGAAGCCGAGTCCGACCTCGGCTGAGCACGTTCTGGAAGATCTGGACGGGCGAATAGACGTGGTTCTTGACGCGGGACCAACATTCTTCGGGGTCGAGTCCACTGTTCTCGACTTGACCGTTGATCCACCTCAGATCCTTCGTCCGGGTGGTACGCCCTACGAAGCCTTGCTAGATGTACTAGAAAACGTTGAACTAGACCCTGCCGCGGTTGCAGACAAGCCCCTGCCTATTGCAAAGGCACGTTCGCCAGGCGTTAAACATAAGCACTATGCACCGAATGCAGACATGGTTGTAGTCGAAGGAGAAATTCAAGCCATCAAGCAACAGATAGACGAGTTGATTGCGCATTATCAGGAACGGAATAAGAGAGTAGGAGTTCTCGCCACAGATGAAACCATAGCCCATTATAGGGCAGAGGTTATCAAGTCTATGGGCAGCAGAAGTGACTTGACTGGAATGGCCAGGAACTTGTTCAGGCTACTAAGAGAGTTCGACGCTTGCGGCGTAGACATCATCGTAGCTGAAGGAGTGCCGATGAAAGGGCTCGGTTTGGCCATTACTAACAGACTTCGCAAAGCCTCAGGCTACAAAATCATAAAGACAGGCCCAAGCGCCACATGATTACCCAGCTTCTGTGCCTGTTCTGTTTCAGCCGGAAAAGTCTCAACCCTTATGCTCACTCCGAAATCTGCTAAAAATGGTTCTCCACTTTTCTTACGTTCTATTCTTGCCTAGCTCAAGCCTGTTTGGCGGCAAGCGCACCACAGATCACGCAACAAGCTGCGAAACGAGATTGTGACTTGTCAGAAGGCCGTATCATTAACGCCGCAAAACGACCTTTCAGCCTGAAGATCGACACGCGTCCAACATGAAACCGACTGAAACCGACACGGTGAGAAAGCTGGAAAAGGCCCGGAACGAGCGGAACGCCCATAGAAACAAGTGGAGAAGAGGATTTGGCCGACTGTTTCGGGAAAAGCGTCGGAACCTCACTAGGATCTCGCACAACATGAAAAATCCCACTCCAACATGCTCATCTTCAATCACGAATTCAAGGTGGACTTGCGAAGTCAAGAATAAGCCAAAATAACCTGTTCAATCACTGACCGACAAACCCTAGAAGACGTCGCGCATCCAAGTCCGAAGTATCAAACGGCCAAACTCGTCTCCGAAAGGACTTAACAAATCGAATTTCGGAACAAGTGAGTGTGCTAAAGTGAAAGTGTATCTGTCCTGTTGAGCTTTATGCGGCATCTTTGGAGTTTTTTCGCCGATCGCAACGTTTTGATGGTGGAACGTTTTGAAGAGCAGCGCAGATGATTGAATGATAACAGATGTTACAAGGTCACTTTTGCATAGGGATTTTGATGTGTTTTTGCCTGGCTGTTTCTTGTGCCTGTTCATACCCAGCATCTGAATGTCGCACTATGGCTGTGCCTGGGTCAGTTGTCAGAACTGTGGTTAACCGTCTCTCAGCGTCTGTTGTGCCGTCTGCGACTAGACACATGCCCGCGTGGATGCTGTAGCCTATTCCTACGCCTCCTCCGTGGTGGACGCTGACCCATGTGGCTCCGCCAACCGCGTTGACCAGCGCGTTGAGTATAGGCCAATCGGCGATTGCGTCACTTCCGTCCTTCATACCTTCGGTTTCGCGGTTGGGTGATGCTACGCTTCCACCGTCGAGGTGGTCTCTCCCGATCCAAACTGGTCCGGAAAGCTTTCCATTCTTGACCATATCGTTGATCGTTCTGCCGAACTTTGCTCTTTCTCCGAAGCCTAGCCAGCAGACTCTTGCGGGAAGACCTTGAAATCTTACTTGTTCTCTTGCTTTTTTTATCCAGCGACATAACTGCGTGTTGTGTTCGAACTCTTCCAAGACGATGTCGTCGAGCTTGTAGATGTCTTCTTTGCTTCCGACCAGTGATGCCCAGCGGAATGGACCTTTTCCCTCGCAGAACAGCGGTCTCACGTAGCGTTGAACGAAGCCAGGGTAGGCAAATGCGTCCTTGTATCCCGCATCGTATGCTTGCTGGCGCAGGTTGTTGCCGTAATCGAACGTCACTGCTCCTTTTCTCATCATGCTAACCATGACTTCTACCTGAGTTCGCATGCTTTTCATGGCGTGACGCACGTACTCCTTGGGGTCGGACTTTCTCAGATCGTCGGCTTCTTCTTTTGAAAAGCCCGAAGGGTAATAGCCGCACAGCGGGTCGTGCGCGCTCGTCTGGTCGGTGAGCACGTCAGGTATTATGCCGCGTCTCAGCAGTTCACGGTGTACTTCCGCTGCGTTACCGAGCAAGCCTATGCTGCGGGGAAGCCCGTCGTTCTTGGCCTCGGTTGCGAGCCTTATTGCCTCATCGAGGCTGTCCGTCCACGTCTCCAAGTAGCCGTGTTCAAGCCTCCGTTCTACAGCCCGTTTATCGATCTCGACGACCAGAGCTACACCATCGTTCATGGTTACAGCCAACGGTTGAGCACCTCCCATCTCTCCCAGACCTGCTGTTAGGACCAGCCTGCCGCGGAGGCTTCCGCCGAAGTGTTCTTTTCCGACAGCGGCCATCGTTTCATAAGTGCCCTGCAGTATACCCTGCGTTCCGATGTACGCCCAAGAGCCGGCTGTCATCTGACCATACATTATCAAGCCCTTCTGTTCCAACTCGAGAAAATAATCCCAGTTCGCCCATTTCGGTACGAGCATGGCGTTGACGATTAGGGCTCTCGGAGCCCATGTGCGGGTCTTGAAGACAGCTACAGGCTTGCCGCTTTGAACGAGCATCGTTTCATCTGGCTCAAGCCTTGTGAGCGTTTCAACAATATGGTCGAAGCATTCCCAGTTTCTGGCTGCCTTGCCAGTTCCCCCGTAAACGATGAGGTTTTGAGGGTCCCTCGCGACTTCAGGATCCAAGACATTGTGGAGCATTCGCAAGATGCCCTCAATCTGCCAGTTCTTGCAATGAAGCTCAGGGCCTGTCAAGCATCTGATTGACCTCTTAGCCAAGGCTGACTCACCATAGATTGTGAATACAGGAAGCGCGCATTAATTCTTTTAGTCCCGAAGGCGGTGTCCTATTCTTCAAGGTGCACGATCTTGCTCGGGCCCACTTCTTTGTCCACAGCGATTCTCCCGTTCTTGATGACTTTATCAACGAGGTTTGTGCCGAAGTGGTAGCCTAGAAATCTGTGGTTGAGCGCGTTGAGGACCAGAATGTCCGCTTTCTTGCCAGGCTCCAAGGAACCGATAGTGTTTGCTTTGCTGATAGCGTGCGCAGCATTGATGGTAGCGGCTGTTATGGCCTCTGCAGGCGTCAACCTGTTCAGGCAACATGCAAAAGCGATGATGAGCTGCATGTTCTCAACCATGCAGTTTGGGCCAAAGTCAGTTCCTAGTGCAACTGGAACACCGTAGTCGATCATGAGCCTAGCGTTAGCGTACTTTCCCATCATGAGGCCGAATGCCGCAGCTGGTAGCAAAACTGCAACGACGTTTTTTGCAGCCATGGCTTTGAGGCCTTCTTCGGAGGAAAAGAGCATGTGCTCAGCCGAGATCGCTTCAACCTCTGCGGCTAACCTTGCACCTCCCAGTGAACTCATCTCGTCTGCGTGAATCTTCAACCTTAAACCATGGTTTTTGCCCGCGATCAAGATTCGTCTGGACTGTTCTAGGCTGAAGACTCCTCTTTCACAGAACACGTCACAGAATTCTGCCAATACTTTTTCCGAGACTCTTGGAAGCATTTCATCTATGATTAGACTGACGTACCCCCCAGGGTCATCCCTGTATTCTGGCGGCACAGCGTGTGCTCCAAGGAAGGTTGGAATAACGTCAACAATGTGTAACTGATTCACGCGTCGAATGGTTTCCAGAATCTTCAGTTCATCCCTCGTGGTCAAGCCGAAGCCGCTTTTTGCTTCAGTCGTAGTGGTCCCGTGTTCCAGCATGGAATCGAGCCTTTCGAGACCGTCGGCCGCCAGCTTGTCAACGCTTGCCTTCCGCGTTTCCTTAACCGTCTTCAGTATGCCGCCGCCAGCATCTAGAATCTCCATGTATGAGGCGCCCTCGACTCGCATTTGGAACTCGTCCTCACGAGAGCCCGCGAATATGAGGTGCGTGTGTGCATCTATGAACCCAGGCATAACCGTCTTACCGTTAGCGCTCAGAACGTTGTCAGATCTGAACCGCTTCGTTATATCATGGGTCTTTCCAACGGCTACGATGCATCCATCTTTGACTGCGACGCCGCCGTCACGTATTATGCCAAGCTCGCGCATCTGTTTGCCCACTCGGGGTTTCTGGCCTTCGCCTGCAAGCGTCACGAGTTCATTGGCGTTAACGAGGAGAAGGTCAACTGGTTCTCGGCTTCCCCGCTTGCCGGCCTTCTTGGCTGCACCCATTCTTAGACCACTTGAAACTCTTCACCTTTCGACAGAACGACGACTTGAATACTCGAATTCGCTTCAACTTTTTTCCTTAGTTCTTCAGGATTTGTGTCCCATCGATGCATGGGGATCACTACTGCTGGTTTGAGTGCCAAGACTGCTTCCGCACACTCTGAATTGTCCATAGTGTACGTTCCGCCGCTCGGAAGCAGGGCTACGTCTAGGTGGCGGAGCTGTTTCATTTCGGGGATGAAGTCAGTGTCACCGGCATGATAGATTATCTTGCCTCCTATGTCTATCAAGTAGCCGACGCCGAGGCCTTTCGGATGAAATGGATTGCCCGGAGACTTGAAACGTTTATTGTTGTATGCCTCGACGGCTCTGACCCTTATCTTGTCTATAGTAATCTCCTGTCCAGGCTTCAGTGTTTTAACGTTTCCGCCTACTCTTGTTGCGCAGTCCTCCGGAGCGACCACAATAGTACTTGGTTGCCTGACCTGCTCGATTTTGGACAGGTCAAAGTGGTCAAAATGTGAGTGTGTCACGAGTATCACGTCTGCCTTGTCTGAGTATTCGCCCTCGTATGGATCAACGTACACCGTCTTTTCATCTGCAGTTATCTGGAAACTAGCATGCCCTAGCCATTTTATTCCGATGCTCGTTCTGGTTTTCCTCCTTGTTCCATCGCGTCTCTCACGGCCACTTCGAGGATTTTGTCCTGTATTAGGTTATCAATCTTTAGGTAGTATGCAACCGAGTCGATCAAGGCTTTCAGCGGGGCCATCCCGCAGAACTCAGAGCCCATAATCGGAATGTTGTAGCGTGCGCACTCTGTTTTGAGCGTTTCAAAAACTCGGTACAGTGGTGTCCTCTCAAAATCGCTTATGCTCATACCTATCTGCGTGACGTTCAGTTCCGGAATAAACGCTGCCATCGCCTTAACATCGGAGAACCCTCCTTTCCGACCGTGCAGGGCTTTTGCGATTTTCTTGGCGATCTTAAGGTCAGCCGTGCCTAAGTTTACGTTGAAGCCTGCCATAATCCTGCGTGCGCCAGCGATTGTTGCACCGGATTTCCCGTTGAACCTTGCCTGACCGAAGTCAGGCATGCGCTCAGGTTTCAGGATGTTCTCCGCCAGTTTTTCGTAGCCGCCCTCGCGAATGTAGTCTAGGTCCCCGCGCGCATGGTTTGGCGAAGCCTCACCGTAAAGGTACACGGGAACCCCGTGCTTCTCTGCGAAGGCTCTTCCGAAGCTTTTTGCGAGCTTGGCGCAGTCTTCCATGGACACGTCTCTCACTGGTATGAACGGAACAACGTCAACAGCGCCTATCCGGGGATGCTGGCCCTTATGCTTTCTCATGTCGATCAATTCGACGGCCTTGCCCGAGGCGCTCAAAGCTGCTTTCAACACTGATTTCTTGCTTCCTACGAAGGAAACCACGAGTCTATTGTAATAGTCGTCAAACGTGACATCAAGCAAGAAAGCATTCTTCGTTCTTTTGATCTCGGCCAGTATCGATTCAACAATCTTTGAGTCGGACGTGCTGAAGTTTGGAACACACTCAACAATTTCCATTATTCACACCTCCTGTCTAGAAAGTTGAAAGTGGAAACGATGATGAGAACGTGATTTCTCAGGTTTGGAGCAGAAGTCCAATGTCTTTCAATTCTCTCACTCAAGACCTTGCTAGCCTCCCGAGCTGTTATCTGCGATGTAGAGAGTATGAATGTTAGCGTTTTATTCTTTCCGCAACTTTGCTCATCCAGATCATCTCTTCAGGTTATGGAACGCCTTGATTCTAAACCATAGCCCCTTGTATACAGAATCCCCAGATTAAGAGGAAAAGATTAACGGACCCTTTACTCTCAGGCTTATAAAGCGACTGAAAGAGTCTGTTATCGGGACGGTTGACGTGGGCTCATCAATCGAGTTTGACATACCAAGCTGGAATGAAGTCTACGCTATGCTGTTGAGCTTGGCGGAAAAGATAAGAGAGAACAAGTTTGAGCCAGACGTAATCGTGGGCATTTCTAGAGGAGGGTGGCCTCCGGCCAGAGTCCTGTCAGATTTGTTAGGGAATTCCAACCTTGCCAATGTTAGGGCTGAATTCTACGTGGGCATTGGTGAGACTGAACGTGAACCTGCTCTGACTCAGCCGGTATCCGTTCCTGTGGAAGGAAAGAAGGTCCTTCTCGTTGATGAGGTTGCGGATAGTGGCAAAAGTCTGAAGCTCGTCAGAAAGCATCTCATTGAAGAGAATGCTTCGGAAGTCAAAGTTGCTACGGTTTATTATAAGCCATGGAGCACTCTGAAACCGGACTATTACGAAAAGGAAACGAGGCGATGGGTGGTTTTTCCATGGGAGGCAAAGGAAACCGTTCGAAAAATCATTGAAAGATGCAGGGAAAAGGACGTTTCGTTTGAAAGAGAGAAGGCGAATCTTGTGAAAGCAGGCATGCCGGCAAAGCTTGTCAACAGATTCTCGAAAGAGATCTCTGAGGAAGAAGGTTGCTGAAATTCGCGGAGGAATTTCGGAAGTATGTTCTGATCTCAGGTTTTCGAAAAGTCAAAGTTGGCGATCTCGAGAGATTCTTACAGTCCGTTGCCGTTGAGAGATGTTCAGGCTTGGAGATTCAGATCTTTGATGCTAAGGGAATCGCCACTTGGCAGCATCTCTACTTCGCGGTTTTGGATGCACTTGTAGCCTTCGAGAATCGTGCCAATCTCTCGAGAAGCCTAGCGATGGAGGTCATGCTGTATGCTTCTGCCCAGAGGCAGATTCGTAAGGCAACTGAAATGTTGGGCATCAAGCCTGAGTCGACAAAAATGGCCATTGTGATTGTGGGGCAAGAGGCAGAAGACCTAGAGCCTGCAGCGCTGCTGATTTCAGATCAAACTAAGGCTGAAAGAGATGAGGAGGTCCTTGAGTTAACGGATGAGAAGATGGCACACATTCGGAGAATTTTCGAAATAACAAGCGAGGAACTCCGTGCGGTCATGAAAGCGGGCAATGTGAAGAAGGCTCTTGTAGATCTCGTCATTGAGCGGATGGCTCTGTTGGCCACTGGCCGGTCGGTTAGAGCATCTTCTCCTTCATGACAGATATAATGTCTTCTGGTTTTATCAAAGAGATTCCTGTTGCGCCGCCTACCACTTCTACTAGCAAAATCTTGTCTGGCGTTTCAAGGTTTACTTTTCTCTTGATATTTGCAGCGACTGCTTCTATTATTTCACTCGTGTGCAGTGTGGTGAAGCGTTTCTCAACTGTGACTCGGAACATTTCTTTTTCTCCTATCTTCGAGCTCAGCTCGCTTGCTTTGTCAGCGATAGCTTTCAGGTCCGTCGGAACAATCGTCTGGATCGGAATTATCCTAAGTATGAAGCGGAATTCGTAAGGTCGTTCGATAAGTATATCACGCAAACTCTTGACTGCATGAAACTCTTCAAGAGCAGTCCTTGCTGCAATCAATCCGCGGATGCCGCTTTTTCTAACGTCAGCACTCGGGTCTCCTATCTGTTCAAGCAAATGTTTCAATTCGAAGCATGCGCTTCGCTCAATCCCTCGCAAGGTAGTAGCCAGAATGTTGAAGTCTCTCGGCATTTTTCACCGTTCTTTTTTGAGGCAACTTACTCATCATTGGCTTCGCAGATGATCTGAAGATGGTACAGGGTCAGTGCAGGTTAGTGGCTT
>Ga0187771_10000182_pt1 | contig 34444 bp, 29 predicted proteins | sample 0116_SJ02_MP15_1_FD_133139 | JGI IMG/M metagenome (GOLD analysis project Ga0187771, IMG submission 133139) | Tropical peat soil microbial communities from peatlands in Department of Meta, Colombia - 0116_SJ02_MP15_10_MG | ecosystem: Environmental > Terrestrial > Soil > Wetlands > Peat | place...
CACGCCCTGATTCGCCACCAGCTCTCCTGTGTAGCCCGACATATAGACGACCTTCATCGCCGGATGCGTGTCCATCAGCCTCAGCACAAGTTCCGGCCCGCTCATGCCTTTCATCACCACGTCGGTCAGGACCACATCAATCGCCGCATGATCGGTCGCGATCGCTTCCAGCGCGTCCTTGCCATCGACGGCTTCGAGCACTCTAAAGCCATGTTCTTCGAGAATCTTCTTGGTCAGCCGCCGCATAATCGGGTCATCTTCGGCCAGCAGAATGGTTACGCTCTCACGCCTCGGAGGCAGCGCCTCGGCCTGCATTTCCGCTTTTGTTCCGACCTTGTGCTCGGCACAGGGAAGATAAATCTTGAACGTTGTTCCGCGCCCCGGCTCGCTGTAGACCCAGATGTGTCCCCCGCTTTGCTTGACGATGCCGTACACGGTCGCAAGCCCCAGCCCGGTTCCTTTACCCATTTCCTTTGTGGTGAAGAAGGGCTCGAAAATGTGGGAGCGCGTGACCTCATCCATGCCGCTGCCGTTGTCGCTGATGGCGAGCATCACGTAGCGCCCCGCCGCCATCGGTGGATGTTCCCGGGCAAATCCCTCATCGAAATCGAATACTCCGGTCTCGATGATCAACTTCCCACCGTGCGGCATGGCGTCGCGCGCGTTCACCGCCAAATTCATCACGATCTGATCGAGTTGACTCGCATCCGCTTCGACAATCGCGGTCGGCGCCCTCGACAAAACCGTAACTTCGACGTCATCGCCCATGAGAGGCCGCAGCAGCTTGCTCACTTCTCTTAGCCGCTCGTTCAAGTCCAGCACCTGGGGCTGCACTTGCTGCCGCCGGCTGAAGGCGAGCAGTTGCCGCGTCAGCGACGCGCCTCGCTTCGCCGCCTCCCGAACGTTGTCAAGATACTCCAGGCTGTCCGCGCCCACGCGTGCGCGAAGCAGTTCCGTACATGCCGTCACTATGCCCAGCAGATTGTTGAAGTCGTGGGCCACGCCGCCGGCCAGGCGTCCGACCGCCTCCATCTTTTGCGACTGCCGCAGTTGCTCCTCGATCTTCTTCTGTGCGGTGATGTTGCGCGCGATCGCCGAGGCCCCCACCACTCTGCCATCGGAATCGAGAATCGGCGAAACTGAAATCGAAACGTTTACTCTTCGCCCGTCTTTTGTGAGCCGTACGGACTCGAAGTATTCAACCCGCTCGCCGCGGCGAATCTTCTCCAGAATTCCGGGGATTTCATCTGCCCGGTCCTTCGGGCACAGCGCCGTAATCGGCCGGCCAATCATCTCCTGCACCGTGTAGCCGTACATGTGTTCAGCGCCCTTGTTCCAGTGGGTGATGATGCCGTCGAGGTTCTTCCCGATAATTGCATCCTGCGACGAATCCACAATCAGCGCCAGCCGGTTCTGCGAATCGCGCAACTGGCGGCTCTTTCTGCGGTCGAGCTCCTCGTGCGCCCGCCGCAAGTCTTCTTCAATGCGCTTGCGGTCGCTGATGTCTCGGATCACGCTGAGCATGATCATGCCGTTGCCGGTCGCAACCGGGCTGAGGCTAATCTCCACGGGAAATTCCGTTCCGTCGCGGCGCCGCCCGTGAAGATCCAGCCCTGAGCCCATGCGGCGAATCTTGGGCCGGGCGTGAAATTGCTCGCGATGCTGGTGATGCTGTTGCCGCTGCCGCTCGGGGACGAGCATTTCGATCGTTTGCCCGATGAGTTCATCGCGCGTGTAGGCAAACATCGCTTCGGTCTGGGAATTGACTTGAATGATGACGCCCTGCTGGTTCACCGCCACGAGCGCATCAGGAATGGCCTCTAGAATGGACGGCAACAACAGCATTTCGGCCACGGTCCTGAGAGGCGGATAGTCCTGCTTCGGATCAGCAATCGGGTTCCCCACACTGCACCCCAGAGAAAAAGGAGAGTTACTGCATCATATCGGGACGCTCAGCAGTGGGCAAGGAGACGGGGCCTGGGGTAGTGGCTCAGTTTGAATTTTGCAGTTTCTTGAGGGATCTCCCGTGAAACATCTTCTCGCGGGAGATCCCTCGCTCCGCCTGAAAAACGGCTGCGCTCGGGATGACGCCGACGAAGAAGACCAACCTGTGATCAGAATTCAAACTGAGTCACTACCGGGGACCGGGCGTGACGCCGCGGAACAGGGCAAGCCTCAGAATCGAATTGCGACGCACCGATCAAAATGTGGCAAAAGCCTTCTCCAGGTGCCGGAAGCCGTGCGTCGCCACCAGCGCGATCAGCATCTGCGCGCCGTTGTAGCCGGCGTGCACCAGGAAGCTGGCCGCGACTGATTTGGTTGCTGCTCTCACTATGCCGCAAGCCACTCCGACGAGAAAGATGATTAGCCCTGCTCCCCAAGCCCACCCGTATTGCGGCAGGTGAATCAGGCCGAACGGCAGCGCCGTGAGCAAAATTCCCCAGACTATGCCGATGCGCCGCGCCAGCACGGGATACATAAGCCCGCGGAAGAAGAGCTCCTCCATCAGCGGACCCAGCGTCACCGCGATAATCGAGATCAGGTAGGCATCGCGTGGCCGGTCGAAAAGATGTTCGAAGGGCGTGTCCTTGGGCATGGGCAACATACTCTCTAGCAGGCTGAGCACAAGTAGCAGCACCACACCCAGGCCGAGCAATCCCAGTTTCGCCTTCGGCCAATTCCAGCGGATCGCCTGCCAGAACGGCACTCGGTACTTGCCTTCGATCAACATGATCATGCAGGCTGCAACCGCACCGTAAATCAGGAACTGCGAAATCAGCAAAATGATCGGCTTCTGGGCAAGGTCGGTTAAGCTCTCGTGCGGATAGCGCCACCAGTGGGCGGCCAGCAGCACTGCAAGCTGCAGCGCGACCATGGTCGCAAACGTCAAAGCGGCGATTGCCAGAACATCCCAGCCGGTCCAGACGGGGTTTTCGACGGGAGGCGCGGGGGTGGGGGTCGGAGCTGCGCTCGCTGGGGCCAGTTCTGGCGTCGTGGCCGGATCGACAGTCACAGCCGCATCTGCAGGCTGCGGCTGAAGCCCGGTGTTCGCCGGCGATTGCGGCTCGGCGTTCAGCGACGCCTGCGGTTCAATCTGCGGATTATCGGCAGGTGACAGGGGTCAGGTCCTCACTTGAAGACTATGTGGCTAATCTCCGCAGCGAAAATTGACTCTGGGCAATCGTTGTGCCTTGCTCCTGGGGTTTGAGGTGCGAGTTGAACCCACGCCACTGGCATCGTCACACCCCTCCGCATCTTGTCGAACAACTTGGCGAAAAAGGCCGTGAATGTGGTCCCCTTTCGCTTGAGCGTCATGACGAGATTGGCCTGGCCGTAGCCCGTTGTCTTCCCAGCAGAAATGTACGCCTCTGCCTCATTTTCCGATGCCACAACCACGATACAAGCCCCACATCGCCGGATTATGTCGCGCAGGCCTTCCGCAGATCCACAGACGCGCCCATCACTCTCTATTCGAGCGTACATCATCAGCACGTCGCAAACAGGAGGGGCCGTGCTGCTCTCGTCAAGTGACGAAAACAGGGGCTGAAAGGCCCGCTTGTCCTCCTCGACGATAGACTGGGCCGCTGGACCGAGAAGATTGAAAAAGCCTATCCGCGGCGAGCTCACGACGAGGGGATTGTTGACGGTCACTTGCCGAACCGAGGTTCGCCGTGTCTCGGATGACTTCAAACCAACAAAGCGCTTCAGCCATTCCATACAGTCTCCTCACGCAAGACCACTTGCTTCTCTGACAGTATCGCCGCTAACCCGCTACCTTCCTTCCGTTCTCGAAGTAATCCGCCAACGCCTGTCCCGTATAGGACTTCTTCACTCGCGCGACCTGCTCCGGCGTGCCCTGAGCCACGATGCGGCCGCCGTCCTCGCCGCCCTCGGGGCCGAGGTCGATGATCCAGTCGGCGTTGCGGATCACATCCAGATTATGCTCGATGATGATGACGGAGTTGCCTAGGTCGGTCAACCGGTGCAGCACGTCGAGCAGCTTCTTGACGTCGTCGAAGTGCAGGCCGGTGGTTGGCTCGTCGAGCAGGTAGAGCGTCTTGCCTGTCTGCCGCTTGGAGAGCTCCCGCGCCAGCTTGATACGCTGCGCCTCGCCTCCGGAAAGCGTAACCGCGGATTGACCGAGATGAATGTATCCCAGGCCGACGTCCACCAGCGTTTGCAGCTTCTGCTTCACCTGCGGAATGTTTTCGAGAATGGGCAGCGCGTCGGAAACCGGCATCTCCAGCAGGTCGGCGATTGAGTAACCGTTGTATTTCACAGCCAGCGTTTCCGAGTTGTAGCGACGCCCGCCGCAGACTTCGCACAGCACATACACGTCAGGCAGAAAATTCATTTCGATGCGCCGCTCCCCTTCGCCCTGGCAAGCCTCGCAGCGGCCGCCGGAAACGTTGAAGGAAAATCGGCCCGCCTTGTAGCCGCGCTCGCGCGATTCGGGCAGCATGGCGTACAGATCACGAATCGCGGTGAACACTCCCGTGTACGTTGCCGGATTCGAGCGCGGGGTGCGGCCGATCGGCGATTGATCGATTCGAATGACCTTGTCAATGTTCTCTGCGCCGGCGATCGCCTTGTGCTCGCCTGCCTTCTCGCGCGAGCGGTAAAGCTGCCGCGCCAAAGCGCGATAGAGAATATCGTTGACCAGTGTGGATTTGCCCGAACCGGAAACGCCCGTCACCAGCGTCATGACACCCAGTGGGAACGTGACATCCAGATTCTTGAGATTGTTCTCCTTCGCGCCGAGAATCGTCAGCGCCGCGCCGTTCTGCCTCCGCGGTTCGGCCCGCATCTCGATCGCGGTTCTGCCTGAGATGTATGCTCCTGTCAGCGAGTCTGCCGAGCGCATGATTTCTTCCGGTGTGCCATGGGCGACCAAACTTCCGCCATGCCGACCCGCACCCGGCCCGAGGTCCACGACATAATCCGCGCGCCGGATGGTTTCCTCATCATGCTCGACGACCAGAACTGTGTTACCGAGATCGCGCAAATTCTCCAGAGCATTCAGCAGTCGGTCGTTGTCCCGATGATGCAATCCAATTGATGGCTCATCCAGCACATACAGCACGCCGCGCAGCCGCGATCCAATCTGAGTTGCCAAGCGAATGCGTTGCCCTTCGCCACCCGACAAAGTCGCCGCCGAGCGCTCGAGCGAAATGTATCCCAGTCCGACGGCGTTCAGAAATTGCAACCGCTCGACGATCTCATGCATGACGCGGCCGGCAATCGCCGCCTCACGGCCTGCAAGCTTAATGCCTGCAGCCACTTCGAGCGCCCGCGAAACAGGCATGGCCGTGAACTCGGCGATGGACATGCCGTTCACTTTGACGGCCAGGCTTTCCGGTCGCAGCCGCTTGCCCTGGCATGCCGGGCACTCTGTCGCCGACATGTGATCCATCAGCCAGTCGCGATAGCCCTCGGAAGTGGACTCTTCCAGATTCTGTTTCAAATATCCGAAAATGCCATGAAATCCGGTGCGGCCACCGCGGCCGGGTTCGCCATTGAGCAAAAAATCCTGTGTGGCTTCTGGAAGCTTCTCAAACGGCGTGCTGAGGTCAATGCCATAGGCCGCCGCCGAAAGCTGCAGCATGTGAATGAGATGCTGGGACGACGATCCCGGCCCCAGGCCGCCGTCTAGCAGCGGCTTCGACCAGTCGCTGATCACCTTGGCGGGATCGAAATCGTACTTGCTGCCCAGGCCGTGGCACTCCGGACACGCTCCATACATGCTGTTAAATGAAAAGGAACGTGGTTCCAGCTGCGGAACGTTGATGCCGCAATCCGGGCAGGCCAGCTTCTCGGAATAAAGCTGCTCTTCCCCTCCGACGACCGCGACTTGCACCAGCCCCCCGGCCAGCTTCATCGCCAATCCGATCGACATTTCCAGGCGATGCTCGATGCCCGGCTTCACCAGCAGACGATCAATTACGACTTCGATGGTGTGATTCTTGCGCTTGTCGAGTTGAATGTCGTCGTCGAGGTTGAGCAATTCGCCGTCCACGCGCGCCCGCTCGTAGCCGTGCTTGAGGAGGGTTTCCATCTCTTTCTTGAACTCGCCTTTACGCCCGCGGACGATGGGGGCCATGACCATGACCCGGTCCTCCGGCGTCAGGGCCATGACCCGCTGGACAATCTGGTCGGCCGACTGGCGGCTGATCGCCCGCCCGCACTTGGGGCAGTGCGGGACGCCAATCGAAGCGAACAGCAGGCGAAGATAGTCGTAGATTTCGGTGATCGTCCCCACGGTCGAGCGAGGGCTGCGGCTGGTGGTTTTCTGCTCGATCGAGATGGATGGGCTAAGTCCATCAATTGCATCAACATCCGGGCGTTCCATCTGATCCAGAAACTGCCGCGCGTAGGCCGACAGGGTCTCCACATAACGGCGCTGTCCCTCGGCATAAATCGTGTCGAAGGCCAGCGATGACTTGCCCGAGCCGCTCAGCCCGGTCACCACGGTCAGGGAGTTGCGCGGAATCTCGACGTCAATGTTCTTGAGGTTATGCTGGCGGGCGCCACGCACCGAGATCTTGGTAATCGCCATCATCCACCCAGGGTGATGCCCCTTCCGTAACGTCGACAGGCCAACAGGATTGTTCCAAAGTGGGAATGCACAGCTCTACTTCGTATCTTAGACGGCAATAGCAGGGAGCGTCAATGCGGGTAGTTTGGGGAATGCGCGCCGATTCGAGCTACGGATTGCTTCGCGGGGTTGGCGGTCCCTTTGCGCACTTTGCGGTTCGATTTCTACCGCAAAGGTCGCGAAGAATTGCCGCCAAGGACGCGAAGAAGAAGAAAGTAACCGGGAAGCCGTGATCGGAAGCTCACTCAAGGATAGTTGATCGTGATCTCGCTCTTCATGCCCGTCATTCTCTTCGCCACCGTCATCGCTTCCGTTGGATTCGGAGTTCTCGCCGCCTATGCGGTAGTCTTCGGTGTTCTCGCCATGTTCGGCCGCCCGCCGCAGTCCCAGCCAGAACCGGCCCGCCCGCGCCTGGTGCTGGTCCCGACGCAGAACCACGCCAGCGGGGACTAAGAATCTTTGGCCTGCCGCGAGTCTCACCGAAGCTACCGTTGCAATTTTGCGTGTATCGCCTGGTCGTTCGTAGTGTTTCTAAGTACACATTCGTTTAGCCAGTCGCAACTGAAATGGATTGACGGTTGGCTGCCGGTTTCCCCCTGTGCGTTCCACATTGAGGCTGTGCCTTGCTCTCCTTCCCGGTACACGACGAACGTCTTCCCCGAGAGCATTTCTAAGTGGCCACTGATAATGTCAAAACCAGTGAGTATGTCATACCCCTCGAATGGTTTGCCGCTGCTTATCTTCATCACTGGTGCTGTTTCCCTTGGCTCAATATGCCGGTGCGTTTCGCTTGCCGAGGGTTTATCGAAGACCAGTGCAGGAAATACATAACTCAGGCTCCAGTGGTCGGCTTCCAAATAAGCAGATCGAGTACATTCAAAGCTATACAAGGAGTCTTTTGCCAGCAGACTATCGATGTGATTAGCGGCATCCACGGACGTACTGGGCCTCACTTCCTTCTTGCAAAGCTGAAATCCTGCTTTGTTATAAAGAAGGATTGTGAACGTGATTGAATCTTCATGCGTTCGCACGGCGCTATCAAAAGCGGACCTCAGATCATCGGACCGAGGAGTTACGACGAGTTGATAGCGAACGGAACGGTCCCAGTCCGTCTTGAGCTTCGCTTGTAAACCCGCCCCTTCGACCTCCAATCGTGGCCAGTCGCGCGGTGGTATAGGGCGGTGATTGAACGAAACGACCAATGCGACTGTCGCTACTATGCCAACCCCCAGGCCGAGGCCAACACCCGCACAAATCAAGAAGAGCTTCTTGAGGCGCGGGCTTGGCGGCGAAATATTTTGCATTTCACCCATCTCAGCCATTCGACGCTTGCTCCTCCTTATGTTGCGTCTCTTGCCTTAAATATTTATCCAATTCAGATTCGCCCAACAAAAGTTGATCGCGGCTACCACCGTGTTCCTTTAGTTCAATATCGCAACTGGTTTCAAACAATTCCTCTACATGATTCCAGCGCGCCGGTTCCTTCTTGCGCCACGCCTGAACATAAGGTTTCGCGGCCTGCCAATATATGCGCGTCCAATGGAAAAAGTGATGATGGGCAAGTTCGGGGCTGATGTGATCCGCGCGTTGGTAGAGGCCAATGTCCTCAAGAAAATCCAGAACATCATCAATCTCAGCCAGGCAGGGATTGTCGATATTTGCAAGCTCTACTCTGTTCTTCAGCAGAACCTCGGCTTTGGCCCGTGCTTGCAGTAACACGTCGAATCTGTCTTGGAAATTCATGGCCCAGTGCGGATCGTACTTCACTCTCTGGTATTCCAAGTAGTTCCGCAAAACAATGAAAAAGACACCAAGGAGCACTCCAGCGATTAGCCAATAGATGATGTTCTGGTGGCTCGGCGATTGCGGGCTCTGCGTTTCCCGCCAGATTCCAAAAGCCGGAATCAGAACGGCAGACACAACAGCCAGGTAGGAGCCGGAGAAATAAAAGAGAAATCTCCTAATTCGTGTGCGCCAGATAATCGATTTCGCCATTCCTAGAGCCGCATACTACGCCTTGGCGATGCCGTTGGGAAGCCAGTCGTTGTCGGCGCCGGGTTGGCGGTAGTCACCGCCGCGGACTTTCCCCTTCCGGGACAAGATTCGAAAAAATCCTGACAATTGTACAAACGATCACAAACTTAGGCGCGTTCCCACCAATACAATCCCTCCCGTGGCAAGCGCTGCTTTGGAGGACACTCCCAGTGTGGGTACTGGGCACGCTTGCCAAGCGTTGGACGGCTGGAAGCAGCCAGAGGGGTTCGATTCCCCTGTCCTCCTCACGACCGTCCAACCGATTGAAGTTGATGCCCAATGGGTACTTTTGGAGCATTGACACCGCTTGCGCCAAGACGTAATCTGACCTTGCTTGGCAAGCGTGCCTGGTTAGTCTGGCACTGTGAGTTTCGAAAGCCCCGCATCCGGCGGGGCTTTCGCTTTGACCGCGGAAACCCAGGGCGCACATCCGGACCGCCGTGGTAGCATTCCCTTAGAGCCGCGTCTCCTTCGTGGCGGCGCCGATGCCCCGTTTCCGTTTCATTTCGGCTCTTAGCTTGGTACTGTCCGGACTCGTCCTAAACACGCCCCCCGCACCTGCCGCCGAGCCGCCCTGGCTCGAAATCCACTCCGCGCATTTTACTGTGATCACCGACGCCGGCGAGAAGAGAGGCCGTGAGGTCGCGCTGCGCTTCGAGCAAATGCGCGCCGTCTTTGCCAACCTGCTCAGCAAAGATCGTCTCAATCAGCCCGTGCCGCTTACCATCCTCGCCTTCAAGAACGACGAGTCTTATTACAAGGCGGGGCCGCTGCAGCAGGGCCATCCCATCGATGTCCCTGCAGTTTTCCTCCCCGGCGAAGATCAGGATTTCATCCTGCTGAACTTGACGGAAAACGAGCCCTGGCGAGCCGTCGCACATGACTTCGCGCACATGCTGCTCAATTACAACTATCCTCCCACCCAGGGATGGTTCGACGAGGGCCTGGCCGAGTACTTCGCTTCCATTCGTGTGGACAACAACCAAGTCGTGATCGGCGGCGACCCCGAAGCTGCCTCTTCTGCTGCGCCAGGCGCGGGCCCTCGCCCGGACAACCCGCCTCCATCGCTCATCGAGTTGCTAGGCGGGCCGGACTGGATCACTCTGCCCGATCTGTTCTCCACGAAGCACGACACATCTGGCTACAGCGAGGACACGCATCATACGCGCTACTACGCCGAGTCTTGGATCGTGATGCACTACCTGCTCCACGAGAACAAGCTGGCAGAGACGGGGAACTACTTCGACCTCGTGCTGAACCAGCGCCTTCCCGAGGAATACGCCATCCAGAAAGCCTACGGCATGACCTCGGAGCAAATGCTGCAGGCGGTGAAGGACTACTTCCACGCGCAGGCGGCGCTGATTGCTTCTCTTGATTCGTTGCAGAAGAGCCCCGACCATGCTACGAGCTCCGCCAGTACCGACCGGGCTTACCGATTCCCGGCTCCCGTGGGGCCGGATGATTCCGCGATTATCGTGAAGCCGCTGCCCGAAGACGATGCGCGGGCTTTATACGCGGGAGTTCAGATTCGCATCCCCGAGCGCCGCGAATTCGGGTCGAAGGAACTACAGGCGCTGGCAACGACTCCTACCGCGGCCGACAAGAAGTCTGAGGCAAAGGCAGAAAAGAAATCTGCTGACGAAAATGCCGGCCAACTGCTCTCGACTTCCGTGGGCAATGCTCTCGCTCACCGCATCTTGGCGTGGGATCACATTCAGCACGAAGAGTTCGACCAGGCGCTGACCGAGCTCGGCGATGCCGCGGCGCTCAACCGCAGCGACATGTGGGTGCGCTATTACCTGTCGGTGCTGAAGTATCGCATGGCGCAGGCCAAACATACCGACATCCAAGGGCTGGCCAACATGTTGCTCGATCTCAGATCTGTGCTGGAGTGGTATCCGGAATTGGCCGCGGCCTACGATCTCTTGGCCTTGGCCCGCAACGCGGGCGGAACCTCTGCGGCTGCCATGCAGGCCGAACGCGCCGCCATGGCGCTCAGCCCGCGCGATGAGCGCTATGTCTACCACATGGCGCAGATATACATTGCCAACAAGCAGTGGGAGCCGGCTGAGACCCTGCTGGATCGTCTGAGGAGCAGCGCAAACCCGGAGATGGTCAACCTTGCCCGCGAGCGGCTGAACCAGATCGGGAACGAGCGGAAATACGGCATGCCGGGGACTGGTTCGGCTGGCGCGCAGACTAAGCTGACGCCGCAGAAGACGCCCTTTGATGTTTTGGACGAAGATGCCGCTAAGCGCGCCGCCGAAGAGAAAACCACGCTGCCCGGCGGCCCGGGCGACAAGCGCCCCACCAAGTTCCTGAGGGGCCGACTGGTCGCCGTGGACTGCTCGCCCGCCCCGGCTGCTATCCTGACGGTGACCGCCGAAGGAGTCGCGCTGAAGCTTCGCGCCGTCGATTACAAAGCCCTGACTCTGATCGGCGCCGACGAGTTCTCCTGCGCCTGGCAAGACCGCCAGGTCAGCGTGAACTATAAGCCCGGTGGCCAGGCCGACGGCGATCTGGTCTCGCTGGAGATGCGATAGGTATGGGCCGACTGCCGGTTTTTCTGCCTAATCCCCTCCGGTTCCCCTTGCGCGTTTGCCCCGCTCGGTGCACAATTATGCTTGATCCGATCGGCCGAATGGCCCGACTGGAGCCGCTTTGCTCCCCCCATCCGGTAAGGAGGTCGAAATGAAGACCCGCACTCTAGTGACGCTTTTCTTGGCAATGATATTCCTGGCTGCCACGCTTGCCCTTCCTGCGTTTGCGCAGCAAACCAATTCTGATTCCGGCACCTCGCAGGCCGCGCCTGCCAGTCAGAGTTCTTCGACTGACACTGCTCGTGAACCGCTGCCAGCTCCCACCCCCCGCGATTTCTGGGACGGCGACGATCCCAACCTCGGCAACCTGGTCTTGCATCCCTTCGCGCGCAAGGCGTGGGTGAAACGGCAGGTTGGTCCGATCCGCGACCGCATCAACGAACTGGATGAGTTGACCTCGGATAACGCGAGGAAAATCCGCGACACTGATGACCGGTCTCAGAAAGGTCTCCAGCTGGCTTCGGAGAAGGTCAGTCTTGCCGATCAGCATGCCAGCGATGCCGCGAATAAGGCGCAGATGGCGAACGGCGCCGCCACCGACGCCACTACCCACGTTTCCAAAGTGGAGGAGGTGGTGGGCAGCCTTGATCAGTACAAGGCCAGCACGCAGACGGAGATTCGTTTTCGTCCCGGGCAAACCCTGCTCAGCAAGCAGGCCAAGGACGCACTGGACGAGATGGCGAACCCGCTGAAGGATCAGCACAGCTACGTCATCGAGGTCCACGGCTTCGCGCCCGGCAGGGGTCAGGCCGCTATTACGCTGTCGCAGAAGATGGCTGACTCGGTTGTGCGCTACCTGGTACTCACCCACAACATTCCTGTCTACCGCATCTACACGGTAGGGATGGGCAATGCGCCAGTCGCCGGCACGGAGGGAACCAAGCGCCCTGCAGGCGCCCGCGTCGAAGTCACGCTGATGAGAAATGATATGCTCTCCGCGCAGCGCTGAGCGTAGTCGAACGGCCTTCGGATAAGGGCAAGCCGCCTTTGGTTTGCCCTTTTTGTTTGGATCCGCCCCCCCCGAAGCAATCGCAAAAATAGGGTACAATCTGTGGCGCTTCGCAGGTCACCAAACGAAAGCGAGGTCACGTATGAACTGGAAAATTAGACTTCTTCTTGGAATCCTCACGGCTGTGGCCATGATGCTGGGGACGTATGCCCTGCCCCGGGGAGGCGCGTTGCAGAACGCATCCTTGGTGCAATTCCCCACCACGGTCGGGGTGTGGGCGATTTTCGTGCTGCTGTTCGTACGGCTGAAATAGCGCGCTGTTCTCTGCGCGGACGTCGCCACTCGAGGGCTGCTGGGGCCTAACTAAAAACCCCTCCCGCTGGGAATCGGGAGGGGTTCTGGGAGGGGCTCCGAATGGTTCGCGGCTAGGCGCGGACGACATTCGCCGCCTGAAAGCCTTTGGGGCCCTTCAGCAGATCAAACTCCACGGTTTCACCCTCGTTGAGTGTGCGGTAGCCGTTCTCCTGGATCGCGGAGAAGTGCACGAATACGTCCTCCCCCGTAGAGCGTTGGATGAAGCCGTATCCCTTCGCCCCATTGAACCACTTGACTGTTCCTTTCTCTCTCACGGAAATAACTCCTTTCACCAATCGTAAAGAATAGTTCTCCGGCATCTTCGATCGTCGCCCCGGTCGACCGAAGCCCCCTCAAAGAGGCCGGTGGAACTTTGGCTGCGCTGATGCGGCAGAGGAAGAACTCCAACCTTCCCAAAAGGAAAAAGCCCCTCAGTTCTGTGCCGCGGAGCAAAACCGCGGTAGGAACATCCGGAGCCCGTGACTTTGGTGCTTTTCCACTACTCAACCCAACGTCAACCTGACCTTTGCAGGCCTCAACACTGCACTTGCGCAGTGTTGAGCAAAAGATGATAAGCATTAGTGAAACGTTTCGCAAGGGGAATTAGAGAGGCATCGTAAACGCCCGCACTCCGCTCAGGCCCGTTAACTTTAACAGGAATGGGGAAAACATCCCCGGTAATCGCCTGCGTAGCTTCGGTTTCGCTCGCTTGCCGGACTCGGGCGGCCGTCTGTTAGGATGGGGTTGTCCGTGTCGAACCTGCCCAGTCCGGTGACCGCTTCCACTGGTCCCCGGCCCTTGCGTCTGCCTGCGCGCACGTCTTCCGGGCTGGCCCTCTCCACCTTGAAGTACCTCATGCGGACCGAGGTTCACACCTTCGCCTTCTCGGTTGCCGCCAACGCCATCCTGTCGTTCTTCCCCTTCGTGGTGCTGATGATGACGCTGATCCGCCGCGTGTTTCACTCACGGGTCATGGCTGACGTCGTCGTGCAGCTGCTGCGCGATTATCTTCCGGCGGGCCAGGATTTCGTCATCCGCAATCTCAACGCCATGGTGAACGCGCGGCACCGGGTGCAGTTCGCGTCGCTAATTATCCTGCTGGTGACTTCCTCCGGGATATTTCTTCCTCTTGAGGTAGCGCTGAACGGCGTATGGCGTTTTCAGACCAACCGTTCCTATCTGGGCAACCAGATCGTGTCGTTTGGGTTGGCCTTCGCCTGCGGCGGGCTGGCGCTGCTGTCGATCGCCCTGACCGCGGGCCCCGTCGCGTTCATGGAGTTCCTGCTGCACGGATACGGCACCTGGTTTGTGCGAGGGGTCGGATTCCTGATGATGAAGGTCTTCGCCCTTGCCGCCAGCATTGGCATTTTCTTTCTGATCTATTGGGTGCTGCCCAACGGCAAAGTCCCGGCCCGCACCGTGCTGCCCGCGGCCATCATCATGGGATTGCTCTCGGAGGCGCTCAAGTACGCCTACATCCTGGCCCTACCCTGGCTGAATTTTCAGGAAGTCTACGGACCCTTCGCGCTCTCGGTCAGCCTGATGTTCTGGGCGTTCCTGTCGGGCTTGTTGCTGCTGGCCGGCGCGAATCTGTCTGCGCAAGAGCATCTGCAGCATGCGCTCTAACGGTTCATTTCAGTTCACGCACAGGTGGAAGCTAAGGCGATGCCGGCGCTAGCCCAGGTCGCACCTGCGGTGCAGGCGACGCAGGATAGAGAAATACTGCCAGCTGAGGATACCGGCCAGCAAAGAAATAAATGGAATAGGCGGGAAAGAACACGATGGCCGGCACGTAGATCAGGGAGACCAGATAGAGAAAAATTGCCAACAGAATGCCGGCGATAAGCACGGCCAGAGCGATGGTATGGAAGTTCCAGGTCAGTCCGGCCGCCTTTCCAGTGAGCACGGCAAGGATGCCGAGCCCCACGGTCGGTACAACGAAGATCAAACCCAGGATGAGAGTAGCGATTCCCACGATGATGCCCACGACGATGGCGAGTACGATCTTCATCACAATGTAAGCGACGTAAGCTCCGGTCTCGGCCTTCATCATCGGCCACAGCCGCCGCCATCCCTCCATCACGTCAACATCCTCCAGCGCCATTTGGGGAACGACGAAGTCTTTTGTCAGCACAAAAATGACCGCCGTGGCTACAGAGAAAATCAGCATCACGAGGAAAAGAAAGATTCCGCCCAGCACGAGAACGGGCAAGTGCTCCTTCGGCTGCTTGAACCACCCCCCAGTGAACGCCAAAGCCAACGGGACCCCAACCAGCATCGTGATGCCCGCCAGGCTAAGTATAATGTAGAGCAGCTTCCATACGAAGTATCGCCATCCAGGGCCCAGTCGACGGCTCCAGCTCCAGCGGATGTGACACTCTCTGGCGATGACGCTATCGAACAGGACGAAGCGCATCACGCTGCCCACATACATCAGGATGATTCCGACGGCGAGCCCGGCGACAACTGCGAACGTTATGGAAGCGGCCAGCAAGGCAGGATCAATTCCCAGAGAACCAGGGATGCCAGCGTGAGGCGCAACTCCTGGATGATGGGGAAGGTTGAATTGGGAGCGATTGCATCCGTTGGCGCCAAGCTCTCCCGCCAGCAGCCCCACAAATGCAAGTTTCGTCCATTGGCCAATTCGGAAGGGCTTGAACAGTTGTTGCTTGGTGTGTTCCAGGGCGGGCGTGATCGAGTCCACAGCAGTGATTGGCAATGGGCACCTCGGCTGCGAACGGCTTCAGCAGCAAGGTACTAAGATTTGCGCGACAGATCAAATCAAATTTGAATCAAGCCAATTTCGCAGACAAAGAAGCTTCAGAGGAAAGCCCGTTTGATTCCCACTTTCGGGCGTGATGAGCGGACTAACCCGGCGATCGAGGGAATGTCGTCTCGACGAGCGGCCGCCTCACTTCTGGATAGGCACGTCGGAAAACGCAACGCCGCGCCTGCGGTTGATGCGGCAGATGATGTTCTCCAGCATTTTGGGCAGCAGGTTCATTCCCGGTAGGGGCATCAGCGAATTCTTCTCGATGTACTCTTCGGCACCTTCATCCATCAGCTTCTGCCGGTTTTTTTCCGTGAGGCTCGACAGCACCACGACCGGAATCGCCGCCGTTTTCGGTTCACTCTTCAGATGGCGCAGTACATCTGGTCCGCTCATTTTTGGTAAGATCATGTCGAGCAGAATGAGATGGGGCAGCTCTTGTTGCGCCTGCTGCAGCGCCGTTTCTCCATCTTCGGCGCAAACCACTTCGTAGCCCGCCTTGAGCAACGCCGATTCATTGGCCCGTCGAATCGGCAGGCTGTCCTCAACTAAGAGAATCTTCACAGACGTTTGCCTCGCCTGTGCTAACTATCGGCAACCCCGACCTTGCGCTTGAGGAGCTTGGAGCGGGCTGCGACTCTGTGGGGATAGGTAAGAGTATCCTTACGCAGGCTGAGATGCAGAGGGATGATCCTGATCGTGAAATTGCAGAAAAGGCCGTCTGCTGTTAGCAGCCGGCCTCCAGGCTGGAAGCCTGCTCATTTCTTCGCCTCGCCAATCGACAGCAACTCGACCTCAAAGATCAGCGTTGAGCCCGGCGGAATGCCGGGCCGGCTGCTATCTCCGTAGGCCAAATCGGGGGGAATAAAGAGCTGCCATTTCGACCCTACCGGCATCAGCTGCAGCGCCTCGGTCCAGCCCTTGATCACACCGCCGACAGGAAACGACGCCGGCTGGCCGCGTTTATAGGAACTGTCGAATTCCGTGCCATCGATGAAAGTGCCACGATAATTGCAGCTGACGGCGGCGCTGGCTGTGGGCTTCGGCCCGTTCCCCTGCGTCAGAATCTTGTACTGCAGCCCGCTGGGCAGCGTGACTACGCCTTCCTTGTTCTTGTTGGCTGCGAGAAATGTCTCACCTTCCTGCCGGGCTTTCGCGCTTATTTTCTGCTCAACGTCGGCCTGCAACTGTCGGAGCACCACCCGGGCTTCGTCCTCGGTCATCGCAGTCTTGCCGCCGCTCATGGCGTCTTTCATGCCCCGAGCCACAAGGTCCGGATCGAGGGCTAATCCCTGATTGTGCAGTCCTGTGCCCAAGTCCATCCCCATGGCGTAACTTTCTTTTTCTTTATCTGTTTTGAGCGTGAGGGGCGCGGCGCTCTTCGTGCCGGTAGACGCTTTCTTGGCGGCACTGGCTCCGGCTTGGGCAGGACGGCTGGCCTTGGTTGAGTTCGAAGTGGTCTGAGAAGAAGGAGGTTGACCTGAAGCCGGCTGCGCCGAGGCTGGTTGGAAGGTTGTCGGCGCCGGAGTCTGTTGCGCGAGCGCGTAGGCCGCGAGCAACATCCCGACTGCGAGTACTTGAATGAGAAGAACGGTAAACGATTTTGGCATAGCCCGTATTCTCCCATTCCGCGCGGGAAATGGGCAAACACCGTAGCCGAGGCACATCTTCCCCGCCGCCCTCGCCGGATGCTGACTCCCGGGCACAACGATCGTTCAGTCTCTGAATACGGCTGTGAATCGCTTCAGCGGCGCCCCGTTCGAGGCCCCGGGTTCGTTGTTCGGGTAGCTCGTGTAGAAGATGTAGAACTGTTTACCCAGAATGCCGGAGTCATTGCCCATCCGGGCAAATACAACATAGGTTTTCGCAGTCGCACGCATTCAGAAGCCCGGCAGCGCACAGTGGGCAGAGAAGATGCGGCAACTACCCCGAATAAAACCGCCCAGTTCCAGGCCGACTTCCCGCATGGAGAGACAGCTCGCCAAACAGGAAGCAGAGCTTACGCCACGGGCGCCAGGCCTAGCGAGTCAGCACGAACGTGCTCAGCGGGCGGTTCCGCCACCCACCGCCAGGCGCGTCTGCCATTCTCCAGGATCACGCCCTGCGCTTCGCCGTAGTCCACCAGCCGGTTAAGAACCGTGGTGATCGAAGCGATGGGGTCCTTGTGGCGGGCTAGCATATCAGGCATCTTCTGCTGAAAATGGAGGCAGATATCGCGCGCGCTCAGGGCGCGGCCTGCTTCCATCAGGATCATGCGGCAAGCTTTCGTAAAACCCGGTTGCCGGCCATTGCTTTTGCGGTCTACCAGTTCCAGCAGTTCTTGGCTCAACAGCGCGTCCCCAAACAGGTTCGCCAGCCCGGCGATGGTCTGCTTGACTGTGCCAATGCGCTTCATGATCTCGGCCCGTTGCTGCATCAGCGAGCGCAGTTCCTCGTGTGCCTGGCGCACTACCTGCTGCACATGGCCGATATCGTGCCGGTCATTCATTCTGATCGTGCCGTTCCCGTTGTGCCGATTTTCCATAGATACTCCCCTGTTCGACGGACTTGGAATGATGCCCTTTGCGACCTCGCCCCCACGAGCGAGAGGACATTCCCTTGCAACCCAAGAAATCCAGAAATCCTACCCGGGCTGACCCACACGAGGCGAAACCGGATCGCAGTGCTCTCCTGACGCGGTGTACGCAAACTGCTTTCCCTTTGTTCCCACAGCCACGACAACGAGAAAAGAGCAAACCCCTAACCCCTGTTACTACGTTAGACGCGGCCAAGGCCCGAATAGTCAACCAAAATTGCAAGAGAGTGATTTTTTTCCAGCCGGCTGGAGGCCGTCTTCGCCAACCCCCACCTTACTTTCGGAAGCTCATCGCCGCCCGTCGGAGTGGTAGCTGCCGGTAGCGTTCTTCGCTTCCTGCTCAGGGTCGGGAGGCAGGTAATAGGCTAGAGTTTCGACTGTATCTGCTTTTTGTAAACTGCTGCCCATGTTGTCACGCTTACCGTTCACGTGGGAGCGATCAGCGGGCCGGTTCCAAATCGGACCTTCTCCCCAATTGGGATTCCCTACCCCGCAAGCCTCATTAACCCACGCCCTTGAAGCAACGCGAACGCCGGTCTGTTCCGATGGTAACAAGTTAGGTGAGCCCTCTCGTGCTGACGGCAGCCAAACTCGCCCCCGCCCCCCTTCGTGTGCTCCTGGTGAGCGCCAAAGAGGAAGATTTCTTCCTGATCCGCGAGATTCTGGAGCGGACTCACAGCGCGTTGGCCGCGGAGCTCGATCACGCGCAGTCGCTCGCGGAGGCCCGGGCCATCCTTGAGCATCACGCCCACGATCTGGTTTTGTTTGAGCACGAAACCGGCGACGCCGAGGCGGTCAAATTGCTGGCGGAGGCTGTGCGGAGCGGCGGTCCAGTCCCCTTTATCCTGTTGACCGAGGAGGCGGATGAGAACACAGTGGCGGAGATCATCGAGGCGGGCGCCTGGGATTGCCTGTCGAAGTCGCAACTGAACGGTGTGAATCTGGCCCGTACCCTGCGCACGACGCTGGCGTTGCACTTCCTGCGCCAGGAGCATCAGATTGCCGAACAGTTGCTGCGCAAGCTGTCACAGGCCGTGGAAAAGTCGGCCGACTTGGTGATGATCACCAACCGCGAGGGCATCATCGAATACGTCAACCCGGCGTTCGAAGAGCTGACCGGCTACCGGCGCGACGAAGTGCGCGGGCAATCTCCGCGCATCCTCAAGTCGGGTGAGCAGGGACTAGATGTCTACGAGGAAATGTGGCAGACCATCCTGGCGGGCAATGTCTTTCGCGGCATTCTGGTGGATCGCAAGAAGACCGGCGAACTCTTCTACCTGGAACAGAGCATCTGCCCAGTGCGCGATAGTTCGGGGCAAATTACGCATTTCATCTCGAATGGACGCGACTTGACCGATCGCTTCCGCCTGGAGGCGCAACTCACGCAGGCACAGAAGATGGATGCCATCGGGCGCCTGGCCGGGGGCGTGGCGCACGACTTCAACAATCTGCTGACCATCATCACCAGCTACTCGGAGCTTGCTCTCGACGCCGTGTCGCAAACCAGCGCGCTCGAAAGCAAGATCCACGAGATCCTCAGTGCCGCCCGGCGAGCCGCCGAATTAACCCGGCAATTGCTCGCCTTCAGCCGCAAGCAGCCGCAGGCTTTACGCGTGGTCGAGTTGAATCCGGTCATCAACGACGTCGTGCGGACGCTCCGTCGCCTAATCGGAGAAGACATCGAACTCAAGTTTCAGCCCGGTGAACGTCTGGGCCGAGTGCGCGTGGACCCAGTGCAGATCGAACAGATTCTGTTGAACCTAGCCGCTAACGCGCGCGACGCGATGCCGCAAGGCGGTCATCTGCAGATCGAGACTGCAAACGTAATGCTTGACGACGCATACATTCAGTGCAAGCCCGCCGTCATCGCCCGAGGGCAGTATGCGCGAATCACAGTCAGCGACAACGGCAAAGGCATCCCGCGCGAAAACCTGCCCCACATCTTCGAACCCTTCTACACCACCAAGCCAGCAGGAGAAGGCACAGGGTTGGGTCTGGCCACGGTATACGGAATCGTGAAGCAGAACAGAGGGTTCGTTTGGGCTTATAGCGAACCGGGTCAGGGCAGCGTCTTCAAGATCTATCTGCCGTGCGTGACGGAACACAAGGCAGCCGAACCGGCGATGGCCGCCCAGCCGGAGACCCCGGCGAACGGCTCCGAGACCATACTCCTGGTGGAAGATGAGACTGCTGTCCGGCGGGCGACGGCTGAGTTCCTGAGCCTTCGCGGCTACACCGTGCTTGAGGCCAGGGATGGACTCGAGGCGCTTGGTATCGTAAAGGATTACGCCTCGACCATTCATCTGACTGTTACCGACGTGGTCATGCCGAACATGAGCGGCGGGGAGTTGGCGAAGGAACTCGCGCGACTGCGGCCCGAAACGCGGCTTCTGTTTGTTTCGGGTTTTGCCGGGAAGACGGTGCTGGATCATAACGTGTTCGACGTTGAAACCGACTTCCTGCAGAAGCCATTCACATTGAAACAACTCTCTGTGAAGGTTCGCGAGGCACTGAATCGCGGGCAGGAGGGCGCAAGTCCACAAGCACGCGCCGTTTGATCCCCCTCCGGCTGGCCCCTATAATTCTGCCTGAAACAAACCCCGCATGAATCCCGCCGCAGGCGCCCATACTCGTTCCGTCCGCTCGACCGCCCTCTTGTCGCTGGCAATCCTCGTCGCTCTTTGGCTGGCGATTTATGTCGCGGGCATGTTCACGCCACCATTGCTCGACGACGTCGACACGGTTCACGCGGAGGCGGCCCGCGAAATGCTCCTGCGCCATGACTGGGTCACGCTTTACACCAACGGCCTGCGCTACTTGGAAAAAGCGCCGCTGATGTACTGGACGCTCGGCATCAGCTATGAACTTTTCGGCATCAGCGACTGGAGCACGCGCCTGCCGCTCATGCTCGGCGTCCTTGCTTTGGTGCTGGCCACCTATGGGCTGGGCCGCTACGCCTTCGGCGAGCGCGGCGGATTCTATTCCGGACTAGCTCTGGTCACCTCGATTGGGCCATATGTCTTCACGCGTTTCTTGATTCCCGACGTTCTGGTCGGCCTGTGGCTGACCATTTCGTATTACTTCTTTCTGCGCGCGCTCGAGCAGGAACAACCCTCGCGGCTCACGTGCTGGGGATTTGCCGCTGCCTGTGCCATGAACGTCCTGACCAAGGGACTGATCGGCCTGGTATTTCCCATCGCCACAATCGGACTGTATCTGCTGTTGACCGGCAATCTATGCCTGCTGGCAAGGTTGCGAATCATTTCAAGCACAGCGGTTTTCTTTCTTGTGGCGGCGCCGTGGCATGTGCTCGCCGCGCTGCGCAATCCGCCGCAAGGCGCAGCGCGCGGCTTTCTCTGGTTTTACTTCGTGAACGAGCACATCATGCGCTTCCTGAACAAGCGCGTGCCTCCCGGCTACGAAACCGTTCCCTTGCTGCTGTTCTGGGCATTCCTGATTCTCTGGCTTGTGCCGTGGGCGGTGTTCTTGCCGCAATCTTTGCGCGACGTTCCGGTGCGCTGGCGGCGACTCCATTCGTCGCTCGACCGGCGCGAGCGCGCGAACCTGCTGTTTTTCCTGTGGGCGCTGGTGATTCTCCTGTTCTTCAGCTTCTCAACCCGGCAGGAGTACTACACGATTCCCGCATTGCCCGGAGTTGCCCTGTTGGCGGGAGGATGGCTTTCGCGCGAGTCGGCGGGCGATGCGAGCGAATCCGATCGCCGCGCCGGGCGCGTATCTTCGCTGGTCCTGATGGTCGTCGGAATCTTCGCCGCGGCGGTTGGCCTCGCATTCTTCTCCCGCACTCATCAACCACCCGCGGGAGTGGACCTGGCCGAGTTGCTGAAGAAGAATCCCCAGGACTACGACTTCTCCCTGGGACACGTTCTCGACTTCACGCCGGAAGCGCTAGGACTGTTTCGCGGCCCGCTCCTCGGCGCGTCGCTGTCTTTGCTGTTTGGCACCGTCCTGAACTGGTGGATGCGGCGCTGCGACCGGCCGGCATGGGGCAACGCCGCACTTTCCTTGATGATGATCAGTCTGCTGACCTGCGTGCATATCTCCTTCGCGACCTTCTCGCCGATTCTTTCCTCCCACGATCTCGCCGTCGCCATCCAGAAGGAGTATCGGCCGGGCGATGTGATCGTGATCGACGGCGAATATCATCAGGCCTCGACTCTCAATTTCTATACTCGAGTTCCCGTGCGCATCCTGCATGAGCCCAGTGGGAATCTCTGGTTTGGGGCGAAGTACCCTGACGCACCTCACGTCTTCGAGACGCAGCAGTCTTTTGCCGCGCTCTGGTCCGGGCCAACTCGCGTCTTTCTTTGGACCGACCAAGACGAACCTAAGGAACTGGCCGGCCTGCCACATTTTCTATTAGCCCGCAGCGGCGGAAAAGCCATCTTCACGAATCGAGAGCCCGGGCGCTGAAGCACCTCCGCAGCCCGCAGGTATAATGACTGGCTTGCAGGTGTCTCGGGCGACATGCTCTTCGGCGGCAGATGCGCGCTGTTGCTGCTTTTCCCGATCAGCCATCCCGGCAAAGCCCTGGCTGTGGCTCTACTCCTAGTTCTCTGCGGAGCTCTCGTCTATTCCACTTTGACGATCGTTGCAGCTAAGCGCTATTTGGCTGTGCGGCCCGCCCCTCTCGAAAAGGCAGAGCCCATCAGCATCCTGAAACCGCTTTCCGGGCTGGATCTTGATCTCGAATCCAACCTGCGCACAGTCTTCGAGCAGGATTACCCATCGTTTGAGATCTTGTTCGCAATTCGCAGCGCAGACGATCCGGCAGCCGAAGTCGTCCGCCGCCTACAGCAAGCGTTTCCCGGGGTTCCGTCGCGTCTGGTAATTACCGGCGAGCCTCCGTATCCGAACACAAAGGTCTACAGCCTGGACCGCATGTTGGCCGGGGCGGCGAATGACTTGGTAGTGATGAGCGACAGCGATGTCCGGGTGACCCCAGCTATGCTGCGCATCATTGCAGCGGAGTTCCAGGACTCCCGACTCGGAGTTGCGACATGCCCGTACCGCGCCGTGCCCGGGCCGAGCGTCTGGTCGCGTCTGGAAGCGACAGGCATGAACACTGATTTCTGGGGGAGCGCACTGGTGGCCGGGATGCTGGAAGGAGTGCGCTTCGCGGTCGGTCCCACGATCGCCGCCCGCCGCCGCATGTTAAGGTCGACCGGCGGCCTGGATCGGGTGAAAGATTACCTCGCAGAGGACTTCGTCCTTGGCAAGTTTGCCGCAGAGTCCGGACAAGGTGTCATTCTTTCGTCTTATGTGATCGAGCACCACATCGGCAGCGCGACCCTGCGCGCGAGCTTGGCGCACCGCCTGCGCTGGGCGCGCAGTACGCGCCGATCTCGCCCAGCCGGATATGTAGGCCAGTTGTTCACCATGCCGCTGCCGCTGGCTCTGCTGGTAGTAGCGGCGAATCCCGCGTGGTGGCCCGTGCTGCCGCTTACCTTCTTCGTGCGTGCGCTGGCAGCCCATTCAATATCGTGGCGAGTGCTGCGGGTGCGGATTAACTGGCTCTTGTTGCCCCTCGAAGATCTCCTGGGCTTCTGCTTCTGGATTGCGGGATTCTTCGGAAACACGATCCTCTGGAGAGGGCGCCGCTACCGGTTATCCTCGGACGGCCGGTTCGAGCTGATTTCCTCAGATTGACAAGCCGCCCAGACAGCGGCACTAGGGAAACTCTGATTAAGTCCAAGAAGAACAAAAGCAGGTTCCTCGACTTCGCGGAATTGCCCGAAATACGGGCAATTCCGCTCCGCTCGGAATGACAAAATTGAACTTAATCGGAGTTTCCCTAGGAACCGATGCGAGTCAGCCGGCCTTTCTTGAGCTTAAACCGGTCCCCGCGCCAGGTCACGGTATGGCCTGCGTAACTCGCCATCCACACGGCGACGGCGAGCAGATCGCGGAGAGGAAGCAGCCCCAGATTCCTGAGTAAATGCTGATCTCGCAATACAGCTTTACCGACCGCCAGCGCCACTGCCAATCGCAAACACGCGACCATCCCCAGTACTGCCCACGACCATGGCGCGGCGTGTGCCGCAATCAGATTGAGCAACGCCCACATCAAGCCGAAGGTCGAGATCAGGCCAAAGTAGCCTCCCGGGCGCGAATCCCGCACCCCGCGCGCCCAGCGCATCTGATGCTCCCAAAACTCGCGCAGATCATAAGCGGGAAGATGGGTCTCGACCACAACCTCCGACAGCTTCACCTGCAACCCGAGACCAGCGATTCGCCGTCCCAGTTCGTAATCGTCGGCAAGATAGTCCACGATGGCGCGGAACCCTCCAATGCGCTCCAGATCAGCGCGCCGGAATGCCATAGTCGAGCCGAGTCCGAAGCGCAGGCCGTTCTCGAGCTGGTGTGCCGCCAGCACGCCCGCGCAGAAATCGGTGCTGATGCCAAGCGATTCCAGCCGCGACCCAAGCGTGTTTGCCGCGACTCCGCGGTAAAGGCACGTGACCATGCCCATGCGCTCGCCGCCCGGTTCTAAGAAAGGAGTCATCACGCGGCGAAGATAGTCTCCCTCAACGCGAATGTCGCTGTCATTGACGATCAGGTGCTCGTAGCGCGCCGACTGCACCATCTGCTCGAGGCTGCTGACCTTGATATTTGGCCCGAGTTTCTCCGGGCAGATAATCAACTGAATGTCCCGGTTGGGGAATTCTCGCTTCAGTCGCTCGACGCTAGCGATTGCTGGATCATCGGCATCGCTGACTCCGAAAATGATTTCGTACTCGGGATAATCCTGCACGCAGTGGCTGCGGAAGCTTCCGTAGATTTCCGGATCGACGCCCTTGAGTGGCTTGAGAATGGAGACGGGCGGCAGGTTTGGTGTGACGCGGGTGACGGGGAAGCGCTCGCCTGCGCGGCGCGCGCGGAGAAAAGCCGCCGCGTCCCACAGGCAAAGCAGGTAGTACGAAGAGCTGGAAACGCAGCCGACAACTGAGACAACCTGCAAGATTATGCTGATGGAATGCATCATGCGAGAAGGCGAACCCCTACATCAGGGAACGCAGCGCCTAAAGGCGCTTCGATGTAGCGATATTCAGGGCACGCCTGAAGCCGTGCCCTGATACAAATCTCGGCTATCGCCACTGCTGAAAGCTGAGCGCTGGCGGGCCGAAGCCTGGCGGCTGCCTCATTCGTAACGCAGCGACTCGATCGGATCCAGATTCGCCGCCTTCCATGCAGGATAGATGCCAAACACCAGCCCAACTCCGGCGGCGGAGCTGAATCCGAACGTAACCCAGAACATGGACATGTGCGCCGGCAGCGAAGGCCACACCGCAGGAATCACCCAGACCAGAATCGCTCCCGCTAGAATCCCGATCACGCCGCCCACTGCCGTCAAAATGATCGCCTCCAGCGTGAACTGCAGCAGAATATCGCGCTTGCGCGCGCCAACCGCCTTGCGCACGCCGATTTCCCGTGTGCGCTCGGTCACGCTGACCAGCATGATGTTCATCACGCCCACACCGCCCACGATCAGCCCAACGCTCGAAATCGCGAACATGCCGATAAACAGCATGCCGGTAATCTGGTTCCAAACCTCGGTAATTGACTCGGTAGTGAACATCGAGAAATTGTCCGGCTTGTCGAAGGCTGCTTTGCGGCGCCGCCGCAGCACCTCCCGGATCTCGTCCATCGCTTTGGGCACGTCGTCGTGCGAGGTAGCCTTGGCGGCGATCCAGTACTGCTTCAGCTCCGGATGCAACTTCTTGAGCGTACGGAGCGGAAAAAAAACGCGATTGTTGATCGGATCCTTTCCGCCGTTAAACAACGACTGGATTGGGCCCAACCTGCCGATGACCCGGAACAACTGCCCTTCGATGTTGACCTCTTTGCCCAACGGGTCTCCATTCCCAAACAGCTCCTCCGCAGTGTCACTGCAAAGAACAACCACCGGAGAACGATGCTCGTCGTCGAACTCACTGAACCATCTTCCGCTGGCGAGCGGCAGATCCTCAACATTAATCGTGGAAGGGGTGTTGCCCTCAAGGATCGTGTTCGCGGCCTTTCGACCCTGATACTTGATGGTGTAAGTGCCGCCGATATCCGGACGAAACAGCCGAAGCAGGGCCGCAACAGATTTGACGTGAGGCAGGCCCTCCAGCGCTTCTGCATCCTCCATCGTCAGCTCCTTGCGCGTCCGCATCTCTTCCGACATTCGGCCGAAGGTCATGGGATCCACATGAAACACGAAAATAACGTCGGAGCCAACGCTGGAGAGGCGATCGCGAACGTTGTCGTCGAGCCCACGCCCGATGGATGACACGCCGATCACCACGGCGACGCCAATGACGATGCCGAGCACGGTCAGCCCAGAGCGCAGCTTGTTGCTGCGGATCGTGTCCGTCGCCATCTGGAGGATTTCGCCGAATTCACTTCGGTGCACCATGCGGATTTGGTAATTGTGTAATTTATTGAGCTTTGCACAATATTGTGACGTAATCTGTCCTCTTGGCGATCTTGGCGAATCCTTTGTGTCCTTCGCGGTCAAAGGCTTCTAACCGCAAAGATCGCAGAGAAAAGCCGCAAAGCTCGCGAAGAAATCGGCTCCTCCAAGCTGTTTCGTTTGCGATCGAATCGTCACTATATTCTGCATTGCTCAATAGTAATTGAGTAATTGGAAACCCATCGCTGCGTCTGAGGTTTTTCAATTACACAATTGCTCAAATATCCAATTGCTCGATTCCTTACATTTCGAACCTTAACGCCACGATCGGGTCCAGGCGCGCCGCTTTGCGTGCGGGATAGACCCCGAAAAAGACTCCGACAGTGGCGGAAACGAGTAGCCCCGCCGCGACCGCCCACAACTTGATGGAGGAAGGCATGCCGATCAGAGCGGTGACACCTTCGGCAACGACTATTCCAGAGAGAACTCCCACCATCCCGCCGATCAGCGCCAGAATCACGGATTCGACCAGGAACTGCAAGAGTACGTCGTCGCGCCGCGCTCCCAGCGCCTTGCGAATGCCAATTTCACGCGTCCGCTCCGTCACCGAGACCAGCATGATGTTCATGATGACGATGCCGCCCACGACCAGGGACACGGCGGCAATGCCAATGGTCGCCATAAAGAAGGTATTGCTTAGGCTCGACCAGATTCCCAGCAGGCTGGCATTTGTCTCGATTTCGAAGCTGTCCTCCGCGCCCAGTTGGTCGTGACGGCGGGCGCGCAGCGCGACTCGGGCTTCGTCCATGGCCTGGTTGAGCGGGGTGCCGGTCGCGGCGGCTTTGCCCCAGATATCGATGCTATTGTTGTGGGAGCCGTATTTCTTCAGGTACACGGTGATGGGAATCAGGACATAGTTGTCCTGACTCTGCCCTAGGGTTTTGCCTTTTTTCTTGCCCACGCCGATCACCGTGTAAGTCCAGCCATCTATCCGAATTTCCTGGCCCAGCGGATCGGTTGGCGAGAGCACGTGTTCAACGATGTCGGCGCCGACCACGGCCACCTGCAAATGGTCATCGAGATCGGTCTCGTTGACCATGCGTCCGGAGGTCAGATCGGTGTCGAGAATGGTCGCCATCGAAGGCGTGATGCCCTCAACAGTCGTATCCTCGATCGAGCGCTCGTTGTGCTTCACTTTCCCGGTGCCATTCATTGCCGCGCCCACTGAAACGCACTGGCGGCAGGCCTCAAGCACGGCCTGGTAGTCCTCGAGATCCAGGTTCTTGCGCTTTTCCGCCTCCAGGAAATGGTCCACGTTAGTCTCCACCGCCGACATTTTGGAGACGATGAACACGTCTGCGCCCAAGTTGAAAATCTTCTTGGCGACGTAGTCGTTGATGCCGGAGACGAAGGTCACCACCGCGATCACCGCCCCAACGCCGATCACGACGCCCAGCAGCGTCAGAATCGAGCGCAGCTTGTTTGCCCACAGCGAGCGCAGCGCGATGCGAATGGATTCGGCAATGTTCATGGAATCGGTTTCCGGCTTTCGCTTTCCGGCTTCCGGACCCGTTGCCAGAGGCGCGTAAAATGCTCAGCCATAAGTGTAGCAGCCTGAAGGTCCGGAAGGCCCGAGTGCCGGAGTGCCCGAAGGCGGAAGGCAAAGCAGGGCACCGGGTATTGATACATTAGCTTCGCATACAAAGTTCTCAGAAGAGCCGAACGGGCTCCTACGGAGGGCATTTGCCTCATTCTGGGGGCGCGGAGTAGGAACACATCTGCAGCTTCAGTCAGCGGGTTTTATGTTCTATCCGAAACCATGTACGTCGAGAATTTCACGGACACGAACGCCACGAGCAACGCGAGCGCACTCCAGGTCACCGCGCTTCCGGCATTCCGCTGTAATTCGAGGGTGGAAGTCAACACTGAGGGCAAGGGCGCGGAAAGCGGGCCGGACCCCGGCATCCGCGCCAACTGCACGATCCCCACAATTGCCGCGACCAGAAGCAATGCCAAAGTCAAGACCGCAACCACCAGTCCAGGCAGAGCTCGTTTCCAGGGAAACGGAATCGGCGGGGGAGCAGCAGCTTCACGCTGCACCGCACTCATCACCGAGGCGGCAAACCCCGACGAAGGGAGAATCTCTTCCTCCCGCGAAAGAACGACGTTAATCGCGTCTTCCCCGTGTCCCAGTGAGTGTGTCATTGAGCCTCCTTTAAGCGTGGCACGCCCAAGAGCCGCGGCAGCTTCCCGCGCAACATTTCACGTCCTCGATGCAGTCTAGCTTTGACCGTGCCTTCGGGCAATCCGAGGCTTTGCGCCGCCGCCTTAACGTCCATGTTGTGAAAGTAGAAAAGGACCACGGCGTCGCGATACTTCGCCGGCAGCGCAGCAACCGCCCGCCGCACCGCCGAATCAAGATCCCTGTCTTCCATCCCTCCGTCGGCGGCGCGCATGTCCGCAGGCTCCACAATATCTTCAAGCGGCACGGTCCGCGCCGGAATCCGCCGCAATTCCGTGCGATATAAGTTCGTTGCCAGCGCGAAAAGCCAGGTGGAAAAGGATGCCTCTCGACGCCATTGTTTGAGTCCGCGGAAAGCACGCAGAAACGCTTCCTGCGCCATATCCTCGGCGCGGCCCCGGTCACGGCAAAAGCGGTAGGCCAGGTTCACCAGCGGCCCCTGCCAGCGGCGCACAATCCCCTCAAACGCAGAAATGTTGCCGTTCAATACCGTTTCCACGTCGTGTTGGTCGTCGCTTGCGCTCACGCTCGAATCTTGGTCGACCCATTCGCCTATAAGGGTACGACAACAGCGCCGCCGTCGTGGTTGCACTATTTCCAGCCCGGATCAAAGCACCCGGATTGGAGCAGAAGCTCACGGCAGAAAAAGTGAAACCCGGCTAGCATCAGGCCGGTCCCACTAAACGTAAGTTAATCACGATCCATGAGGAGGTTGTCGTGACACCCAGTGACTTAGCCGGACTACGTGCGATGCTTGGTTATCTTGTGCCTTTGGCGTTTATGGTCGTGGGGGTCGCCTATCTAGCTGTGGCAATGTGGTTGAAAACACGCAGCAAGGAACGCGAGGCATACTACGCAGGCGAAACCGCGAAGAAGATGGCCGAATCTTCAGGGGAAGGCGCCAGCGCCGCCCTTGCATATCTCCGCGAACAACACAGACTCGCCAACAGACACCGTGTGGAAGGAATGAAACTCGGCGGACTGATTACCGCGGCGGTCGGGATTGGCTCGATGGTGTTCTTGCGCGGGGTACAGCATACGGGAGTGGACCCAGTGTATCTGGCAGGGACGATCCCGTTTCTGATCGGGGTGGCCATGCTGATCTACGCGTATGTCCTTGCGCCGAAAGACACAGGGCCAGCCAAGTAAGCACACAACAACCTTTTCGGGCGCGCTGCTTCCACTGCACTATAATCAATTCGTAGGCAGCCGGACCGGACGGCCGCTGCTGCGCGGGGAAACCTGCGCGGTAGAGGAAAGTCCGAACTCCGCAGAGCAGTGTGCCGGATAACGTCCGGGACGTTCGGTTCAAGCCGGACGGACGGAAAGTGCCACAGAAAACATACCGCCCCGCCGGCAACGGCGGGGTAAGGGTGAAAAGGTGCGGTAAGAGCGCACCGCCGCGGCAGTAATGCCGCGGGCAGGGCAAACCCCACACGGAGCAAGACCAAATAGGGAGGAAGTCCCGCCGTCGCTGGGAGCGCTTGTCATCCTGAGGGAAGCGCTTTTTGCTGAGCGAAGGGCCTGCCCTGAGCCGAAGGGCGAAGGGATCTGGGCGTGCCGCGCGAATGCCAGCAGCCTGCCCTGAGAGAGCGCAGGCGACCGAAGGGCGCGTTTGACGCGCATCCTTCGAGAAAGCGCTCCGAGCGACGGTGGGACACGTACCGGCTCGGTGCGTCAAACCTCCGGGTAGGTCGCTAGAGCCGCGCAGCAATGCGCGGCCCAGAGGAATGGCCGTCCCGCCGGAGCAATCCGGCGGACAGAATTCGGCTTACAGGTCCGGCTGCCTTAGATTTCACTCGCGAGGTCCTTCGCCGCGCTCAGGATTTCGCCAGCGGGCTCCCGCTTAGGGAGATCCCTCGCGAAGAGCGCTTGGGATTTCGGCGGGCGGCTCGGACGCCGCGCAAACGCCTCAACTTACAGGTCCGGCTGCCACAATCAGGCGTAGTCTGTCTGTGCTTTTTCTGAACTGACGCCGTTACTACGGGAGACTTGAATGTTGTTACATAATAACTAGCGCAACTACGTTGCTCGTTTCTGTTCTGCGTTCGCGTCGGTTGCCATCAGTCTGGCGTCGCCCAACGATTTCGCGCCCTCACGCCACAAGTGGTGCCGGATCCCGATTGCATTTCCCAACAACCTATCTTGTGGCATGATTGCTCGGTACGGAGAGGTTTACCATCGCTTCAGGGCGCGTTCAGCGCTAGGGGCAGTTGTCTATTTGCGCGATCCTAACTTTTTAGGGAGGCAATAATGTTTGAAACCAGTGAGACCACCGATGTGCTGGAGCAGAGCCCGTGGCCGAAATACGCGCTCTGGTTTGCGGCAGGCTGCCTCGTTACGACTCTGATCTTTGGCCTGTTCGTCATACCCCCTGTGAGGCGTGCGGCGGCCGAGTCCGCCCGAAGAGCGGCGCAACAGAAATTCTCCGCTGAGCTAGCAAAGAACCCGCTGGAAGCTCAACTGCAAAGCACGCAGGCCGCATTGCAGACTGCAACCCAGGAGCGCGACGGGTTCAAAGCCAAGTTTGATCGCCAGACGATCCTTTACGACAACAGCATCATCACCGACCCGGGCAGAATCTGGATCATCCCCGCCGAGGTTGAACCGATCGCCGTCGGCGACCACGCCGTCAGCTACACGTACTACGACCCGAAGACCAACCGCGAGACTGTCCACTTCCATCCTTCACGGCAATAGCCAACAAGCGCTCGCCTAGCGGGGCTAGGGTTGTGATGCCGCACGTCCGTGTGAATCGTGACGAACTGCCACCCGCTCTCAACACGTCGAGGACTCTGACGATCCGAGAGTCACATGTCGTACTTCAGGTACACGGTGCTCGATTCCGTGTAGAAGTCAATGGCTAAAGGTCCCTGTTCCCGCATGCCAAAGCTGGATTCTTTGGTTCCACCAAAGGGGAGCTGATATTCCACTCCGGCTGTGGGCAGGTTGACGATAATCATTCCGGCCTCGATCCGGTTGATGAATTGGTGAATGTGAGACACGTCGCGCGAAATGATGGAGGCGGAAAGGCCGAACGCCACACCATTCGCAATCCGGATCGCCTCTTCGAAATTGCTGGCCGGCATCACTGCCAGGACTGGACCGAACACTTCCTCCTGAGCAATCCGCATATTCGGAGTGACGTCGGTCAAGATGGTCGGTTGGAAGAAGTGGCCCTTGTCGTACGCCCCGCCCGCCAAACGATTGCCTCCCAGAAGCACACGCGCGCCTTCCTTTTTGGCGATCTCGATGTAGCGCAGATTCGTCTCGAGTTGGTCGGCATCGATTGCAGGTCCAACTGAAACGCCCGCTTCCATCCCGTTTCCGACCTTGAGTGCACTGGTTTTCTGCACCAGCTTCTCAAGGAGAGGTTCGAACAAGGGATCTTCGATGATGGCCCGACTGCAGGCGGTGCACTTCTGTCCGGTTCCGAAGAAGGCGCCGTTTACCAGGGCGTCGGCAGCAAAGTCCAGGTTGGCGTCGCGCAGGACAATTGTCGGATTCTTCCCGCCCATTTCCAGCTGAACTCGAACTTTTCGCGACGCAAGTTCTTCCCGCAGCCTGTTACCAACCGCGGAGGAACCGGTAAATGACAGGGCGCGAATCGTTTGGTGAGTCGCCAAGGCATGCCCCACGCGCGCCCCGGTTCCGGTCACGCAGTTGACGACGCCCGCGGGAATGTTTACCTCGTGCAGGGCCTCGACGAGGCGCAGGGCGCTCAGCGGCGCTTTCTGGGAAGGCTTGATTACAACCGCATTGCCACTTACCAATGCCGGAGCGATCTTCCAGGCTGGGATGGCGCTGGGAAAATTCCAAGGCGTGATCAAAGCCACCACCCCGAGCGGCTTACGCTGCGTAAAGCAGAACACGCCGGGGCGTTCGGACGGTATCTGGTAGCTAAAGAAACGGGCTCCCTCGCCGCCAAAGTAGCGGAAGATGTTAATGGAACGCCGAACTTCACCTTTGGATTCGGGGAGAGTTTTCCCTTCCTCTCGGGTCATCTCTTGAGCCAGTTGGTCAAAGCGCCGTTCCAACAAATCTGCCGCTCGATATAAGAATTCTCCGCGCAATGGAGCGGGAGTCGCGGCCCAGCCCGGCTGCGCTTGTAACGCGGCGCGACAGGCGTCGTCGACATCCTCTTCCGCGGAAGCCTGAAAAAGCCCGACGACTTCGTCGGTATTGGCGGGATTGACATCGGGAAACGTTTCCCCGGATTTGCTCGCGACCTTGCGGCCGCCTACGAAGTTAGGAAATAGCTCTGGCACGTTATCTTCCTTTCATCCGCTTCCTTTAGGCGAGAAGCTCGACCGGATTGCGCAGAACGCCGATTGATGAGGAACTGATCTCAACTACGTCGCCTGCTCGCAGCGAGAAATTCTCCGGAGGAATGATCCCTGTCCCGGTCAGCAGAGTAGTCATCGCCGGCACAGGGTTGTAGCGCTCGAGGTATCGCACTAGCTCCTCAACGCTGCGGTGCATTTTCTCAGTGCTGGTCTTGTCCTCAAAGACAGTTTTTCCTTCGCGCAGAATTCGACAGCTAATGACGAACTCGGGCATAGCATTGCCTTCGGCGAGCAGAACTGCCGGTCCCAGGCTGCAACAATTCGCGAACACTTTGGCCTGGGGCAGATACAGAGGGTTCTCTCCTTCGATGTCGCGGCAGCTCATGTCGTTTCCGAGCGTGAAGCCGACGATGCCAAGCTTCCCGTCTAGGATCAATGCAAGTTCTGGTTCGGGGACAATCCAGCGGCTGTCTCCACGCAGTCCCAGGGGCATGTTCGGGCCTACGCATCTGGAAGGCGTGGCCTTAAAGAAGATCTCCGGCCGTCGGGCGTCGTAGACGCGCTCGTAAACGTCGGCAACATCCGACTCGGCCTCCCGCGCCCGACGGCTCCGCTCATAGGTGACGCCCGCCGCCCACACCTCAGGCGGCACGATGGGTTGCAGAAGGTGCGGTTTCGCAGGATCAGAAGTGATGTCCAGCTGTTGACAGGAGTAGCTGCTTTCGAGCATAGAATCAGACTGCATCAACAGCGCTTCCGGACTTAGCTGCCGCTCTTTAGCCGCGTCCAACAGGGTTTCCAGCGAGGCATCCTCGCGCGCTAGCAGTCCCGAGAGATCAACTATGCGGTCCTCTCGCACCCAGCCCAACGCCGGACGCCTCGGACCAGGGTCCCAGTAGCGAACAATCTTCACCAAATCCTCCGCGATATTAGAACCAAAGCAGTTCAGCCGATGCCTTCGTCTTCACTGAACAGGGTTGCCGTCAGCGTCGATCTTGTGGACTTCGCCCAGATTCAGCTCGCGAATGCCGGATTCCACCTTGCTCATGTCGCCCACCACAACCCACATCAGGTGATCGGGCAAGATGTACTTCTTGGCGATTTCATTGGCGCTCTCCGGCGTCAGAGCCATCACTTTCTGAGTGAATGTGTTGTAGTAGTCCTCAGGCAGCCCATACTGCAGAATCGTGCTATAAGCGCCGGCGAGCTGCTGGTCCGTCTCAAAGGTACCGGGCAATGCCAGCGTCGTATCGTTTTGGTCGTCGGTTAATTCCTGCGCTGTAATCGGTTTTGCGTCCACGATGCTGTTGTATTCCTTGACCAGTTCCGCCAGGGCGTCCTTGGTCTTGTCCGTCTGTACTGGGGAAATGCTCAGGTAGGGCCGCTGGCCGCGCGCGGCGGTCAGTTGGCTGCGCACGCCATACGACCAGTGCTTGTCCTCGCGCAGGTTCATGTTGATTCGCGAGCTGAACTTTCCCCCAAAGATCTCATTCACGATCTGCAGAGCGATCGAGTCGGGGTCATTCCGGGGAGGCGCGAGTTGCGCGCCAAAAATCACGCTTTGCCCGGAGCCGGGCCGGTCGATAAGGTAAACCTCGGTCTTTTCCGGTTGCGCGACCGTGG
>Ga0187771_10000183_pt1 | contig 34410 bp, 57 predicted proteins | sample 0116_SJ02_MP15_1_FD_133139 | JGI IMG/M metagenome (GOLD analysis project Ga0187771, IMG submission 133139) | Tropical peat soil microbial communities from peatlands in Department of Meta, Colombia - 0116_SJ02_MP15_10_MG | ecosystem: Environmental > Terrestrial > Soil > Wetlands > Peat | place...
CCAACAGCGACCAAGCTAAGAACCCAAACAGCCTAGACATCTTCGAACAGTAGCTAAGTTTTCTCCTTGTGGTTTTCAAGCCAGGTCGTTAAGGCCTCTTCTATGATTTTACTTAGGTCTCCTTTTCTGTGCGTGTGTTCTCTTAGTTGTTTTTCCATTTGTGGTTTTATCATTATTTGAATACGTAGGTTTTTCTGTTTTTGCATAGGTGTCTTATTGTGTGTTTGTGTTTATATAGTTTGTGCTTTTTATCGATACGTTTATAAGGGGTTTTGCATAAAGGTTAAATACTACTTGTGTGTGTATAGGTGTATAGGTGTTAAAAATGAACAAAAAACTGCTAGCTGAATTGTATCAAGAAAAAGAATTTTGTGAAAACCAAATTAGAAAACTAGAGGAGCAAATCGCAGACCTCAACGAACGGATAACCGACCTTGATGAAGAAATCCACGATGAAGAATTAGAACCAGAACAAGAAGAGGATGAAAAATGAACAGTGCATTAGCTAATGAACAGTTGCAGAAAATCGTTAGGCTTGCACTGTCCATACTTCCCGAACACTGAAACGCTGATCATGTTTATGTGAGGATGGTAAACTTTGACAAAAACTGAGTGTGAAACAATGACCTATGAAAGCTGCGAAGAATGCCCAGACTACGATCATGTTTGGAAATGCTGCAAATTCCGAACTTCAAGGCTTATGCATCCTGCACATAGCAGACCGCTAAGAGAGGAATAGGGCATGTCAAAGACTACTTTTCTAAACCAACAGTCAAGAAGGAAAAGACCATGAATTGTCCTGATTGTCTGGAAAATGAAGGAATCGACAGCAAGATGGTTGACATGGATTCGCATTATCTTTGTTTGCACTGTGGGAAAGTGGTGAATAAGGAATGACTGAAATAATAAGAATAGAAATCTCATCAAAAGGAACAAAGGGCAAAAAGGGATACTCGGTGTTAGATACTGTTCATGGAACCAGAACCACATGCAAAACAAAAGAGGAAGTATTAACATTCATAAATGACTTGATGTGAACAGCATGGCCAAACTAAAATTTGATCATAGCACGATTGAGGGTCTACAATACAGTTTGTTATGGATGAAAGATGAAACTCCTAAGCAACTTGCAGGCAGGATGAGGGCAATACTCAATGTGGAACATGCTATAACTGCTTGCGAATTAAAGCTAAAAACCGAGGAATACATGAATAGAATACCTATTGTGTGCTTAGTTGGTTCAGTAAAACAACAGTACGATTGGCAACAATGGACAAAAACACTGACATCAGAAGGCTGTGTTGTACTTGAAGCTGGCGTTTATGGCACAAGGGGCATTGATGTGGATGAAGAAACATGGCAGAAAATAACATATATTCATTGGAAGAAAATTGAAATGGCCGACATAATCGGGGTCATAAGAAAACCAAATAAAACTATTGGTGAAGATACTGCAAAGGACATTCTTTATGCTCAGAATAGAGGAAAGAAGATAATGGACGTTGATGATATTTCCGAATACCTTAAGCTGATATATCAAGTTTGCAACGACCACCTGACTGTTAACACCCTTAGCAAACTTTAAGAAACGGTGAGAAAAATGAGTAAGGTCTATTCTGATGATAGCCTAGTGCATTATCGCACAAGCAAAATCCCAGAGGAGAGGGAATAGCAATGTTTGAACCTAGAAAAATCTTTAACGACGATCCCTTAGTGCATTATCGAAACAGCACCGTAAACCCCGAAGCAACCAAACACCAAGTAGACGCGCTCCTCAGCGAATACGGCCTAGTCAACATCAAGTGGACACAGAATGGCGAAGTTTACACCGTACATTTTGAAGCACCATTCAAAGGCAGATTGATCCCGATAAGGAAAACATGTCCATTAATCTACGACAGAAACGGCCATGTAGACTGGACCGTGAGCATGAGAACTTTATACTGGGGACTCAAAGCAGCCTTAGAAAACGCTTACGTAAGCAGCATCACCATAGTAGAAACCTTCCTAAGCAACGTAGTCATAAACGGAACAACGTTGAAAGACACGATAATGCCGCAACTGGAGCAAAGATAACATGAACATTGGAATAGTCTGCACACTGACATACTGGGGCAGTGTCCTCGCCATTTTTGGCACAGTCTCATACTACGTCATCAGAGAGTTTTGGAATTATTGGGATCGCACACACTCATACGTGCCTTATCTTGCTTCGACGCCTGAAGCAAAACGCATGACACCTACAGAATTGACACGCCTAGAAAAGTTGGCCACACGATACGGCGTTAACATTCAAGAAATAAACTACGCCAAAAACTACGCTGAAAACAAAAAGCACCTTTGGGAAGTACACCTTAGCAATGCGGAAGAACGACTGAAAGATGCTGTGAATTCGCAAAGTTTTCCGTGGTCAGTCTAACAAGTACCTTTTCTTTTTTCCAGCCTTGCCATAACTCTGAAAGTGTCCCCCTTGGGGACCAGTCTTCACTTTTTTCTGTTCAAGCAAATAGCGGTCTTTACGATGGCTAGTTTGAAACTTTCCACCTGAAGGACCAATGTGAACCTTATGCTGCATAAAACCTACTCAGTGAAACTCATATATAAAACCTGCACATTCAACATGATTATGCAAACAAGCTACGCTCATGGCGATGGAACAGAACGCAAAACCCTAGACAAAATCGAATATTACCCTGAACCCCAAGAAATCATTGACAAGCTAAATTCGCGGCAAGGATGGGAATATCAAGATGAGAAAACAGCAAAGTTCTACCAAGACCGAGACAAAGCCCTCGCAGCCCTACTCTACCTAGGAGCACTGCGAGCAAGCGAAGCCCTACGCATAAAGAAAAACCAATTCATAAACAAAGGAGACCACATACTAATCCGCGCAATCAAACTTAGCAAGTGCAGAGTAGAAGGCCGACCCAGACGAAAAGAATACCGAGAAGCCCAACTGCCCCTAACCGGACCCAGAGAACCACTAAGCCGAATGATCATGAATTATGTGCAGCAGTTAGACGCAGACGCCCGCCTATTCCCATTCAGCCTAGAAAAAACCTTAATGAAAACAGGCAAAGACGGCAAACCCGTTAAACCCCAAACCATCGGGACAAAACGCATGTGGCAAATCGTCCACGCCCTCTTACCAGAATTTACGGAACATTGGCTCCGCGCCTTCGGAGAAGACTACCTTTACGACCAGTGGGAACATGACATTTTAGCAGTAAGCGACTACGTGAAAGTTGACCCCCGCACGCTTCAAGAATATTTGCGGAAGAGACATGAAAAATACAATGTTGTCTAACGAGCCTTCAGCAACCTGACAATCAAGTCTAACTGCACATCAAAGTTCTGTTCCTTCTTAACCGTTTCCTTTAATTCTGCATGTTCGCGGTTAGCCATCATCTGCATAAATTGAGCACAAGGCATCCACATCACCTCACTTAACAGCTACACAGGTACTAAGTCCGAACGGCCTCCCTGCCGTCTTCTCCTCTTATGAACCCGACTATTATCACGCCTACCCATCAGCCATCACTTCTTTTGGTTTAAGTGCTTTTATCAAGAAGATGCGAGTCTCCAAGAAACCTCCTCGGAAAGTGCATATAGAATATGTAATCCTCATTAGTAATTGTTCCGTTTCGTTGCCTCACGCGGTCATCGGCAACCTTCGGATGATAGACGGGAATTTCTTCTCGTTTCTTCGTGGCTCTCCCCCCCCTACTTTTCACACTGAACAGTCACTTACTTTGCATCAATGTGCCAGATGAAAAGGTTTTTTTGGTTTCTGAGTCTCTGCGGTATCTGAAATATCTCTCCCTTCTTAACAAAAAGAGACATAGTTTTTAAAGATTCTAAACCGAAGGTAGGATGATCGCCTGGTTCAATGAGGATCGTTCCGTCTTGCAAAGCCTCAAGTTCCAGATAGTCATTCGGCAAATCTCTTATAAACCGAGCGTGCATTGCTTTTCGTCCCTCAGACAAAGGCATCAAGCTTGAACTGTGCAACTGTTTGCCATTGGCCATTCTTCCAAACGGGAATCTCGAAACCTGCATGATACTCTTTTGCTGACCAAACTATCAATTTCGCAAGTTCCTTCGCTTTCATATTTTCAAGCCTCACACTGAACAGTCACTTAATCTTTCGCCTAAAAATTGAATCACGTTTACAGTAACAGCATTTCCGAGAAGTTTGTACCTCTGCGTGTCGCTTACGCCTTCAGTCCACCCGTCTGGGAAGCCTTGAAGCCGTTCACACTCAACAGGAGTTAAGCGTCTAATTTTGCTTGAGCCTTCTTTCAACAGTTCGTTGTAAGGTCTGCCTTGATGTGAACCAATATGAGGTAGCGGTTTCTCCCATCCTAGATTGTAACCGTGAGGAAGCGTTATTATTGAAACCCCTTTACTGTTTCCCCCATCGAGGCTATGACAAACCTCGGAAAATCTCCCGTTCTTCATGTTTGCTTTAGTATAAGCAAGTTCAACCGACAGAACAAGATTATCCTTTTGCACACTTGAAAGCGCATTGGTTTCTTCTTTAGGAGACTCCAAGTTTCTACCCAGACCTGCTTTTGTTCTAGTTCTGTCTGAAATTATGTAGTTTCCCCTACTGTTTGATTGGCTGTATCCTGAGGTGAGAGCATTCGTATGCCCCCCTGCTTCTTGTGCTTCAGCAAAATCTGAACTGACTTCTCCGATAGGAAATATTTGTTTGGAACTTGCTTCTCGAGAATGTCCGACAATGAACACTCTTTCCCGATTCTGCGGAACCCCGAAATACTTGCTGTTAAGCACTTGCCATTCGACATCGTACCCCAAGCCATCCAACGCTCGAAGGATGATGGCAAAGGTTCTCCCATTGTCTGAAGAAAGGAGACCCTTGACGTTTTCCAACAGTAACAGCTTAGGTCTTTTAGCACTCGCAATTCTGAGTATGCTTGTGAATAGCGTTCCACGGCTTTCGCGGAGACCTTTCCGTTTGCCCGCAACCGAGAAACTTTGGCAAGGAAATCCGCCAGTGAGCAAGGTATGGTCTGGGATTTGTTTGGCATCCACTTCTCTAATGTCTCCTTCAAAATCGTTCTCACTTCCAAAATGGCTCCGATAAACCTTTGTTGAATACTTGTCTATATCGTTGCTCCAAACACATTTCCAACGACACCTTTCAAGACCAAGACGAAACCCACCGATGCCACGAAACAACTCAACAAAACTCACTTCTTTTCAAGCCTCACACTGAACAGTCACTTACCATTTATGAATCCCTCACCTAAACTCTCCAGCTTCCAGATTGTTTGGCCTCTGCAAAGTGCCTTTGACATAATGCGTAAGTCTTGCCGTTGTTGACAAACAAGGCCGTTACTACCGCTTTCTCTCTGCAACCTTTGAAACCACAATGGTGATTAATTATGGAATGAGGGTTGCTGGCGTTTAGAAGCATGTCTAAGCGTAACTGTGGATTACCAGGGGGATAGTGATGTTGTTTAAAGACGAGGCTAATTGCTTCCAAAAGTAGATCGTGAACTTCTAGGTTGTCTTGTATTGAGAGCTTTTTGAAGTTTTGACTGAGCTGTTCCTCTTCAGGGGTTTTGGGAATAAAAATGAGTCGTTTAAGTTTGGCGTTTGGGTCTGCTTGCCGAGTCATTTTGTTCGCCTTACTTACTTACTTACTTACTTTACTAAACTAAGTTCTACTAACTAACTACGCTTTTTAAGACTTCTCAAAGAATCACTCAGCCTCCATTGAAATCGTTGGTCCACACTTGCCAAACACAGGTAGAATCTCATAATAAACTTCTGTTTCTCGGTCAGTAAATCGACCTTCTTGTCTACACTGTTTTCTTCGGTTACAGGGTTTCTGGAGGCAAAAGCCAACTGTCATGCCTTTCGGACACGGCAACAAACGGAACAGATGTCCTTCTTTGACTGGTTCCTCTCCATTCTTCATTCAAGTCGCCTCAAAAGGTAAAATAGGTTTCTTGTTTGTGTCTGCACTTAAAACCTTCCATCCAAAAAATTGAAGCTTAAGTCTAATTTTTGCGGGGTCACAAAGCAGAGGCAAGCATTTTTCTTGCAGATTCGGGTTCTGGTCGTGGTTCTGTCATATCAAAACCTCAGCTAACTTCCTTGCTTCTTCCCATCTCCCATGCATCCACAGCCAATCGAACTTTCGAGTAAGCCACTTATGCGCTGCCTTAAAATGTTGAAGCCGAACAATGATGACGGCAGTTTCAAAAGGAATCTTCCGCGCTATTCTGGTTGTAGCAACTTTTCCACTGTCAGGTTTACAGAGCCAATGCTTCCGCATACTTCGGCGCGTGCGAGACAAGCGGCAATCGCAGACTAGGCAGTGATGTTTAGTTTCCTGCTCATGGGCACACTGAGGCATATACACATGGCTATTTTTCATGTTAAAACATCTCCTTCATTGAAGAATGCGAAACATAATATTTGATATGTTCCATCGTCAAAGTGGAAGACTTGTGTGATAGTCATGTTGGTTGTGAAGGGTTCTGTCGTTGGATTGTGAATGCTTATGTGAATAGCATCTCCGTACCATCTGCCTCCCCCAAACGCTTCTTGTTGAGCTTCTGAAGGGGCAAAACCTTGAAGCCACAGCCTTGTTCCATTATTGTCTATTATCGTGTCCGTGTAGTTTAGGAATGCGGGAATTGTTTGGTCAAGACTCCATGTGACATTTATCCAGTCAGAAGACCAAACTGCATCCTGAAGTTCTATCTTATAATTCTCTGGAATCAGCGTGTTAGGCGTTGCGCTCTCTGTTGGCTTTTGGATAGTGGTTTGAGTACTTTGACCAATAAGAATGCCGAAGATTCCGAGACTTATAAGAGAGAAACCCGCAATCAAGGCAAGAATTTCTTTTCTGTTCATTCATTCATCACCATTGCACATGAGCATTCTTCATTTACTCTTCACCAGCTCTTACAAGAAAAGTTCTCGCATAGACATCTGCTTTTTTCTCCTCGTCCTCTTTTTCACACACAACGATGTGCAAGGCTACTAAATGATGGAAAAACTCATGTAAAATTGTTGACTTACTGACTGTTGGTTTTGTATAGGTGGTCTTTCTATCGGCGTAGTAAACGGCGTTATATTTTGGGTCAAGATTAATATCGACATAAGCTTGCATAATGGCACAGCCGTAATAATCCGCTAACTTGCCTATGAAGCCAGTGTACGTTTTCATGCCATCCATCATTGAAACAACATCTTTACACACACTCGTTGGGGGAACACACTCGTCAAATCGAAGATAATTCTTAGTTCTCGTCTGCATATTATCTCGAATGAACGAAAGCTGCCATTCTAAGTTGTCAAGTTTCCTTTGCAGGTCTAGCCAATTCTTTTGAGTTATTATCTTTCTTCGGTTAGGTTTATTCACTTTTTCACCGCTTTCACAGGCTTAACCCTTCTCTGATTACAACTGTCTTCCGTGGAATTGCAGAAAACATACAAGTTCTTGTTCAGATGATTCTTCGTTCTAGCTATGCTTTTGTCACCGCATTTGCCTTTATACCTGCAGAATCTTCTACCGTTAGACCGAACTTTCCCAATCATTTCTTAAACCTCACAAAAGTTAAACTGCGAAGCTCACGCTGATGCACGATTTCCGCTAACAAAGACCAATCAAAAGTCTTCATTGCGGCAACCTCACGCTCCTTTTTTAGCAGAAAGAGGCTTGACAATTCTTTCTATATGATCGATTGCTTCTTTCAATGACTGCATGAGATGAACGGCATCTTTGAGCTTCATTTCCACGGTTACATGCTGATCTGAGTCACGCGCATAAGCTGAACCGCTAAAAGACATAGTAAAAAATAGACGAGTACCATCTTGGTTCCAGCCAATAAGATGATAATAGTCTTGCCAAACGAATGGGTGTTTCTGTCTGAACCAGAAAGGCAAATTTGCGTCTTGGTTCACAACATCGATGTAAACGGTTCCATCATGGTAGTCCTCTTCTTTTTTCTCTGTCCTGTCTTTTTCTGATACCGCAAATTCGTTTACTCTTTCCTTCAATGGCATTAAGACAACCTCACACTCGTTCTAGCTTTCATCTATGGCACTCTCACTCTTTCACCGTTTTTTAATTTGAAGTTAGGATTTCTTAGGCATTCTTTGCAACCATGAACCTTCCGTGTCTTGATGTTCATCAGTACGCCATTGCAGTCGAAACAAGGATCAGATTTACTCATTGTAAGTCAGCCTCTTGTTATTCTCCATGAGATTTGTCTTGCTTCTTTTCTTCACTATCTTCAAGTTCGCACATAGGACAGCCTTTAGTTTTCGGCATTGATGAATAGAGAGAACATTGTTTCTGTTGTCCTTCTTTCAGTCCTTTGTTTGCCTCTATGGTTCGACGTAGAACTTCAAGAGGATATTCGTAAGAAAGAAAGATGAGAGGATATTTTTGGGACCGCTTCTCAAGTTGATTAGCCTTTTCGTACAAATCAGGATGATTCAGATAAAGTCTTATCCAACTCTGCATCCTTTGATGAGGACAGAAGTAACAGCCACTTTTTATCGGGATTGGCAGACCCGCTTCTTTTATGATTTCAACGCATTTTTCTCGGTTAATACCTAAATCAATCAGAGGAGAAATAGCTCCACACTCGTTGTTCTTTGCTCGTTCCTCTTCGCCCTTGCAGAAGCCAATTAGTTGAATGATGTTCTCGTTTGGATAGTGTTCTAAGAGGTACTTGCGGATAACTCGTTTCTTGTACTTGTCTGTGCAACTGCGATACATCCTCAACGGGATGACCCCTGCTTTCCAATGTGCAGTATAAAGGTCGTCGCCCTCTTTTTTCACGATGACAAGGTTGATGCTATGATATTGGCAGAATGGCTTAATCACATTCTCAATGTAGGCATAAGTTTCAGGATTTTCTCCACCTGTATCAGCAAAAATTGCAAGGTCAAAATCCACTCTTCCCTGACTCTTCAAAACGAGCAGCGCTGTACTGTTAACACCCGCGCCTAACGAAAGAACTCTGAACTCTTTTCTTACTGAATGTTCTTTCGCTAAAGAAAATTCCATTTATGATGGCCTCGCATGTTTCTTTCGGGGCTTCCTACCTAACGGAGGCAGTCGCTTCATGCTCTCATCACTTTCCACCATTCAGGATTATCTTCGACCTCAGAAATCGGGTAGTGACACCAACGAACAAATTTGCATTCGTCGTCTTCGGCAACAATTTTGAAGCTTGCCCTATAGACTCGAATTGCTTTCACCTTGAGTTTTGGATTTAAGCGTTCAAGCATTGCCTTCAATTCTTCAGCGTTCATTTTTTCGGTGTCTCCTTGGTCACTTCGAACTGTTCCATCACTTTCAAGTAGGCACTCCGAAGCTCCAACAATTCAGCAGTTCTGGTTTCCAAAGTCGGTTTCGTAAAGCTATCATGGTAAGCCTTGTTCAGCAAATCGTAAAACTCACAAACTGCCCTGCCCGCCTCAGCCTCTTTAGCCCGAAATTCGCTGATTACCTGTTCAAGCTTCTTACTCAACATCTGACATGAATCAGCATTCTGCTTGGCAACATTTTCCAGCTTTTCAAACTCAGCCTCAACCATCTTGATGAATTGTTCAGTGTCCTGATAAACCCAAATCGTTGTTTCGTAGTCTTTACCAGCAAGTTTTTGACCATCAATATGTGTTATGAAGGCTTTTCGACCTTTCTTATCCATTTTCTCTCGAAGTCTGGTTCTTAATGAAATTGCCTTGCTCATTTTAGACCGCCTCAATGTCGTCTCCATACTCGGTGATAATTTCTTTGAGCTTCGTCCATTTTAGGTCGCTTCCTTCTCTTTCTCCGCCGCACCCAACAAAGCCAAAAGTTCTTTCGCTTTAAGTAGCCACTGATCTAGTCTGTCTGAAAATCCGCGCCATTGATCAGGGTCAGCCGTTCTAACTATCCAAGATTCGTCAGCATCATGGTCATACTCTTCGATCTTCGCTTCTTCTGGAATTATCGAAACCAGATTCTTGATATGCTGTTCAAAAAGTCTATGCAGTTCTTTGAGAGAATCCACAGAAACCCAACGCTGATTTTGGTTCTTATCATACGTTTCTTTTCCTTTACCTCTTATGAAAAGCTCATCGTAGAGCTGTTGAGAAAGAAAGCCAATGTCAGAAGTTGTTTTGATTTCCAATTTGTTTTCTTCTACAGCCATTTTAGTTCCTCCTCAATTTCAGCCACTTTCTCGTCAGCCTCACGATCAGAATCACCCTTCGTTTTCACAGAGGCTATTTTGTCTGTTGGAAACTTTTTGTGAAGCAAGTCTCGAAGCTGCTTGTCCTCGTCTTCTTTGCCTTCATGTGGAGGTCCGTCAACGTAGCCGTACAGTTTTTTGCCATTGTGCAAGTACATGATGAAGTCTGGTGTGGTTGCAACTTCGTAGACAACTATGGCTATGTCAGTTTCAATCGAGTAGCCCTTAGCCCTCAGCTTTTTGACGATTAGGTCTTCCATTGCGCTGTGCTGAACTTTCTGGCGGCCTTGACGGTATTCCCATGTTGAAAGTTGAAACGGAGTTTTAGGCTTTTCTTCAGTCGCTTTTTCCTTAACTTTATCCAACGCTTTCTTACCCTTGTTCATCCGATCAAAATACTCTTTCCAAACTGTCGGGTTCTGCATAGCCTTACCATGACATTCAGGACACAGGTTGTGGCCGTTCCAAAGTTCCAGATGATTGTTTACATGGCAACGTTCACATTCACCTAAGTTCTGCTTGACGGCATCAAGCACTTTTCTTTCCTGAGTAACTTGACCCCCAACTCTGCCAGCTTCCACCTTATTTTGATCTTTAAACTTGTCAGGAAGATATTTCAAAACCCAATCCGTACCCATCCCAAGGTTCTCAGCAATTTCCTTAGTTTTCCACCCTTTCTTTTCAGCGCAAAAAGATACAAGCCTAACCTTATCTTCCTCTTCCAACCCGTTTCTATGAAGATTCTCTGTTTGCTGCAAAAGAAACCCATCATCCTCGCTGACATCTCGAATAACCACGGGAAACATGTGCAGCCCCGCTTTCCTTGCAGCTCGAAGTCGCCTTTCTCCAGCAACCAATTCATACGGCGGTTCTCCATGCGTAGGCCTAACGACTAACGGTTCAATGATTCCATGCTTCTTGATGCTGTTCACTAATTCGTCAAAGTTTTTTCCTTCCACATTCACTCTTGCCCTGAAACGTGAACCACCTATCTGTTCACTAGGCAAAAGTGCCGTTGCAAACCCATCCTTAGTTACATCTCTTTCACTCATTCTTGATCTCCTCTGCCAAGTAGACGCGCGCGTTTCCATGCTCGTCATACTGAATCTTCACCATGGCAGGTTTGACTTCACGAGCAAGTTCACGGACTCGCGCCCCAACATTTTCCATAGTAAACCGCTTATGTTCCTGAATCCACTCACGAATCTCCTTGTAGCCAATGCCAGGTTTCGCGTTTACGGCTTGTAAAACGTAGGCTCGGCAGCGACTGAAATGTTCAGCGCGCCGTTCAAAATCAGCTAAAGACTGCTGCCCACTCACCGCTTTTCACCCAGAAGTTTCTCAAGTTGAATGCGAATGATTTCACTCTCTTTTTTGCGACCTTCAAGCCAATAAACAGTGGTGGTTGATAGTGTCGCTTTTTTGCTGTCTTCGTAGGCTTGCTCGTTGCGGCTCAATTCTTTTATTAAAGTTCTGATTTTGATTTCAAGACTCATGGCTTCACCTTCACGGATAAGCTACGTCTGTTTGCCCTCTTCCAGTTCTAGGATTCTAATGGCTTCATGAAGTCCCAGAATTATGCCATGATTATGTGCCTCGGTTACCAGCGGTTGAACTTTCGACAATGTTTTGCTACCAAATTCGTTTACCTTCTCCGCAATGTCAGCCATACTTTCAGTGTTGATCATCTTCTTATAGTAGCGAATCAACCCCTCGATCTTTTCTTTAGATGTTTTCATTTCATTTCACCTTCTTGGGTTTGTGGGGAGCAGAGCAGGCCTAGGGTCACTACCGCTACAAGTTTTACTGCCTACGGTAGCCAAGGCAACCCTGTTGCTCCTTTCCACTCTGTCGGGTTTGTGGTTTATTTGTTCAGTCATGGTTTTTCCACCCTCAAATCAGCACAAGGCCCACCCGCCATAACCGTCTTACACACGCTGCTTGCGTAGCGTCTGCGCTTCTGATTGCAAACGCTGGCAATGCAAACGTACACTTCGCTGACCGCTGCTAACCGCCGTAGCCTTTCAAAACGAGTCTGCTCTTCCATCAGCCTTCACCTTTCTAAGATTTGAATGACATAAGCATTAGCCACTTCCTTCGTCAAAGTTTCTTTCCAGAGTTCTCGAAGTCGCAAACGTTTTTCCTCAATCTCTGCTTGTTTCATCATCATTCGTCTGTTGCCTTCCTTGCCTCTTCAATTCTCTTTGCCAAATCAGATTTCCATTTTCTGAAAGCCCGTTCTCTGCCTATCACAAAGTCTCTTTCTGTAGTTAGAAGAGGACAATATTCAGGTAGCTTTGAGTTCTTCAAACCTTCAAAACAGGCAGTTTCAGTTTCAAGTTTCTTTTCTTCCTCATCGAGAATTGCCCTAACTTTCAAGTTCTCGCCATACTCACAGCCAAGTTCCTCAATGATCTCAGCTTTCCAGCAACCATCAACATCGATACCATCAGAATCCATCTGCACAAAGAAACAGCCTCTACACATTCATTGCATTCTCCTTTCTTTCTTGCTCTCTTCCATTTCTATCCATCTTCTTTAAGGTTCGATACATCCTTGCAGAATGAAAATAGAAACTACTGATTTCATCGCTCATGTTTTTGCAAGTCCTTTTTCTTCTCACCTTCGAGAATTGAAACATCCTCAAAGAGTTCCGTAACCTTCCAGTTGCCAAACAAGTCTTGCGACCTAAACAGTTCTTGCAGTTTGGCTTGAATGTCTTTTGTCCAAGGCGTTTTGTCTGAAACAATCTCGATGCGAAAAACCCATCCACAAACAGTTTTTCTTGCCATAGTCATGCATCCCACTTCTCCGAACCAATGTGAACCTCAACAACATAGCCATGCGCGGCCTTGCAAACATCATCAATCAGCTTTGCGAGGGCGTGCCATTCTTCCCCGTTCACTTCGATGACAAGCGTGGCTTTGCCCATTGCTATTTCCTCAACTTTCTTTTCTGGAGCTTCAGTCATGTTGGGTTGCTCTCCTTTTCAATCATCTTGTTCATCTTTAGCACCAACATCCTTTTTCGTGATAGGGTCAGTGTAATTTTTGCGAAGTTCCTCAATCTTGTGACGTATCGCCACCACTTGTGCGTTCTGTTGTTCAATCTCGGCAAGAACTTCTAGATTTTTGGGCGTTACCTTGTAATATTTGGAGGGCCTATCAACCCAACCAGAATCTAGGCTTTCCTTTCCACGATGATCACCTCTCTCGTCAGAATAGCTAACCCAAACATAAACGATATAGCTTCGACTTCCAGAACGGTCAAGGCTAGTAATTCTAACCTTTCTATTCTCATTTGCTTCAATCGCGTCAATAGGCTTAAAAGTCAAGTCTGTCTTGATTTGTTTATCCAATTTCTCCTCTAAGTCTTGAAGCGTCTTGTCAATGATTTCTTTTCCATTAACTTCCGCGTTGAATGTACCGTATTGAGAAACAAAGATTTGGATGCCCTTGTATTTCGTGACGACAGTACCTTCTGTCATGTGTTTGCCTTCAGATATTTTTCTCGTAACTTCTTCAATCCTTCATCAAAAGCTTCCTTGAGAACTTCGTTCAACTCGCGCTTGAACCGTGATGCAATAAAGCTGGCTTCCTGATATTCTTCATCTGTGAAGTAAACATTTTTTGTTGGCAATTCGATTCTACCTTATTGCTACTACTACAACAAGACAGCATATTAGCTTTGTTCAACTTGGTTGTTTTTTTACACCACTAGAGAAAAAATGGGGAAGAGAGAATAGGAGAAAGGAAAGTTGCAAACTCCCTTCCCCACGCTGTCTTTGGCGTGTTGGGTTTTTAAGGTTTATGGGGATAACGGGTGTGAACGAAAGGAGAAGGAGAAAACACTCTATGACAGTTGAGTTTCCCCTTTACCCGTTTCCCCAAACGTGTTTTGCCTACTGCGCTTTTAAGTTTTTAGCCTTCTTGCGGTTTCCCTTTCCTAATGTGCTTAGGCGTGAAGATGCCTAGAAAGCCCAGTATGAACAGCATGAAAAAGAACAGTCCTAAAACTTCCCAAGTGGCTACTGAAGTTGGTGCGCCTATTGGGGGGTAAATGCTGGTTATCGTGTTAGCCCACGCTCCTAAGCCTAACACCGCTTTAACGACCCCGAAAAGACCATACCCAAATTCTTGACCCGTCACGGTTCCTATGGCTGAAATATTCAACCAACTGCTAAGACTGTAGAAAAGGTTTATTCCCCCAGTCCAAATTTGAGTTACAAAAGTGGCTAATCCCGACACGTTCAAGGCAGACGATATGAGAAAACCTAATTCTTTTCCAGTTGCTTCTAACGCTGACAGCGATGCGTTTCCAGCTACACTAAAAGCTGTTGTTAATCCTGACATGGCATAGGCAGAAGCATTAAGTAGGCTACTGACAGTATAGCCTGACTCTTTCGACAGTATCATGTAAGCGGAACCGCTGACCATGCCCGTAGCAATGTACCCCAGTCCATTCCCTAGAACAGCCAAGGCTGAAACTGTAGCGTTTCCCACGGCAAGGAAGGCACTTTCAAGAGCCAACTTAGACAGTGCTGAAGCATTAGCAAATCCACTAACTAAGAAGGCTGCTTCATGTGACATGACAACGAAAACCGAAGCGTTAGCCAAGGCATTGACTAGGTAACTTGCTTCATGTCCGAAAACGGCGAAAGCGGAAAGGTTAGCCATGCCTAGAAGCACAAACACGCTTTCCTTTCCCCCCATGCCAACTGCTGAAACATTAGCTAACGAAGAAACCAGAACCGCTATTTCTTTCCCAGTCACCGACAAGGCTGAAACACTCAGGTTTCCGCTGACAAGCAACGCACGTTCTAACGCTAAAACTGAAGACTGTGACACGTTAGCTAATCCGACAAGAACATATCCAGCCTCATAGCCTAGCATGACGAGAGGAGCGGAAATGTTAGCCGTTGACGTTACCGAAAAACTTGATTCTTTCCCCCCAGACCCATACCCCGACGCATTAGCCATGGCACTGTTCAAATACCCTTTCTCATTTCCGCTTGTCGTCATCATAGTGTTGGCAACGACAGAACCGTTAGGAGAATAAGAAAGGTTTTGGCCTGTGCTGGCTGCTTCAACAGCATCACCAAACATGACACAGGGAACTTGGGCACTAATTGAAAAGGCCACTGACAGACTATTCTGGGTTGTTGACACCGTTTGATTTTCTGTCCCATATCCTGTACCACATTGAATAGAACTGTAGCCTGAACCTGCCGAAACGCTTTTGGAATTGCTACCTGTAATTCCACCGATAATCATGTCATTAGCGTTATTCGTAGATACAGAAACGTAAGGGGCCGAGGTATAACCAGATCCAGAAACTGGCGATGGCAAATCAGAGTCAAAGATTGTAGCTGTATTTGCACTGCTTATTCCAAACGCAATAAAATAAGCCCAATAAACAGTACCTTGCATATAAATGGTTATTGATAAAGACCCCTTACTTGACCATGTTGTGTACCATTCCTCAATGTGGTAATAATAAGTATTTGTATATGAAAAGTTGCCTCGGCAGGACCATGTTAAGCTAGGGCTTGATGTGATGCTACTAACATTATTATATGAACCAGTCAGATTGAGTGAACCGACTGTCAAAATTACAACATCATTCGTATAGCTTGTTGTGAACGAAGAGCTAAAGCTTGTTACGCCAGCACCTGCGGTTTTTTCGATGCTTCCGTCGATGCCAAAAGGCGTGGAACCATGAACAAGTTGGAAAACAGATAGGAAACCCAGCACTAGGCAAACCATGAGAAACACAGTAAAGATTTTCCGTTTCATTTTTCAGCCTTCACAACAACATCACTTGGAAAACCGAAAGGCCCATCATATAAAACTTGATTATGCAACACTTTACAGTGTAGAAACTCAAAAGCCTTAGTAAACCATGAACAGCTAAAGCCCCTAGTTACATGTGCCTTAGTTCTGAAAACAGGTCTCTTCCCGTTGAGAACAATGCAGAAACGATGTGGAGTCCTAACATAAATAAAACGGTTAGAAACTCTTGCCATCTCACTGAGCATCAACATAGGATTCTTAACATGCTCCAAGACACTTGTGCTTGTAACCTTCTCAAACACGTTGTTGCGAAAAGGCAGATGTTGCGCGTCAGCTAAAACAAAATTCGGAATCTTCTTCGTGTCCAAAGCAGAATCAGCATAAGAGTTTTGGCTGCGATGAAAAGTGGGTTTCACATTCAAATCTACGTTAACGTCCTCTTGACTACGCGCCCGAAAGTTGTGACCGCAACCCACATCCAAATTCATCATGTCACCTTAAACATTAGGAAAAGAAAGAAAACTGGAAACTTGACGCCTAATGTCCGAATTGTATAGTCCACGTGATCGTAGCGTTGTCAGAATTTGCGCCGTTGAACACTTGTCCCCAGCAACCTGCATCTTGTCCACCACCTAAGTAGCCGATTGTGGCTTCCGCAAAGGTGTTGTTAGCACTATCTGGTACTCCGCTCCATTGAAGCGATGTGGCGTTAATGTTGTCCAAAACCGTGCTGGTAAACTTGTTTGTGACGGTGAAGTTTGCGTAGTAGCCGTCGCCAGTGTAGCTTCCGCCTGTTCCATTCAAGTACGTCGGTGTTAAGAGGGCTGTGCGTTTAAAGCCAGAGTCGGAAGACGCGATTTCCGCTGTCAACTGAACGTCCGAATAGGCTAGGTTGGTTCCGTTTCCCAGAGCAATGTAGCAAGTGTTATTCGTTCCATACGTGTATGTTTGCGGATAAATCGTTAAGCCGATGCTGATGTTCCGCAAGAATTCAACGCCGATGTCCGTAACAAGGCTTGTTGGGTCTTCATAAATGGTTTTCACGGAACCATCAGGCTGCAACAGTTGAAAGACACAGCTAACTGAAACATGTACCACTTGAATTGAACCAGACAGACCCGAATTCGTGTTCACCTGCTTCACTAAGGCTGGACTGTTAGAAAACATGGCGAAAGACCCGAAGCTTAAGGCAAGACAAATCACGATGACAACTAAGCCTTTTTCTAAGCGTGAAAAACTTCTCACTCTACAATCACCTCCGTTCGAGCACGATAGAAAGTTGCGTTGGTCGTCACTCCTGCGCTAACGCTGTAACTGTAATTGTGGCCCTTCGGTTGTGGCATGAAAAAGGAAGCAATTCGCACGGTCAGCATAGAAGTGAGAAACAGTGCCATAAGACAGAGAAACAGAAACATGCCAACATCAGCTTTGTTCACTCATTTCCTTACTCCAAACTTGTCGAAGCTCGTCTAATCCATCGTCATCAGACGAGTTGGTAATATGGGTTTTAGGCATAAAAGATTTACCTTCACCCTTACGCTTAACCGAATAATAAATGAGCACGCCGCCGAAAAGAAAGAACAGTGCTTCCCAAACGGAAAGGAAGAAGCCCACTAACAAACAGATTATGGCGAAGGTCCATGCAAGCCTATTCATGCCTTGTCTCCTTCAAGCATGAAGTCATAAGCAGCCATTATGTCATCGGGCGTTTCGGATTTCTTAGGTTCTGCTGGTTTCGTTGTTGCCGTTGGCAATTCTTTCTGTTCAATGTACTGTTTGAAACTAACCACTTTGCCACCGTTCTTCTGCCAAGCCTCATACTTGTCCATCAGCGTAAGCGTTTCATCCACTTCTTTAAAAGTGAAACCGCGCTGGCTTTGAGGCTTGTTTGGAAGAATGCGCTTCGTTTTCAAGCTGAATTTCATAAAGAGTCCTACAACATCTTAATCACGAAGGCAATGGCTAAAATAATTCCAAACAGAACGATGAGGTACATGAGAAGCTGCTTGAAACCTTCAGTACCTTTACTCCACTTCTCACGCGCCTTCCAACCATCCTTATACCGAAGTTCACCTAAAGCATCCTGCTGCGTCTGATCCCAAGGAAGACTGAACAAGTTTTTTATCGCGGCCACATCAACCGTGCCAAACGTGTCGGGCATAGCCTTGTTCAAAGTTTCCAAAAGTTCCAAAGCAACCAACCCCATAATACTTGTTAAAACGCTTTTGCCCCGATAGCCAAGCCACAACGGAATTCGAGCGTGACGCAAATACATTTTTCTGCTAGCCTGATTCAACAGCCAATTTGCCAACGCCACAGTTTTATCCTTATCCTTTCCTTCTCCAACCTCAATATCCGTGACTGTAACCGGTCTTCCTATCAAACCATACCATGGAGACTTGTCTTTGGCAATCGGCTTAGTGACAGCTATGCCTTCGTGAATCATTTCCTTCGGTCCCAGCAAGTCATAGTAGCCATCATCGCCACCCATAAGTAAAGCAGCTCGTGGTGTTTTTCCGAGACTAATGTTCTTCAATGTTTTGCATTCCATAGGCGTGCGATGGTTCTGCCACAAGTTATAACCAACCAAAGCCAAGAAAGCCACTACCGCTGCGCCGAAAGCGTAGAAGCTGATACGCAACCAAAAATACGTTAACGGGTCAAGGTTAAGAGTTACCACTGTGGAATTGCCAATCACTGAGCCATACCCCCGCTAGGAGCCTGCCCACTGCGCGCATGACTAACAGCCACTTCGAAACCTCTCAACTGCACTTTCATAAGACGCGCTTTCCGCCCGTTGATTGCATCGTCAATAGCCATCAAACCTTGAAACAGCACAGCATCGTAGATCGGAGCTTTCCGTTTGTATTCTCCAGGCTCAAGACTCTGCTTCAGTCTGCGAATGTTGTACTCAAACTTCAGCTTGTAAATGTCAGCGTCAATGCTGTCGATCCATCGAGTAGCAATGAGTTTGCTTAGATAGAATCGGAGGGCAAGCATCTTGTAGTCCATCGTATAGGTTTCTTGAAATTTCTCGATTTTTCTTTCAACAACATTGCCTTCATTGTCCAGTTTCTCTATGTAAATAGGCGTCAATGTTGGAACTCTGCAAAACTGCTGAATCTGCTCGATTAATCCTTCATCTTCAATCATGTGAATGTTTATTGCAAGGTCACGGCGAGATTCTTGGTCTGTTTCAGGTTTTTGAACACTCCCCGCGAAAGCAGATGAACCATAGACATGATCCTGATCTGTCAACTGGTCTTCTTTGCCTTTAAACCATTTCAAAGGGTTAAGCTTTACCATGGCTCGTTATACAGCTCCATGCTTGATTCTTTTTCCCTTCTAACTTCAGCAGCCTGTTTAATGCTTAGGAACAGTGTGTAGAACGTTAAGACGGGAAAGAAAATGAATCCCACGGCAAAAAGCATGTAGCTGAAACTGTAGAAGAAAGTTGTGGTTGTCAACGCTATGCTTATGAAGGCAAAAGCGTACCAGCATATTCCAGCAAGCATACACCAAATCGTCGTTGTCGGCGCGATGTGTCCTTCTTCTTCGCTGAAGCTTACGCCGTTAACTGCGAAGGCCGTGAAGATTATTGCAAGCAAAATGGAAATCAGCGTTTGCAGAAGGGTAATGTCATCCATGGATAAGGCTAATAATGCTGTCTACATTTAAGGCTTTTTGCATTTTCAAAGTTTAAGGACATACATGAGGACTGGAACCACAACTACAAGGCCGATGACGAACAAGGTTTCTTTCCAAGTGAACCTTACTTCTTCCAACGTATTTCCTCAATCTGACCTACATCGTTCACGCGAAAATACGGTTTGCCCGACAGTTGACTGGCCTTCAACTTCAGCTTACGCGCCATAAGCTCTTGACGTTTCTGCAAGAGTGGAATGCGAAAACTGTCAACGATGTTGCTGACTTCGCCAAGGTAGAAGGCTTCAGCTTTTTTGGCTTTTGACATTGGTAAACCTCTTGAGAGAAACTTTGAAAAAGGGGAAAAGAAGGGAGAAATGAGGGCGAGCTTACATTCCTGCGCCGCCACGGCCAGATGCCCTTGTTGCGAACACTCCTATGATGATGGCAATTATTACGCCTGCTGCGGCGACGATTGGAACAACGGCTGCAAGTGAGAATGCGGAATACACGTTTCCAGTTACTGAGGTGACTGTGCTGTTGGCTTGTCCAGCGGGTAGTGAGGGAATTGCGGCTGAAAGATCATAGGTTATGAGTACGCCTATGGGAATCAGAACGGCGCAGGCCACGAGCACAACTATCATGCCTATTACCAAGCCCGTTACACCTTTATGGTTGCCCACGAAGGCGTTGAAGTGTGCTTGATAAGAAGCTGGCAGTTTGCTGACAAGAGCGTAAACGATGCTGTAGAGGAACGCGAGAATCTTATTCATTCTTGTATCACCTCGATTGCCCCTCAATATGCGAGAATAGGTTCACAAAAAGAACTATATAAGATAGGCGTGTGATTTCTTACAATGGCGATAGTTATTTATACTACAACCTAATAGTGTGGTTGTTGTGGTAAGTTTGGTTAACGAAGAACATTTCGTGACTTCTTTGCGAGTAAACCCTGACCTATGGAAGCAAGCCAAAATAGTTGCTCTACAATGCGACATGACACTGCAAGAACTCATAGACAAAGCAGTACGAGAATGGATAGCTACTCATAGTCACAAGTAAAAGAGGAAAGCTTTGACTGAAGATATTGTTAAGCATGATTCTGAAGAGAAAGCGTGGCAATATCTACGCGAGATCATGCATAACGATGAACAGTATGAACGCTTGAGAAATGGGTTAAGCATTGAAGTTGTCGGTTCAGAGGCCGGTCACTACATTGTTTATCCTAACGGTCATGTCGTGCGGCTTGATGTTGATGAGCCTGCGCTTGGAAGAATTCATCAAAGTCGAATGTTGCCGTTTCCAGATGTTCTCTGCACGATTTACGCTTGGATAACACATGATGAAAAAAGGTTCAGGAAAAATTGGGGTTGCGGTAACATTCATGTGAGAACGAAGGAAGAGGATCAGAGGGAAAGAGAAGAACTGCACGAAAACCTGTATGAATACCATCCGCATCATTACCACTCAGTCTTTCCAGATGGTTTTACTAGCTTTTTGATAGCGTTACCTATTTGTGCGATAATAGCGTTCTTTGTCTTTCCAACCTTTCTTGGAGCATTAAACACGGCGAATAACCCCGCAAATTCTACGGTGGTGTCCAACGCCACAACACCATCGATAGCCAACGCAACCATAACAGCATTTACCTCGCTATCTTTCGGCAGTCCATTCTTCTTAGTGTTCATTACATTACCGCTATTTATTATCGTTGCATACCTTCTTCTCAGTCACCGAAGATTTTAATGGAGGTGGGAACAAAAGATGAAGATAGTTTACATGAGTCGAAAAGGCGATGAGCCTAAACTTGTTAGCCTTCAAGAAGGCAAGGACATCGTGGCACAGGAAATAGACAATGGCAAGCTAGTTGTCAACATGACAAGACCCGATGAAAAAACGATTGTGACAAGGGCAACGATGGGTCAGCTAAAAGAAGAATCTACGGTGGGAGTTTTTAATCCTGTCGCTGGGGGCTAACTCCCTATCTTTTTTTCCACCGTTTCCTAAGATTCTGATTCTCATCAAAATAAACGTGCATTGACCCTGACTTTTCAGCTTCCCTGTCAAGCGCGTCTAAGGTTGAAAGCAAATTCTGAAACAGGCTGTCAAACACTGAAGGCTTTTTGCGTTCTAAGTTTCTGACTCTTCGCATTTTCCGCTGATAGTTTGAGTCGGGACGGCTGACTGGCTCATCAAGCAACAACCCTGCCAACTTCTTTTTCACTTTGTCACTGTTAACCATCCATGTCACTTGCTCAACAGCAACTTTGCGTAATGCTTAGGCCGAGTTCCCTTCTTAACTTGGTCTTCCATTTCCAACTTCTTCTTCGTCACTCTAGAAGCCTTAGCCTTTATAGTCGTGGCTTTCGGACCAGCTTGCTGAATCTTCACTCCAACATGTCGCATCTGCGACAGTTCTTTTTCTGGACGCTCATTCCCCATCACTCTTCACCTGCATCAACCCAGCATCATCTTCAAATATTCTTTGCTTGTGGGAACAGGCCACTGTCGAAACACAAGCCCATAACCGCCCCGCTTACGCTTTCGGCGTTTAGGTGTTGGAAGTGGTCCGTAAGGATTGAAGAAGTCTGATTCTGTTATGAGCATGGTTTCTTCCGTCATGCCCATTTCACTGATGAATGAAGAGACTTGTTGCAGTGTTGAAGCAGTTTTCTGGGCTGACTTTTGCCCAGCTACTTGGACTGTTGAAACTGTAGTGTCAGGTTCTAGTAAGAGGTCGATGATTTGGTCGCTTTTCAATGTTGGTTTTGAAGAGGGTTTCAGGCGAAGGTTTGAAACTAAAGTGGAACCTATGAAGAAGGAAGATTGGGGTGAAGTGAAAAATCCGAATGCGCCGCCGACTGAAATCTTTTGAACTGTTTCGTTCAATTCTTCATCAAGAAACAAGCTGGAGTCTTTAGGAATCAAAATAGTCTCCAAAAAACCTGCTCCTGCCCCATCTGCCATTATTTTCACTAAAGCCTTGTCTAGCGTAACGCTCATAGGCGTTTGGGCTGAACCGCGAGTAACAAGGTAGAAACTTTGGCTTGGCGTTTGAAAAGGTTCCGTTTCAAGATACAGTTGTTGCCAAGCCAAAAACCGTTCACCGCTAAACTGTTGAGTTATGCCTTCCATGCTCAGAACTGGTTCAGTCCAAGTGAATGTTCTTTCCTGCATGATGTAAGTAGCCAAGTCTTCGCCATAGACGAGTTTAAGCAATGTTGGCGAAGCGGTTGCGCGGAACCATGAACCAACATTGGAAGGTATGTCACTTACGCTTTCGTAGATGTCTGACATTGGAGAGGGCAAATTTTCCAGCACTGTTGTTATCCCAGTTTTGGCGTAGCTTGCCAACGTAGATGTTGCCCTTTCAATCGGTGAAGTAACACTTTCAGGCAGGATTTCTTCCCAAGCATAAACGGCTCCAGCACTGATGAAAGCGGTTTGCGCTAGTTCTGACCATGTTGGAATGTGCGGGCCTTTACCTATTACGGGAGCTTGCTGTATGGCTTCGCTCGCCACGAATGTTAACGTCATTGTTGGTATGAGTTCTGGAGCAGCTAGAGCAAAGGCTGGCGTGCCGATTAGTTCTATCCATTCGCCGTAGGTTAGACCGCCTTGTGGCGTGTAGCTGATTCTGGAAATTGGAAGCTGCTTAGGCTGCGGGGGCAAGTCGAACGCCTTGTCAATTTCGGTGGATACAAGTGCGCTTGGCGGTTTGGTTCCTAAGAAAGTTTCAACATCCACAACGGTTGTTTCAAGACCCTGCAGAATGGGAATTCCATATTTTAAGGCAAGTTGCGTTTCTAAGCTTAAACCCTTCGTTGATGTACGCGGAACCAATTCTAACGTGACTGCTAATTCGCCACTTGGCAAAACAGTTGCACTTTCAACTTTGTAGCCGACTGGCACGTTGACCGTGTAGCCCGCTGGAATAATGCCCGCGTCTGTCTGCACTGTTGAAGCTGGCCGCATTATTGCTGGCGTTGGTGTGGGTCTTGCTATTCTGGTTGCGGTGATTGCACGTTGTCTCTGTTGTGCTTCAGCCTTTTGCTGCTGTTGCGCTTGAAGTGGTGTACTCATGGTTGGTCACGTTGGATAGTCCAAGTAGGCTCGTCTTCGTGCAGCCACAAGCAAATACAAAAGCAAGCCGATGACAACGGCACTTCCCATGATGGCAATGATGAAGCGCAACAAGCCGATTATCTGAAGGGGCATGGTTCCGACAATGGGCAAATCGTCCATGTACAAGTTTAAAATTGGCGTGAGAACAAAGTACATGGTGAGAAACACGAAGATGCTTGTGAACACAACGACCATTTCAGTGATAAGACCTCGATTGTCAGTGTGAAGTTTCTTAAACATTTAGGTTTCTCCTAGTCTTTTTTTGCTGTTGCTGATTGTCCAGATTACGGCTGAAAACAGGAAGACAAGCGCGAAGCCTCCAAGAGTGTCCTGAATAATCGTGAAACTCTGCATCTGCTGACTTGTATAGTTCGTGTAGACAGTTTGGCTCCAAGCATAAGTCAAGCTGAGAACGGGCATCAGAGCAAAGTACAATATGCTGAACAGGATTGCGCCCGCTATTAAGGTGACGAAGACATAGGCTAATCCTTGATTTGCTCGATTCAAAGTTTGGCCCTCGGCATTGCTAATAATTCGATGAACCTTTTTTCTTCTTCGTCCCTTGTTTTCTGTTTAGGAACTTTCATGGTTTCACGTTTCAGTATATCCCTTTCCCTTAATTAATCTATATAAGACGAGGCACACGACGAAGGCCGCAAGCAAGAAGCCCACTTGAGTGAAGCCCAACGGAATCATCGCCATAATGACTCCTCCACTCGTCATAAACATCAGCAAGAACAAGCCCAAAGGCACAATGTCTTCTTGCCTTTCATACATGGCTATCACTATGCACAAGAGGAAGAACAAGTATAGAATGTTTATGGGTACTCCTGCAATTTGGAACGGTGTCATAATGAAGCCCACGATGTCGAAGCTGAAGAGGCTGGTAACTTGGGTTTCCCAATTGCTTGGAAGCTGATAGTACAGCAGAATCGCGGTTGGCGTTGCACTGTCTCCCCAGTTGAAAGTCGCGTATGTGTTGCCCCCGCTTGTTGACACGTTGACGTAGTAGTTGAATGTCCATGTGCCCAGCGGAAACTTTATGTTAATTTGCGGGTTGCTCACGTAGGTTCCCACAAGAGTCCATGCGCCTCCGTTGAACTGTTCATAAACGCAGACCATGAAAGCGTTCACAACCAAGTCGAAGCCCGAATAGCCTGGACAAGTCCAATAGCCAATTTGCAATCCAGAACCTCCAGAACTCAAGACCGTTGCAACTGGCACGCCACTTGTCAATTCATTCGTGCTGTTATCCCAGTTGAGAAGCCACACTCGAACGCCAAACGTCACGGTTCCAGTTCCAGAGTAGACTTGCTGTTCAATTTGTCCTGCGCCTTGCGTGTTTGTTGTGTCAAGGATGAAGCCGAGTTGGGCAAGAGTCGTGTGCGTGTCGCTTCTCATATAGAAGGTTTCTGAGAGGCTGTTGGGTGGAATGATGAAGATGGGGGTGGTTGTTGATACTGTAGCAAAATTCCAAGATTCAACGTTCACCCATGGAAGCGTTCCGTTGCCCAAGGTTGAAATTGCCCAAGATTCAACGTTGTTCCATGCTGCGATGTGGCCAGAAGCAATTACCCAAACTTCAACGGTGTTCCATCCTGGCTGATAGTTGCCGAAGGTCCAGTTTTGAAATAGATGCCAACCGACGCTGGCAGTTGCGTTGAAAGACCACGTTTCCACAAGGTTCCACGTTATGGTCGATGCGCTTATGTGCCAAGTTTCCACTGTTGTCCAACTGTTGACTGTTGAGAAATTCCACGCTTCCACATTGTGCCAGCTTAATGCGTAGGCATTAAGGTTCCATGTCTCAACATTAAACCATGAGTAGTTGACGATGGCTGTGCTGTTTCCGCTGAAACCCCATGTTTCCACGGTTGTCCAACTGTTCGTTGAGGAGAAACTCCAAGACTCAACTGTCCTCCAGCTTTGCGCTGTCTGCGCCTTGAAGGTCCAAGTTTCAACTGTGAACCATTGAAGTGTTAGCTGCCAGTTCCATGTAATGCTTGAAGGCTGCGCTATCGTGAAGGTGACAGATGTTCCTGTTCCAGACGCTGGTACGCTTCCTGTTCCTGTCCAACCTGTGCAAGTGTAACCGTTGCTGGGACTTGTGACAACTTCCTCAGTTATGGAACCGCTTAGGAACCAGCCACTCGGAGGACTAGGCGAACCGTAAGGAGAGGTCACGGTAAGATAGTATTCAACTGCATAGTTTCCTGAAATCGTTCCGTTCTGAACTGGAACCGTTCCAGACTGCAATGTTGAAAGACCAGAACTGTTCATCCAAACATATTGTTTCCCAGTTATGCTACTGCTCACTGGACTAGCAAAACTGAAGGTGTGTTGCGTTCCTATCTGCCAAGTAAACGTGATAGGCAATGAAGTGTAATCTAAATAGATGTCACTGTCAACAGTTAGAACCACTATGTTAGCGTCCGATGAAAGACCAGTCTGGGTAAAAGTAACTGAGTAATATTGAATTGCTGTGGCATTAGCTGAAAAGCTCCATGATTCAACGTTGTTCCATCCGGGAGTTCTGAAGTTCCAAGATTCAACGTTGTTCCACGCTGGATCATTCTGTGCGAAAAGTTTTATTTGCAAAATAGGAGCGAGGAAAGAGATGGATAGAAAAACGATTAGGAAACTGAAGATGAGCAGTTGTCTTCGATGCACGCGCTGAGCCTCAATGTTTTTCTGCCTTACGTTTTCCCGCAACAAACAAGCAAACTGCAACAAGCGAAACTGCAAAGATGAACAGGAGAAAGAGCAAGTTGTATTCGGGCAGTGTTGTGTCTCCTGTCTGCCAGTTTTCAACGTTGTTCCAGCCTTTCGTTGTAACCGTAATGTTCCAAGGTTGCGCATGAACCGCTGAAGTTGACAGAGCAATGGCTATGAGAATCAGTATTAGGGCGATGCTAATTCTCCGCTGCATACTTGACCTCCCTAATAGTAGGCTTGATAAAGAAGGCTGATGCTGTATGTCGTGCTTGCCGCTGGAGTCCAGTAAGTAGAAGGGTATTCATAGACCACATCGTCAAATGGAGCTGATGGATAGTTTCCAGAGTAGCTATTGTAAATCATTAAGGCATTAGTGTAAATGCCAGTCACGTTAAGATAAACACGCGTATCGGCGGAAGGCGACCCTGTGATTAGCGTTGAATTCATCAGCACAGCGACATAGAAGTAAGTCTGAACATTCGACGTTATGGAAAGAGTCATTCCAGAACTATAGTTTCCTCCACCTTGATTACTTGCCATTATAGTCTGTGCTTGAATGTAGGAACCACTGATGTTTTGATAGATTATAACTTCGTATATCTGTTGTCCGTACTGATCGGGAGCTGAACCTGTTGCCCATACAAAAGCGTGCCATGTTGGATTATACTTGAAAGGTACAAAAGCCATGAAAGCAACGACTGCTAATGCTAGTACAGCTATCTGCATTTTTCTTAACTTCACATTCATCACCTGACCCTTGCGGGTTTCGTTCCATCACAGGAACTCGTCAGAGGTGTTAATAGTATCCTTCATACGTTAAGCTGATGCCATATGTGGTGGATGGTGCAGGAACCCATCCTGCATAACTGAATTCAACAGCATCAAACCCAGATGGAACAGTCTGGTTTGCCGTATCAAACGTTTGACCCGCTGTGCCAACGACTCCTTGAAAGGGCATCGTGTAGGTTGTAGGATAGTTCAGTCCGCCTCGCGTGAAGGAAATGGTTAAGAGACATTCAATGTTTGAACTGGTTGGCGATGGAATCAGTGTTGTGTTGACTAACGCCCAAACTGTGATGTTAGTGCTAACCTGCGCTTGAATGGTGAGGCTTACGCCACTACTGTAGTTTGCAATGGAACCAATGCCGTACACCGTGTTTGTCAAGACACTGTTTTGGTAGAACCCAACTTCAGCTATGACATTGCCATAGTTGCCGATTGTCAGCGTGAAATTGCTGGGCGCGAAGATTCCGCTTGTCGAATTGTAAACCAGTATGTTCCAAACGAAGGTTCCGCCAGATGGAAACGTGTAGACAAACGTGTTAGCCACATTGTCAGCAACCGCGTTCGTTGAAGCTAGGGACAACCATGTTCCGTTGAAGTTGCTGTAGAGTGTGGCATTCTGAATTGGGTTTCCAACAGATGTTGGCGTGAAAACAAAATTGACTGTTAAGCTGGCTTGGTTCGTACTGCTTGCGGGACTGTTCAAAGCAACCGTTAGGAAACTGGACATGTCCAGTTCAAACAGAGCTGTTGTGTTTGATCCTGACAAGTTGTACCATAAATCTATAGTCGAGTTTGCCAGAATCCACGACCAATCCGTGCCTTGTGGAACGCTTGTGCCATTCACGTTAACGTTGACTGGTTGCTGTGGAAAAGTCAACTGTGCCGTAACATTTGCGTTGATGCCAGACAAGTCTATGAGTGTTACATTGCTCTCTACAAATTCAAGCAGGGTAATGTTGCCAGACTGCGCGGATACTATTAGGCTTGGAATCGTGGTTCCTCCTTCAGTGAAGTTTATGAACGATGCGCATGTGGCGTTGACCGTTAAACTGTCGAATGTGATGTTCTGTGTCCAAACCAAATAAGTGTTGTATGCGGTGAACTGAATTTGATTGTCTGGGTACGGTGTCAGGGTTACGCAGTTGACAACATGAAGAAGGCTGACACAAGCGATCAGCACAGAGAGAAGCACCAGAACCTTCCGAATTCTCCACATCCAGTTCAATCACCATATTTCTCATTTGTCGAAGACCTTTATTGTTGGCATTGATGAGGCTGTTATGCTGAAGGAATCGCCAGGCATCAGATAGAGAGAAATTGTTGTTGCGCTGGAAAATAGTGTTTGACCGTCCATAACAATAGCTGTCACTGTACCCCCCGTTATGATTATTTCTTTTGGACTCTGCCAGCAAGTATATGTCGTTCCGCTTACGTATGTGTTACTTACTCCGTAGTCCACTAGAAGGTTGCTGCTTGCGCCACCTATGTTGCCTCCTGAATAATATCCGATGGGATTCCATCCCACATTCTGGTAAACATAATCTGTGTCGTTGCCTAACCACCATGTTCCTTTAGAAAAGCCAGTCCCAGCGAAATTATTGTCAGCGATAAGGTTGTAAGCGCACCCTGGCGCTTCACTATAGGGGTTTGCACAGTTCATCGTTGTACAGCCTTCAACGGTGCTGTTTTGGACATTAGCGAAGTATATTCCGTCCCCTGAAGGTTCATTCATCACCGTTAAACTGTTGACAGTAATATTCTGGCAGTTTCCGAAACTTACTGCTATAGGCGAACCGCTACAGTTTACTGTGTCGATAACTCCGTTAGAAAAGGTCGAAGCTGCTGTGTTTTGAACGAATAGACCGCCAAATAGCGATCCTGAATACGATGAGTTTATGACATATTGCACTCCGAAATTGGTCAGCCTAAGTTCTCGAATTCCGTTTACTGCGCCTCCGTAGCATTCGATGCCATACTGTGAGACATTATGGACATCAATATTAGAAAAGTCACAGCTTGATAAGACAGCACTTCCCACTGAGTCAATGCATATTCCGTCTGTATAGTTTGTGCTGTCTCCTATTTGGTCTTCTACATTCGTAACTTGAACGCGGGCAGTGTTTTGTCCGTTAGCTTCTACTCTGATCGCATCGCCAACATTTGAGGATACTAAGCCATTGACTACAGTGTCATTGTTGTTAATCCAAACAGCATCAGTTACTCCCTCCCAAGGGACAGTTATATTCCAGTCAGTAATGTCTGTCAGTGTTGCATTATCTCCTTGCGTTAATCCGATGGCACATGCACTATCATGCAATGTTAGCTCCGAAAAATGGGTGTAGTTGCAGGCAACACAGAAAATGTCAAAATATTTGCCTTCGCTGATGTCACAGTGAGAAACGTCGATGTATGTGGTGTTGCTGAAGGAAAGAACCGTTTGATAAATGGCTGATTGTGGCTGTGTAGGCGCAGAACCGACCCAATAGCCCCCAGTTACTGTTATGTGCGTCTTGTTCGCAGAATTGAATACGTGTTTTTGGCCTGTATCGGACAGAGTGACACTACCATCTAAAATTGTCGTTGTCCAACTCGCGGGCAAGATGGTATCTGTAATACTGAAGTTTCCCCTCAAATAGACCGTTTGAGGATATGTTCCACTGCAATTTCCATAGGCAAAATTGATGACTATTGATGCGTTTGTGTTTGAGTAGGCTATGCTTCCAGTTGTGCAGTTTATCAAATAGTTGCTTGTCGTATTCTGAAAAACTAAAAATGTGTATGGAAGCCCTGTTACATTTCCTACAGGTCCAGCAGGACCAGTAGCACCCACACCACCCAAAGCGATTGTTGCCGATCCATTGTATCCGTAGAATTGCCCTATGTCGCTTCTGAACCAGATTTCCCCAGCAATCGGTGAAGCTGGATTGTTTGTTAATGAACCCAGATAGAGGTATGTCGTTGAAATGCTGGTGCTGTTCAGCCATGTTGCCCCGTAGATTCCGTAGCTTCCTCCGAGGTTCCAGTTTCCAGTTAATGGCTGAGAACCGCTCGCGTAAAGCAACACAGGCACGCCTGTCAGGTTCGCATATGGAAAAGTTGAAGGAGTCCCCGTGAGGTTCGCGTATGGAAACGTCTGAGGCACACCAGTCAAATTTGCATAGGCACAGTAGCCAGGCCATGAAGACGGAACACTTGTAAGATTAGCCCATGCAACATAGTTCGGCCAGTAAGAAGGAACACCTGTAAGGTTAGCCCACGCGCAGTAGCCAGTCCAAGAAGACGGCAGACCCGTCAGATTTGCCCACGCCACATACATAGGCCAATAATTCGGGAGGCTTGTAATGTTGGCAAAAGGCAGAAACTGAGTTTGATACTGACTGCCAACTGGAATCCAACTGTTATTATAAACGTAGAGCAAGCCTTGATCGTAGCGCCACACCATCTGGTCAGTTTCATTCTCTAAGCCTGAGAATGTGTTGACACTTTGAACAATCAGGTCTACAACGTTGACACCTTGACCGCTTGTCAACTCGGTTATGTTGACACAGTAAAGAGAAGTGGCGTTAAGAGATCCAAGTCCAGTCACAGTAACTGACGGAGTTGTTATTCCATTATTGTTAATAGTCGTTGTAGCTATAGTAAGTCGGAAAACCATTCCAATGATGAGAACTATGAGAATGGCAACATAGAACTTTCTGCTAAATTTTTTGACATTACTCATGGTTTATCTACTCTGTTCACTGGGTTTATATGATTTTGCCTCATGTTACTATGTCCCTCTGCCCAACAAACTCTAACAGGAAAACAGCCCAGACAAAACTGTTCACTGCCAAGATTGGAACATAAATGATTGTTGCCACCGCGCCCATACCTAAAGAATTGATCACTGTGCTCACAAGCAACGGCAAACCTGAAACGATGAGTCCGATAGGCGCGGCGAACACGCTTAAAATCGCTAGTGTTATGAAGCCGAAGCCCAAAATGTTTCTGCCAGTCAACACTCCCATGATGCCGATAAGAGTCATGGCTCCCGTTGCCAATAGGCTTGCAGGGTTCGTTAAGAAACCAGTGATGTTGAAGCCGAAGCTTGTTATGTACGTGCCAAACGGACTTTTAATGCCGAACCATCCTGACGCGCTCATTTCCGCAAGCATCCACGTTGCCAAGTTGAAGCAGATGTAGAAAAGCATAAACTCGTAAGCAGTTCGAGATGGCACTATGCGGGCCTCCTGTTGCTTAAAGCGTAAAGAATAGCGAGAGAACCGACGAAGGTCAACATGCCTGTTGGAATGTTCAACCAACCAATATACGTTAGGAATCCAGCTAAGAAAACCGTTATCACCGTTCCAACGTAGCGGTCTTTGCTGCTGAAGCATCCGAACACTAAGAGACAGAGGAAGAAGCCGAAAACTTGCGCTCCATCCACGCCAAGCCAGTTGCCCAAGAAACTCAGGTTGAAAGATGATGTGGTTATGCTGTAGGGTGGCAGAGTCCATGACCATGACAAAGTTCCGTAGTAGCTTGTGCTGGAAGTCACTGTCACCGTGTAGGTTAATGTTGGCTGTGCATTGTTCCATGTGAGACTGTAGGTTCCGCTTGTCGTTTGATTGTCTGAATCCATGAGTTGCGAGCCTTGATAGATTTGCGTGCTTACGGTTCCAGTTTCATTGTTTAAATCCTGATACAACACTTGAATCGTTGTGGCAGACGTTCTTTGAGTGAAAACAGTAAGGTTGCCATAGGATATTGCGGTTGACGGAAAATTCAAAGCGGAAACAGTTATGCTGACTGGCGTTGAAGGGTCGGCTGGCGTGGTTACGCCGTTGTCGTAGAAGCCTTGACTGCACCAGATTCTAAACCCGTAGCTTCCGCCGAAATGCAAAGTGAAAGGGATAAGGTTGTTCATGCTGTAGGGTCTTCGTTCAACAACCACGTTGGAACCGTTCAAGCTAATGTAGCTTTCAACATAAGCATTCGTTATGCCCAACACGTCCGTTATGCTGACATAGTACGTGTAGTAGGGCGAGTCTGGAAGGAAAACGTAAACGGTTTCGCTGTCGCCGAAATAGGCTGGAACAGGATAATAGATTCTGGTCACGTTGCCTCCTAAATATTCCTCAAAAAACTGTGGAGCCATTGCGCTGTAGTAAGTGTAGTTTCCATTCAACGTGAAATTGAAAACACCGCTAGTCTGATATACCGAAACGGTTACAGTTTGGTTGACACTGGTTCCGCTTGCCTCATCTATTGGACCGATAAACGTGTACACATACGGATACATGCCCGAGACTACGTTGCCCCAAATTTGATAAGTGAAAGTCTGACCTGTCACTCCAAAAGACCATGTGTTGCCCCCATCTATACTGTACTGAAGATTTTCAGTGCTACTTGATGCCAACCAGACAATAGGACTGTTTATGGTTCCAGATGGAAAACTGAGAATTATGCAGTACCGCGTGTAGGCTGAAAGGTTATAGGGAGACATTGCAAAGCTGACCCATGCAGGAGACGAAGGTTGCAACGAGGACGGCGCAATCGTGCCTATCGTAAGGTTCGGTCCACTTGGATAGCTGTTCACAATCGCCCTTATGGCTACGGTTGCATTTCCTGAAGGATTGCCAAAACTGTAAATGAAAAGGCTCACACTTGTAACAGAATGACCTACCATACCAACAGTGAACAGTTGACTGTAGCAGTAGTTGCCAAAAATATAGTCGCTGATGATCGCAGGTTCAGTGTTGCTTTCCCACTCAACAGTTTGCGCGTGAACCGTTGGCAACGCAAGAAATTGTGAGAACAAGCCTACCAAGAGAACTGCAAGAAACAAGCTGTACAGTTTCTTCAATGGCTACTCTCCATACGTTTTTTTAATGGCCTTCCTAATTGCCCCAGACATGGAAATTTCTTGTTCTGAGTTGACGAGATCATGCAGTTTTCTGTAATCCCGTTCTGTCACTGTTATGTCGAGACGCCGAGTTTTCCGAGTCATGCCACTCAATAATACACATTGAATACACACTATTTAAAACTTTAGCCACACAGAGGTATGCCAAGGACTGACGAAACTACACAGCTCATGCTTCTTGCTGTTTGCAAAGCCCTGATTTCTAAGTAACAGAAAACGGCAACAATAACGGCAGTGATGGCTAGCGTAATGTAAGGATAATGTTGACCGAAGAATTTCCAAAACCGTTCTCGTCTATTCAATTCAATCACTTCTTCTTGCGAGGTTTCCGCTTGAACCCTTCAGTAGCATAATATGCTTTTCGTTGTTTTTCAGAATGAGGCTTGAACTTCTTTTTGCATAGCATAAGTGCCTTTATATTCTGTTCAGCATTTAAAAGCTTTCCATGAATTGGCTAGAACTCTTCGACCTCATCCACTATTTTCCAGCAGTATTCATCTTTGGCTACGCAGCACTTCAAGACCTGAAACACGGCGAAGTCACCAACAAACTTTGGCTGTACACGCCCTACGGAATCTTGCTGATGCTTGTGGAACTGTTCTTTGTTCCCAAACTGATATTGCCCTACGTTGTTTCAGCAGCCACATTTTCACTGTTCAGCTTCAGCCTCTACGTTTTAGGAAGAGGACGAATCTTCGGAGGTGCAGACGCAAAAAGCCTAATCGTGCTCTCACTGATTGTCCCATTTACCCCGATGATTCATGGCTTCATCACTTTAACTCTGCCCTTTGCATTGTTGTTCTCGGGAATCTTCGCTTTGGCCTATGGACTTGCAACCAAGAAAAAAGCCGTGAAGTTCCTGCCATTTCTTTTTCTAGGTTTCACGTTGACGTTGCTTATCTAAAAACTTAAATAGACATTCAACAAGAATAGCACAATGCTTGGTGAAACGTGCCCCAAGTGAACGTGCGAAAGTATCCATCGGTGTAAACCAGTTGGGCAGTTCTGGAAAAAACTGCCACTCGACCCCTCAAGGAATAAAATCGCCGAACAACCGTTTCAACTGGCTTGTTCCTTTTTTGCGATGTTGAAACTCGCCCTTCTGCTGATGCGTTCTATCGCTAACAGCGTCAAGAATCGCACCTGACTCAAGAATCTGCTGTCTGTTTAAGCCTCTGTACTGTTTTGCTATTGCACGTTTCCTCGCCAC
>Ga0187771_10000184_pt1 | contig 34326 bp, 29 predicted proteins | sample 0116_SJ02_MP15_1_FD_133139 | JGI IMG/M metagenome (GOLD analysis project Ga0187771, IMG submission 133139) | Tropical peat soil microbial communities from peatlands in Department of Meta, Colombia - 0116_SJ02_MP15_10_MG | ecosystem: Environmental > Terrestrial > Soil > Wetlands > Peat | place...
GGGTTGGAAGGGATAACGTCGGTAAAAACCAACCCTGTGATCGGTAGCGCATTAATTCATTTCGATGAAAGTAAGATCAAATACAAACAGATCATCGGCTTTCTCGAAAAACATGGCTTTTTCATTCTGGCTAAGGCAAGAACGTCTGATCAAGTTATTCAGCACGCGGCAGAAAAGGTTCTTGAGAATTTGTAAGTTTTTTTTGATCATGCAGCGTAGTTATCTTCCGGGAATGCGCAAAAGTTGTCATTATTCACTATTGTATGTTTTATTCAGAAATCGGTGGGTAGTAAAAGACTCTCAGGGAACCGCCTTTGCGAAATCAATGATCACTCGTTCATGTAGTTCCTAACCAATATAATCAGTTATAAAAAACCCTCCCTCGCGGGCGTCTTCCTGATTACCGCAACCTCTTCCCTGCGATTCAGGCTCTGCGCCTCGCGTAGAACGGGTCATTAAGCATACCTTCTTCCCAGCTGACCGCCGGGGTCTCAAACGCCTCAGGTACCACCGTAGCCTACGGTAACCTTTTCACCCTCCACGATCACCGGCACATCTCTCTTCCCCTTTGAATAGGAAAGCATTTCATCGAGCCTTGTAACGTTTTTCTTCACATCATAATACTCGACCCTACCTCCGAAAACCTCCCGGGCCTTCTCCGTGTAGGGTCAACCCGGCATCCCATATATTTTGATTTTTTCTCCCATGATTTTACTCCTTTCCGCCTGCACTGGCATTCGATCATCCTTTACAATTATATATTACAGCTCTTTTTGGGCTGCCTCGTTAGATGTCGAGATGCATTGGTTTCGGATCATCATTGCGTCTGCTGCGACGTATCCCTACGTGAAACAGTGAGAGGATTCTGCAAATAATGTTACGACTGGTAATCGTTAGAGTTTTAATCTGCCGAAACTCGTTTAGTTGTAGCATGCCGTGTATATCGTATGACTAGTCGGTTCAAGTCCGACCGTGGGAGTTCGGCAGTTCACCCACGTAGCGCGAGGGAGACGTGAGGAGTAATCCAAAGCGTTAAGTTCCCTGACAAAGTCCCTTTAGGGGGCGAGCAAAACCGCGGGTCGCAGCGAAAGCGAACCTATAAGTAGCCTCGTAAGAACCAATGAAGTTGCCGACCCTCTTACTAGTAGGGGAAGGCCGATGCATCTATCTTAACAAAAACTGTCAAAACCGATAGATGGACTTTCGAGGTACCAGGGGCGACACGCGGGGGCAGCCAAACGAGGCAGCACGGGAGGCCCTTGTCGATGCCGTACAGGACGGCAACTGGTGGATATAAGGTAACCCAGAAATTCCAGCGGGTCGACAAGGGAATCGGATTTGCCCATAGTACCGCCTGTATCCCAAGGACAACATAACCTTGGGAGAGGAAAGGGGCAATACCTTCATCACGTTTCCAAAGGAGGGAAGGATTGGGGGATTGCGTAATGCTTAAAACCCCAGAGAGGATTCGGGAACTTCAGAGGAAACTATACCAGAAGGCCAAGCAGGAGCCGAAGTTCAGATTCTATCTTCTCTACGATAAGGTCTATCGGCTGGACATCCTGGGCCATGCCTAAGATCTTGTCAAAGCAAACAAGGGGGCAGCTGGAGTAGACGGCCAGACCTTTGAGCACATAGAGGAGACAGAGAGGGGAGCGCAGGAGTATCTTGAGAACTTAGCACGAGAGCTACGAACCAAGACGTACAAGCCCATGCCGGTAAGGAGGGTTTATATCCCCAAAGCGGATGGTAGCAAACGACCACTCGGGATACCGACCATTAAAGACCGGATTGTCCAGATGGCGACCAAGCTGGTCATCGAGCCTATCTTCGAGGCCGACTTCCAAGAAAACTCGTATGGATTTAGAACGAAAAGAAGTGCTCATCAAGCAATGGACGATAGTAAGCAACACCTTTGGGCAGGAAGAACACAGGTAATCGACGCGGATATCAGCAAGTACTTTGATTCCATCCCGCATGAGAAACTACTCAAGGAAGTAGCGAAACGCATCGTGGACAAGAGCATCCTGAGACTCATCAAGATGTCTTACAGCGCCAGTAGTAGAAGAGGATGAAGACGGAAAGAAGAAATACCAGCCCAACGGCAAAGGAACACCTCAAGGAGGAGTCATATCACCGCTCCTCGCCAATATCTACCTTAATATTCTCGATACTCTTTGGAAAGAGAAACGAATGCAGGAGGAGTTTAGTGCACGGCTCATCAGATACGCCGATGATTTTGTCATGCTCTGTAGGGCAAACACCGAAGTGGTACGGCAGAAAATTATAGTAGTGCTTACCGCACTCGGTCTCAGCCTGAATGAAAAGAAGACAAAAACTCTAGGCGCCAGAGAGCAAAGCTTCAACTTTCTTGGATTCACAGTGAAGCTTACCAGAAGTACGAGAACAGGGAGGATGTTTCCTCTGATCATTCCCTCGAAGAAGTCTATGGCACGTGCGAGGGCAGAAATCAAGCACCTTACGAGAGAAGCATGTGTGATTGTTCCAATAGGTGAGGTCATCGATAAACTCAACATGATGGCAAGGGGTTGGTCGAACTATTCCTACTACGGGAACAGCAGTAAGCAACTGACACATATTAGAAACTACCTTGAGAATAGAGTCCGAAAGCATCTTATGCGGAGGAAACGGAAAAGCGGATGGGGACTCAATCGATATCCATATGAGTACCTGTATAAAGAACTAGGGCTATATAAGATACCGGCAACCGCTCCCTGGAAAACTGCGAATTCCGCTGGATGAAGATGATTGGAAAGCCGTATTCGAGAAAATCGAACGTACGGTTTGATGAGGGGGTACTGGAGATAGAGTTATGGTTGGGTTAGCGAGGCACTGTTAACCGAAAGGGAAAGCAACAGATATACTCAACCTGCAAATCACTACGCCAGGGCTCCACTCTACGGTGTAGTTCACAGTAATAATCGGATAAGAGTTAATGGCTATGAATTTACCGCAAAGGCCGTCCGCGAGAATGGCTGGCCAACGTCGGAGTCAAAAGCCTGTTTATCGAGCCAGGCAGCCCTTGGGATAATGGCTACATCGAGTCTTTCAATGGAAAGTTTCGGAATGAACTTTTGAACAGAGAAATCTTGACGACATTACTAGAGGCAAAGGTCTTGATTGAGATGTGGCGGAGGGAGTATAATTATACTTGACCACACAGCTCGCTGGGTTACCGGCCACCGGTCTCAGAGGCAATTCAACCCAAAAACCCGACTCTCAACCTCGTACAATAACCGGGGGCAGCTCACTATGCGTAGAAAGTAAACGTGACGATTTTGCGCCGAAAACATGCATGGTTATTGGAAGTGCAGGTCAAAACACGCTATAGTTGATTTGATATAGTATATTCAGTTGATTATGCTCGGGGGGAACCGTCGGTCTCAGTGCTGTCAGAATAATCATGCGATTTCCCGGGTTCGACAGCGAGTGACTTGTCCATTGAAATTCGAGTAAAGAAAATTTTGCGTTGTAGCCTCCAGAGGGTCTGTCTCTCATCAACATTGATGAATTTTGATTTTTGTAATGCATACGTATGATGCCGCGATGAGAACCATGCGAAGTGCTATCGTCCGGTTTAATTGCCGTCCGTGAAAATCAGGAGGGATCACTATGCGCTTAACACGAAGACAGTTCTTCAAGGTCACCGCTGCCGGGCTGGGGACATCTAGTGTTGCGGCCTTGGGCTTTGCGCCCGGTAATGCGCAGGCCGAGGTGCGGCAGTTCAAGCTCGCCCGAAGCACCGAGACCCGAAATACCTGCCCCTACTGCTCGGTGAGCTGCGGCCTGATCATGCACAGCATGGGCGACAGGGCCAAAAACGCCGAGTCCTCGATATTTCATATCGAGGGCGATCCGGACCATCCCATTAACCGGGGCACCCTCTGCCCCAAAGGCGCGGGCCTTGTGGACTTCATCCACAGCCCGAACCGTCTCAAATATCCTGAATATCGCGCGCCCGGTTCCAAGGACTGGAAGCGCATCTCCTGGGACGAGGCATTCACAAAGATCGCGCGCCTGATGAAGGACGACCGGGATAAGAACTTCGTCAAGAAAAATGCCGAAGGGGCAACAGTCAACCGGTGGCTCACCACGGGATTCCTTGCAGCCTCCGCATCAAGCAACGAGACCGGCTACCTTACGCATAAGGTCGTCCGCAGCACCGGGATGCTGGCGTTTGATAATCAGGCTCGGGTCTGACACGGCCCCACGGTGGCCAGTCTGGCCCCCACGTTCGGCCGCGGCGCGATGACCAACCACTGGGTCGACATCAAGAACGCGAACGTCGTCCTGGTAATGGGCGGGAACGCTGCTGAGGCGCACCCATGCGGATTTAAATGGGTGACCGAGGCCAAGGCCCACAACAAGGCAACATTCATCGTCGCAGACCCTCGCTTCACGCGATCCGCATCGGTAGCAGATTTCTATGCCCCGCTCCGCACGGGCACGGACATTACCTTCCTGGGCGGCCTGGTCAACTACCTTCTCACGCACGACAGAATTCAGCATGAGTACGTCAAGGCATACACGGACGCAAGCTTCATCGTTCGCGAGGATTATCATTTCGATGACGGCCTGTTCTCGGGCTACATTGCTGAAAAACGTTCCTATGATAAGACAAGCTGGATGTACGAATTGGGTCCTGACGGGTACGCTAAAGTGGATCCGAGCCTCAATCATCCCCGATGCGTGTTTCAGCTCCTGAAGATGCATTATTCCCGGTATACACCTGAAATGGTGAGCGACATCTGCGGCACGCCCAAGGACATGTTCCTCAAGGTGGCGGAAACCATCGCGACAACCTCGGTGCCGGACCGGACTCTCACCATCATGTACGCGCTTGGCTGGACCCAGCACTCGGTCGGCTCCCAGATAATCCGTACCGCTGCCATGATGCAGCTCTTGCTCGGCAATATCGGCATGCCGGGTGGCGGCATGAATGCGCTGCGCGGCCATTCGAATATCCAGGGCCTGACCGACCTGGGGCTCCTGTCGAACCTCCTGCCGGGCTACCTCACGCTTCCCGGCGAGAAGGAGACGGACTACAAGACCTACATCAGCAAGCGGGCGCTCAAGCCCTTACGGCCGGGCCAGATGTCCTACTGGCAGAACTATGAGAAGTTCCATGTGAGCCTGATGAAAGCCTGGTTCGGTGACGCGGCCACAAAGGACAACAACTGGTGCTTTGACTGGCTGCCGAAGCTCGACAAGGGCTACGACGTGCTCCAGATTTTCGAACTCATGCACCAGGGCAAGGTGAACGGGTACTTCTGCCAGGGGTTCAATCCGCTTGCTGCTTTTCCGTGCAAAGCCAAGGTCGGGGAGAGTCTGGCCAAGCTCAAGTACATGGTCGTGATCGATCCGCTTTCAACCGAGACCTCCTGCTTCTGGGAGAACAGCGGGGACTTTAACAACGTGGAGTCCGCCAAAATCCAGACCGAGGTATTCCGGCTTCCCTCCACCTGCTTCGCGGAGGAGAACGGCTCGCTCACGAACTCGGGCCGCTGGCTCCAATGGCATCATAAGGGCGCGAATCCGCCCGGAGAAAGCAGGCCGGACGCAGAGATTATGGCAGGCATCTTCCTCGCACTGCGGGACCTGTATAAGAAGGAAGGTGGAGAATTCCCTGACCCGATCCTGAACCTGACGTGGAATTACAAGATCGCGCGCTCACCATCCCCGGAGGAACTCGCGATGGAATACAACGGCAAGGCGCTTGCAGACGTGACCGATCCCAAGGACAAGACCAAGGTGCTGGTAAAGAAAGATCAGCAATTGGACGGCTTCGGCCAGCTCAAGGACGACGGCACCACCTCCTGCGGCTGCTGGATCTTCTCAGGCGCTTGGACTGAAAAGGGCAATATGATGGCGCGGCGTGACAACTCGGATCCCTCGGGCCTCGGCAACACACAGAACTGGGCATTCTCCTGGCCGGCCAACCGACGCATCCTGTATAACCGGGCATCGAACGATCCCAGCGGCAAGCCTTGGGACCCGAAGCGCAAATTGATCAGCTGGAACGGCACGGCATGGACTGGCGTTGATGTGCCGGATTTCAAGCCCGACGTTGCACCGGGGGACCCGATGAATCCGTTCATCATGAACCCGGAAGGCGTTGCGCGGCTCTTCGCCTTGGACAAGATGGCGGAAGGACCATTCCCCGAACACTATGAGCCGTTCGAGACGCCGATCGACACGAACCCGCTCCATCCCAAGGTCGTGAGCAATCCTGCGGCGCGGGTGTTCAAGGACGACTTTGAGACGTTCGGAAAAGGCAAGGACTACCCGTATGCTGCGACCACGTATCGCCTGACCGAACACTTCCACTACTGGACCAAGCACACAAAGCTCTCATCCATCCTGCAGCCCGAGCAGTTCGTGGAGATCGGCGAGGAACTGGCAAAGGAGAAAGGCATTAGGCACGGCGATCAGGTCAAGGTGTGGTCCACCCGCGGCTTCATCAAGACTAGGGCGGTCGTGACCAAGCGCATTAAGCCGCTTACGGTTCACGGCAAGACCGTGCATCACGTGGGCATTCCGATCCACTGGGGCTTTAAAGGAATAGCCAAAAGCGGCTATATCGCCAACACCCTGACGCCGTTCGTTGGCGACGCCAACGTGCAGACGCCGGAGTTCAAGTCTTTCCTCGTGAATATCGAAAAGGCATAGGAGGCAGATCATGGCACTTCAATCGCTCGATATCGTCCGGCGCTCCGCAACGAGCACCCGGCCGCCGGAACAGCGCCAGACTCCGGAGGTCGTAAAGCTGATCGATGTGTCGAAATGCATCGGGTGCAAGGCCTGCCAGGTGGCGTGCATGGAGTGGAATGACACGCGCGATGCGATCGGCACGAACCAAGGCGTGTACGACAATCCCGCGGACCTGACAGAAAACTCCTGGACCGTGATGCGGTACACGGAAATCGAAACCGAGCGCGGCCTCGAATGGCTGATCCGCAAGGACGGCTGCATGCACTGCGCTGATCCGGGCTGCCTCAAGGCCTGCCCGGCACCAGGCGCCATTGTGCAGTACAGCAACGGGATCGTAGATTTCCATGAAGAGAACTGCATCGGCTGCGGGTACTGCATAACCGGCTGTCCGTTTAACATCCCGCGGCTTTCGAAAAAAGACGGTAAGGTCTACAAGTGCACGCTCTGCTCCGACCGCGTGGCCGCGGGGTTGGAGCCTGCGTGCGCCAAGACCTGCCCGACCGGGGCGATCGTGTTCGGTACCAAAGAGGACATGCTGCAGCACGCTGAAGAGCGGCTGGTCGACCTCAAAAGCCGCGGATTCGCGAACGCGGGCATCTACAATCCGCCGGACGTGGGCGGAACACACGTGATGTACGTGCTGCAGCACGCGGACCGGCCGGGGATCTACAATGACCTTCCGAAGGACCCGTCGATCTCCGCAATGGTCTCTTTGTGGAAAGATGGTGCCAAGCCACTCGCCTCGATATTGTTCGGCGCGGGCATTCTTGCTGCTATTCTCCATTACGTAACCAAGGGACCGAGCAGGGTATCGGAAGAGATCGAGAAGGAGTATAAAAATGAAAAATGATCCGAAAAGAATACTTCGATATACTCCGGCCGAGCGCGCCAACCACTGGCTCTCGGCGATCTGCTTTATTCTTGCGGCGCTGTCCGGGCTGAGCCTCTTTCAGCCCTACTATTATACCCTGGCGCAGTTCTTCGGCGGCGGAGTCTGGGACCGCATCCTCCATCCCTTCTTCGGGGTGGCGCTATGCGTTCTGTTCGCCATCATGTATGGCCGCTTCCGTGAGCACAATGTTTTGACCCCGTCGGACCGGGAATGGCTTTGCCGCGTCCGTGAAATAGTGAACAGCGACGACAGCAACATGCCGGAACAGGGCAAATTCAACGGCGGTCAGAAGCTTGTGTTTTGGCTGTCGGCGATCTTGCTAGCGTTGCTCTTCCTGTCCGGCATCGTCATATGGCGGGCTTACTTCTCCTACCTCTTCCCGATCTGGCTGATCCGCGTGTCGTCGGTCGTCCATGCCGCATCAGCGGCGATATTTATCGGCCTTATCATCTTCCATATCTACGCAGCTCTCTGGACTAGGGAGAGCATGTCTGCCATGGTCTACGGCTGGGTGAGACGCGCCTGGGCGAAGCAGCATCACCCGGCATGGTTCCGGGAGATGACCGGAGGAGATAAATGAGCACGGACGTCCGCATCCTGGAGCCCGGCCAGCTGGAAGCCCCCCGGGGGGAGATCCGCTTTCTCTTCCTGCCCGATGGCACAATCTTCAGCCGCAGGGCAGAACGCCTGCGCCTTCTGTCGAACGGTCATCCGCTCGGAGATTTCCTGTCCTTTCTTGCGAAGCTTTCAAACGCGCAGCAGGAAGCCTTGCAGCAGTTCCCTCGTGGCATCATACCTGGTCCGGATGAGCAGGCTCGATGCAGAGAAAAGGGCATGCCGCTACTGGGCGCACAGTCCCTACGACGCGACCCGGCATGGCGAAGTGGGCTGAAGCAGATCCTTCAAACCGTGCAGGGGCCGGACCTTCCAGCATTGGCGCAGGATGCGCTTATGAAACTGATGCAGGCGGATGAAGGCCTGCTGGAGGGAACAGCGGACTGTATCGTGTCAGGCTACCTCGACGCTGTAGCTCCGCAGGAGATGCCCTTTGTTGCCGCCGCGCTCCAGGTCTATTGGGTGCGCATGGCGTCGTTGCTGAAGGAAGACGCAGTCTGCCGATCGGAGCAGCGCGGCCTGTGCCCGGTATGCGGATCACCCCCGAGTGTGGGCATTGTACGGAGCACCGGGTCTGAGCAGGGGCTCCGGTATCTTTCCTGCTCCCTCTGCGCTTCACAGTGGCACCTCGTACGGCTCACGTGCAGTGCTTGCCAATCTACCGAGGGAATCGATTACTATACGCGGGAAGGATCGAACTCAGCGGTCAAGGCGGAGAGCTGTGTCAAATGCGGCTCGTATATGAAGCTGCTCTATCTTTCAAAGGACCCGCACATGGACCCGACGGCCGACGACCTCGCGACTGTATCCCTGGACATGTTGATGGACGAAGAAGGCAGGAGTCGCAGGGGTCCTAACCTGTATTACCACCCCGGGAGAGTGCACGGACATGACTGAATGCGAAATGCTTCTGGACGAGTCCGTCAAAGTCCACGGACATCTCTGCGCAGGCCAGGTACTCGGCGTGCGAATGTCCATGCTTGGCCTCCGGCAGATCGACATTTTTGATCCGAAAGGCAAGGATAAAAAGAACGTCATGGTTTTTGTCGAGATGGACCGGTGCGCGACCGATGCAGTCCAGTCCGTCACGGGTTGCAGCCTCGGCCGTAGGACCATGAAGTTCATGGATTACGGCAAGATGGCGGCAACTTTCGTGAATTTGGCTACGAATCAAGCGGTCCGGATATTCGCAAGGGACGAATCCCGGGCGCTGGCAAAGGACTATTTCCCGGAGATCGGTAACAAGTATCAGGCACAGCTTGAAGCTTACAAGATTATGAACGACGAGGAGTTGTTTTCAATCACGCAGGTTCGGGTACATCTGCGGCCAGAGGACATGCCGGGAAGACCGATGAGGCAGGTCGTCTGCGCACTATGCGGGGAGCAGGTGCAGGACGGTAGGGAACAGCGCCGTGACGGCATGACGCTCTGCAGGCCCTGCGTTGACGGCGGATACTGCGAGACTATTTTTTAATATTCGTTATGCAGAACGTCCATAACGACCTGTCATGTGGATATCCGTCAAACTTGATCGTTTGCCTTATCTGCTTCAAACTATCTACCATCACCTGGGTTTCGTAGGAGGCTGCCTCGCCCATGGTGCAGCCAATAGAATTGATAGCTGCTCTCCAAATCGCTTCCATCCTGCGCCCTTTCGCCAGCGTCATTTTGCCTGGTGTGGCAGTACGATAAAAGTCGTCATATTCCATCCCGGCGATCGCCGAAGGATCAAGGCATTCTCGCACCACCGTCAATGTTTCCGCGGGTCCATAGTACTTATCCATCTCGGGGAAATATTGCGCAAGGATATGATTACGAATGCATGCGCTTATGCCGTGCTCCCGTTTCTTCAGCCGCCACTTGAGGGCGTTCAGGATGCGCACATTCCGAAGCGTCATCAGGGGATATTCATAAAACAGGCATTTCCCCTGGGCGATGAGATCAGCGACATTGGCCGAGTCCTTGTCATCGTTTTTGTCCCATCGGCCGTTTAGAAGCTGCCGGTTGTTCTTTACCGCTGTGCCACCAACAAGAACAATCATCCTCCCACACTTGACCAGATGCTCCGCTAAGGGTTTGTGATAATTCGCCGTCGGCTCAACACAGAACACAACCTTTGCCAGGCTGTATTGAACCTTGACGCGTTCTACATAAGCATCTATCATCTCGAATCCCTCGATCGTATTGTCAAAAATCAGATTCTTCACAAGCGTCTTGCCATGCGCCGTACCGAAGAACGCACGATGCTTCTCTTTCGCCACGTCAATTCCGACGATCAGATACTGCCCCGAACCGCGAATCTCCTTCTTCATTTGCAGAAACTGTTCATGTCTGCTATGATCTACATAGCTTATAGGAACCTCCTGTCTTGAAGAATTTAGTTTCCCTATAAACTTATTTTTAGCAGGAGGTTTCTATTTTGGGTAGTCTTGAAGATAATTTTGTCTATGCTTTACGGGGTACGTCTGACCTCATGCTCTACCCATAAATAACGAAATACGCGTTTGTTGCTCATTTCAGCCGAAATTTTTACCGCCTATGTCATAAATACCCTATCAGCATCATTCCATCAGCATCATTGACAACACAGTTCATCCGGCATATATTCATGCATATCCATGGAAAAGACCAAAGACATAGCGGACCTCATACGGGTTTCCCTATGTCTAGGACAGCACACCAGGGAAAATAGGAAATGATCCCTCTTAAATTTTCGGTAAGCAAAAAACTTTACGTCTTTGCTTCCGCGTTGGCGCTCATCACCATTTTCTACAATCTTCTTGAAGGTGCCTTTTCCGTCTTTTTCGGTTTTAAAGATGAGAGCCTGACGCTCTTCGGATTTGGAGTCGATTCCTTTGTAGAGGTAATATCCGGACTAGGGATTTGGCACATGGTTCAAAGGATCAAATATAACGGCGAGGAAAATCCGGATCGATTTGAGCAGACAGCACTTAAGATCACCGGGAGCGGTTTTTATGTCCTGACCACTGGGCTCTCGATTACAGCGGCCATTAATCTTTACCAAGGTAACAAACCAGAGACCACGTTCTGGGGTATCGTAATCTCTATAATTGCTATCGTAGTTATGTGGTTGCTTGCCCATTATAAGGATCAGGTTGGTAAGGAACTTAATTCTCAGGCTATAATTTCCGATGCTGCCTGTACTCGCGTCTGTCTGCTACTCTCTGTTGTCCTCTTGGTTGCAAGTGTCGGATATGAGCTGACCCATATTGGCGGCATAGACTCTGCTGGCACTTTTGTGATTGCGTGGATATGTTACCGAGAAGGTAGAGAAGCTTTTGAAAAGGCTAAGGCGAAAAGTTTTGCATGTACGTGTGAGGGATCATGCAAGACAGATGAAAAGCAACAAATAACTAAGTAATTCAGTAATTATCATCTTATGACATGCCTTGTATAAGGCAGATTCTTCATGTAACCGAAAATTCGTTATTGTTGAGATTTATCACGTACAACTACAACATCGCATGCGGGATAAACGAAAAGACTGCGAATTTCCGCTTGTACTATTGGGATTAAATGTGTTGAAAACTTAATTGCTCCTTCCTGTATCGTGTGTTTCAATCCCCATTGCATATTACAACTGGAATATGTTATTTTCAATAAAGGCAAAAATAAGTTATAGCATTGTGCCTTGGTAGTTTCACATTTGTGGATAAAATTTGAGACCTTCGATGGCGTAAGAACAGTGGCATGACATAAGCACTATACATGGGAGGTGGCAATTGCAAACAATCTTAGGTGCAGGTGGAACAATAGCAACTGAACTCGCAAAAAACCTTCCACAATATACTCAGCAAATCAGGTTGGTCAGCCGTCACCCTAAAAGAGTAAATCCATCAGATGAAGTAATGACAGCAGATTTATTCAATGCCGAACAAGTTCTGAAGGCGGTACAAGGCTCAGAAGTTGTCTATTTGACGGCAGGGCTACAATACGATATCAAAGTATGGCAGTCTCAGTGGCACGTGATAATGAAAAACGTTATAGATGCATGTATAACGCACAATGCAAAATTGGTTTTCTTCGATAATGTTTATCCATATGGACGTGTTAATGGTTGGATGACAGAAGAAACTCCTATGAATCCATCGAGCAAAAAAGGAGAAGTCAGGAAGAAGCTCGATGAGATGATTTTAGCTGAGATTAAAAGCGGTAAATTGAAAGCCATTATTGCAAGGGCTGCCGACTTCTATGGACCCAATACTCCCTATAGTTTTGTCAACGTAATGGTGTTTGAGAATTTCAAAAAAGGGAAGAAAGCCCAGTGGTTCGTAAATGACACAGTGAAGCATTCTTTCACATATACTCCTGATGCTGGTAAAGCAACTGCGATTCTTGGTAATACTGAAAGTGCCTATAATCAGGTATGGCATTTACCTACTGACAGAAACGCCCTAACGGGAAAAGAATTTATCGAAAAAGCAGCTAAAGAGTTTGGCCTAACACCTCGTTACATGATTTTTTCACGTTGGATGCTTCAAATTTTGGGATTGTTCAACGGAATAATTCGGGAAAGTGTTGAGATGCTTTATCAAAGCGATTCTGATTACTTGTTTGACAGCAGCAAGTTTGAGAAGACCTTCGACTTCAAACCTACTCCGTATAGTCAGGGAATTCTGGACACAGCGAAGTCTATGAGATAGGTTAAAATAGACCAGTAATTTGCACTTTATCAATATGGTGCGGTTGTGAACTTGGATGTGAAGGTTGTAATTTTTAAAAAGAGTAAATGTCATTGACTACTTCCTGTAGTTCTTGTTTTATCCTGCCATTCCAAAATGCATGTTTCGTGTAGAAATGTGTAATTGATTATCTGGCTATGGATGCATTTTGTGATATTGAATAGATCTCGTAGATATGCGCATAACACGGAGGGCGTACCGGCAAAAGGGGTTGGATGGGTCCGGAATTTGCGCACTATATCAAAGAGATCTCATTAAACCTCTTCTATCAGTCATTTATGATATATTTTTATCATACTCCAATGCGAGGAATAGCCATGGATCCTACCATAGTACTTTCGGTATTATCAGCATTAGCTGCAGCAGTCTGGTCCGTCTGGACCTGGAGTGAGGATCAACAGAAGGAGAGACAACATGAGCGTGACCGGGAAGCAGCTCTGTATATAAATTCATTTCTTCTCGCGATTGAAGAGTTACAAGTGCGTCTCTACAGTATCTTGGAGGAGGGCGAACTGGCTGTTTACAAGAAGGAGTATCCTGATCAATACGATCCCGGCTCTCCAGCTGCGATGGAAATTCTCTACCGTCTAAGTCGGTATTTTGGGTGGGTTTATACATCATTTCGATACGGCCCCTATACTAGGGACCCCAGAGTCATAGAGCTGGTCAGAATGATAGGTGAAACTTTTGAAAGTCGAAGCAGGTTTCCAGGGGATGCCTTCCGCTTTAGCTATGACGAGAGGGTCTCTTTAGGCCATGTTGTGGTGCGGCGCGTAGGGCAGGTAACAGATGCTCTTCCTGTATTCGAGTCCATCACATTATATCAGCTTGTAGAGGAAATCAGCGATGATCAAAGTAAACACGCTTTGTTGTTTAAAAGCAAGGCTGTTCGTTCAACCCTGACGGCAATAGATCGGGCTGATCATATTGACGACTTAGAGGGATACGAACGATTGGCAGTTTTACAAAATCTCCTTGTGGATTTGAGTGAATACCTTGAGAGCCAGGAAGGCTTTCGCGTTTCTATAGAAAAAAGAAGAAGAGCGAAGCTCAAAGGGAACTACATCGTGCCATTTCCAACGCCCACAGGCATTGCTAGAATCATCCACCAGACACGGGGACGTATCCGACTAGGTATTCCACGGTTGAAAACGGATAGCGCTTATGCGAATCACGTACAATCACTATTAGCGTCAGTGGACGACGTCAGTAATGTTCGTATAAGCTTCGATACGGCTTCTGTCATTATCAATTATGATCCAGATATACCGGAGATAGAGTTTGCATCGAGAGCGATGAAAACCATTGAAGGTGGCGCCATTCCCTTAGGATCGCATAGATGATGTCTGGACAAACGGACGCAGGATAATAACCGGTGTTGGCTTCAAAGAAATAAAACATGAAGGTGTTGAAGAATAGATGAAAAGAAACAAATTTTTTGTAAGCGTCTAGTCCAAAGGGCTGCTCCCATGAAAAATAGAGTCTTCGGCTTTCAAAAAGATTTGCTGCGGCATGATAATATGGCAGGTAGCAAAGGAAAGAAGGGAATACAAGCAGGAAACTATTACGGTCATGGATTATTAACATAATACAAACCAAATACTGCACATATTGATAAACCATGTGTTGCACATTTGTAGATGATTTTGAGGGTGATCGAAAAGCACCTGAGTAATTAATCTTCGTCGTAACATTCATCGAACCCTGCTTCCTGAAACAGTTAATTCTTTTATCTTTAGCAATTCATAAATTTACAAGTCGTATTCATCAATGAAATAATCGATTATATAAGCGTGAAAAATTTTGATAAAAAAGGAGTAAACGTTTTATGATTAAACTTCGTGTTTCTTGTTTTGGCATTTCTATTGATGGATTCGGTGCAGGTCCAGATCAGGATTTGAAAAATCCCCTTGGTGTTGGAGGCTTGAATCTTCACAAATGGCATATTGCCACGCGAACCTTTCAAAACCTACATGGCGATGGTTCTGTAGAAGGAACTACAGGGGTCGATGACGATTTTGAGGCACGTGGGTTTCAAAATATCGGCTCATGGATCATTGGCCGCAATATGTTTGGACCGATTCGAGGTGCCTGGCCTAACCATGACTGGAAAGGCTGGTGGGGAAGTAATCCACCATACCACGTCCCTGTTTTCGTATTGACTCACCATTACCGCCCCTCGATTGAGATGGAGGGCGGTACTACATTTCATTTTATAACAGACGGTATTGAATCAGCCCTCAAACAGGCAAGAGAAGCTGCGAAGGGAAAAGACATCAGGCTTGGTGGGGGTGTCGCCACGATTCGAGAATATTTGAAGGTGGGCCTTGTGGATGAAATGCACCTCGCGATTTCTCCGATCCTTTTGGGAACTGGAGAGCATCTACTGAAAGACATTGACCTGACCAAGTTAGATTATCAATGTGTGGAACACGTTTCATCTCCGTACGCCACTCACGTGGTCATAAGAAAGTGACCTTCTCATAACCAGTTCAACTTGATTCAGGAATATGTCGCGGATTTTTGCTGTCACTTCGGTGCGCAGGACCCGCGCCAACCCTTCACAAGTTAAATGAAAGTTCAATGCTACAACTCATAATTCGCGAAAGCGCCGGGATAAACCGGCATAGAGTAGGGGGTGCAAGTCCCCTACATGAAAGGATGAGCTGATCCATCATGGCCCCGCGTCATGCGCGGGCGGTCGCGAAATCGCACGTGAAGCGTTGATAGGGGATACGCAGGCCAGCCATTGAGCTCCGAAATCAGGAAGTCCGGGGCGCCGATCGTGTGTGACTGCCGGGAAGGCACCACGAACGGCGGCCCTATCCAGCTAGCCGCAGTTCGGCCCCGCGGAGTCTGAGACCCTGTGCATGCGTGGACACTCTATGCTCGAGAACCGGGAGAGCTCAACGACTCCTGTTGTAGCACGGTGAACAGGACGGTAAGGGAAGGCTGTGGCCGCAATCCTTACGTGTACGTCATTGAGCAGTCTGTCATCGGCGAACCGATCAATACGAGGTATCCTCACTCGTAGCGGAGGTTCTGGAGGAAAGGCCGGTGACCAAGGGGAAATCTTGACAAGTCGTCTGCGACCTGTACGCAGAGACAGGGGTAAACATTGAACGGACTTGCCAGGATACGTGAAGTAGCGGCAAGGAACAGGAACCTCCGTTTCACCAACCGCATGCATCATATCACGGAAGAGATGCTACGGGAAGCTTACTGTGCGCTTAAACGCAATGCGGCGTCCGGAGTCGATGAGGTGACATGGCACGAGTATGGTGACGGCATGGAGGACCGGATAAAGGAGCTGCATGACCGGGTTCAGAGTGGCAGATTCCGAGCAATGCCCTCGAAAAGGGTTTGGATACCCAAACCAGACGGTCGGCAACGACCAATCGGCATTGCCGCGCTGGAGGACAAGATTGTCCAACAGGCGGTGGTATGGGTGCTGAACCAAATCTACGAAGTAGACTTTCTCGGCTTCAGCTACGGATTCAGACCGGAGCGTAATCAGCATAACGCGCCCGATGCGATCTGGGTCGGAATCATCCAAAGGAGGGTAACTTGGGTACTTGATGCGGATATCAAGAGCTTTTTCGACACGATAAACCATGCCTGTCTGATTAAGTTTCTGAAATACCGTATCGCGGACCTACGGATGCTCCGCCTGATCCGAAAATGGCTCAGAGCCGGGGTCTCCGAAGATGGGGAATGGTCAAGGACAGAGGTAGGAACGCCACAAGGGTCAGTGATATCCCCCTTGTTCAGTAATATCTACCTGCATTACGTTCTTGATAAATGGGTACAAAGCTGGCGAACAAGTAAGGCGAGCGGAGAGGTAATCATCGTTCGGTACGCCGATGATTTTGTCATGGGGTTTCAATACCGGGGCGAGGCGGAGCGTTTCTTGGAAGAGCTAAAGAAGCGATTCGCGGAATACGGTTTGGAAATCCACGGCGAAAAGACCCGCCTCATCGAATTTGGGCGGTTTGTGGAAGAAAACCGCGCGGCACGGGGAGATGGGAAACCTGAAACGTTCGACTTTCTCGGCTTTACGCATATGTGCTGGCGGACCCGAGAGAACAACTGCTTTACGATCCGCCGGAAGACCATTACTAAGCGTTTTCGCGCAAAGATCAAAGAAGTGAGGAAAGAACTCCTGCGTAGGCGGGAAGAGCCGGTGCCCCTAGTGGGGAAATGGCTCCGATCTGTCGTGCAGGGGCATTTCCATTACTTTGCTGTGCGCGGAAATATGAAGACGCTGGAAGTTTTCCGGAGAGAGTTAAACAAGGCGTGGTTCTTTGCACTGAGAAGACGTAGCCACAAGGCCAAAACCCTCACGTCGGATCGTATGAATCGCCTGATAAAGACATGGATACCCCAACCCAAGCTAATGCATCCTTTTCCGAATCAAATGCTTCACGTCAATTACTCGAGGTAAGAGCTGTATGAAGTAATCCTTCTCGTACGGATCTGTGCGGGGGTGCCTGAAACGGGCATCCCTACCGCGATAGTAAATAGACAGATCGATCTAATCAAGTCGTAGGTATATGTGTGGATATCTATCTCTTACGCATGATACTCATCTACGGATTAAAGTTAGTAATGCCAATCGAGAGGTACTCTTCAGGAAATTGCGGGGTGGAGGTATACGGAATCACTCATAGAACTGTGATTGTAATGGAGGACGGATTCAAGCGGTATGCCTGGCAAGTATATCTATCGGGATCTGCGCATGTTGCTGTAAATAATAAGCCTATACCTTTCCCGGTGGCATTTTTAACCCTCATTATAATGCCTTTTCTCGGCATGAGTATTTCCATATTTTTTGAACTGGTGTAGCAATGCCCTTTTTTGTGTTTATAATCACATCATTGTTTAACAACTTCTATAAAATAAACACTCAAAGCATGACTGGTTCACGGACGACTGTTTTAAAATAATCGCGACGTGGTGCAAAATCTCGTATAAGTGTGAGAAATGGCAAAAAGCGTTGCAACAAAGAACACAGAATGATAATAATTGAAGTTGATGTTATAGCGGCTGCCGGAGAGTACACGTTTTGTTCGATATAATTGGAGAGAGAAAAGTGGGAAGGCGAGCATTTTCAATCCCATTCACAACAATACTCGTTACGATCCTTGTAGGGTGCAAAGATATTAGTACGAATTACATGACTCTGTAAGAGAGACGATAATACTTTAACTATCCGCAGGAACGGAGCAGGAAAGCCTTTAGAATCTCTTTTGGAGGCCGGTCTTCCGAAACATCTTTCGATATTGCGATTGATAAAATGCAATTTATTCTACTTCTGCCTCAAAGGCGCTTAACATTCAACAGGAGGAATGCCAGATGAGGAACATTATTGTCCGGGGTGTGGCTTGTATGATGCTGGCTACGGCCTTATTTGGTTGCGGTGACGTTGCAACAATGAATAGTAACGGTGCCGCATTAACATCAATAGCAATTGCGCCTGCAAATCCATCAATTACTACAGGCGCATCACAGCAGTTTACGGCAACCGGAACGTATTCCGACAGCACAACCCAAAATATTACAGGGTCAGTCCTGTGGAGTTCGTCGAATGCGAGTAGTGCAACTATTTCTACTGCAGGACTAGCATCTGGTGTTTCGGCCGGCACGACCACCATTGAGGCAATGTCGGGGACCATTTACGGCACGACGACATTAACGGTCACTGTGGGTACTACAACATTGACCTATGGAAACATGAGTGGCGCGGACCTCGGCGCCGGAGCCAACTTGAACGGCGCTATTCCATTCCCCGCGAGCAATGCCTGGAACACAGATATTTCTTCTGCACCGGTGGATACAAATTCCAATGCTCTTATCAGCAGCATCGGACTTGGGACGGGGCTCCATCCGGATTTCGGATCAGGGTTGTGGTCAGGCGCACCAATCGGTATCCCCTACGTTATTGTTTCAAATAGCCAACCTATGGTGTCCGTCCTATTCACGTTATATGCGGACGAGAGCGATCCCGGTCCCTATCCCGTGCCACCGAACGCACCTATTGAAGGACAACTGGCCAATGGCCAGGCCTTCGGTGGCGATCGCCATGTGCTTGTCATTGATCGTGATTCAAATCTTTTGTATGAAATGGCCAATGCCTACCCGCAGAGTGACGGGACCTGGACGGCGAGCTGCGGAGCAATATTTCATCTGGATTCAAACAATGTACGCCCCACGGCACAGCCGGGCTGGACCAGTAGTGATGCAGCCGGTCTGCCTATCTTCCCGGGCCTTGTCCGTTATGAGGAAGCTTCAAGCGGAGTGATAAACCATGCCCTTCGTTTCACGGTTAACACCACCCGAGAAGCTTACGTGCCGCCAGCCACGCACTGGGCGTCCAGCAACACGAACGCGGATTTACCTCCCATGGGCATGCGTGTACGGTTGAAATCCACGTATGTAATTCCGAGCGGATTCAGTACCGAAGTCAAGGCCATTCTGCAGGCGCTAAAGACCTATGGAATGTTCGTAGCCGATAACGGCTCCGACTGGTTCATCACCGGCACGCCAGATTCCCGATGGAACAACGATGAACTGGTGAGCGAGTTGGGCAGCGTGACAGGTTCTAACTTCGAAGTTGTGCAAATGGATGGGCTCGTGACTCCTTGATTTTGTTGAATGCGGAATTTCCAGGCATACCATCCTTTTCATGGTAAATATCAATCATAGGTAAGACGTGGTAGAATGACCGGCAGGGCTTATTAGCTTCAGGGATATCCTCTAAATCAACCAGGAGCCATGCATTGAGCCTTCCCGCAGTACGTCTTCTGGCAAACCACCCCAAGGGGGTGCAACACGCCCCTTCCCCGACTCTGCAAATCAAGGACTTGCATCTTCAAAAATGCGTTTTTCTTTAATAGGACAATAGCAGGACAGCTATAGGATCAATGACGCCGGAGATCTTCATCATGCTGCGACGGTAAGAAACATAGATAGAATACTACGGTTCGTATCATTGACTCTGGGTCTAAAATTCAGATTGAAATGTATAATTATTTCGATTCATAATAACTCGCAAGGTCCGTCCTGAAGCTGTTGTAGTTGCCAATCTCTGGAATAATTAATTTCCATCTCGAAATGTTCAACACTGTAATGTGACTATTTTAAATTCATTGGAAATTGTTACCCAATTTTATCTGATTCTGGTATCATAAACTCTTGGCGTGCACAACTTTGAGAAACCCAGCGTCCGGTAACTAAAGGTTGGAAGAAGGCTAACGAAATCGATCAATAATTCTCACCCCAGTTTGCATATTTATTTGACCGGTCAGGCTGCTTGCTTCACGTGATATTATTTTAATTAGGTGGCATGTTGACGGATAAAGATGTTCAAATAGGTAATTTAATTGCAAATGAGGCTGATTTTGATGAGATTTGTGTAATAAAATGTTTTTTCATCGGTAACCAGGAGTAACATAATGAGAGCGACAAACGTAGCGATGGCTGTTTTGGTAGTACTTACCGTCTTTGCGGGCTATGTCCAGAGTGAAGATTTGTGGAATACCAAGCCTTATCCAGTCGAGTTGCAGGTCGGCGAAATATTCCATGTTTGTATACCAGGTTTGGTACAATGTCCTGCGAGAGAACCTCGATGCGACGACATAAAGGTGGTTATTGTTGTTGATACTCCAGACGGACTAGCGTTCAAAGGCATTTCACCAGGTACAACGCTTTGCTCTGTAGAGTCAGTCAATACGCTCAGACGTGTGTTTAGTGTCACAGTGCGATAATCTTTATGGGAGTCTCTTACAGATCCGGGTGTGGCCAAGGAGACGATCGAATATATATAATTCTAAAAAAAAAACTGTACAACGAAAAAGGGTTGGAGGGATGCGAGACTCGCATCCCTCCACAGAGGGGAGGTATGTTAAAAGCATCGGACAAGATAGACTTTTTTGAAACAAAAAGGAGTTAATCATGAACAGCCCAATCAATAAAACGACTCTATATCTTTGCATTATATTTTGCTTTTTTCTGGCTAGTTGTAGTAATTCAAATAGTGGCCAGCAAAATGAAGTACCGTCTCTGCCGTTCCAAACAATCGATAATGCTAGCGTATATCCTAGTCAGGTAACTGGTGGGCTTTATGTTCTCCGTTCGATATCGGAATGGTCTAACTTCTGGAGTGTTCTCCACGCATCCTATACTCCGCAACCGCCACTCCCTTCAGTAAATTTTACCGAAAACGTTGTCATCGCAGTTGTCGATTCTCCCCGTCCAACAGGTGGGTATTCAATCACGATAACTAGTGTACAGATCTCAACGACAGGTGTCATAGTCCAAGCAGTTCATCAATCTCCTGGCCAAAACTGCGTGGTTACACAAGCGTTTACTCAACCCGATCATATCATCACAGCTCCGACTTTTTCTGGAGAGGCAACCCTGAATTTAACGGAGACAGTCCAAGATTGTTCACCCTAATAAACGAAGGATTAGAGACAGTTTCCTTCAAAAGGAAAAGCTTGAAGAAAAATATGGCTATATTGTTGGCGTCATAAAAAAAACTGGCGAACGCTAAATTTACTCCATCAATTAAATTGTACAGAAGATAAATCCGACTATACGTGAAATATTTAGAAACTTTAAAGAACGCTCCATAGCACATACCGATGAAACGAAGCATGACAACTCAAATGTAAAACTCTGTTAGCTGTATGAGCTCTTTTTCACCTTCTCCACGAAGGCCTTCGCGTCTATGATTTTGACGTCATGGAACTGCTAGAGGTTTCTGATGTGCGGATCGCGGGAGACTAAGTTATTGTAATAGTATGTTGAGCGGATAAGGCCTCATTGTTATAGCGATTTTTACCTCATGAGCCGGGGTCGCTAATCGGGATGATCTACACCGATCATCTCGCCCCTCGGGAAAGATGACGGAAATAAAATATTAGCACATTTCAACAGGAATATGTTAAAGTTTCAAACTCACGCACCCCGTGAACTAGGAGGTGGAAGCCGTATGCTCTAAGTGTGACTCTCATGCCTGATTCAACTACAAACTGCATAAGTGGAATTCGTAAAGACTGAGAATTTCTGAATGTAACGTTGGAATTGCATTCTTCGAACCAAAATATAATCATGCTGTAAAATATTAATGTTACCTTTCATCTAATCTTTCCATGTTTCATTCTCAATTGATGCCTACTATCCCCCAAAATGGCGAATGAGGTGAACACCGAAAATAAAAATTAAATATATTCTCCTTGCATGGTTCCACACGACCCGATGCCCCTCCAATGCCCACACGAAAAGAGTCTGCTATAATAAAACATGTTCTATTGTTTAGACAAGCAATATACGCAATGCGACTGGCAAAAGGAGGATCATTGAATGCCACAGTATCGCATCAAAATGGTCAATAAAATTGCACAGGAAGGGATTGCGTTGTTCGGGTCAGATTACTCGGTGCGTGCCGATGAAAAGGATCCGGAGGGAATTCTAGTGCGCAGTTCCCCAGTGGATACGGATGACTACCGGTCGCTTCTGGCGGTGGCCAGGGCAGGCGCGGGCGTCGACACTATCACCGTGGAGAAGGCGACCGCTAAGGGTATCTGTGTTTTCAATACGCCGGGGGCCAATGCTAATGCAGTGGCGGAACTTGTCTTTGTCATGCTGGGGATCAGCATCCGCAATATTCATCGTGCGATAGATTTCTGCCACGACCTGGCTGGGCTCAGCGACGCCGAAGTCATCGAGCAGGTTGAGTCGAAAAAAGCGGCCTTTCGCGGTTTTGAACTTGCCGGTAAAACCCTGGGTGTGTTGGGGATCGGCAAGATTGGGGTTCGCGTCGCGAACGGTGGGATCCATCGGCAGATGCGGGTAATCGGTTTCGATCCTTTTCCGACCCTAGAGAACATTCATAATCTGTCGCCCGAGGTGTCCCTTGCCAGGAGTTGGAAGGAGGTCGTGGCGCAGGTGCATGTCCTGACCTTGCATATGCCGTTCAACGAAAAGCTACGAAGTTTCATCAACGCCGACGTATTAAACCGTTTGCCGAAAGGCGCCATACTGGTAAACCATGCGCGAGGCCCCCTGGTCGATCAGGCTGCCGTGCTTGCTGCTCTGGACAGCGGACGGCTGGCTAGCTATGTTACAGATTTCCCTACCGCCGCGATGCTGGATAATCCAAAGATTATCGTCTCGCCTCATCTCGGAGCCAGCACCGAGGAATCCGAAGAGCAGAGTGCCACCATGGCAGTGCAGGAGCTCAAGGACTATATTGAATACGGTGCGGTCACGCACAGCGTTAATTTTCCGACGGCCGAGTCCTTTCCTTCCGATGATGTCCATACGCGCCTGATAATGATCAATCGTGACGTCCCCGGCATGATAGGCTTCGCATCCCAAAAGATTGGGGCCCATGGCATAAACATCTCCAGTTATTTGAACGAAAGCAACGGTTCGGTTGGCTACAACATCATCGATCTGGAGTCGTCGATACCTGAGAGTGTGGTCCAGGAAATATCAGCTCATAATAACGTCATTCGTACGCGTACCATTGTCTTTGCGCATAAGAAAAGTGCGTGATGGGCCGTGAAGAAGGAGGATCAAGGTTCGGAGCTTCATTCTTGCATTGCCGTGAATCAGAATGCTTCTTAATTTTTGATACTATCTCTTTGTTAGAGAAACAAAAACCCTCTGGAGGCCATCAGTGAATCTTATAGAAAAAATAGAAAATACTATTCCGCAACATGCATTTCTGGATCCTAATCGTGTTATTGTAACAAAGCTTCTGTATCAAAATTGAAAATCACTGACTGAAATATATCATGTTCGCTACGTCCTGAAACAAGATGAAAAATGCGTTTTCAGCCACTCGTTCTAGTCGTTGTTCCATTTGAATATTCTCATTATGAGCAGTAAAATGACAATGTCTGCCTTTTGTCAACTGATTTAGTCATGTCGCCGATACGATTGGAAAGAACACATGGAGAATAGTGCATTTCAGGTTACAACTAATATTATTCACGTCAATTGAAATAAAAGCTCTGCGAGAAACACCTACAATCTTGCAGTGGTGTTGACTAAAATTCAATGCCGAATACGACTTGAAAAATGCATCTGAACGCTCCGGTTCCGCGGCGGCATGCCGTCCGCTGGAACCAGTACTTAAATTTCTGTTTCTTTCTGCCCAGCTAGGAGCCCATGAAGACGTTTATGCTACGATCATATGAAGTCGAAGCGGTCTAGGTTCATGACTTTGTTCCAGGCCGCGACGAAGGCACGCACGAACTTCTCTCTCGCATCGTCCTGAGCATAGACTTCGGTGAGGGCGCGCAGCTGCGAGTTGGAGCCGAAGACCAGGTCCACGCGGGTACCGGTCCACTTTAGTTCGCCTGTCTTGCGGTCGCGCCCTTCGAACGTGTCCCTGGCGTCGGAGGTGGGCTTCCAGATCGTGCCCATGTCGAGCAGGTTGACGAAAAAGTCGTTGGTCAGGATCTCGGTCCGTTTTGTGAAAACGCCGCGCGTTGACTGACCCGCGTTGGCACCCAGCACGCGCAGACCACCAACGAGCACCGTCATCTCGGGTGCGCTCAGGGTCAGGAGCTGAGCCTTGTCCACCAGCATCTCCTCGGCGGACACGGTGTAGGCCTTCTTTTGGTAATTGCGGAACCCATCTGCCTGGGGTTCCAGCACGGCGAACGACTTCACGTCGGTCTGCGCTTGTGAGGCGTCCATGCGGCCCGGGGTGAAGGGCACCTCCACCGCATGGCCGGCCGCCTTGGCCGCCGCCTCGACCGCCGCGCAGCCGCCCAGCACGATCAGGTCGGCCATCGAGACCTTCTTGCTGCCCGACTGAGCGCCGTTGAAGGCCTGCTGGATGCCTCCGAGTACGCCCAGCACCTTGGCCAGTTGCGCTGGCTGGTTGGCTTCCCAGTCCTTTTGCGGCGCCAGGCGAATGCGCGCGCCGTTAGCGCCACCGCGCTTGTCCGAGCCACGGAAGGTAGAGGCCGAGGCCCAGGCCGTGGACACCAGCTCCGCAATTGACAAGCCCGAGCTCAGGAGCTTGGCCTTGAGCTCGGCGATGTCTCTGATGTCGATGAGGGGGTGATCGAGGGCCGGAATCGGGTCTTGCCAGATCAGATCTTCGGCCGGCACTTCAGGGCCGAGGTAGCGGGCCTTAGGCCCCATGTCGCGGTGGGTCAGTTTGAACCAGGCGCGGGCGAAAGCGTCAGCAAAGGCCTGCGGGTTCTGGTGGAAGCGGCGCGCGATGGGCTCGTAGATCGGGTCGTAACGCAGTGACAGGTCGGCCGTGGTCATCATGGGCGGATGCTTCTTGGACGGGTCGTGCGCGTTGGGGATCATGTGCTCCGGTCTAACGTTCTTCGCCGCCCACTGGTGGGCACCGGCCGGGCTCTTGACCAGTTCCCACTCGTAGCCAAACAACATGTTGAAGTAGCCCATATCCCATTTTGTGGGGTTGGGCTTCCAGGCGCCTTCGATGCCGCTGGTGATAGTGTGCACGCCCTTGCCGGTACCAAAGCTGTTCTTCCAGCCCAAGCCCATTTCTTCCAGAGGGGCGGCCTCAGGCTCGGGCCCCACCAGTTTTGGGTCGCCCGCGCCGTGGGCCTTGCCGAAGGTGTGGCCGCCGGCGACGAGAGCCACGGTTTCTTCATCGTTCATGCCCATCCGGCCGAATGTCTCGCGCACATCGCGGCCCGAGGCCACGGGGTCGGGGTTTCCGTTGGGGCCTTCGGGGTTTACATAGATCAGGCCCATCTGCACGGCGGCCAGCGGGTTTTCCAACTCGCGGTCTCCGCTGTAGCGCTTGTCGCCCAGCCAGGTGTCTTCCTTGCCCCAATAGATGTCCTCTTCGGGTTGCCAGATGTCCACGCGGCCCCCGCCGAAGCCGAAGGTCTTGAAACCCATCGACTCCAGCGCGCAGTTGCCGGCCATGATCAGCAGGTCGGCCCACGAAATCTTTTTGCCGTATTTCTTCTTGACGGGCCAGAGCAGGCGGCGCGCCTTGTCCAGGTTGCCGTTGTCGGGCCAGCTGTTGACCGGCGCAAAACGCTGGTTGCCGGTGCCGCCACCGCCGCGACCGTCAGCGGTGCGGTAGGTGCCAGCACTGTGCCACGCCATGCGGATGAACAGTCCGCCGTAGTGACCCCAGTCGGCTGGCCACCAGTCCTGCGAGTCGGTCATCAGCGCGTAGAGGTCCTTCTTCAGTGCGGCCAGATCAAGCTTCTTGAATTCTTCGACGTAGTTAAAATCAGGGCCCATCGGGTTGGAGACCGGCGCGTGCTGGTGAAGGATGCCTAGGTTCAGCTGGTTGGGCCACCAGTCGCGGTTCGATGTGCCTCTGCTGGCCGTGGTTCTGCCAGTCTTGCCCGTTACCGGACACTTGCTATTTTCGCTCATTGTTTTTCTCCTGTTAAGTTTGGGTGTAGGAAAGCTAGCCAGTTATTATCGAAACGGTCTAGTATGGGAATTATTGAGAAAAATAACGGTTTTCAGATCATTTGAAGATATTATATCAAATTATTTACTGGCAGAGACGATAATTCGGTATTGCCACACACGACATCGAGGAATACTGAATGTGTAACGTGGATAGGCTGGGGGGCGGAAATTCGGAGTATTTATACTAACAAGTACAAAATATCTAAAGTTATGCGTTTCAATGAGTAGAGACGACAAGAGTTGCAGGATGTACTTCTCTAGTTATTACGAATCGAAATAATTACATGCTTAAATCTGAATATTGGCCTCAGAGGCAATGATATTAACTGTATCATGCTTATTCTACTGCCAGCTCGCAAAAAATTGGGTGATGGCAAAGGCAATGTCATTGGTTGATGGCAATAATCGAAACGAGTTCGCATACGATAATAGTGTTCTCGGTCTGCGATGATGTCCGTCAAGTTATTCGTCAAGGCGATTTGAAGGCAACGTCTCGTTTGGCGATAGTCTATACCCTGATCTCGCGGATCGCATAAGTGCCCTTTCTTGCTACTGCCGGCAGCGCTTTGTCAATAACGGTAGTACTACAAAACATTCACTTCAAAAAACCCATCTATAAAACCTGCTTGAAAAAGATTCATATATATGCCATTTAGTAGCCTATAAATAGTGGAGGATAATATGTCGGGAACAACCATAACTTTACCCACCACCCTACTGGACGAGCTCATGTCTGAGATTAAAGCGAAGAGTAAGACCGACGCGGTTATTACCGCTATCCGCGATGAGATTAGGATAAAGAAGCAGGAGCGGATCAAGGCGGTAGCTGGGGACATGGAATTTACGATGTCCGCCGATCGGCTCAGACATGGGAAAAAGCGTCTTGGATAGGATAGTGGTCGCTACATCGGCATGGATCGAGTTCTTCCGGAAGAAAGAGCCATGGTTCAGTGCTATTTCCGGACCGATGGACGACAAGCGGATCTGTTGCTGGGGGATCGTCCTTGCCGAGCTTATTTAGGGGCGCCACGTCAGAAAGAGAACTAGAAGTTTTTACGCGATTTTCGGCATGTCTTTGAATTCCTCGATGAGTCGGTGGACCTCTAGCAGTCTGCCGGAGAGATGTCCAGCACGCTTCAGCGGAAAGGCAAATCAGTGGACTTTCGAATTGCTATCTTGCCGCCTCTGCAACGGCGTACAAAGCGAAGATATTGCCCCTTGATAAACATTTAAATGTCATTAAGGGCGTGGTTGGCGTAGGTCTTTACGAGATAAAATGGGAAAGTAGTTCATGATAGCAGATTTAAGATGTTGACATTTTCTCGCATCCGATAGCTGCACTTACTGGCATATCGATGCTATCGGGGCATTGATAACACTGGTGGTTGAGCATTTTGGCAAAGATGTTTTTATCCGACTATTACTAGTGAAGGGGCTTGGTTCAAATATGAAGATCAAAAAACCGTGAGTAATTTAGGGGGTATGCAGAAAATAGCATTGAAAATAATTAAGTCAATTCAATACATTGGACAAACTGTTTGATGACCGCCTCCTCCACCAATAAAAAATAATTCAAACAGTCGTTCGAGATTCGCAGAGGACGTAAGTTAAATCTTACTTCCTTTTTTGTTTATTTGAGCTAAAGTCGAGACGTCTATACCTATGCATTATCGACAAATTTCTTTCATTTTTAGCCTCCATCGCAAGATGATAACATGATATAAGAGCTTCCTGAAATATATTATAATAACCAAATAAATCAGTATATTATGGCTTGGCAAACTCGTTGACAGAGTGCTAATGTGGTGATATATTTTAATTAGTTGTCAGGATTGATCACGGAGAAGGAATGACTAAAGCATTAGAGCGCAGGGAAGATTTAAACTATCTTCTGCGGTCTAGAAAGGTTATTAGCCATAAAGAGAGGTGAGAAAGAGAAAGACTGTGTGTGAACCGGAAATAGTAAGAATTGTAAGGTAGGGAAGGAGGGATTTCTATGAAAAGCCTGATCCGTTGGGATCCTTTCAGAATGATGAGGCATGAAAATCCATTTGAGGAGCTTCGCTCAATGCAGCGTGAAATGGATAGGCTTTTTGACCGGTTCTGGGGTGGAGAGGTACGTACGGAAAGACCGATGCTCTTGATGCCGTTAGTAGAGAGCTATACAAAAGACAACAAGCTCGTATTTAGGGTAGAATTGCCTGGCGTAGATCCAAAGGACTTAGACGTGAGCATCACCGACCGAGAACTGATCATTAAGGGGGAACGTAAATCTGAAAAAGGCGCCAAAGAAGAGAACTACGTTTATCAAGAAATCGCCTATGGTTCCTTTGAGCGGCGTTTTGTATTGCCTGAAGGCGTAAAGACCGAAGAACTGAAGGCGAAATTCTCGAATGGAATTCTCGAAATCACCCTGCCGGCTCCAACAATCGCGAAAGCGCGGAAGATAGAAATTGAAGCTCCGAAAGAAGAGAAAAAGCTGATTGAGACTGAAGCTAAGAAAGCAGCTTGATTTAAAGGGAGGAAATGGAGCTCAGCTGAATTCTAAGAGGGTGCAGGGGTAAAATTAGAAAACCATCCCGGAAAGTCTTCCAAGGGATGGTTTTTTTGTTATTCGTTGTCCAGGAGTCCAGTAATCGTTGATATTTTAACGGGAAAATAAAGAGTTAATGAATCATAAACAATCATTAATATCACCTTGACACGAAATCACTCATATGTTACATTATTAGCACTCTATTGTAGCGAGTGCTAATGAGAGTAGGTTCTATTTTTCGTTCTCAAGGCCAATGAGGAGTATGAACTTGGATGAGAGAAACAGAAAGGTCTTGCAGGCTGTCATTGACAGCTATATTGCGAGTGGATCTCCGATTGGCTCCACTGTACTGGTGAAGCGATACGATTTCGGAGTAAGTTCCGCAACGCTCCGGAACATTATGGCCGAGCTTGAGGAGATGGGATTATTAACCCATCCGCACACCTCGGCAGGCAGAATTCCTACTGACCTCGGGTATCGATATTATATTGACAGCTTGATCAGCATCGAGAACGACAACGATGATATCGAGGGGCACCTGCAGCAGGCTCCTCAGTTGCACAGTGATGATCTGCAGGGGCTCATGGAAGAGGCGAGCCTGTTCCTCGCCGCATTGTCTCACTGCGCCGGTGTTGTTGTTGCACCGAGCGAAGCAGAAGCATCGTATAAGCACATAGAGTTCGTTCGGTTGCGCGGGCGACAGGTTCTCATTATATTTGTGACCTCTACGGGCATCGTCCAGAACAAACTCATTGAACTTGATGAAAGCATCCGGCAGCAGGATTTGAACATGTTCAGCGCCTATCTGGATGAGGAACTTGAAGAGTGGACGTTGGCCGAGGTTCGTAAACGGTTGGTTGAAAAGCTAGAGGAAGAAAAACTTTTGTTCATAAAGCTGATGGACGAGACCTATAGGGCCAGCCAGGACGTACGAGAGCGGGAAAGCGAAAAAGTGTACATAGGTGGGGCATCGCAGGTCCTTCAGAACCCTGAGTTCGCGGATGTCGAAAAGATGAGGAATTTGTTCAAAGCATTCGAGGACAAGTACAAACTGCTAAAGCTCCTCGACCGGAGCGTTTCGGCGCAAGGCATCAAGGTTTTTATCGGATCGGAAAATCCCTTTTTCGAGATGCAAGGCTGCAGCATGGTAGTCGGCAGCTACAAAGCGGGTTCGAACGTTGTGGGCACGCTCGGCGTTATCGGACCGACGAGAATGCAGTACAAGCAAGTGATCCACGTCGTGGATTACACGGCGAAGTTTCTATCGAAGCTTCTGAGTGAACGATTTCAGAGAGGCCTAGAGCGATGAATGATGAGTTAGATAATCTCATGGAAGAGGACGGAGAATTGGATTCTTACGTACAAGCAGAGGATACCGCGGAAGTGTCGGCGGACATTGCAAAACTGACTCAGGCGCTGGAGCAGAAGGCCAAAGAAGCGGCTGAGGAACACGATAAGTATATACGGACATCAGCAGATTTCGACAACTACCGCAAGCGTATGCAGCGTGATTTCGCAGATTTCCGGAAGTATGCGAATGAGCAGATGGCGCGGGAACTCCTCAGCGTCCTCGATCACCTTTCGTTAGCAATCAAACATGCGGCGGAGGCAGGCGAAAGCAACGACGGACTCCGGCAGGGCGTGGAACTGGTGCATAAACAGCTCCGCGATGTGCTTGAAAAGTTCGGGATCGTCGTCTTTGCTTCGCAGGGAGAACCGTTCGATCCCTCTAAACACGATGCCATCATGCAGGAAACGACCGATGCGGTCCCCGAGAATACCGTGGTACAGGTGTTCCAGGAAGGATATCTCTACCACGATAAGGTGCTTCGGCATGCGAGGGTGAGCGTATCCAAGAAACCTGCGGCCGAAAACAAGACAGAAAGCATGGAAGAACACGTGAATGAGTGAAGCGGAGAACTTCGCACGAGCAGAGCATCTGTCTCCGCCCCAGAATAATAGATATTCGTCTACGAGAATAACTTCAAGGAGGAAATTATGGCAAAAGTTATAGGAATTGATCTCGGTACGACCAACTCCTGTGTAGCGATCATGGAGGGAGGGGAACCGGTCGTTATTCCGAACTCTGAAGGGAGCCGGACAACCCCCTCGGTAGTGGCGTTCACCGAGGGCGGTGAGCGGCTGGTAGGTCAGATCGCAAAGCGGCAGTCGATCACGAACCCCGAAAACACGATATTCTCGATCAAGCGCCTGATGGGCAGGAAATACGACTCGATCGAGGTCAAGGAGGCGATGAAGCATTTGCCGTACAAGATTGTTTCCGCTTCCAACGGAGACGCTCACGTGGAGGTCCGCGGTAAGACATATAGCCCGTCAGAGATATCAGCAATGATCTTGCAAAAAATGAGGCAGACAGCCGAGGATTTTCTGGGCGAAAAAGTGAGTGACGCAGTGATTACCGTGCCCGCATATTTTAACGACAGCCAGCGACAAGCCACGAAGGACGCGGGCAGGATCGCCGGCTTGAACGTGCTGAGGATCATTAACGAGCCCACGGCCGCGGCACTGGCCTACGGACTGGACAAGAAGAAGGATGAAACCATCGCTGTTTACGATCTTGGCGGCGGCACTTTTGATATCTCTATTCTTGAGCTGGGTGAAGGCGTGTTCGAGGTGAAATCGACGAACGGCGACACCTATCTGGGCGGTGACGACTTCGATGAACGGATCATCAAGTGGCTTGCCGATGAGTTCAAGAAGGACCAGGGTATCGACTTGAGCAAGGACAAGATGGCACTTCAGCGACTGAAGGAGGCTGCGGAGAAAGCCAAAATCGAACTTTCATCGGTCGCTGAAACGGAGATTAACCTCCCCTTCGTGACGGCCGATGCGGCTGGTCCCAAGCACCTGCTCTACAAGCTTTCGCGGGCGAAAATGGAGCAGCTGGTGGGCGACCTCGTCGAAAAGACCATCGATCCCGTGAAAAAGGCGCTAAACGACGCCGGGAAGACCGTTGATAAGATCAACGAGGCGATCCTCGTAGGCGGCATGACGCGTATGCCGAGGGTCATCCAGACGGTTAAGGACTACTTCAAGAAAGATCCCCACCGCGGCGTAAATCCGGACGAAGTCGTGGCCATTGGCGCGGGCATCCAAGGTGCGGTTCTGACCGGCCAGGTAAAAGACGTGCTGCTGCTCGATGTCACGCCACTTTCCCTCGGCATCGAGACTCTGGGCGCTGTTACCACCAGGATCATCGAACGCAATACGACAATCCCGACGAAAAAGAGCCAGGTTTTTTCTACCGCGTCGGACAACCAGACCGCCGTCTCGATCCACGTCGTTCAGGGTGAACGCGAAATGGCTGCGGACAACAAGACTCTGGGCCGCTTCGAGCTGGTAGGCATTCCGCCTGCTCCTCGGGGAATCCCACAGATCGAAGTGACCTTCGATATCGACGCAAACGGCATCGTGCATGTGACTGCAAAAGACCTTGGCACCGGCAGAGAGCAGTCCATCAAAATCACTGCATCATCCGGTATGAGCAAGGACGAGATTGATAAAGCGGTCAAAGAGGCGGAGTCTCATGCGGCAGAGGACAAGAAAAAGCGGGAAGTCGCCGACGTCAGGAACGAGGCCGACACGCTCATCTACTCGGTAGAGAAGTCCGTCGCCGACTACGGTTCCAAGCTTTCCGATACGGAGCGCGCGGACATTCAGAAGGCGCTTGAAGAGGCAAAGCGGGTAAAGGACGGCCAGGATGTAGAGGCCATTAAAAAGGCCGTGGCGGAGCTCGCAAAAACATCGCACAAGCTCGCGGAAGAGGTCTACTCCAAGGTGAACAAGGAACAGGCAGCAGGAGCAGCAGGCGGAGCGGCCGCAGGAGACGGAGGCAAGCCCGGGGATAAGGTAGTGGACGCCGAGTTTGAGGAAGTGGATAAAGACAAGAAGTAACGCTTCACGGGAAACGACGAGGATAGCGATATCGGCAGGGAAGGTTCCTTGTGCCGTTCGCTATCCTCTTTTTATGAAAAAAACAATTCTTGCAAAACGCAAGGTCAGCAGAGAGAGGACGTGCAGGATGATTTCTGCGCTCTTTGCGTCTCTGCAAGAGAAAAGGCATATATAATCGCCTATGGCCAAAGATTACTATCAACTGCTGGGTGTTCACAGGAATGCGACTGAAGCCGAGCTCAAGCGCGCTTACCGGAAGCTTGCGCAGGAATTCCATCCTGATAAAAACCAGGGTAACAAGGAATCTGAAGAAAAATTTAAAGAAATCAACGAGGCATATGAGGTCCTTTCCGATCCGCAGAAACGCGCTTATTTCGACCAGTTCGGAGTCGCACCGGGTGCGCAGCCCGGGGGAGGTCCCGGCTTCGGCGGCGCTGGCATGGGTGATATCTTCGGGGATATTTTCGAGGAGTTCTTCGGGGGCGGGGGCGGACGCGGTCGCGCCCGGGCGACGCAAGGAGACGATCTTCGGTACAACCTCAAGATCAGTTTTGAAGACTCTGTGTTCGGCACGACGACCAAAATTCGCGTACCACGGTGGGAACGCTGTCCCGACTGTGACGGAACCGGGGCCAAGACGAAGGATGGCATCGTGACCTGTCCGGCCTGCCACGGGGCTGGCCAAATCCGTACGCAGCAGGGTTTCTTCAGCATAAGCCGCACCTGTTCCCGATGCAATGGGGAAGGCAGGACCATCACGGATCCCTGCAACACCTGTAAAGGGCGGAAGCGGGTCGAACGGGAGCGGAATCTCTCTGTGAAAATACCGGCAGGAGTGGAGACAGGCAATACTATTCGCTTGAGCGGCGAGGGGGAAATGGGTTCCTACGGCGGACCGCCGGGAGATTTGTATGTCTTTCTCACAGTCGAAGACCATGCATTGTTCAAACGGGAAGGGCAGAACATCGTGTGTGACGTCCCGATTACCTTCACCCAGGCGGCTCTGGGGGGGGAAATCGAAGTACCCACGATGAGTGGCGGTACCAGGCTTAAGATTCCGGCCGGCACGCAGCCGGGTCATATCATTAAACTCCGTGGAAAAGGGTTTCCCCATCTGCGCGGAGGGGGGACGGGCGATCAGCTGTGCAGGATAGTGGTCGAAGTGCCGTCGAACCTGACATCGAAGCAGAAGGAATTGCTCCAGGAATTCGATCGTCTGAACACCGAGGAGTCTTCTCCGTTAGCGAAAGGTTTTTTCAGTAAAGTGAAGGACCTGATCGGAGATAAAACGAAAAAATAATGCAATCTGTTCAGATTGACGCAGTTCCTGTCACTCAACAGACACCTGCTTTGAACCGGATGCGTCCTGACCGAGGTAGGAAGGAGCCGGATTTTCTGGGGCACGTCTGTGCAGGTATCAGTGTCGAGGATTGTTCGCTCACTTCAATGGCGTAAATAATCTCACCTCCTGAAAAGCCATCTTTCAGAAAACC
>Ga0187771_10000185_pt1 | contig 34317 bp, 25 predicted proteins | sample 0116_SJ02_MP15_1_FD_133139 | JGI IMG/M metagenome (GOLD analysis project Ga0187771, IMG submission 133139) | Tropical peat soil microbial communities from peatlands in Department of Meta, Colombia - 0116_SJ02_MP15_10_MG | ecosystem: Environmental > Terrestrial > Soil > Wetlands > Peat | place...
ATTGTGAAGATATCGAACTGGCTACGTTTTGCGGTTTGCGCGTCTTCTCTCTTGCTCAGTGCGATGGCTTTTACAGACCCATCGATTGTCAGCTATCACCTGATCAAGACAGTGCCTCTAAGCGCGGCTCCCGGCGGCAAGGAGTATTTTGACTATATCACGATCGACCCTGCCATGCGCCGCCTCTATCTTTCGCATGGCACCGAGGTCAAAGTACTGGATGCTGATAGTTATGCCGTGGTCGGCACCGTCTCCGGCTTGGAAAGGTGCCACGGGATCGCCTTGGTCAAGGACCTTGGCAAGGGATTTATCACTGATGGTGACGCGGGGAACATCGTCATTTTTGATATCGCTACCTTAAGAGTTTTCGGTACAATCAAGGCCGAACCCGACGCAGACTGTATCGTCTACGATCCTGCCTCAAAGCGCATATTCTCGTTCAACGGAGACTCCAAAGATACAACAGTTATCGATCCCGCCAAAGGAATCGTAGTGAAGACCATCCCCCTAGGCGGAGGCCCGGAGTACGCCGTCGCCGATGGCAGGGGTATGGTTTATAACAACAATGAAGAAACAAACGAGGTGGTCGCGATCGACTCCGAAGCCCTTACGGTCAAAGCACGCTGGTCGGTCGCGCCGGCTAGAGCCCCTACGGCGCTGGCCATGGACAGGGCGCACCGGCGGCTGTTCTCGGCAGGCCGCAACCCCAAGTTCCTTGTGGTCATGAATGCCGACACAGGCAAGGTCATCCAGTCTTTTCCGATCAGCAGCGGCGCAGACGCCACCGTTTATGAGCCTGAGACCGGGCTTATATTTACCTCGACGCGTGAAGGCATGATCCACATTTTTCACCAAGACTCACCCGATAAGTACAGCGAGCGCCAGACGGTCAAGACCGAGTTTGGGGCCAAGACGATGGCGCTCGACCCCAGGACCCACCGACTCTTCCTGACCACATCAGATTTTGGCCAGCCTCCGGCACCTAGCCCAAATCGTCCTCATCCAAATCCGGTCGCAATTCCGGGAACGTTCCGGCTACTGGTTTACGGACGCTAAGAGCCTAACGGAAAGTCGAATTGGCCTCTTGGACCCCAGGGCCCTTCTTGTGGAAATGGCTTAACCCTAAATGTCAGTAGATAAGCCCCGTTCAGCACTAATCTTCAGAGATGGCTAGGAGGAAGCCCTCTTTCCTGCTCAAATCCCGTTTCCGCTTGCCTTTTCGGTTGAACAGCCGCCGGCTTGTAGGAATGAGTGAGCGAGCGCGGAAAATGCGCCTCGGCAACCTATGACTAGAGCCTTTCTGTCCTTGACTGGACATTTTTGAATGGGCTGCCCCTCAGCCCGGCCAGTTTCGGCGTGCTCATGCTTCAAATCAAGCCGTCTCAATGACAGCAAGAGGAGAGAGGGAGTTAAGCATGGCGGGTGGCTCATAGAAATGAATGTCCCAGCTTCGGTTGGACGCATTCTGGGCAGATTCGCTCGATCATCCGCTCGCCGGAACCCGGAGGGGTATGGGAGCTTGGATTCTCGACTCCCAACCATAGGCGGGATACACTCAATTTGTAATGAGAGGGGGGTGCTTCCGCGCCCAGAGACCCGGACCTCAGGCGGATCGCAAAAAGGAAATTCTTATCTTTAGCCCAAGCCGGCGGATTTTCAATCAGCCCGAGTCCGTTATCTGATCGGCCTCGCCTTATACTTCTCGTAGAGCGTCTCCCAGTAGTTCTTCATATCGATGTGGCGGCCGGCGATGAACATGTGCTTGACGTCGGACTTTGGGTCGAGCGGGTCACCGCTGGTGATGAACAGGTCGGCGTCCTTCCCGACTTCGAGGCTCCCCAGCCGGTTGTCGATACCCAAGACCCTGGCCGTGTTGATCGTCAGGGCCTTCAGGGCTTCCTCGTGGTCGAGACCAAAGGCCACGGCTCGGGCGGCGTGATAGACGATGTCTTTACCCGCGCTCGGATCGTCCCCCGACGAGAAGCAGATCGTGACCCCGGCCTTGACCAGCTCGCCCGGGTTCCGGAATGGGGCGTCGTAGCCATCCTCCGGGTCGGTCGGGCCGGTGTAGAGCGAATCGATGATGACCGGAATCCCGGCCTTCTTAATCTTGTCGGCAACCTTATAGCCCTGCTCGCAGCCGCGGAAGATGGCCTTGAGCTTCTCCTCTTGGGTGAACTTGATGGCGAGCTCGATATCCTTGTCCTTCTCCACGGAGATGATGACCGGGAGAGTCCCGTCCAAGACCGGGGCGAGGGCTTCGTATTTCTCGTTGACTGCGGGAGCGGTGAGCTTCGGGTCGGCGGCCGCGGCCTTCTTGAGTTGGAGATAGCGCCGGGCTTCCTTGAGAGTGTCCCTGATCTTGTCGACGAGCTTGGAGGTGACGTCTACCTTGCTCTCCTGCTGTTGGCTCACGCTCTCGGCTCCTGACGAACGGGGAGTCATGGGGAAATTGATGAGGGAGGCGGCGCTGTCCTTGATGGTCATTTCCGGAACGGTCCAGCCGTCCATCCGGACCAGGGCGGCAATCCCGGGGAACGTGCCTCCCACGGGCGCAACCAGGGCGGAGGTCGTGCCGTTCACCCGGCCCGTGCCGAAGTGGACCGAGCCCGGGTTGATGGCCCAGGAAGCATGGAGCTCGGGGTTCTCCTTGCCCATTTCGCGCATATCAACGGTGCTTCCGATGGCCCCGATCTCGCTCAGGCCATAGTGACTGAAGGCGTCGATGATCCCGGGATAGACGGACAGGCCCGCGGCGTCGATGACGAGGGCGCCCTCGGGCGCCGTGACACTTTTGCCCAGAGCCGCGATCTTGCCGTCCTGGATGAGGAGCTGGCCCTGATCGATCTTGTCCCCGACAATGGGAAAGATCGTGGCATTCTTGATGAGGATGACCCGCGGCTCATCGCCGCCGTTCGGTGCGGCAAAAAGCATGACCGCCAGGGCTACCGCCAGTATGACAAAGACAATGATCTTCTTCATGGTCATCCTCCCCTAGTCCTTTTTATCCTTGAGCTTGGGTGCCTCAGCGGATTTCTTTTTGGCCTCCTCGGCCTTGGCCCGCTCATCAAGGTACTTGGCCCGGTCGAAATACACCTTCCCGTCGACGATCGTCATCTGGCAGACCGTGTAGGGGTCGAGCGGATGCCGACTGAAGACGGCGATGTCCGCGTCCTTGCCGGCCTCGAGCGACCCCGTCCACCGGTCGACGCCGAGAATAATGGCCGGGTTGATGGTGATCGTCTTCAGGGCTTCGGTCTCGGTCAGGCCGCCGAACCGGACGGTCTTGGCCGCGTCGAAGAACAGGCGCCGCATGCGCTCCGCGTCGTCGGAGTTAAGGCCCACTAGCACGCCCCGCCGGGCCATGAGGGCCGCCGATTGAGGCATGGTGTTGTAGGCCTCCCACTTATAGGCCCAGAAGTCGGCGAAGGTCGAGACCGCGACGTGGTTGGCCGCGAGCTCGTTCGTTATGCGGTAGCCCTCGAGACCGTGCTCGAAGCAGGCCAGCTTGACTCCGTATTCCTTGCAGAGGCGGATAATCGCCTCCATCTCCTCGGCCTGGTACGCATGGCACCGGATCCAGTACTTGCCGCGCAGGATGTCGGCGATCGCTTCCAGCCGGTAGTCCTTCCGGGGCGGGAGCGGTAGGACCGCGTCCTTTTTTCCCTGGGCGGCCTTGACCTTCTGGTCATAGGTCTGCCAGGCCTTCATGTAGTCCTTGGCCGCCTCGAACTCGACCCGGATCGATGCCTCGACGCCCATCCGGCTCCTGGGATAGCGCGGCTTGCCTATCCCGTAGGAGTTCGACTGTTTGGGGTTCTCGCCGAGGGCCCACTTGATCGTCCGGGGCGCGCCGGCAAAGACCATGTCCGCGGCGCTCGCTCCCCACTTGAGCTTGAGGACGATGCCCTTCCCCCCGATGGGGTTGGCCGAGCCGTGCATGGTATGGATCGTGGTCACCCCGCCGGTCAGGGCATAGTAGATGTTGATGTCCTCGGGGTTGAGGATGTCGAGGCAATCGACCTCGGCGGTGATGAGGTCGCCCATCTCGTTGACCGAGCCCTCCAGGGCGATGTGGGAATGGGAATCGATGATTCCGGGCATGACCCACTGGCCCTTGAGGTCGATGACCTCGGTCCCGGGCTCGGCGGCGAGGCCCGGCCCAAGCTTGGCGATCTTGGTCCCGACGATCAGAATGTCGCCGTCGAAGCCCGGTCCGGTGACGGGCAGGATGTGACCGTTCTTGAGCAGGAGCCGCTTCTCCGTCGGAGCCCCCGCCTGCAGGAGGCCGGCCGTGAGGAACAGGCCGGCCAGGATGATGATGCCGATCGTGTGTCGTCTCATTGTGTTCCTCCTCCGCCTCAGCCGGGAATCCTCTTGGCCGTGAATTCGGACGAGCCCTGTGTCCCCTGGACGACCGAGCCGGCCATGGAGTCGCCCGTGACCGTGGCCGAGAAGTAGAGGTCGATGTCCTGGCCGCCGAGGCTGAGGTTCATCTCAAAGTAGAGCTGGTTGCCCGAGACCGTGCCGCCAGTGAAATCGAACACCCCGAAGGGCGTCGTCAGCTTCCCGGACAGGTTGGCCTCCTCCTGGGTCAGGTCGAGGGTCATCTTCAGCCCGGCCTCGGGGAGATTGAGCTCCCAGCGGCCCGAGACGTTGACCGTGGGCTTCTCGCCCTCGGCGATCTTGGGCTTGGAGAAATCGAACTGCTGGCCGTCGGCGAAGACATACTTGACCTTGGGCTCCTTGGCCAGCGGGTCGCCCTCGACCAGGACCAGGTTAGCGACCTTGCCCGGGTCGACGGTGGCCAGGGCCTTGTCCAGGCCCAGAAACGTGGCCGGGGTCACGGTCAGGGCCTCGATGGCCTTGGACCGGCTGAGCCCGGCGTCGATGGCCTTCTGGACCCCGTCCAGGAAGCTCTTGGGGTCATCCGTGCCCAGGGAGGAAAAGGCGAAAGGAATGCCCGCCTCGGCCAGACGGGCGGGGCTCTTGGGATAGAACTCCTTCTCGGCCTTCTCCTTCTCCGCCTTGCCCAGCTGGCTGCGGATGCTCGTCGCCGGGGCCTTGAAAGAAACCGCGCACAGGACGCGGGCTTTGGCCTGCTTGAGCTCGGGCAGGACGAGCTGGGCCTCGCCGCTCAAGTCGCAGATGAGATAGTTGAGCTTGAGCTCCGCGCCCAGCTCGAGCGAGCGACGGATATCATACTGATTGCCGCAGAGGAAGACCACGGGCTTCTCGCCTGAAGCGTAGTCGATCAGGGACTCATACAGGGCGTTGTGGACGGGCCGGGCGATACCCCGGAGCTCCTTCCGCCAACGGTTCCTCTGCATGGCGAAATAGGTCACGTCGTTGAATTCCTGACGCATGAGAGCCACGACGCCCATGAGCGAGCTGGGGTAGACCGAGAACGTGGACGGCGAAAAGCCGAGCCCCAGCCAGGTGTCCTTGACCAGGAGGGCCTTGTTCTTATCATCGGAGCTCAAGGAGAAGAAGGCCCCCTGCCCGGTCAGGATGCCCTTCTGGGGCAGGACGTGGGCCGCGGTCAGGCCGAGCTTGTGGTACTTCTCGAGGGTCGCCTTGCCGAGGGCGACGTAGTCGAAGGCCCGGAGCTCGGGAGTGAGCCCCCGGTCCTTGTCCGTGAACTCGCCCGTATAGAACTTCATCTGGTCGAACTTTTCTTCGGGCAGCTTGAGCAGGGACTGGCCCAGGCCGTCGATGAAGCCGGGATGAAGGGTCAGCTTGCTTCCATCAATGACCTCGGCGTCGGCCGGCACGGTCACGGCCGGGCCGGCGGCTTCGATGAGCCCGTCGCGGATGACGACGGTCGCCTTGGCCACGTCCGGGCGGCCGGGACTGACGATGCGGCAATCCTTGACGGCCCAGACCCGATGCAGCGCTTCGTCCGACCCAAGTGAACCGGCCGCGGTCAGGACGAAGACCAGGCAAAGAAGAACGGGGCCTGCGGACAAGATCCTCTTGGCCATTATGCCTCCTTCAAATGAAGAGAGATGCGTTCAGGGATATCGAGGAATGCGGACAGGTTGCGGGCCGTAGGCATATTCTTGATATTATACGATTCCCTGGCCCAAAAGGTTCCTATCCCTCTAGGAAAGAAGGCGGAAATCCCGGAGACGCGCGGAGCCGGGGCGTCCACGGCCTCGTCCAGCAGAACCTCGCAAACTTTTCTGATCGAATCCATTTCGGGGGGATCGCCTTCATGAATATGATCCACCGTTTTATGCGCCTGGGCGATCGTGCTGCTCGGAACGATACGCCGGGTACACCGCCCTGGCCTACCAAAAGTGGTCGGTCGGAGTCGCCTGGTCCGCGGAGGCCGAAAGTCTGTTGTCCTACGGCCCGGAGCGATTCCGCTAATGCATTGCCCTTTAGCCCGGCCAGCCGCTTTTTAGTTAATTCTAGCAATAAGGAGGGGCGAAGGCTTCGAAGCTGGGCCTCACTTCAGAGGCGGTATCGTGAGCGGGGCGGGTCAACATCGCTTACGGCTTGTATTCCCAAAGGTCATTGTAAGAATAAATAAAATAGCCATAAACGTAGTAGCTTCCTCCAAAGAGCCAGAGGTTTCCGCCGGAGTCGATCCAGGAAACAGGCCCTCCTCTTGCCCCGGGAACGTTCGAAGGAGCGGCCGTGTCCTTCGTGCCGTAATCCCCCGCTTGATTGATGCTATTACTGCCGGAGACCCAGGTCCAGGTCAGGTCGTTCTGATCAAACTCCCAGAGGTCGTTAAAAAAATTGCATACTCCTTCAACTCCCCCAAAGAGCCAGAGGTTGCTATTGGAATCGGTCCAAGCGACAGCTCCTTGTCTTGCCCCGGGAATGTTTGATAGAGAGGGAGTACCCTGAGTGCCATAGAAGCCCGTTTGATTGCCGGTATTACTTCCTGACATCCATGTCCATTCATGGGTCGTCAAATTAAGCTCCCAGAGGTCATTAAAGTTGCCGGAAGAACCTGCCGAATCCCAGCCGTACCCCCCGAAGAGCCAGAAGTTGCCTTGGTGATCGACCCAGGATACGGCTCCTTCCCTGGCTCCAGGAACATTCGACGGAGCAGTCACACCCTTTGTACCATAGTTTCCCGCTTGATATATTACGTCACTGCCGGAGACCCAGGTCCATTCGAGAAGTGCCGGGTCATACTCCCATAAGTCACTCAGGTCGCCCTTTAGTCCAGCCGAATCATAGCCGTATCCGCCGAACATCCAGAGATTGCCTTGGGAATCTATCCAGGATACGGCGGCATACCTTCCTCCAGGGAGATTTGATGCGTCGGGCGAGCCCTTTGTTCCATAGATCCCTGCCTGATTTGCGGTGTCCTCCCCGGACACCCAGGTCCATTCGAGCGTCGTCGGACTATACTCCCATAGATCATTGAGACAGCCGTAAGAACCAGTTGTCGCTGAGCCCTCTCCCCCGAAGAGCCAGAGATTACCGTTTGAATCGATCCAGGAGACGGCTGAACTTCTTGCCCCGGGGACGTTTGACGGAGCGGCAAGGCCTTGTGTGCCGTAGAGGCCCGCTTGAGCTACCGTGCTACTGCCGGAGACCCAGGTCCATTCGAGGGTTGCCGGGTTATATTCCCAAAGGTCATTAAGATTCCCAATTGTGCCCGTTGAATCATAACCGTACCCGCCAAAGAGACAAAAATTATTCTGGGGTGAGGTCCAGGCGATGCCCGAAACTCTTGCTCCAGGGACGTTTGACGGAGTTGCTTGGCCCAGAGTCCCATAGTTACCTGGCTGATTGGCGGCATTGCTGCCGGAGACCCAGGTCCACGACCCACGGGATGAGACCGCCGTGCTTTGCTTAACGGAGCAGGCAGAAAGGAGGGAAAGGAACATCACGGAAGATGTTACAAACTTAAGGGCGACTTTCATAAGGCAAATTACCTATGCCGTTCTTGCTGAAAACCCTGCTTGCGTAATCTCCTCTTTCTCAATCGTAAGAAGCCAAACCAATAATCTCTTCCCCATGTTAAATAATAATGCGTTAGGAGTTTTTGTCAAATTCAACAGATTGACCTGATTCTGGGCCCTATCCATGAAAACGTTGCCAGCGGAAATGTGAGTTTATAGCAACATCTCGAGGCAGGAGGTTTTACGGATGAATAAGTCAAAGTTCACGGAGGCTTGGATGTCCGTTGCCCTGTCCTGGGGGGGCGAGGAATTCCCTTATTTTATTGCCCTTCAACCCGGCCCGCCGCTGCCCGATTCTAGGGCATAACCCTCGGCGACATAGCTTCCTGGGTTGGAGGCCGCCGGCGCCGGAGGCACAATGGGTTGAAAACCTCACTTCAGAGGTGGCATCGTGAGCGGGGGAGATCAAGGGGGCGCGGGCTGTAGCCAGTCAAAGGAGACTCGATGGGAACCGCAAAAAATCCCATGGCTTTCTCCAGCCCGCACAAGAAAGCCAATGAAGATATCAGTACGCCAAAACAAAAAGTCAAGCAATAAGTACAATGGCCCTGAAGAGAGGCTGGACGGAAAGATGCTTTTGAGATAATGCCTTTCTAACAATAAAAAGGGCTGTAACGAGAGAACAAGAAAAGCCCCTTTAGGCGGCGGTGTGGGGTCGAGTACTCAAACTCCAGTGTATCCCATCAGCAAGCAAGAGCCGTGTGATGAGATTTACGAATCGGGCCTGAATGGACACTCATAAGCGCAAGGCTTGTCATTGACCCCATTATTGAGCCGTGCTATAAACTCCTGCGTGGGTTTATAAAAATCCAGAAGAGGAGAGAAATACGTTATGTTGAAAAAAAGATCGCTTCAATCCGCTCAGAAGGCCCGAAAGAAAAATATGGTGAATCTCAGATTTGATGAAATCCCGGCCCAGTGGTACAACATTCTGCCAGATTTGCCAGTCCCGTTGCCGCCGCCTCAGGACCCAAAAGAGGGGCCTTCCCGCCTGCAGAACCTTCCAAATCTGATGATCGGCGAATGCCTGAAACAAGAGTTCTCAACAGAGAGATGGATTGACATTCCCGGCGGCGTCATGGACCTTTACGCTAAAGCCGGAAGACCCCGACCCCTCTTCAGAGCGACGAATCTCGAGAAAAAACTTGATACCCCGGCCCGGCTCTATTACAAAAGCGAATTCTTTAGTCCGACCGGCAGCCATAAGGTCAACACGGCGCTGGCTCAATGCTGGTATGCCAAGCAACAAGGGTTTGAACGCGTGACAACAGAAACGGGAGCAGGACAATGGGGAACAGCCCTTTCTTATGCGGCGGCCTTGGCCGGGCTGAAGTCCACCGTCTTTTGGGTGCGAAGTGTCTATAACTGGAAGAAGGACCGGCTGTCATTCATGAAACTTCTGGGCGCAGACGTTCATGCGTCGCCCAGTCCAATAACTTCGGTTGGCAAAGTCCTCTATGATAGGAATCCAGAACACGCCGGATCCCTGGGCATTGCCATTTCCGAGGGTCTGGAGGATTCTCAAAAAGACTCGAAGGCAACCTACTGTCTTGGCTCGGTCTTGAATCATGTCCTTCTCCATCAGACGATCATCGGGTTGGAAGCCAAAAGGCAGTTCGAACTTTTTAACGACTATCCGGATAGCGTTATCTCGTGCCTGGGCGGCGGTTCAAATTTCGGCGGCTTTGCCCTGCCCTTCATCGCAGATGTCCTTAAGAAAGGAAAGAAGATCAGGTTCATCGCTGCCCAGAGTGAAGTCGCTCCCAATTTGCAAGGCAAATACGAGTATGATTTTGCTGATTACGCCGAAATGACGCCCATGCTTAAAATGTATACCTTGGGCCACAAGATGGACATGGAGCCCATCAAAGGTGACGGATTGCGGTACCACGGCTGTTCGCCGATCATCAGTCTTTTGCGGAATAAAGGATATATTGAGACGATCGCCTACTCGCGAGATGAGAAGCACGTCTTTGAGATGGCCAAGGTGTTCATGGAGGCAGAAGGATGGCTGCCGGCTCCGGAGTCGGCCTATTCGGTCTGCTGTGCCATAGAAGAGGCCATCAAGTGCAGAGAATCAGGGGAGAAAAAGGCGATTGCTTTTAATGTCAGTGGCCACGGATTCTTGGACATATCCGGATACCGGAATGTCCTGGGCCTGGACTAGCTTCTGATATTCTATTCACTGTACGGCTGAGAACGTGGCGACCTTTGGTTTAACAAGCTCAAGGAAATCCTTGTATGACAATTTGACTAATTCCGTGTGAGAGCCGGCGTTGAACGCGATATCTTCGTTATCCGCGAGAATTTTTTCAGAAATGACGTCCATTCTATAGAGATTACCAAAGGGCGGAATGGCACCGATATCACATTCCGGAAACATGTCTTTAAACTCCGTCTCGTTGGCTATCTCGACATTGCTGACGCCAACAGCTTTTTTGAAGAGATCGAGATCCACCCGGCGGGAGGCTGGTAATACGGCCATCATCATCTTGCCATCGGCTTTCAGAATTACGGTTTTGGCCAATCCTTTTCCAGAGATATGGGCCGAGGCGGCAGCCTGCTGGGCCGTGTAAGCCGTCGAATGAGTGATTCTGACGTAATTAACCCCTCTCCCATCCAGGAATTCTTCTAACTTGCGGACTGGCATTCGAGCCTCCTTCACAGATCAGGATATTGTGCCGACAAATGAGACCTCTCTAAGCTCCTAACGAATGATCAGTCTTGCTCTTTCCGTTCCGAGCTCTGCTCATGACTGTCTATCCTCACATTCGCGGGATGCGAAATCAAAAAATCGCTCTCCCCTCCGGGATGGAATGAATCGATCCGGCTCTTCTCGCCCATTATCAATCCATGTGACGGGCTTGTCAGGATCGCTCGTTTCTGCTCCTGATCGGCCAGGAAACCTGATTTTTTATTGTGCGTCTTTTTGGGGAGCCTCCGACTTTAAAAAATCAACTTTTCTCTTGCTTGGCCCAGCGACTAAACACTCGGCTTTTCTTCTTTTGGGGGCGGATACAAAGCGTGAGCGACGACAATTAACGAAGCCGAACCGAGGATTGCAGGGATCAAATAGACATGACAAACGTTAATCCACCAATGCTCCAGAATCCACCCCATCCAGGCGCCAAACCAGCCAATGCAAATTTCCGCAATGAACCCCACCACGCCCTTGCCGATTTTAATTTTCAGCAAATAGAACAGGATAACGGACACGACGGCGCTGATGATGAGAAGGACAAGAGAAGAACAGAAATTCATGCCGACCATCTTTTTTCCCTCCTAACCTCTTAAAATATGGAGTCCCATTTTATGTTTGTCAAGTTTCTCGGGTTACACCATGCAGTTAGCCTCCCTATGCGGATAACGCCTCAATATATTGGGGTCTGCAGCCTTAGGCATTCCGGGCCCCAAAGGACATGGCGGCCAAGCAGTTGGCGCATGAGTTATAGACCGCGGCGCTCGAGGCAAGGCGAGTTGAAAACCCAATCTTAGCGGTGGTATCTTGAACGGCGGGCGGGTCATTCCGGTGAGACCCATGAACCGATGCTTTCAGTCGCGCGGGGGCCGCCTCGCGGCGACAGTTCTTTCTGGCGTGCTCTTTTTCTTTTCGCTCAAGCTCACCCCACTGTGGCCTGCGGTGTGGCTGGCGCTCATTCCGTTGTTGTTGGCCGCTTTTAACAGCTCGGCACGCGAGGCGCGCCGACTCGCCTGGCTGGCCGCCGCGGCCGGAGTCGCCTCGAATCTGACATATTATCTCAAGACCACGGGGCCAGCGGCCACGATCATCCTCATGATCCTGCAAGTCCTGCTGTGGGGCTTTCTTGTGGGAAGCACACGCGCTGCGGTGCTGGCCTCTCGCAGCTGGCTGACGGTTTTTTGGCTGCCCGTGCTCATGGCGGGCTTTGACACGCTGATCTCAAATCTCTCGCCTCACGGCTCTTTCGGTGTGCTGGCGCTCACACAAGCGGATCTGCTGCCTATCATGCAGATCGCCTCGGTCTTCGGTGCACCGGCCATAGACTTTCTCATCGGGCTCTTTGCCTCTGTCGTGGCTATCGCAATTTTCCGGCGGCGCCATATCCTGCGTCCTTGGCTGGCCTATGGGCTGCCGGTGCTGTTGCTCGCTTCTGCCGCAGCGTTTGGCGAGAGACGTTTGCACAGTGCCCCTTCTCCACAAAGGGTCTGTGTGGGTATTGCCGTCGTAGACGACTTCATCGGGCCGGGCGTCACCGGCGCCAAAGCTGAGGCCGTCTGGCGAGCGTATGAGAACTCCGTCGCTCAGCTGGCCGCGAAGGGGGCCCGCATGGTGGTTCTTCCGGAGAAGATTGTCGCCCTCACTCCAGAGGAGGCTCTGAAACGGCAGCGTGAGTTTTCCGAACTGGCGCGTCGCAACAACGTCTACCTCGTCGCAGGAGTTCAACTTAACGAGCCACAGCGCAAGCGCAATGTCCTATGGCTGTTCACTCCTGCGGGCGTCCAGGCAGCGGAGTACGACAAGATGCATATGGTGCCGCATCTGGAAAGCGACCTCGCTCCCGGACACGAGTTCATGGTCAGGCAGATTGAAGGCCAGCATTATGGTCTTGCGATCTGCCGTGATCTGCTCTTTGAGGGCTTCGGGCGAGAGTATTCGCGCCGCGGCGTCTTCGCATTGCTGGTCCCCGCCTGGGATTTTTATCGCGACGCATGGATGGCTTCCAGCATAGCGGAGCTGCGCGGCGTAGAGGGCGGCTTCGCCGTCGTGCGGGCTGGGCGCGAGAGCTACTTAAACATTTCCGACCGCTACGGACGTGTATTGGCCAGAACGCGGAGTGACTTTCTGCCGGGCAAGACATTGCTCGCCGGTCTGCCGCTCTATGCCTTCGGGCCGACGCTGTACGCGCGCGCCGGCCACGTATTCGGCTGGTTCTGTGTGGCGGCCTCGGTGCTGGGCATTGTCTTCAGACGGCGGGTGCAGCGCGCCTGAGAAGAGTCAATGACGTCTTGTGCTCGAGATTGGAAAGCAAGTTTTGCCCAGCCTCGCCCTCCCGGACTGAAATAATCTCGCACTTCATATCTGAGAAAAGAACTGTAAGCGCCAGTGGAGAATAACGGCCCCCAATTACAGTTAAGCCGTTTTTACATGAAGACCCTTGACCCCAGGTCGATGCGAGCTCGGCTGGCCGGGCCGAAAGGCGGCTGAAGAAGCCAGAAAACTGCATTTGTGGCTTGATCAGTTTTCGGGTGAGGCACCCCTGATCATGTCGGGTTTAGGATAACTCAAAGGACCTATTGCAGATGGCGCAACGCCAGTCCTCGATATAGGCCTCAGAAGCGTGGCGGTTGCCGGGAGCGTCGAGTTCTGTTCTGTGTGCCCCCACAAGATAGATGGCTCTGGATTTGCAGTAGGGACAGAGAGAATCGAATTCGCTTTTTGATATCCTGATCACTTCCTCGAGGCTTGCCATTTATTTACTCATAAATAGATATCCGTTTTCGCCGTAATTGTTCCCGAAAATGTTTAATTTTTCTTTTTCAATGACTGAACCGTATTCAATCTCCCTCTGTCTCAAAAACGGGCCTGAATCCGCAACCCTTATGGACTGATCGCTTATTGCGGAGCCCTTTTATTTTGATAAAAGGACAAGAAAACCCCGCAGGCCAAGAGGCCGGCATCTCGCAGGAGGATTAAGAACACACTTTCAGAGCCGGAGGATTTCAGGGATAGACAGCCGCAGGCGCTCCCGAAACCGTTCAGATATTTGATCAAGACAGCACTGGCGAAAACGACGAGAAGACAAGATAGGGCCAACGCGACTCTCTTGACGCCGAGCCCCAGGATAAGGAGAACGCCAAACATCAGCTCAACCCAGGGCAGGATATAAGCGAAATAGACGGCCATGTTTTCAGGCAGGATATGATAGTTGACTACGATTTTGGCAAATTCTTTAGGCGCAACGACCTTAACCAGGCCAGCATAAATAAAAACCCCTCCGAAAACGAGCCGGATCGCAAATCTCACCAGAGAGCTGCGGAGAAGGCCGCTTATGGTGTGCCGCATCTCAATAGACCCGCATAACTAGCAAGCCAGCCATATTACCGTTAAGACCTTGATGGGATTGCCCCCCGGAAGGCCGTCGGAGAAGACGATTATATAGCAAGAGCCTTTGCAGCAATAATAGGGACATTCGCAGTCTTCATCCGCTGCACTGAGGGATGAGGCGAATTTGACGATTCGCCGCACCTCCCCATTGACTTTCACAAACTTAGCCATCCTGGGGACATAAGCGATCCTGTCGCCGCCGACCTCGATGTAGCCTTCGCGTTCTTTCGTATAGGAGTGGGCATTCATTACCATGGCCACCAATCCAACGAAGAAAACGAAAGCGAATCCGATCAAGACGGTCTTTTTCCCGGCCGAATTTTCCATTTGTTACCTCCTTCTATTATAATGACCTGGAATTTTAGTCAAAGTTCTCCTTTTCTGGCGCGATTTTACGTATTTTCAGGGACAATCCCTGCAGCTTGGAGCTATTGGCCGCTTTTTTTGAATTACCGCGGAAAATCTGCTAACCTTAAGTCTGCCCCCGAGGGCCCGGACGAGAGATATTTTGCTTTTATTACAAAGGGGCCGGCGCCTCAAATTTGCGGTTTTCTTCCTTTTCCTCGGGTCCGTGCCTGCGCTTGTTCACCCACGGGAGGTCACATCTCAGGTTCCGTCCTCAGAAAGTACGTGGACTACGGCCGGCAAGGAGCTGATCGAGAAGGGGGAATACGAGGAGGGCATCGCTTTTTTCGAAAAGCGTCTCGACCTAGCTAGAGGCGGGGGCCTCGACAACCTGCATATTCTCCAATACGTGACCCTCCTTGATTGGTATGCTGACAGGGATCGGGAAGCCATCGAGAATTGCCGACGAGCCTTGAGGCTTACCTCTGCCTTAGGCCTTCAAGAAGAGGCGAAATCGGTCGAAACGCAACTCGCTATCCTGGGACTTTATGGCCAGGCCATGACCTTGAAGGCCAAGAGAGACCTGCTTGGGTCGAACATAAGCTTCGAGAAGGCCTGGCTGCTGGCAAGGTCGGCCGGCAACCCGGCTTACGAGCTTAAGATCTTGAGGGCGTGGAGCTTTAATTATCTCGGATCAGCCACTACCCTGAAGAAATATATGGATATGAATGCCCAAGCCCTCGCTTTAGCTCTCTCGCTAAACTATAGAGCCGAGGCGTGCAGGGCGGAGTATAACATCGGCGCCTATTATTATATAAAGGGCAGTTTCTCTTTCACCCTGAGTCATTACCTGAGGGCCTTTTATGATATCCGAGACCTGAGACCAACCGCCGATACCTTTAAGTGTTTGAACAACATCGCCACCGTCTATATTTCCCTCGGGAACTATGCCAAGGCCCGCGATTACATCTCCGAGGCCACGAAGCTTATTGGCCCGCAGGACCCTGGACCCTTCCGTTCTTCCCTGATGATCAACCTCGGCCAGACCCTTTTGGCGCTCGCCCTAAGATACCAAACTCCCGAATACTACTGCCAGGCCCTGGAATGCTTCACTTCATATCTGAACTTGCAAAAGAGAGCCGGCGTCAAGAGTCTTGACTTGCATGCCTTGAATGCGATCGCCGCCATCTACACGGACCAAGGCCGGCTCGATGAGGCAAAAATTGTGCTCCTTCCGGCCCTCGAAAAGGCCAGGACCGAAAAAACTTCCGCCATATCGGGGATGACCCTATTGAACCTGGGTGCGATCGCCCTGAAGAGCGGGCAGGTCTCCGACGCGGAGCGTTATTTTGAGCAGGCGCTGGCCGCGTCAAAGCAGAGCAACGATTATCTGCAGACGATAAGGGCAGCCTATGGGCTCGGCCATTGCTCGGAGATTCGCGGAAGGGATGACCTGGCCATCGCCTCCTATAACGAGGCCATAAAGCTTATCATCAACAAAGGCTCGAGCATCGTCAACGACGCGGACCGAGCTGAATTCATCAGCCGAAGCCGTGAACCATTCCAGGCGCTCATCGAACTCTATTACAGGCTTTCCGCAGAGGGCCGCTTCGAAGCCTTTGAGCGTGAAATTTACCGTGTCGCTGAAAGCTTCCGGGCCCGGTCCTTCCTCGAGCAGCTGGGACGGCAGCCCCGGTCATCCGACACTGTCCGGCCCGAGACCGTTCCATCTGAGGCCAACCGCTTGAGTGTCGAACGAATGGATCTCTTAAGGCAACTTTCGCAGAAGCCCGATAATGCCGGTCGCGCCCGCAGCGAAGACCTGCAATCGAAAATCCGGCATATCGACGACATGTTGGATGCCGCCGTTTTCGACAACGAGCTTCGGCATGATGCGGCCGCCGTCCTCGCTTCCCCCATTTCGCTGCGTGTTCTTCAGAGTGCCGTTCTTCCCGACCGGACTGCCCTTGTCGAGTATTTTCTGGGGGATGAACGGTCGTTCCTGATGTGCGTCACTAAGAGCACCTTCCATCTCGCCGAGCTCCCCTCAACCCGGTCTATCGAGGATTCGCTCATCGGCTATCTCAGCTTCCTCGAGGACCCCTCGATCCCGGCTGAGGAGGGCCTTCCCGCAGCCCGCCGTCTCTATCGAGAGTTGCTTCTGCCGGCCGCGAGCGTCATCCCCGGAGACGTAGACCGTCTCGTCATCGTCCCAGACGGCATCCTGTTCCGTCTGCCGTTTGAAACGCTGGTTCCTGAGGCGTCCGGCTCCCCTCCTGCCGTTTATCTCAACAACCGCTATGTCATCTCTTATGCGCCTTCGGCTTCGTCTCTTTTTTACCTGAAGCAGGAGCCGAAAAACCCCTATCGGAAAAACGTGCTGGCTTTCGGGGTCTCGGAGTACGGACCATCGAGCCGGCGGTCGGGTGCGGAGGACGTCATCTCCGCCAGCTCGATTCTCAACGACCTCTACAAAAGGAATGGCTTTGTTATCGGACCTCTGCCTTTCGCCCGGACGGAGATCGAGAACATAGCCAGACGGGTGCGTCCGGAACAGATTGACCTTTATTACGGCGAGGAGGCTACGGAAGCCACCTTCAAACGTCTCGATCTCACGACCTATCGATTGATCCACCTGGCGTGCCACGCCTTCTCGGACGACCGCTACCCCCCGCGCTCGGCCCTCGTTTTGCCGCCTGGAGCGGACGGCGAAGAGGACGGGTTCCTGGAAGTCTCGGAATTATATGGGATGAAGACGAGCGCCGACCTCGTCGTCCTGTCCGCCTGCCAGACGGGCAGGGGCAAGATCATCAGAAATGAGGGCATCCTGGGTCTGCCCCGCATTTTCTTCTATATGGGAGCCAGGTCCGTCATCGCCACGCTGTGGCCCGTCCGTGACAAGGCCAGCGCCGTGTTTATGGACTATTTTTATGACGGTTATTTTCGAGGGGCTGGCAAAGCCGAATCCCTTCAGGCCGCCAAGAGGAAAATGGCGGTCACGAGATACGCCCACCCATACTACTGGGCTTCCTATACTTTGACAGGGGAATTCTGAACGATCACTTGGCGACTGAGAATTCAGCGAGCTTCGATTTGATCTCGGCTCCGCCGTCCGTGATCGCCGTGACCATCCAATAATATCTCTCGCCTGGTTTGATCCGCGCGCCGGTTTCGGCCGGAAGGCGGGCCTCAGTACCCGCCACGCGGCCACTCCGCCAGAGCAGCCGGAAAGATTTATCGAACACCTCAACCGTATAGGCGTCTACCCCGGCCAGGCGCTGCCACCTGAAAGCGAGCTTTTCCTTAGGCGATTCGGCCTTCACGGGTGAAATTAGGACGATCCGCGCTTCCGTCCCGCCGCGCGTGCCTGAACGATTGAGAAGCCTGGGAATGAATACGATTAAGACCACGATGACGAAGAGCGCGGGCAAAACGGCGATGGCCGGCTTCATCAGCGGCCGCCTCCCAAACCCCGCCCTATCTCGAGACTGCTCGGCCTTGCTCTCGCCCACATAGGCCGCGACCTCGGCGGCCGCCCTGTCTGTTTCCCTCGAGAGAGAGAGGACGTGCTTCAACGCCGCCGCGCAGACGGCGCAGTCCGCGGCATGTCCGACAATTTCGTACCTTTCTTTTCGCGGCATCTCTCCCATGACACACCGGACAAGGCGCTCGAGAGTCGGGCACGGCCCTCGGCGGGCCAACCCTTCCCCTCGCAATTGATCCCCATAGACCCTGGATGCATCAGCCAGTTTAATCCTCATAATGTATTCCCTTTTCCCCCAATTTGCGTTTCAATTCTTTGAGTCCGCGGTAAAAGATGCTGCAGGTTTTCCGATACGGCCATCGGTTGAGCCGAGCGATCTCGTCGAGGGTGAAACCCTGGAGTCGGAGCTTGAGCACTCGTTGCTTCGATTCCTTGAGGCTGTCGATCGTGGCCACCAGGACCTCTCTTAAGATTCCGTCCTCGGTCGAGCATAAACCGCTGCTCCCCTCATAAGGGCTCAGGCAAGGCCCACCCGTCTCCAGGGCATCCTTTTCCCTGTTGAGCCGGTTGATCTCGTTGATGAATACGGAGTAAACGATCTTCCGCAGATAGGCGTTGAAGTAATGAACGTTGTGGTTGGGGCCTTTGAGGGACTTCCAGATCCTGATATAGATTTCCTGGAGAAGGTCGTCCTTGTCCAGACCGTGACGCCAATAACCAAGCGAGCCCAGAGTCGAGGCTAGATAGGGGGACAAGTCCCGGATAATCTTCTCCATTCCGCCGTCCGGCAATCCCGAGGCTTCCATGGCCCTTTAAAGCTATTTTAGCCCTGCTGGACTTTTTTAGGCAAGAGACGTCCACTCTTCCCCCCCGTAATATTAGATATCGGACAATCTTAAGCGTTTGATCCTCGAACCATACGCCGGTCCTGGGCTTGAGGCTTCTTCGCGCTTTCGCCCACCCTAGATGCCGTGCCCTTCGGATAGTATATAAAGGCGAACCATAAAATCATCAGGGATGAGGAATCAAGCGCGAGCTGAGGAAGGACACAGAACACGCCGCCCGTCATCTCTTTAGGAACAGAATATCTACGAATATTCGGTGCCACCTCCCCGCAAAACATTCTGAGGCAATACAGGATGTTTTCTTTATAAAGCGCACGTTCGAAGATTCCCACCCGGGCTTGTTTGACCAGAACCCCAGTTCTCGCCACACCAATAAGGGAGCCCTCGGTCAGTACCGATCTTGACCAACACCCTTGCCTACCATACTGGAACTCGAGAAGCTTATACATTCTTTTCTCTCTCTCATTATAGGGACCCAAGAACTCACTAAATGTTCTCATCCTCCTAGGGCAGAGCAACGAACAGACTGACATTTTCGCTGACACAGTTTTCAGGGATGAGGTCCATTCTGGCCGTGCCGTCGGGCTAAAATAATTTCACCCCATTTGAGAAGTTTCCGCAATCTTAAGGGTCCTCATCAATAGAGGGAGAGATTCTATTCCGGACTTCCTTATCATAGCCGCCCGGCTCGAGACGCTCACATCAAAGCTCAACGAATCTCTCTCCGATCTGTCTCCAGGCTTAGAACTTCGTCAGGCAGCTCAAGTTCGTCTCAGCCGAGGCCTTAGGCACGCGAATCAGCTCCCTATGAATATGTCACGGAAACTGATGAAATCGTTGACCGCGGATACGAAGTGAAAAAAGAATGTATGCCCCTGACAATCATCCGCACAGATTTCTCCGGCCTCTGCCCCTATTGCCGAGGCCTCCGAGTTGATAGAGACGAACCGCGGCCCAGGAATAGCCGGAAGGGAGGCTCAAATGGCAAACTCAAGACGGATGAATCTATTTGGTATTGTTACGAGTGCAGCCGCTTTTTCATTATCACAGAGTTGCTGCCCGAGCGCCAGAATGGAGGCAGCCAAATGAAAGCGTCAAACTTCTACAAGGACCTCGTCGAAGAGGCCAACATCGCCATCTCAGTCGATGACCGGGAAGGACGGCCCAAGTATTTCAACAACAAATACGCCAGCACCTTCGGTTATCCCCCGGGCGAAATGGAGAAGCAGTCCCTACGGACTCTCGTCCACCCAGCCGACGTCGAAACCGTGCTGAACTATCATCAGGAGCGCGTTTCCGGCAACGATGCCCCGTCTCGATACGAAACCAGGGGAATTAGAAAGGACGGCACGGTCATCTATCTTGAAGTCGCAGCCGCGCCGATCAGGGACAGGAGCGGCATCACGGGCACGCGAGCCTATCTGTTCGACATTTCAGCGCGCAAACACCTTGAGAACAAGCAGAACAGCACGCTGAAGACCCTCCGCAAGACTACGGGAACGATGGTCCAGGTCATTGAAAGGATGCTCGAAATCAGGGACCCCTATACGGTCAACCACCAGCAGCGCGTGGCGGATCTGGCCAGAGCCATCGCCACAGAGTTGGGCCTTTCGACGGATAGAGTCGACGGGCTCCGGTTGGCCGGCTTGATTCACGATATCGGCAAGATCGCCATCCCGGCGGAAATCCTGTCCAAGCCGACCCGGCTGTCAGAGGTGGAGCTCCAGCTCGTTAGGACTCACCCGAAGATCGGCTATGATCTGATCAAGTCCATTGACCTGCCGTGGCCGGTCGCCATGACCGTGCTCCAACACCACGAGCGTCTGGACGGCTCGGGCTACCCCATTGGCATATCAGGCAACGAGATCCTGCTCGAGGCCAAGATCCTGGGGGTCGCGGACGTGGTCGAGGCCATGTCATCCCATAGGCCTTACCGGCCGTCCCTTGGCATGGCGAAGGCGCTTGAGGAAATATCCCAGAAGAGCGGAGTCTTATACGATCAGGAGGTGGTTGAAGCGTGCCTCAAGGTACTCCAGCAAAACGGCTTCGGGTTCAGATACGAAGGGACGCCGGCACCGAATCCGGAAGCCGTCCAAAAACTGCAGTGAACCCCACACGAGGATCTATGACGATCAATGACGAGATCATATCATGGAGCATGACAAGATATTTTTAAGTGTTCATTGCGTGGCCTGCGGTAACGAGGTCGAGCTGAATAGGATCGTCAGGGTGCGTGACTCTGAGACCTATTATTTTTCATGCGGCCACAAGGCCAGAGTGAAAGCGATTCACGAACCAAAAACAGTCAAGGAGAACCAGGGTGACTACATTCGCGGTTTAAAGCGAAAAATCATAAAGTCATTTAGGTGGAAGATATCTCGCCGAACAGAAAGACCCACCAAGGAAATCCTCGAATTTGATAGGCAACGCGGGCTCAAGATGCACATCGTCGAAGAACGGAACCAATTAGGCAAATGGGAGCTCGTCCATTACGAAGAAGAGCCGTTCAGGGCACGAGAGAAACACACGTCATAGCGAGGGACGGCAGAACATCAATGTAATGAGATTCCGGACGAAAATTGATCTGCTCAGCCGGAGCCACATATAATATCGTGGATGAGGTAGCTTTAAAAGGGCGGTTTGCCCTGGAGGAGGCGTCTCATGAAAGGGCACATTCCTTTCGTAATATTCTCTATCTTCGCCATCTCGCTCGCAGGCTGCGGGCCGGCTAAACATCAGGACGCCTCCTCGCCCGAACGTTCCTTCTATACGCCAACTGACCCTCCATCGAGCCATTATGTCATTGATGCGCGCATCGGCGACGGCGGAAAGGCCATCGAGGGGCGTGAAACCATTTCGCTGAATAACTCCGGACGCAATCCATTGGGGATCGTGGCCTTCGATTGGAATATCGGCTCTCTCTCGTCTCTTGAGGTTAGCACAGCCGGACGCCAGATCTTCCCGGCGGATAGTTCCTCCCCAGGTCCTCAGCAGAGACCAATTTTCGTCCGTCTTCCAAAGCCCCTCGCGCCTGGCGACGGTATCCAACTGAATGTCTCCTTTAGCCTAAAGACCGGCTCTTCGGAGGGCCGGGCCGAATTTTTGAGCAGTAACTGGTATCCGCGGCTTTGGTGGGACGGCCTTGAGCACCACGACGCCTTCTCGGTGAAGCTCGACGTGCCGGAGGGCACGACAGTCGCGGCAAGCGGTCGGTTTGATCCAAAGACCGGGCGTTACGAAGCCGCTGCCGCGCGGACGTTCGGCCTCTGCCTTGCCACAGGTTTGAAGACCGCGACCCGCGAAGCAGCGGGCGTCTTGATCACATCATATTTCACCGACAAGGGCGCAAAGGCAGCAGCGATCTGCCTGGAAACTGCGGCAGACGCGGTCCGGTTCTACAGGGAATGGCTGGGCTTCTATCCTTTCCCGTTTCTGAACATCATCCCCGGGGATCGCGGACGCTGGGGCGGCTATCCGGTCGCAACCGGCATTGTCGCGATCCATGGTTTGGAAACCTATGTTGATGGGGAGTCGCCGCGTTATTGGCAGCACATCACGTCGCACGAGATAGGTCACGAATACTGGAGCGAATGGGTCCTTGATCCCGACGATCCCGCCACGCTATGGATCGCCTTGGGGATCTTTGCCGACAGCGAGTTCATGACCGTCCGCGGCTATGACCCGGACCGCCGGGCGGAATGGATGGGGAACTACATCAACGCAATCCCCATGTACTACGACACGACCCTGGCTGCCCCGCCGGACAGAGAGGAGGCGGTCAAGTTTGACTTCAACAACACGGTTATCCATAGCAAAGGGCCGGCAGCAATATTCGCTCTGGAGTCCGTACTGGGTCGCGACATGTTCCTGAGGATTTACAAGCGCTGCCTGCGCGACTTCGGCGGCAGGCGCCTCGGATGGCGGAACTTCCAGGCCGTCGCCGAAACTGAAAGCGGGCAAAATCTGGACTGGTTCTTTGCCGCCTGGGTCCGATCAAATCAGTACCTTTGCTATCGAATCGATTCGAAAGAGACCCGGGCGGACGGACACGGCGGGTTCACAACCGAGGTCCGCGTGAAGCGTTTGGGCACGATGTCCATGCCGGTCCCGGTCCAGGCTGTCTTCGAGGACGGTTCGATTGAAGTCGCCCGGACCGATAGGACGAGAGCCGTCACACTGCTGACGTTTAAGAGCCGGTCGCCATTGCGAGATGTGATGATCGATCCCGAGAAGAGATGGGCGCGGATTGAAGCGCCGATTCCCACGATTTCAAAAGCCGCTGCGGCGAAATTGGCCTTCGGTTGGGACTCCAACACAGCGTCGGACGTTTATGCCGCTTTAAAGAGCGAACCCATTAAGACTGCCCAGATTTGGTATCGCCTCGGGGTGGACCTTTATGGGGCCGGCCACCTTGACGATGCCGCGGACTGCTTCATGAGGGTCGAGAGCCTCGATGCTGATCGGCTTTGGAAATTTGGAGCATTGGCGTGGCTCGGCATCCTCGATGACCTGAAGGGACGCCGGACGACTGCGCTCGCCTCCTATCAGGCCGCGCTGGCTATTGACCCGGGAAAGCCGCTTCGACATGACCAATTCAGGATCACTATAGACCGCGCATGGCTGGAAGAGCGGCTGAAGACGGCCTTCACGCGGGAGAGCTTGGACCGTGTGCCGGAACACCCGTCCGCAACGCAGCTCGTGGACTTTGTCGACGGCCTGAATTGGAGCGGCGAGGGCCAAAAACCTCTGCTCGTCTTCCGCAGGACGCCGGGATTGACCATCACGGACTCGGGATTCTGGTTCAAATTGGGATTATTGCTGTTCGACAGCGGCTATTATCGGGAAGGGCTGGAGTCATTCAGAAAAACTTCGGCGCTAGAGAAGACTGGAGTGGTCGCATTTGCCTCGCTCGTCTGGCAAGGACACTTGAACGACCTGCTCGGAAACCGACAGGCGGCCTTGGCCTGCTATAAGGAGGCGTTGAAGATCGACCCCGGCGTCCCCATGCAGCACAGCCAATGGGGAATGATGATCGATCGGGCTTGGGTTGAGGAACGCATGGCCACGCCATTTGCTTGGAAGAAAAAATAGCGCGATACAAGTTTTTATTTATGGCTATCACTATTGAACAGCCGCCGGCCCGTATAAATGAGTTGGTTAAAAATCTCATTTCAGAGGTGAGAGCGTGAGCGGCAGGGTAGGTTTTCTGTGTCCGCTAAACGATGACCCTGCGCTCATCTTTGACGACGTTCAGCACGACGTGGGTCATTGTCCTTTCGACATATTTTTGGGACATGACGGCCTTTATAAACCTGTTGAGATCCTGCCGATTCTTGAACTGGGCAATCACGATCGAATCCCATTCTCCAGTCACATCATAGATGGCCAGGGCGCGGGGGTCCCGAGCGATCTTTCTCTGTGTTTCGATGAGTTGCCCATGTGAGATTCGCAAGCCGATAACGGCTAAGAGCGCATAGCCGAAGTCGGCAGGGTCCAGAATCGGGATGTATCCCTTGATCGCGCCCGATTCCTCCGACTTTTTCACTTTCTTAATGACGACTGAAGCAGACGTTCCAAGCTCCTTGGCTATCTCGCGAAAGCTTCTTCTTGAATCCTGATTAAGAGCCCTGATGACCTTCAATTCCAAATCGCCCAACTATTAGGCTCCTCTAATAATGTTTCCTATTTTATAATAATAAAAGACAAATGTTAAGTAATATATTCCCAACCTTGACAAATGTACTCATTATTGTAAAATATCCCCAATGATCATATTCGGCGGCCCTCTGGAGACCCAACTCTACTCAAGAGAATCCATCGAACTCCCCGCGATCATTCGAGATAGACTTCCCAGAATCCGCTCCATCCATCAACCCCAAAACTCCGATGAAATCCAGGAGCTTTTTTCTTATTGTCAAAAGAACCGCCTCTCCCTCATCCCGCGTGGCGCCGCGACGTCTGGGATAGGTTGCCTGATCGCCCTTAAGAAATCGATTCTCGTCGACCTCACCAATCTCAATAAAATTCTGGACCTTGATGAAAGAACAAAGACCCTCCGCGTGGAAGCGGGTGTTCGCTGGTGGGAGGTCCAACACTTTTTGAAGGCACACAACTTAGCCCTTTATACGTGTCCCTCGAGCTTGTTCTCGACAGTCGGGGGCTGGCTGGCCACAGGTGGCTATGGCATCAATAGCTACCGGTACGGCCATGTCTCGAACGCCGTTGATTCCCTGCAAATCGCCGCTCCACGCCGCACGGCCTGGCTGTACCCGACGAGCCCCGAGTTCAAGCATTTCCTGGGAACTGAGGGTCAGATGGGCATTATAGTTCAAGTGAAGCTGAGGGTCCGGGAAGCATGCCCTTCCAAGACCTATCTGGCTCTCTTCGACACTGTGGTCGAGGCAATGGAATTCGTCTCGCGGGCGCTCAGGTCTCTCAGACCCTCGCCCGTCCATGTCTCCTTCTTTGACCGGAATCGGCTCGCGCACAAGAACCTCTGGCTTGATAGTAAAGTCAGGTTCCCACGGTCCGAAGCCGTGCTGCTGTCTTTTGAGACCCCGCCTCCCGAGGACGAGCTCTCGAGCCGCATCGAAAAAGCAAATGGAACCATGGCCGGTAAACATCTCGCCGCGTTCTTATGGCACGAGAGGTTTTCCCCGTTTTCCATAAGGCATTTCGCCCCAGCCGTCCTGGGCTGCGAAGTCATTCTTCCTCTGTCCAATATCCCAGCTCACCTGGCAAGGACGAGGAAATTTGGAGAGGATTACGGACTTTCCCTTTCGACAGAAGCAAGCCTGATCGATTCAAACAAGGCCGTGGTTTTTTCCATCTTCCCCTCCAACCCCAGGAATCTCTCTCACTATTTTCACCTTTTCCTGACCTACTCCTTGGCTCACCTGGCCCTGCGCTCCGGCGGAAAACCCTACGGGATTGGGACCTGGAACCTCCCCCTGATCCGGGACCTGTTCTCAAAAGAAGAGCTCAAGGAGCGAAGGATCTATAAGCGGGATACGGACCCGGCGAGGCTCCTCAACCCAGGCAAATCATTCTTATCGGTTTGGCCGTGGACCGGTCTCCTAAGAACGGCTTTTGAGACTAGCGGCCTGGTCGCTCACGGCCTCCCCTTTCTCAAGCCCTGGCTACGCGTCCCAAAGGTCGGCTCTCGGAATGGTCATCGTCGTCTTCCCGAAGCGGAGTCCTGTGCCAACTGCGGTGCCTGCGTCGTTGTCTGTCCCGCCTACCTGAAGATGGGAACCGAGCTTGTTACCGCCAAGGGGAAACTCCTTCTGATAAGGCGGCTCCTGAGAGGCGATTCGATCTCGCGGTCGACGGCGGAGAACGTTTTCTATTGCCTCCATTGCCGTCTCTGCGAACACGTTTGCCAGAGCAAACTCAGCCTCATTCCAGTCTGGGAAAAGCTGGAGTCGATAATAGAAAAAAGATATGGGCGTCCCGCGGAAAAGATCAAGGCGTTCATGGAAGAGGTAGAGACCGATTCCGCCTACACTCGGCTTTTGGACACTTTCGGCCTGGCACCACAAAACGGCCATCAGGGGATGCCGTATGTATAAGAGATATCACCTGGAAACGTCCCCTGCGCCGTTGTCCTCCACCGAGATGGGGAAATTCGTTATCCGCCGCAATGACAATTGCTTCAACTGCGGACGGTGTCTCAAGAATTGCATTTATGAGGTCCATCAGCGCGATGAACGTGATCGGCGAAAAATGGCTGAGCCTGTCAGCCACCGATGCAAGAATTGTTTCGCCTGTATCCAACACTGTCCTCAACAGGCATTGGAGATGGTGAGGAATGAGGAGTATGAATCCCTAGGAAATGCCTATTGGACTCCCCAGCATATCCTGACCATTTGGAATGAGGCTGAAGAAGGGAGGATTCCCGTTTACGGTGCCGGCTACCGCGGTCGTTTCAAAGGCTCGGGCTTCGATGCCATCTGGACGGACATGTCCGAGATTGTCCGGCCGACACGGGACGGCATACACGGCCGAGAGTACATCGCTACCGCCGTCGATCTGGGTCGAAAACTCCCTTTGCTTTCCGATTTTGAAAGGCTCGACGATCCCCATTTCCTAGAAATCCCGGTCCCGATGCTCTTCGAGGCCAACCCCGAAGGGAGAACGGCCAAGAATATCATTCGAGCCGTGGTCCAAGCGGCAGGGCAAGTCGGGACCTTGGCTTACCTCGGTCCTGACGATTATTTTGATGAACTCGAACCGTATTTGCCGTCGATCGCCTTTCGCTTCGGTCTCGACCAGATGGCGGGCATGGATTCTGTTCCCTGGCCGGACGTAGGCCTCATCGAATTCATCCTGCCCGAGGAGTTCTCCTTCTTGGAAGTCGAAAGGATCCTTTTTCGCCTGAGGGGGCTGAACCCGAGGATGCTGCTGTCTCTCAGAGTGCCAAACCATGATCTCTCCGACAGCCTCTTCGACCTGATCAAGTCTTCGTCCGTGGACATGCTGAATCTGCGTGCCGACAGCCGAGGCCGCTGCTCCGAAGGGGAGCTGTTCATCGGTGACTCTATCAGGAAACTCCACCTCAGCCTCATCAAGAGGCATGTCAGGGATACCATCACTCTCCTCGGTCAAGGCGGGATGGCAGCCGCCGAGCACGTCCCCAAGGCCATCATCTGCGGCGTGGACGCCGTGGTCCTGGATGTGTCCCTGTGGGTGGCTGCCGGGTGCCGAGTCTGTGCGACCTGCCGAATCGACGGCTGCCCCGCCCGAATGACGAGCCTCGAGCCGGACCTTGTCGTTCGCCGGATCATCAACCTGACATGCTCGTGGCGGGATCAGCTGCTTGAGGTCCTCAGCGCCATGGGGATCAGGGACGTGAGGAGGCTGCGCGGCGAAGTGGGCCGGGCGATGTTCTACGAGGATATCGAGAGAGAATCCTTTAATTTCATCTTTGAGCCAAAGCCCTTATTCAGATGAAAACGATCACGATCGAGCCCAGGCCGTCACGCTTCCGGAGCCAGATCGGCAGATACCGAGTCTCTCTCGGCGATGACTGCTTCCATTGCGGGCTCTGCGCCGAACTGTGTCCCTATGGGGTCTTTGAAAGACGGGAAGGCTTCAACGAAGTCACGGCTCCGAACTCGGCCCGCTGTCAGGCATCGGACTGCAAAGCCGGACCATTTCACTGCGCGAGCCAATGCCCGGTGGGCGCCATCAAGATCGAGCCCAGCCCTCAATGGAAAACCTTGGGGGATTTCCGCTGGACTCCGGACCTCATCATCTCGACTTGGCGTCAGGCGGAAACGGGTGAAGCACCCGATGGGAACGGGGAGTATCGGATCGGCGCGTCTGGCGGCGGATTCGACCGCTTCGATTTCATTCTTGAGGCTTCGGCTCCACAAAGTTCTCCGGAGGCGGACGGGGTTGATACCTCATTGCTCCTCAATCGTCGCGGCGAAGGTCCGGCCATTAGAATCCCGGTCCCCTGGTATGGGGGAGGCATGTCCTTCGGTTCGGTCAGCTTGCCCACGATGTTATCCCGGGCCATGTCCGCTCGGGCCTGGGGAACGTTCACCTCGACGGGAGAGGGTGGCTATCCGGAGGAGCTCATTCCCTACCGTGACCATGTCATCACACAGATCGCGACAGGACTCTTCGGGGTCCGGGAGGAGTCGATCAAAAGGGCCCGCATCATTGAATTCAAATATGCTCAGGGAGCCAAGCCGGGGCTGGGGGGACATCTCCTCGGAGACAAGAACACCCCGGCCGTGGCCAAAATGAGGGAAGTTGTGCCCTGGGCTTCGCTGTTTTCTCCCTTCCCCTTCCACAGTGTCTATTCGGTCGAAGACCACAAGAAGCATATCGACTGGGTCAAGGCCATAAACCCCGAAGCGCTCATCTTAGTCAAAGTCTCGACTCCCTCCGACGTGGACATGGTCGCAGTGGGGAGTTATTTTGCCGGAGCCAATATCATTAACCTCGACGGAGGGTACGGAGGAACCGGGGCGGCGCCTGAGATTGCCAAGAAAAATATTGCTATGCCCATCGAATATGCCATCACCAAAGTCCACCGCTTTCTCATAGAGGAGGCGATCCGCGATGAGGTCGTCCTCATGGCCAGCGGGGGTATCCGCACGGCCTACGATGTCGCTAAGTCCATCGCCCTCGGAGCCGATGGGGTGATGATCGGAACGTCCGAGCTAGTGGCTCTGGGATGCGTGAGGTGTGGCAACTGCGAGAGCGGGCGGGGATGTCCTCGGGGTATCGCCACGACCGACCCCGACCTCGATCGTCAGATCGACCCCAAGTGGGGAGCGCAGAGGATCATCAACCTCTACGCCGCCTGGCAGGCCCAACTCAAAGCACTTCTCCACCGGCTCGGGCTGAGAAGCATCGGGGAGCTCAGGGGACGGACTGATCTTTTAAGGTATACCGATGAAAAATAGCGACCTCGACCTTCTGTTGAGATCAAGAGAAAGGCTGTCTCCGCCGGCCGCAGAAGGGCGAAAAAGAGAGATGGAAGGCGGCTGCGGGGTCATCGGCCTAGCCTGCAACGAACAGATTCCGGGCAAACATATCCGACGATCCCTGATTCAGATGCACAACCGAGGGAACAGTAAAGGGGGCGGGATAGCGGCTTTCGGACTCGATCCGGAACAGCTCGGTGTCAGTCGGAGGGAGCTCGAAGAAGATTACATCATCCAGGTGGCTTTTCTCGACCCCGCCGTCCGACAAGACGTAGAAAAAGAATTCATCTCTTCCGGCCTTAAGGTTAAGTGTTGCACTCCGCTTCAAGCGGTGGCGGATTTCAGGGACATCCCTGGCCTGGAGATGAAGCCGCCTGAGGTGTGGCGATACGTCTGCCGGGTCAAAGACGATGTCCTCAACCGCTTCATCATTCTCAATGGCCTGGGGACGCTAGAAAGAAGGAAGGCGGAGGACGAGTTCATCTACCAGAACACCTACGAGCTCAATCTGAAGTTCTACTCGTCGCTCGGCGAAAAGAGGGCCTTCGTCCTGTCTCACGGCCGGAACATGCTCATTCTGAAGATCGTGGGCTATGCTGAGCAGGTTATCCAATACTATCGATTGGAAAATCTCCGAGCCCATGTCTGGCTCGGACACCAGAGATACCCGACAAAGGGACGAGTCTGGCACCCTGGCGGGGCCCATCCCTTCATGGGCATGCACGAAGCGCTGGTGCACAACGGCGACTTCGCCAACTATCACTCTCTTGCCGAATACCTCAGCCAGAGAAACATCTACCCCTTATTTTTGACCGATACGGAAGTTTCAGTCCTGCTTTTCGACCTGTTTAACCGGACCTACGAATATCCACTGGAGTACATTATTGAAGCCCTGGCTCCCACGACCGAAAGGGACTTCACTCTCTTGCCTGAGAGAAAAAAGAAGATCTATCGGGCCATTCAGGCGTCCCATATCCACAGCTCACCGGACGGGCCATGGTTCTTTATCATCGGCCAAACCGACTGCCGGGAGAAGAGTTTTCGTCTCTTGGGAATCACCGACACCTCGATGCTCAGGCCTCAGGTGTTCGCTTTCCAAGAAAACGGGGCGAGTATCGGGCTCGTAGCGAGTGAAAAGCAGGCTATCGACGCCACGCTGCGCAGCCTTCATCAGGAAGACCCGAGGTTCCTTCCTTACGCCGACCTGTACTGGAACGCCCGTGGAGGGAGCTATACTGACGGAGGAGCATTTATCTTCACTGTCAAGGACGGGAAGTTAACCGTCACCAACAAGTTCGGGGGAAGGATCTCGACGGATAAAGAGTCTGACTGTCCGGCGGTCGAACTAGCGGTAATCGCCCGCCCGGCGGAAAAGCCGGAAAAACGAGCTACGGAACTCGCTGCATGCATAGATAACAGATGGCGGGTTCCCCTGCGAGACAGAGCTCGAGTTCATACGGACGCCGAACAACGCCTCCAGGAGGTTTTCCAGTCACTGTCGGAAAGAGAACGAAACGAAAGCCGCCTGCATCTCATCCGCTGGTGTGACAAGGATTCCTTGGCCCGTCCCGAGAGCGAGAAGGATATCCTCGTCGTTGATTGTGAGGAATTCCCTTCGGAGGGACGGCTGTCCATCTCCAACTTTATCGTCGCTGCCCATAGGCTGGGCTGGAAGAATATCACCACGTTTAATTGGAGAGGCCAGAGGTTCTGCGGATGCGGCTTGGGTCCCGGTTCCGAGGGCGTCCGGATCGACGTCTTCGGTAGCTCGGGCGATTATCTCGGCTCCGGCCTAGACGGCGCCGCCATCATCGTCCACGAGAACGCCCAAGACCAGGTGGGTCAAATCATCAAGAGCGGCAAGCTCGTGATCCATGGCGATGTCGGACAAACGTTCATGTACGGGGCCAAGGGCGGGGAAGCCTATGTATTGGGGAATGCCGCTGGACGACCGCTCATCAATGCTGTAGGGTCTTGCAGGGTCGTCCTCAACGGGACATGTCTGGATTATCTGGCTGAATCGTTCATGGCCGGGAATCCTCTGGAGGGCGGCGGATTTGCCATCCTGAATGGGCTCAGGTTCGACGAAAGAGGAGAGCTCGTCGAACTCGAGACCCCTTACCCCGGAGGAAATCTTTTCTCACTGGCCTCGGGCGGAGCGATCTACATCCGTGATCCCCATCAGAGAACCGAAGAAGGACAACTCAATGGGGGGAGGTTCTCCCCGGTGACCGAGAGGGACTGGCAGACAATAATCTCCTATCTCCAAGAGAACGAAAGGCTCTTTCACATCAGCATCGGGAATTTGTTGACAGTGAACGGCGAGCTTCTCCCCTTTGGCAGGGTTTATCGAAAAGTCGAGGCCGGCGAATTAAAGGTCCTATCCAAGGCGCATTCCTGAAGCCTATCTGGTGCTGCGAGATGTTCGCATTGGTCTGAGGTTCGAGGCCGGCCCTGTGAAAATCTCTTATCCGTTCCGGACCAAGAACCTCGGCCCGCCTCACCTGGCGAGTGGGATGTCCCACCGGTAGGTCCGGCCTTCATGGTGCATCTGGACCCTGCCCTCTCCTGCCCATGCGCCGAGGTGCACGACGACCTTTTGCAGCGCCGGCGAATCGGGCGGCGTGACCTCGAGGGTCGCAGCACGGCCGTCGGGGCCGACCGTCAGCCGGAGCGAAAAAGGGCCGAAATCGGTGGCCGCGTTGTTGAGCGCCGTTTCCGCCCCGGCGAAAAGCCAGCTCCGCGGCAGGCCCTCGAGGACGTGAAGCTCCGAACCGCGCTCGAAGACGAGGAGGTTCCTCGTGAGCCGGATGAACTCGGCGCTGGCCCAATTGTGGGGCATGTCGCCGACGAACTTCCCGCCCGTCTTGTCCCGGCCGACGGGGGGCTGCTCCTCGCGCCAGGCCCCGAGGGGCGAGGCGTGGTTGGCGAAGGCGTAGAGGACCTCGGCGGCCTTCGGCCCGTGCCCGAGCCACAGGTGGGCGTGGGCGTAGAACGAGCCGAAGTAATTCCAGATGCCGTCGGCCATCCAGCCGGTGCCGTAGACGAGTCCCTCGCTTTGGTTATCGTCAAGAAGGGCCATGATGCCGCTAACGAGCGGATCGCCGGGTTCGAAGATCTTCCCCGGGAAAACGGCGTGGCAGAAGGCCCACTGCCCGCGCACGGCTGAGATCTCCGGCCTCGGGACCATGAGCACGGGAAGGACGAAGAGGCCGTTCCGGTAAGGTTTCGCGTCCCGCTTTACGGCCCTTTCGAAAGTCTGGAGAAAATCCTCGTATTCGTCCTCCCAGGTCCGAGCTTCGGGCGCGCCGAGAAGCCGCGCCGCTTCGCACGCGGCCCGGAGACCCGCGAGGTTCCAGTAGACGTTCGTGTACTCGGGGGCGATCCCCCCGATCCCGCCGTCGGGAAAGCCCGCGGGCATGAGCCCCGCTTCAGGCGCCGAGGGGACTTCCCGGCTTTCCGCGCGCAGACGGCGGATGACCCCGACCAGCGTCTTGACCGTGTCCCATTTCCCCCGGAGCCATGCCGTATCCCCGGTGAGCAAAGCATGGCGGTAAAGGAGGTAGAGGACGATCCCGTTCTCCTTCCAGTACCTCCCGAGGATGTCGAAGGACCCGTCCCGGCCTTGGCGCGTCAGAATGTAGTCGATCCCCGCCCTGGCTTCCCGCCCGCGGCCAAGATAGGCCATCGCTTCGAGAATGAAGCAACCGTCGACGATCCAGAGGCCCCGGTAGCAGGTCGGCCCGACCTGGAAGATCGGCAGACCGTTCCTGACCTCGCGCGCCTCGTAGATGTTCCGGATCGAGGAGTCGAGAACCCTCTGCAGCGTCGTGTCGGGCACGCGGACCGTCCCGTAGGGGAAATCCCGGCTGGCCCAGTAGTCCGCACTCCGGCGCGGCTGCCGCCGGGCCCATTCGAGGCTCGCGTCGCCGGGCTCGTAACCGGACGCGCAGAAGACGGCCAGTTCCTTGAGGCCGGCGGGGAAGATCAGGGTCAATCGTCCTTTCGCGGGGTGTGCCGCCCGCCAGCCGGCGCTCAGGCTGAGAAAGCGGCGGCCGTCAAGGAAGACGCCGGCCACTCCCTTCCTGACAGTGACACGATGCGACGATTCGACGGTCACGGCGATCGCCGCGTCCGCGCCGGTCTTCCTGACCAGGAGTAGGTCGCCACGGGGCGGGAGAGAAGCGCCGGCAGAAGCCGTGGCTCCGGGCAGGTCCTGGCCCGGCCCGGGAACGACGGCCAGGGCGCTCCAGCGGAGGAGCTCCCCGCGGCCTTTGCCGAGAAGGACGGTGTCGACGATGGGAACGCGGGGGTCGGCCATGGACTGGTCGGTCGTCCATTCCGCCAACCCGGCGCACGAGATCGAAACGCGGGTCCGGAAATTCCCGGGATAGCCCCCGTCGTACTCGTAGAGCAGGGCTCCCTCCTTGGAGACGAGAGTTTTCTGCCAGTCGTCGGGCAGGCAGATGGTCGATTGCCACCAGGCCGGCGCATAGCGGAAATCGGCCGTGAGCTTCGCGGCTTCCTCCCCGGCTAGAGGCCGGGGCGCGGCGTCACGCCGGACTTCTACGGCGCTCCAATGGCAGGCCAGCACGAAGAGGAGAGAGCAGACGAGGGCGGCGATTTTTCGATCCATCCTTCGGCCTCCTGCGATCATTCGGCGGGGCAACGGGGTGACACACCTTGCCCTGTCCCCGCTCAAGATACCACCTCTGAAACGGGGTTTTCAATGCGTTTCGCCTCCGGCGGCGCCTGTCAAACCGACCCGAAGTCCAGCCGCTCCTTCTCTCCACGCCCTGAACAAGCCCGTGTCTCGGCACGAAAAAGGCCCTCTCGGCGCAAACCGAGAAAGGCTCAGAAAGGGAAAGCCGTGCGAATTTCAGCGCTTCTTCTCCCTTCCCGGCCGTGATAAGATAGACCTCTATAAAGGAAGCCTGCCCATGATGCACCGCGGCGCAAAGATATCCTTTGTCATCGCCGCTCTGCTCCTCGCGTCCGGCCCGAGCGGGCTGAAGGCCGCAGAGGCCCGGCCAAATGTCCTCCTCATCACGATCGACACCCTCCGGCCGGACCGCCTCGGTTGTTACAGCTCCCCGTATCTCAAGACTCCGACGATCGACGCACTCGCCGCCTCCGGCGTCGTCTTTGAGCGCGCCTTCGCCCACACGCCGCTGACGCTCCCGTC